>Ga0257119_1000218_pt1 | contig 63784 bp, 54 predicted proteins | sample SI112_200mmetaG_FD_190179 | JGI IMG/M metagenome (GOLD analysis project Ga0257119, IMG submission 190179) | Marine microbial communities from Saanich Inlet, British Columbia, Canada - SI112_200m | ecosystem: Environmental > Aquatic > Marine > Inlet | place: Canada: British Columbia | collected... | reverse complement strand
GAATGGGGTGGGTCTGCCAACATCGATCAATGTGGATATTGCACTGGTGGCAATACTGGACTTGAACCTGAGTATGCCGATCTTGGCTGTGGTTGTGATGAACCAGCACCGCAATTATACTGTATTGATAATGACGGCGATGGCTTAGGCTCAGGAGAACCACAATTAATCTGTCAAGCTGATCTTTCAGATATTTATGTCAGCGACTGCAGTGATGAAGATGATGCTTGTGCTGGTGATATTTATGACTGTGCCGGTATCTGTAATGGTCTTTCAGTGATTGATGATTGTGATGTCTGTAACCTACCTGACGACTTTAATTCCTCCATGGATGACTGCCAGGTATGTTTTGGTAATAATGAAGATATGGACTGCAATAATGATTGTTTTGGAACTGCAGTCATTGACGATTGCGGTATCTGCTCCGATGGAGAGACAGGGTTAAACCCAAATGCAGATTTGGACTGTGCTGGTGAATGTTTTGGTTCTAGTATTATCGACGACTGTGACGATTGCGTATTACCGGATAATTTTAATGATTCGATGGATTGTGCCGGTATTTGCGATGGTATAGCATTAATTGATGATTGTGGATTATGTGTAAATCCTGATTTTTATAATTGGGTTATGGATGACTGTCAGGTATGTTTTGGTAATAATGAGGATATGGACTGCAATAATGATTGTTTTGGAACTGCAGTCATTGACGATTGCGGTATCTGCTCCGATGGAGAGACAGGCTTAGAACCAAATGCAGATTTGGACTGTGCCGGTATCTGTAATGGTCTTTCAGTGATTGATGATTGTGATGTCTGTAACCTTCCTGAAGACTTTAATTCCTCCATGGATGACTGCCAGATATGTTTTGGTAATAATCTAGATATGGACTGTAACAATGATTGTTTTGGAACCGCCATCATTGACGATTGTGGTATCTGCTCCGATGGTGAGACAGGGTTAGACCCAAATGCCGACAGAGATTGCGCTGGTGAATGTTTTGGTTCCAATGTTATCGACGACTGTGACGATTGCGTATTATCGGATAATTTTAATGATTCGATGGATTGTGCTGGTATCTGTGATGGTCTGGCCTATATCGATGAATGTAACACTTGTGATGATATCCCTGATAATGACTGTATTATGGATTGTAATGATGAATGGGGTGGGTCTGCCAACATCGATCAATGTGGTTATTGCACTGGTGGCAATACTGGACTTGAACCTGAGTATGCCGATCTTGGCTGTGGCTGCGATGAACCAGCGCCACTTGTTTATTACCTTGACTTTGACCTTGATGGATATGGGTCACAGGAAAGCGATTTATTTTGTCTTGATACAAACCCAGTAAACTGGGTATCCAATTCTAATGATTGTGAAGATTTACTTTTTGATGTAAATCCAGACGCAGTTGAAATATGTGATGATATTGATAACAATTGTGATGACCAAACAGATGAAGGTTGTCTGATTGGGGATGTAAATGACGATGGAGAATTAAACGTTTCTGATCTAGTTTACATGATTGGTTTGATACTGACTGGTGCAGATGTTTCAGATTATGAACTATGGTCTGCTGATGTATCGCAGGATGGTATTATTAATGTGATTGATGTAATCGAATTAGTCGCTTTGATACTAAGCGACAATCTTATTTTATCGCGCTGACAAGATTCCATTCATCAAAAACATATTTGATCAGTTCCCAATGATCATTTAACCAGGTTTCATAATTCCCAAAATGAACCCGTTCTTTAGACTTGCTTGGATCCTGTAAATAATTTTCGAAATGATATATGGGAGAGCCATCTCCATTCCAACTCTTCTGCACACCCTCGAACTTAAAGTTTTTAAAGTTAAATTCTAATCGAGGAATACCAGTCATATAATATGCTGTCAAATGTCCGTCGACTGTATCATTGACACAGGAAAATTCAATTTCTTTTTGACCATTTCGATACCATAATCTAAATAAGCCATTTTTACGATTCTTATGGGCATAATACTCAGATTTTTTCTCTCCATTGTCATGCCAGATAGACTGCTTCCCTTCTTCTTTTCCATCAATATAATTTTTTAACTCGGCAACAATTCCATCTTCAAACCATACCGTTTTCTCACCATTTATAAAACCATTGATCGCCTCATAGCGGTATTTTAATTGTCCACTTTCAAACCAATAGCTTTGAACACCATCTTCACGGTTGCTTAAATAATTCTTTTCAGATTCAAGTTCACCAGTTTCATAATAACTCTGTGCAGGTCCGTGGCGTCTGTTACCGTCATAAGATTCAGACTGACGCAACTGCCCATTAGACCAAAATACATCTTCTTTGATTTTTTTTTGATCAGAACTATTCTCATCAAAATAATGAATTACTTTTGGTGATCCGTCATCATGCTCCTCAACAATTTTAGAATTATCCTGTGAACAGGAGATAAAGAATACTGCGATGAGCAAATATATAATAGTAAATTTAGATTTCATTGATAAAATTAAGTTAATTATTTAGGGGAAATATAAAGTAGGAATATGAATGAATACAGGATTATTAATTACTTTTTTCGTAAAAAATTACTCAACACATATCCAACAATATTTGGATTTTCCTTTAGGCGGCGAATAGAGTATTCATACCACTCAGGGCCAAACGGCACATAGACCCTAACTTTATAGCCATTTTCCAGATGTTTTTCCAACCATCCGGACATTGGCACACCATATAACACTTGAAATTCAAATTGAGATCGATCAATTTTATCATCCCTGATAAGTGAGTATACATCTTCTAAAAGTTTTAAGTCATGAGTGGCGATTCCCACATATGCACCATTATTAAAAGCCAATTTTAGAACTTTCAAAAAGTTTTTATTTATATCATCCCGATTTTGAATAGCAATATCAGGATCTTCATGATATATTCCTTTGCAAAGCCTGAAATTAAATCCATCATTGGATAATGATTCTATATCATTCTCAGTTCTATAGAGATAGGCCTGGAACACAGTTCCCACCAGATTATATGTCTCACTACTATTTTTAAAAGCCTCTATGGTTGAGTCTGTATATGGTGAGTTCTCCATATCGATTCGAAGAAAATTATTATACTCTTTGGCTTTTTGAACGAGACTGGAAAGATTTGAATCAAATGTTTTTGGATCTAATCCGAGACCAATATGGGTAGGTTTTATGGAAACATTACAATCCAAGTTTCTATTATTGATTTCATCATACAGATCAAGATACGATTTGGAAACTCTTTTGGCTTTTTCTTTATCCTGAACATGTTCACCAAGAATATCTATAGTGGCAGAAAACCCTTTCTCATTTAGGCTTTTCACATGGCGAAGTGCCTCATCCTTTGTTTCGCCTGCAACATATTTTCCAGCAATAAGGGAAACAAAAAACTTTGGTAGAAAGGGTACAAAAAATAAAATTATCTGATTAAATAATCTGATCATATTGACGTCAAATTTAGATGAATTTTTTTATTGGTTGCAAAATGATTTCCAGCAAAAAGTAATATGATTATTCAAAATGATTTGAAAACAATGAATAGTTTAAATTATTGTAATAATATCAGTTTGAAAGAAAATAGCCTATAATACAATTGATAAAATTTTAATTCTCAATGGATGTTTTTTTTGATGTTTTGGTTATATACATAAAAATTACCTAAAACTCTTGTTTAGTGAAAATTGGTCAGGATAAATTTAGCGACTCGACAAGAGGGAGATTTTATGTATTTTAACTTTGCACCAATATTAATTTTTATCATTATAGGTTTAATCCTGGCAGGATTGCCCTTCTTACTCCAGAGTATTTTATCCCCCAAATTTAACAAAGGTGGTGAAAAACTCATGACCTATGAATGCGGTGAAGTTCCTGAGGGATCTGCATGGGTGAAATTCAACATTCGTTTTTATATCATCGCACTTGTATTCATCATTTTTGATGTGGAAGTCATCTTCCTGTTTCCCTGGGCAGTAGTATTCCAGGATTTAGGTCTTCTAGCATTTATTGAAATGATGATATTTATTTTTATACTTGTAGTTGGTTTTGCATATGTTTGGATTAAAGGTGATCTGAATTGGGTAAAGATGAATGTGAAATATGGAAAAGGTCGGTATTCTCAGTTAGCCGTTGAAGATACTGCCGATCCCAGTTAATAAGGATATACTTTGAAATTAACGTTATTAGAAAAATATGATCAAGACAATATCATTGTTGGTAAAGTCGATGAATTAATAAACTGGGCACGATCAAATTCACAATGGTATTTCCAGTTTGGTCTGGCATGCTGTGCAATTGAGATGATGGCTGCGGCGGCACCACGTCACGATTTAGAAAGATTTGGTGCAATGCCCCGAGCTTCCCCCAGACAATCAGATGTGATGATTGTTGCTGGAACAGTAACATTGAAGATGGTTGAAAGAGTTAGACGACTTTATGAACAGATGGCAGATCCTAAATACGTGATTTCTATGGGCAGTTGTTCAAATAGCGGTGGACCATATTGGCAACATGGTTACCATGTTCTTAAGGGTGTGGACCAAATTCTGCCTGTTGATATTTATATTGCCGGCTGTCCACCAAGACCAGAAGCCCTTCTGCAGGGTTTACTGGAGCTCCAGAAAAAAATCAAAGAAGAAACTCCATTGAGAAAGAAAACTGTTTAAGTGTTTTATACTCACTTGGTTGAAATGGAGAGACAAAATGAAATTTATTAGTATAGTTTATCAACAGCTGTTAACAACTTATAAATCTGTATCAATTAAAAACCCGGGTCACAACAATGGATTATAATAATATAGAAAAAATACTAGAACTCAATAACCCTGGAAGCTGCATACTAAATGCCGATGGTAATGCATTTATTTGCGATTCAAATGTTTGGGGTCAGGTTTCAGATGTATTATTGAATGACCCGGATCTTACTTTCGATTCCCTCATGTGCCTCACTGGGTTTGATCCTGATGACGGTGAACATCTTGGTGTTGCCTACAATTTCTATTCAACCAGTAAAATCCATAAAGTGGAAATACAAATTTTGGTTGACAAAGAAAAATGTGAAATTCCATCAGTTGCAAATAAATGGAAAACAGCCAATTGGCACGAAAGAGAAGCATTTGATATGTTCGGTATAAAATTTTCCGATCACCCCGATCTGAAACGCATATTAATGCCTGACGATTGGGAAGGGTATCCGCTGAGAAAAGATTTTGTAACACCGGATACCTATCAGGGCATTACCATTAAAAAAGATAAAACCTATTGGGAATAATGACAGAGCAAACTGGAGAACATGGAATTATAAAATCTGAAGAAATGTTGCTGAACATGGGACCGCAGCATCCTAGCACTCATGGTGTTCTGCGTCTAAAAATCACTACCGATGGTGAAATAGTCAGCAAAATCGAACCGGTTATAGGATACCTGCATCGTTGCTTCGAAAAACATTGCGAACATCTCACATACGAGCAAATCATTCCATATACTGACCGTTGCGATTACATAGCATCCATGCATATGGATCATGCTTATGTGCTTGCAATGGAAACCCTCATGAAAATCGAAGTACCAGAACGGGTTTCGTATATTCGGATAATTGTTGGAGAATTACAGAGGATCGCCAGTCACCTCGTAGCCCTAGGTACTTTTGGTCTTGATATCGGCGCTATTACCCCATTCACCTGGATGATCAGGGATCGGGAACGAATTTTGGATTTATTCGAATATCTTTGCGGTGCCAGGCTATTATACAATTATATATGGATTGGCGGTGTCTCCCATGATTTACCAGCCAAATTTATTGATCGCACAAAAGAATTTATTGATTACTTCAAACCACAGATGGATGAATTTGATCAACTCCTCACGTTTAATAAAATTTTTATTGAAAGAACTGCAGATGTTGGTATCATGCCTCCAGAAGTCGCCATCAATTATGGTGTTACCGGTCCAAGTTTAAGAGGATCAGGGGTAAAATGGGATTTGAGAAAAAACGAACCATATTCACTATATGATCGCATGGAATTTGATGTTCCTGTTGGAGATGGACGAATGGGATCAGTAGGGGACTGCTGGGATCGATACTGGGTGAGAATGCTGGAGATGAGAGAAAGTGTCCGGATAATTGAACAGGCCTTAAAAGAAATTCCATCAGGTGATGTTAAGGCAGCTATTCCAAAACGGATCAGACCGCCCAAAGGCAGCATCTATACCCGATTTGAAACAGCCCGCGGTGAAGCAGGCTTCTATATTATCAGCAATGGAAAGAATATCCCTACCAGGTTGAAAATGAGATCACCGGCGTTTTGTAATCTCTCAGTCATCAGTGAAATCGCTGAAGGCTGGATGTTATCAGATGTGATCGCAATTCTCGGTAGTCTTGATATCGTATTGGGAGAAATAGACCGATGAGTGGATTTTGGCAAGCAACAATGGATTTAATCACTTCTTACGGATCACTCATTTCATTGGCAGGACTGGCAATATTTGGTGTAATGGCAGTCAATGCACTGGTGGCTGTCTATTTTGAACGAAAAGTATCAGCATTTATGCAGGATAGACTCGGGCCGATGGAAGTAGGAATCTTTGGATTCAAGGGCGGTAGAAAATTCTGGGGCGGTATTGGACAGACCCTTGCCGATGCTCTAAAACTGCTGACAAAAGAGGATGTGCTACCTGATAAATCTGACAAGGCACTTATGATTTTATCACCCTTCATAATCTTTGTTGGAGCATTTGTTACTTTTGTGGGAGTGCCATTTTCTTCCTATCTATTGATCTCTCGTTTTGATATCGGTATTTTCTTCATACTTGCTATGAGCTCTGTTGGTGTCGTTGGTATTATCCTTGCAGGTTGGGGATCAAATAATAAATGGTCCTTATATGGATCGCTTCGGTCTGCCGCTCAAATTATCTCTTATGAAATTCCAGCTGGATTATCAATATTACTTGTGGTGATTACCGCCGGTACACTTTCAATTCATGGTATTGTCGAATGGCAGGCAGAACATCGATGGTTTATCTTTCATTCTCCATTTGCATTTATTGCCTTTTTCATATATTTTATTTCAGGTGTGGCAGAAACAAACCGAACTCCTTTTGACATTCCTGAAGCTGAATCAGAACTCGTCGCCGGTTGGATGACTGAATTCTCCGGATTCAGATGGGCCCTGTTTTTCCTGAGTGAATATGCCAATATGCTCATTATTAGTCTTCTCGCCTCAGTTGTATTTCTTGGTGGATGGCTGTCTCCTATGGCGATGTTTGATATATTCCCTGAATCCTGGATGATTATGGACGGCGCTCTGTGGGGAATGTTCTGGCTTCTCTTGAAAGCGATTATTCTTATATTTGTTATGATGTGGTTTAGATGGACTTTCCCACGATTACGAGTTGATCAACTCATGTATCTCTGCTGGAAGGTTCTGTTACCGTTCTCACTGGTAAATCTTGTAGCAGTCAGTATTTGGGAACTTCTGTTTTGATCAATAATCTTAAAAATGAAAAAATGCAATGAGTGAATATTTTAGTAATATTGTAAGCGGTTTGAAATCCTTTACTAAAGGACTTCAATTGACTATGCAGCATTTCAATAACCGCAAGAAACTGGTCGCCACCCTTCAGTATCCTCATGAAAAGTGGCCAATCCCTGAAAGAAATATCGGCTTTGAACTAGAAGAATACAATGTCATCAGATCAAGGCTAGAAGTAGACATAGAAGATTGTATTGGTTGTTTAAAATGCGAACGAGCCTGTCCGGTAGACTGCATTAAAATTGAAACAATTAAACCACCAAAGGGCGGTGATTTTGATTGTGGCGTCACCACCAATGGAACTCAGAAGAAAATGCTGGTTCCACGTTTTTCTATAGATATGACTGAATGCATGTTTTGCAATCTATGTGTTTTTCCTTGTCCAGAGGAATGTATTTACATGGTTGGCGGACCCAATTCCTCGAAACATGAAATAGAATACGAGTTTGCCGCTCGAGAAAGAAGTCCTTTAATTTTTGAATTTGCTGTTGCAACTGAAAAAGAGATTATAGCCGCTGGCGGAATAGATTATCTCAATAAGAAAAAAGGCATTGTGCCGGATGAAAAACCAAAAGAAGTCAAATCTACCCTAAAAAAGACAGAGCCAAAGCTCAACTTTGAAGCCGTTAATGCATTCACAGACAGGATGACAAGAGCCCTTGCAAAGAAAGCTTTTACAGCTGGTGCCAGAGCTGGATCTGATGCAGCTACTGTTGCCACTCAGGTAAAATCGGCATTGGTAGACGCAGATAAATTCCTACCTGAATATGAATCCATCATTGAGAATATCGCTTCAAGCCCACTGATGACATCAGCTGGACCTACAACAGAATTAAAAGCCAAACCAGCCTCTGGTCCGGATATAAAATTATTAAATAGTATCACCGATAAAATGGTGCGGGGGACAGCAAAGAAAGCATTTATGGCTGCCAAAAGAGCCGGTAAAGATGGCGCTGGCATTTCTGATGATATAAAAAAGGCTCTTACTGATGCTGGTAAACTCACCGATGAAGTCATAGCAATATTAAAGAGTTTTTCTGTCCCAGGAAATTCAGAAGTAAGCAATGAATCCTCCGTGGCATCTGCGCCGGATATCAAAAAATTAAATAGTATAGAAGATAAGATGGTGCGTGGTCTGGCCAAAAAATCATTCATGGCGGCAAAACGAGCAAAATCATCAGCTGCAGATACGGTTGCCCATATTCTGAAAGATTTAAAAGAAGCGGATAAACTTACAGCGGATCTGGAAGATATTGTCAAGTCCATCGTCCCTGACACTGTCGATGCGACACCAGCACCAAAAACTGAATTCAATCTGGATATCAAAAAATTAAATAGTATAGAAGATAAAATGGTACGCGGTCTGGCTAAGAAGTCATTTATGGCGGCAAAACGAGCAAAAAATTCAGCTGCAGATACGGTTACCAATATCCTGAATGACCTCAAGGAAGCGGATAAACTTACACCGGATCTGGAAATTATTGTCAAGTCCATTGCCCCTGATACTGTCGCTGCCACACAAGCACCAAAAACAGAATTCAATCTCGATATCAAAAAATTAAATTTGATTGAGGATAAAATGATCAGAGGTATGGCAAAAAAAGCGTTTATGGCTGCAAAAAGAGCCGCTAGTACACCAGAAGAAACTGTGGCCCAGATTGAGGCAGTACTAAAAGAAAATGATAAACTGATAGATGAGGTACAAACAACTGTAAAGTCACTTCTGGAGAATGAATCATGAGTATGAGTGAATTGGTATTTATCTTTATTGCTGCATTGACAATATCATCGGCGTTTTGGGTAGTATTTTCTAATAACCTTATTTATTCCGCCGTTGCATTGCTTTTTACACTTTTTGGCGTAGCTGGATTATATGTATTTCTATTTGCCGATTTTATTGCCGCTACACAGGTCATGGTATATGTGGGTGGTATTTTAGTTCTCATCATTTTTGGTGTCATGCTGACAAATCAAATAAGCGAATCCACGGTAACGCAAACAAATAGACCGCGCTTGCTGGCAGGTGTAATTGCCTTTATTATATTTTTAATGGTGGCATATATATCACTAACGACTCAGTGGCATGAGGGCACTGTTCAAACAGCTGAAAAAACGACTACCGTAATTGGTGACATGATACTCAATGAATATCTGCTGCCTTTTGAAGCGGTATCATTGGTTCTCTTGGCTGCACTTCTTGGGTCAGCCCTATTATCGAGGAAACAACATGGATAATCTTACTTCTTACCTGATTATTAGCGCCATCCTGTTTGTACTCGGGTTGTATGCTGTTATGACCCGCAGAAATGGTATTGCAATACTTATGGGTATTGAATTAATTTTGAATTCTGCAAGTTTGAATTTTGTCGCTTTCAACCGTTTTGGGGGTATGACAAAACTGGATGGTCATGTCTTTAGCATTTTTATTATTTGTCTTGCTGCCGCCGAAGCCGTTGTCGCCTTGGCAATCATTATCAATTTATTTAAAAACCTTGAGTCGGTCAATGTTGACCATGCAAGCAGCATGAAAGGATAGTTGTGAATCCCACTGTATTAATCGCACTTGCAATATTATTTTTACCACTCTTATCCTTTGTTTTTCAGATATTTATAGGACATAGGATTGGAAGACCTGCACACTGGGTATCCCTGATATTCATTGGAACGGTATTGGCATTTTCCATAAGTATTCTTACAAATGCATATCTCCTTCACGGACATCATGTTCTTAACGAATCCGTAGAATGGTTTTCAACTGGAGATTTTACTCTACGTCTCGGATTTAATATAGATAATGTCGCTGCTATCATGTTGGTTGTTGTGTCATTGATTTCATTCCTCGTACATGTGTATTCTACTGAATATCTAAAAGGTGACCCTCGATATACACGATATTTTGGCTACCTTGGTTTATTTACATTCTCAATGAATGGTATCGTCCTTGCGGATAATCTCATCATGATGTATGTATTCTGGGAACTGGTTGGTTTGAGTTCTTATCTGCTTATTGGTTTCTGGTTTGAAAAACATTCTGCTGCTGACGCCGGTATGAAAGCATTCCTCACCAATAGGGTAGGGGATATCGGTATGTTCATCGGCATCATGATTCTGTTTTTTATGTTGGGGACGGTAAATATCGAAGAACTGGCCTATGAGGTAAGCATCGGTATGGCAGATGGTGGATTGACCCTGCTGACAATAGCCGGTATTCTTGTTTTCATGGGTGCCGTTGGAAAATCTGCTCAGTTTCCTCTCCATATCTGGTTACCAGATGCAATGGAAGGACCAACCCCGGTGAGTGCCCTTATCCATGCTGCAACTATGGTTGCTGCTGGCGTTTATATGCTCATTCGTATCTTTTCATTTCTTACCCCTGATGCTCTAGCGGTTATTGCTGTAATTGGCGGGATCACTGCAATCATGGCAGCTATTATTGCTATTACGCAAAACGATATAAAAAGAGTACTTGCCTATTCAACTGTAAGCCAATTGGGATATATGGTCATGGCCATCGGTGTTGGGGCATATCAGGCTGGATTTTTTCATCTTACCACTCACGCCATGTTTAAAGCATGTCTCTTTTTGGCAAGCGGTTCAGTCATCCATGCCATGCATCATGCCTTACACAAAAATAACGATCATGATACAGATCCACAAGATATGAGAAATATGGGTGGATTGAAATCAAAGATGCCAATCACTTTTCTAACCATGCTTGTCGCTACTTTAGCATTGTCAGGTGTCCCGTTTTTCTCTGGATTCTTATCAAAAGATGCCATACTTGCTGGAACAGTTGCATATTATCATGCCCATCATGGCTGGACGATCTTTCTGCCAATCGCAGGTTTTGGTGCCGCTATAATCACCGCATTTTATATGTTCAGACTGATTTTTATGACGTTCTTTGGTGAACCTGCAGATAAAAAAATTCACGATTCCGTTCATGAGAACCCTGTTCCCATGACGACGCCCCTGATTATACTTGCCATTCTGAGTTTTGCAACTATATTCACCTTGCCTGGATGGAATCCAATTGAAAATCATGGCTGGTTTACCCATCTTGTTAGCGAAGGAGAAAATTTTGCTGGATTGGATATGCATGAAACCACAGAAGGCATCCATCATGCCCATAATACAGCCATGACTATTTCTCTTATTGTCGCAACTCTTGGAATTGCCTTTGCCTTCGTGGTTTATTATTTTAAAAAGTTTAAAGCAGATTCATTGGCCGCAGCTGCAAACAAATTAAAATTATACGATATATCGTTCAATAAATTCTACATCGATGAAATCTACAACGCCGTTTTATATAAACCATTTTTGTGGTGGTGTAATGTATTTTCAAAAATTGACTGGGATTATTATGATCAAAAATTTATCGATGGATGGGGTTGGCTTACCCTGAAAATTTCAGATGCATCAGGATATTCTGATTATAATTGGCTGGATCAGAAAATTGTCGACGGCATTGCCAAACTGACAAATTATTTCAGTCGAGAGCTAAAACAGACTCAAACCGGTGTAATACAAACATATATCATGGGCGGCGTATTTGGTCTAATGATAATAATGATTTTATTTCAATCAATTTAAATAGTTTATTAAGGGAATAGAAATAGGATATCTATGAATTCACATATACTTTCACTACTGGTTTTCATTCCAATTCTCGGTGCCTTGGTCACCCTTGCATATCAGCAATTTAAACCAAAATCTGTAAATGGAAATAATGACAATGGTAATGCCCATAAGTGGATTGCCGCCGTCACTACCGGTTTACAGCTATTACTTGCAGCATGGCTTTATATACAATATATCCCAACTGCCGGTATCCAATTTGTTGAACAGGCCTCATGGATACCCCAATTTAATATTGAGTATTACCTTGGTGTTGACGGTCTCAGTTTGCCAATGGTTCTTCTAACAGCCCTATTGTCCTTTATCGGTGTTGTCTCCAGCTGGAATATCAAAAAATCTACCCTTGGTTATTTTACCATGTTATTATTGCTGGACACCGGCATGATGGGTGTATTTGTCTCTTTGGATTTCTTCCTGTTTTATATCTTCTGGGAAGTAATGCTTCTGCCTATGTACTTCCTGATAGGAATATGGGGAGGACCACAGCGTCAATACGCTGCCATTAAATTCTTTCTATATACATTATTTGGTTCAGTATTTATGCTGCTGGCAATGCTGGGTTTATATTTCTACTCCGACCCCCACACATTTAATCTGATCACCTTGATTCAAACAGCCTCTTCAATCAATGCCACTATTTGGGGGATGGATGTAAGAATACTAATTTGGGTTGCATTATTTATCGGTTTTGCCATCAAGGTTCCGATTGTTCCATTGCATACCTGGCTGCCACTTGCCCATGTGGAAGCTCCTACTGCCGTATCGGTAATTCTTGCCGGTGTACTCCTGAAAATGGGGACATATGGATTACTCAGAATTAACTATCCCATCTTACCTGATCTTGTCCATTGGTTTGCCTGGTTCCTGGCATTACTGGGGGTTATCAATATTATCTGGGGAGCTCTAAATGCCATTGCCCAAATAGATTTGAAAAAAATGGTTGCCTATTCATCAGTAAGCCACATGGGTTATGTACTGCTGGGAATGGCAGCGGTAATTTCCGAAAATCCTGCTGGTGCACAAGCCGGTTTGAATGGTGCTCTTATGCAGATGTTTAATCACGGGACTATCACAGCAATGCTGTTTTTATTAGTTGGTGTGGTTTATGAACGGGCCCATCATCGATATATATTTTATCCTGATGATTACAAAGATAAAAAATTAGCCGGCACGAGGGCATTTGGTGGTCTTGGTGCAAAAGTCCCAATCTATTCTGCATTTGTCGCCCTGGCATTTTTTGCAGGATTGGGTTTACCGGCATTATCTGGATTTATAAGCGAAGTTATGTGTTTCATTGGTGGTTTCAGTGTTTTCCGAACCCTGACAATAATTGGGACGCTTGGTATCCTACTCAACGCGATTTATTTTCTTCGAGCCTATAACCATGTATTTATGGGTCCGTTGAATTCTGCCTACGATGATTTGACCGATATGACGAAAAGAGAAATATTTATTCTGGTGCCACTGGCAATCCTGGTAATTCTTTTTGGAGTTTATCCTGCACCTCTCCTGGATATGATCGCCCCAACAATGGGTCATCTCATTGATATAATTCAAAATGCCGGTGCATATGTGGGGATGATGTAAGGTGACGAATTTATCAAGTTTATCATTCTATTTGCCCGAATTATTCCTCATTGGTATTATTCTTCTCAGTATAATCATAGAGTTAATTCCCGGATGTAGAAAATATAATTATTTTGTTGTTCTTGCTGGACTGATAAGTGTCGCTATCATGTTATCATGGTCCAGCACCGAATCTGTATCCATCTTTATGGGAATGTCAGTTTCAGATCCGTTTGCAATATTTTTTAAATGGATATTCGTCATTGCGACTTTTTATATTGTTTTGATTTCAAGAGCTGACAATAGCTTGGATAAACGACTCTCAGGTGAGTTCAATATTCTATTGCTTATTGTCATGTTTGGTCTGTTCCTCATGGTCACAGCCAATAATCTTATAATGGTGTATCTCTCTATTGAAATGGTCAGCATTGCATCCTACATCCTGGCAGGAATGTTGAAAAATGATCTAAAGTCAAATGAAGCTTCCCTCAAATATGTCATTTTTGGGGCATTTGCCTCCGGATTAATGCTCTATGGATTCAGCTGGTTATATGGTCTTTCCGGATCAACCGACCTACATGAAATTAGTGCAGCGCTTTCAGGACACATGGATCAGCCATTTGTAATATATATGGCAATTCTGCTTGTATTGGTAGGGATTGGCTATAAAATATCCATGGTACCTTTCCACTATTGGACTCCAGATGTCTATGAAGGCGCACCAACACCCGTAACTGCCTATTTATCTGTTGCTCCAAAAGCGGCAGGAATTGCCCTGCTCATCAGGTTCTTTTCAAGTACATTTACTACTGATATTTCCACCACCGTTTCTAATATAGATTGGACAACGCTTGTCGCTGTTCTATCGGCTATAACTATGACAGTCGGCAACTTACTGGCTCTACAGCAAACCAATATAAAAAGACTGCTGGCATTCTCCAGCATTGCTCATGCCGGTTATATGCTCATGGTGATTCCGGTTATTTCGGTAGATGCCAGAGCAGCAGTTATGATTTATGCCGTCCCGTATCTATTTATGAATCTCGGTTTATTTTTTATGGCTATTGCCATACATAACCAAACTTCTTCATTTGAAATTTCCAAGTGGAAGGGTCTAGGTAGTAGAGCCCCGCTCATGGCTGGAATTATGGTGGTTTTACTTTTATCACTTACCGGTTTACCACCCACAGGCGGATTTATCGGTAAAGTGTATCTGTTTTCAGTTTTGATCAAATTTCAGCAGTTCTTCTGGTTGGCGGTGATTGGCGTTATAAACTCCGTTATATCTCTATTTTATTATTTTAGGATTGTTAAAACAATGTACTTTTCTTCTGCCGATGATGAAACTGTCTTTAAAATCCACCCCTTGTTATATTGGAGTATTATCTCCTGTGTTGTTCCGGTTTTACTGCTTGGGATATACTGGTCACCTCTGATCAATTTTGTCCAGCATTCAATTTCCATGTTTTAGACAAGCAATTCTTGATAGCTCATAGTTGTCTTGACAATATCCTGGCCTTCAGAAAGGCAAATACTTCAATAATCCCATTTCGGTTGATCCAATAAGTACATTATCAATAAGATTGTAATACTCTGTCAGTTAATGTCTTAGTGCTTTGTATTAACTATTTTAAAGATAAAACCCGGCAATATTTCTTTCGATTTGCCAATTCATGTCATTGAACATCCTAAAATAAGAGGATATTCGTAACCATATATATTGGGTTATTCATATAACTTTAGACATCATAGAAGTATTATATCAAAAAAATATTCAAATTAGATAAAATCATCCAAAATAAATAATCATTATTATTAGCATTTAATTTTAAATTTTGCACGTAATTAACTGATGGTTTTAATCTTTTTGATTCCAGTCATTTGATTCAACATTAAAATAATTTTTATTTACGCTGTTATGGTAATTCCACCATTCAGTAATCACACAGGAATACATCTCAAATGAGTAATATTCATATCAAAAAAGGTCACGATCTGAACTTTGCCGGAAAACCAAAAAAAGTTTTTGGGAAACTGGCTAATCCTGAAATTTTGACGGTTTCACCGTTGGACTTTCCTGGACTAAAACCAAAAATTTTAGTGAAAGAGGGAGACGAAGTAAAAATCGGTACTCCTTTATTTTCTGATAAATTAAATTCTGATCTGATATTCTGTTCCCCAGGTGGCGGTAAAGTAATAAAAATCCAGATTGGAGAAAGACGTCGTATTGAATATATTTTAATACAGCTGTCTTCAAATGAAGAAAGTGAACCTCTTTCAACATACAATGATAATGAAATCAAGAATCTGAAGACTGATGATATTATACAGCAATTGTTAAAAACAGGTTTATGGTATTTAATCCGTCAAAGACCTTTTTCAAAGATTGCCAATCCATCACTGAAACCAAAATCTATTTTTATTGCGGCAAATCCAACTGCACCATTTTCCCCCGACTATGAGTTCGTAATGGAAGATGATTTGTCTGGATTTCAGGAAGGATTAGACATCCTCGGTAAATTAACTGATGGTGATGTAAATCTGGTGATTTCGAAGGATACAACTTTAAAGGCACTTTCTATGGCCGGCGGTGTGAATATCCATCAATTTTCTGGACCGCATCCAGCCGGTAATGTCGGTATACATATTCACAATATCGATCCCATCAGATCTGCCGATGACATCGTTTGGTATATCAATCCACAGGATGTAAAAGCTATCGGTAAATTGTTTACTAATGGTGAATATCCGAAACATAAATATGTCACTGTAGGCGGCTCGGGTGTAAAGGATAATCATTATCTGAAGATCAGACGCGGCATGCATATCTCCGAGATTCTTGCCCATAACACAGTAGATGATGATGTAAGAATTATATCTGGAGATGTGCTGTCAGGAAAGAAAACTACCCAGTCCAATTCAATGGGATATTATGATGATGTTTTGACAATCATTCCGGAAGGAAGAAAGAGACATTTTCTTGGTTGGATGGTTCCGGGATTTAGTCAATATTCACTGGCAGGTTCGTTCCCGTCAAAACTGATTGGTCTAAAAAATTATCAAGCGGATACACTGATGAACGGCAGCAAAAGAGCAATAATACCATTTGGGCAAATTGAATCTGTCCTGCCAATGGATATATTACCGACATTTTTGATAAAAGCTATTTTAGCACGGGACTTTGAGGAAATGGATAAGCTGGGAATCTATGAATGCTCACCTGAAGATTTTGGCCTGTGTACTTATGCGGATGTTTCAAAAATGGAAATTTCTCAAATTATTCAAGATGGACTTGATTTTATGGAGGCTGAGGGATAAACATGAAATTTTTTAGAAATATCCTCGATAAAGCGGCACCCAAATTTGAAAAGGGTGGGAAACTCGAAAAATACTATCCTATCTATGAAATGGCTGACACATTTATGTTCACGCCTGCAGATGTTACAGAAAAAGGACCCCATGTGCGTGATTCTGTTGATTTGAAAAGATCAATGATTATCGTCGTACTGGCCATGTTGCCGGCTTTCTTTTTTGGATTATTCAATATTGGATACCAGGAAGATGCCAGTCGATCCATAATAGAGAATATGCTTATTGGATTATATGCAACATTACCCATCCTGCTTGTCTCATACGGCGTTGGCGGGTTATGGGAAGTCATATTTGCTGTTGTCAGGAAACATGAAATAAATGAAGGATTCCTGGTTACCGGTTTTCTTATCCCCATGATTGTTCCACCGACAACACCTTTATGGATGGTAGCCGTAGCCACCAGTTTTGGTGTGGTTATTGGGAAAGAAATTTTTGGCGGTACTGGATACAATATCTTTAATCCTGCTTTAGTTACCAGGGCTTTTCTATTTTTTGCCTATCCCAGTGCCATCTCAGGAGATAGTGTGTGGACTATTGTAGATGGTGTATCCAAAGCAACACCCCTTGCAGTGGCAGCGGCATCTGAGGATGTTGGCGGCGTCACTGCCCTTATTCAGAATAATTATTCATTCGCCGAATTATTTTATGGTTTTGTTCCCGGGTCAATTGGAGAAACATCCACTTTGGCCATACTGATAGGAGCATTTATCCTGATCATTACAAAAGTTGCTAACTGGCGGATAATGGCAGGTATAATGATTGGTATGACGGGTATTGCACTCTTAACAAATTTATTGGCAGGAGTCAGCACAAACCCAATGATGGATCTCACCCCTCAGTATCATTTTGTTCTTGGTGGGTTTGCATTTGGGATGGTATTCATGGCTACAGACCCGGTATCTGCATCTCAATGTGATGCAGGCAGATGGATTTACGGGATTTTGGTTGGTGCTTTGGTCGTTGTAATCCGATCGATGAATCCGGCATTTCCTGAAGGAATGATGCTGGCCATCCTTCTCGGTAACGCATTTTCCCCGATGATAGATTATATTATCGTTCGTAAACATATTAAAAGGAGGCAAAACCGCTATGCACAGTAATGCCTATACCTATCGGTTTATCATTATCATTACTGGTGTTGCCGCTTTACTCTTATCATTAGCAGCAACCGGTTTGAAGGATCGACAAGATTTTAATCGCGCCCTCGATACAAAGAAAAATATTTTAAAATCTGTAAATCTCTATGATAAAGAAATGGATCCTGCTGAAATAGAGGAATCCTATAAAAGTAATATTTCCGAAAAATATGTGACAGATGTAGGGGAATACTCAGATAACGCAGAAGATTTACTCCTCTATGAATATATAAATGATGGGAAAATAGAGGGATATATAATACCAATATCCGGCAAAGGATTATGGTCGACGATATATGGTTTCTTTGCCTTGAAACCGGATAAAAAAACTGTGATGGGTATCACCTTCTATGATCATGGAGAAACTCCAGGACTGGGTGGAGAGATTGAAAAAGAATGGTTTACATCTCAATTCCCTGACAAAAAAATATTTGATTCAGAGAATAATCTTCTTTCAGTCACAATTTCAAAAGGAAAATCAATCAAAGTTGATGATTATCATGTTGACGGGGTGAGTGGAGCCACCTTGACCACAAAAGGAGTAAATGAATTTTTATTCAGGGATTTAAAGAGTTATGAGAATTTTCTTAAAAAATCAATTCAAAGTTAGGAGGTAAAGAATGGCAAATAAAAACTTACCGATTTTTACTGATCCTATAAGTGAAAATAACCCTATCACTAAACAAGTTTTGGGGATATGCTCTGCCCTGGCTGTGACCGTAAAGTTGGATACAGCTATAGTTATGACTATGGCCCTTATGTTTGTTCTGGTATTTTCAAATGTTATCATTGCCGCTTTGAGGAGTTATATTCCATTTAAAGTAAGAATTATTGTGATGCTCACCATAATTGCCGCATTGGTTATCCTCGCGGATCAGGTACTGAAAGCATTTCTATTTGATATTAGTAAACAGCTATCGGTATTTGTTGGATTAATCATCACCAATTGTATTGTCATGGGACGAGCCGAAGCCTTTGCCATGCAGAATACGGTTAAAGATTCTGCTATAGATGGATTGGGGAATGGACTGGGATATGGAGTCATCCTTATACTGGTATCAACATTCAGGGAAATACTCGGTAGTGGGTCCTTCTTTGGTTTTCAGGTGATACCTCAGTTTATTTATGATCAGGGATATGCAAATAATGGTCTTATGCTTTTGGCCCCCGGTGCATTTATTGTTCTGGGACTTATTATCTGGGCCCAGCGCACCATCATCGGCTTTAAGGAGGAGAACTAATGGACGTATTATCTCATTATCTTAGTCTCGCTATTGACTCAATCTTTATCCAGAATATCCTGCTGGCATCGTTTCTGGGAATGTGTTCATTCCTTGCCATTTCAAAAAAGGTGGAAACATCATTTGGTCTGGGCCTGGCAGTCATTTTTGTCAATGGAATAACCGTTCCTATGAATTGGCTGATCCATAAATACTTGCTTGTTCCAGGTGCATTATCCTGGACTGGACTTGCTGCGGTTTCAGATGTTGATTTGAGTTTTTTGACTTTTATCACTTTTATTGCCACCATCGCCGCCATGGTACAGCTGGTTGAAATGATATTGGATAAATTTAGTCCCACCTTGTATCAGGCTCTTGGCATTTTCTTACCACTGATTGCCGTGAATTGCGCAATTTTGGGATCCTCATTGTTTATGGTCGAACGTAATTACAATTTTTCTGAATCTATTGTTTATGGTGTTAGTGCGGGATTTGGATTCTTCCTGGCCATAACAACCATGGCGACCATTAGATATAAGTTAAAATATTCAAATGTACCGGATGGACTAAAAGGCCTTGGGATTGCCATGATCCTTACAGGTTTGATATCAATGGCGTATATGTCATTCTCCGGAATCAATTTATAAGAGAATAAAATGATAGTTATTATAAGTATAATCGTGTTTGTTGTTGTTATTTTGATCCTGGTAACCGTTTTAAATATTGCCGAGAAACGACTTTTACCTCAGGGAGATGTAAGAATACTGATAAACGGTGATGAAGATAAATCACCGAAGGTTAAACCTGGTGGTACACTTCTCTCTTCAATGACAAATAATAAAATCTTTCTTCCATCTGCCTGCGGTGGTGGTGGTACTTGTGGCTTATGCACATGTCAGGTCTTTTCCGGCGGCGGAAATATCCTGCCTACTGAATTAAGTCATATATCCAGAACCGAAGCAAAAGAAAATTGGCGGCTTGCATGCCAGGTGAAAATTCGTGAAGATATGGATGTAAAAATCCCTGATGAAATTTTTAGCATCCGAAAATGGGAATGTACCGTTCGGTCTAATGAGAATGTCGCGACATTTATCAAGGAACTGGTTTTGGAATTACCTGCAGGTGAAGAATTAGTATTTAAATCTGGTGGATATATACAGATTGACATTCCAGAATATGAGGTAGGATTCAACACTTTTGAAGTTGAAACTGAATATCGTGAGGACTGGGATAAATTTCACATGTGGGATTTAAAGCATAAAAATGAAGAGCCAATATTCCGAGCTTATTCAATGGCAAACCATCCTGCAGAAGGAAATATTGTAATGCTTAATGTTAGAATTGCAACACCTCCGCCAAAACTTTGGAATGATGTACCACCAGGAATCGCCTCAACTTACATTTTTAATCTAAAACCTGGTGACAAAGTCATGGTCTCCGGTTCGTATGGTGAGTTCTTCCTTAAAGATACAGAAAAAGAAATTGTATTTGTCGGCGGTGGCGCTGGAATGGCACCGATGAGATCTCATATTTTTGATCTTTTTAAAACATTGAAAACAAAAAGAAAAGTATCATTCTGGTATGGTGCCAGATCCATGCGGGAGATGTTCTATCATGACCAATATCTTGAATTAGAAAAGGAATTCCCCAACTTTAGCTATAATGTGGCATTGTCAGAACCGATGAAAGAAGACAATTGGACAGGTCCAACTGGTTTTATCCATCAGGTATTGTATGATAATTATTTAGGAAATCATGAAGATCCTACAGAAATTGAATATTATATGTGTGGTCCCCCAATGATGATTGAGGCTGCTGATAATATGATTTACAATCTTGGCGTTGAGCCCGAGAGCATAATGTATGATAAATTTTAATCTGCAGGGGTGAAATTGTTCAAACAAAAACTGAAAGTCCGATTAATACCGGGCTTTCTTTTTTTATGCATGATATTTTTATCATGTCAGGCAAATCCAGGTGTAATTGTCATTTCCGGCAACACCATGGGTACTACTTATATGATCAAGATTAACCATGAACATGAAGAGATATTAGATGCAGTTGTAATAAAAAGTAAGATTGATTCCATTCTGGTCCAATTCAATCATGTAGTTTCAACATATGAACCAGATAGCGAAATATCACAATTCAATATCAGAAAATCTACAGAATCGTTTTTATTATCGGAAACATTAAAAATAATAGTTCAGAGATCTCTGAGAATTTATGAACTTTCAAATGGGGCATTTGATATCACTATACATCCAATGGTGAAATTATGGGGATTTGGTAGTGATGGTCCAAAATGGTCACCGCCTGATGATGATATTATTCAAACTTTATTGAGTAAAATAGGCTCTGCTGGATTGACATTAGATGATGATAGGCTGGTCAAATCTCATCCTGACCTTGAAATGGATTTAAGTGCCGTCGCTAAAGGTTATGGCGTTGATATTATCACTTCTTATTTACATTCCCTAAATTATCAAGATTTTATGATCGAGGTTGGCGGTGAAATTTATTGCTCTGGAGATATGTCTGGAAAATTATGGACGATTGGTATAGAATTACCAAATGATGGGGTTTTACCGGAAAACAAATTCGCTGGAATTATTTCTTTAGAAAATAAAGCATTGGCAACATCAGGGAATTATCGAAACTTTTTTATAAAAGATAATGTGCGCTATTCACACACTATTGATCCTGAAACTGGTTATCCTGTAACCCATAATATTTCCAGTGTAAGTGTTGTTGCTGATGAATGTATATATGCTGATGCACTCGCTACTGCAGTTATGGTAATGGGATCAGATAAGGGTATGAAGATGATCGAATCCATGGAGGGTGTTGAATGTTTGATTATAGAGGAATTAGCAACGGGAGAATTTCAAACTAAACCAAGTAGCGGGTTTAATCGATATATACGAAATGAAAGATAAAAATTTTACTTATTATGACAATTTGCTTTTGTGGCATCACTGCATGAGCAGCTGCCGCCGGTATTACCACATGAACTATTCAAGTGTCTATTACCGAAAATTGTCCCAATTGAAAGTAAACCAACTGCGAGAAGAAAGATAAAAATTGTTAATAATACTGTTGTCATAACACATAATTTATAATCCTTATGATATTCACTTTTAGTGATATAATATATTTACATCAAGAAAGAGAGAACCGTTGAATGAAATCTGTTAAAATAATTTTTATTCTAATATTTATGTATTTAATGAATGGCAATTTGATCGCTCAATCCAGTCATGATACTCATCAAACCTCTGACTCTGAAAAAACTTCAGAAACTGTTCATGGCGAAGAAGATAGCCAGCATTCAAAAGATGACGGCGAGCATCACTCCTTACATCTGGATGGTAGCACAGTAAATTTATTTTGGATTATTCCATTCATTGGAATTTTACTTTCCATCGCAGTATTACCTTTGATTGCACCTCATTTTTGGCATCAACATTATGGCAAAGTTTCTCTTTTTTGGGGATCACTATTTATTATTTTATTTGGGGCGTATTATGGAACTAGTATGGCTGCCTTTTACCTGGCGGAGGTTTACCTCGGTGAATTTATTCCGTTTATTGTTCTATTATTGACTCTGTTTACAGTTGCCGGCGGTGTCCAACTCACTGGTACGCTAAGGGGAAGTCCAATTGTGAATACTCTATTACTGCTTATCGGTACCGTTCTTGCCTCATGGATGGGTACCACTGGGGCTGCCATGCTATTGATACGTCCTATCATTCGAGCAAATGCATGGAGAAATAAGAAAGTGCATATTATTGTATTCTTTATTTTCCTTGTTGCCAATATAGGCGGGTCATTGACGCCACTTGGAGATCCGCCGTTGTTTTTAGGATTTCTAAAAGGTGTTTCATTTTTCTGGACAACCACTCACATGTTAATGCCAATGATTTTTGTATCAGTCATTCTTTTAGTTCTGTTCTTTTTTCTTGATTCCTATTTCTATAGGAAAGAGGGAACTCCTCCTGATGATGGTGTCAGGGAGCCATTGGGGATGAAAGGTAAGGCAAATCTGCTACTTCTGCCATTGGTGGTTGGCGCAGTACTGATTAGCGGTATTTGGCATCCTGATGCAACAAATCCTGATGATTGGGCGATCTATGCCTGGGGTACCTGCCTAATGACAAAAGGAGTTTTTGCACAGGTAGGTCTTTTACTAATTATTACCATTGTCTCATGGAAGATAACTCCAGCATCTGTGCGTCATGGTAACGGATTTACCTGGGAGCCAATTCTTGAAGTCGGGAAATTGTTTGCCACCATATTTATTACAATGGTACCACCAATTGCTATTTTAAGAGCGGGAAGTGATGGAGCCTTAAAATTTATAATAGACATGGTGAAAAATCCTACCACAGGGGAATATGTAAATTCAATGTTTTTTTGGGCAACCGGAATACTGTCTAGCTTCCTTGATAATGCCCCAACTTATGTAGTATTTTTTAATACTGCAGGTGGTGATGCTAATATCCTGATGAATACATTTCCAGGTACATTGCTCGCCATATCTGCTGGGGCTGTATTCATGGGTGCAAATACGTATATAGGAAATGCACCCAACTTTATGGTCAAATCTATTGCAGAAGAAAATAAAATTGATATGCCCAGTTTTTTTGGTTATATGGTATGGTCAGTTGCTATACTTGTCCCAATCTTTATAATCACAACCTTTATTTTCTTTTAAACTTTAGTTTAAGAAAGGACTCATCCATGTTTAATCATATTTTAGTAGCAACCGATCTCAGTCTTAGAGCCGAAATGGCAACACAAAAAGCGGTCCAGTTGGCCCATCAATTTAATTCTAAAATTACCATGCTGAATGTTCATGATGAATTCATGAATGATGATGAAATGCAAATGCTCAGAGTAAGTGTTGAAAAAATGAAGAATGAATTTTCTAAAACAGCATCTTCTGCAAAAGTTGAAATGAAAAAGATCATTCACGATTTGCATGCCGAAGATATCCAGGTAGATTTTTTAATCAGGGAAGGTAAAGCCAATAAAAAAATTCTGGATGAAGCAAAACGCCTCAACGTAAGTTTGATTGTCATGGGAACCAATGGCAGGAGCAATCTCCATGATTATATTTTGGGCACAACATCCGAATATGTCGTGAGTAATGCTGAATGTCCCATTCTGGTTGTACCAATATAAACATCAAAATAAATTAAAATAGAATGCAATTCAGGTATACACAATACTTGATTAATAGTAAATTTAGTACCTATTAATTGGAGACCTAATGAAATCAATATTCAAAGTATTTATTTTCCTCGGATGTTTTTCAACTATTATAGCGCAGATGAAAGACGGAGAGCATACTGAATATTATAAAAATGGACGAATAAAACATATATCCCATATCAAAAATGAAGAACTTCATGGCAGTTTCACCTGGTATTATGAAAATGGAAATATCAAATTTGAACAAAAGTATGATCACGGTGAGATTGATGGTGAAACTATATATTATTACGAAAATGGTAGGAAACTGAGAGTAGAAAATTATTTTAATGGTATTGAAGACGGACTATTCCAATATTACACTGAAAAAGGAAATCTTACCAGAGAGGAATCATATAAAGACGGTTATCTGCATGGGGATTTTAAAGAATATTATAAAAATGGTATTGTCAAAGCTGAAGGATATTACAATAATGATCTTGAGGATGGGAAATGGACCAAATATTATCAATCTGGAGAATTACATTCAGAGGAGCATTACAAGGATGCTGAAAAAGACGGATCGTGGATTATATATTTTGAATCCGGGCAGATAAAAATTAAAGAATTATATAATCAGGGATTATCTGATGGAAAATGGACTGGATTTTATTCGGATGGATCACCCAAGTTTATTCATTTTTGGCAGGACGGTTTGCCCCAGGGGAAATGGGAAGCATTTTATAATACAGGGGATAAACAATATATAAAACGGTTCCGATATGGCGTCGCTGACGGTGACTGGCTTGAATATTTTCCAGGTGGTCAACTAAAATCACAGGGAAAGTATATAAATGGTTCTAAAAGTAAAGGATGGATTGAATACAACTCCCGTGGAATGAGAATCTCAGGGTAAGTAACAAATAATAATATGAAATTACAACTCGATAAATCTTTTATTAGTGCAATGAATCTGGTGGAAAGTTCTCCAGATATGATAATAGCCGTGGATAATGACAGAAAAATAATTGAATTCAATGCAGCGGCAGAATTGATCTTTGGATATCAAAGGAAGGAGATAATTGGTGAACATATAAATAAACTGTATGCGAATCCTGAATTAGGCGTTGCTATCCATAAAAAGACATTGATTGATGGCCATCATACAAATGAAATAAAAAATATCACAAAATCAGGTAAAACATTTTATAGTTATATTTCTACGTCGGTGCTTTATGATTACAAAGGTGAAAAAGTTGGTGTCATGGGGATATCAAAAGATATTTCTGGACTCAGAAAATCAAAATCTGATATTACCGTTTCCTTAAAATATGCCAAGAGTATTATTGACTGTTCAATGGATATGATTATTGCTGTTGATAGTGATCGAAATATTATAGAATTTAATAAAGCAGCTGAAAATACTTTTGGATACCAGGCTATAGAAGTTATTGGGAAAACAGTAGATAATTTATATGCTGAACCTGAAGAGGGAAAAAATATAAATAAAAATGCAACTATGGCCGGAAGAGCATTAGGAGAAGTTCAGTCCAGAAAGAAAAATGGTGAGGTCTTTATCAGTCTTATCTCAGCCTCTGTATTATTGGATGAAGATGGAAATGAGGTCGGTATAATGGGAATCTCCAGGGATATCACTTCATTAAAAAGGGGCGAGGAAATCCTAAAAAGTTCTGAAGAGAAACATCGAATGCTTTCGATAGAACTGGCAGAGGCCAATATTATGAAAGAATTACTGTTAGATGTAATCACTCACGATATGAAAAATACCCTTGGAACTCTAAATGGGATGTCAGAACTTCTTACAAATGAATACGGAAATAACGAACATGTTGATGTTATTGTACAATGTACAAATAACTTGATGGATATCATTGACAATGCTTCTGTGCTTACTAAAGTAACTCTAGGAGAGGAAATCAGTAAAAAAAATATCAATCTGCTTCAGATGATTTCCGATATCGCCAATGATTTCATTACCGTGCTTGAATCGTACCAAATTACGCTTCAAATGGAATTATCCTCAGATTTGACAGTCAAAGCAAATCCAATAATTTCAGAAGTCTTTAAAAATTACGTAAGCAATGCCATTAAATATGGTCATGATGGAAAGCGGATCATAATCCATGGCTCAGAAACTGAGGACAGTGTTCTTATAAAGGTCATTGATTTTGGTACGACCATTGATGAGCAGGAATATGAAGCCATTTTTAAACGAAAAGTTCAGCTTGCCGGTACCAATAAAATTGGCAGGGGATTAGGTCTTGCAATCGTAAAACGTATTGCAAACTCGCATGATGCAGCAGTTGGAGTAATTCCAAACTCACCTTCAGGAAACCAATTCTATATCAAGTTCAATAAAAACTAATACTGGCAAATTGTATTTTTTAAGAAATTAGATGTCTGATCAATTTATCAAACCAATGATACTTGTTGTTGAAGATGATATTCTTAACCAAAAATTAATTACATTCTATTTACGCGAAAAATATGACATGTGTTATGGGGCATCTGTCATCGAATCAAAAAAATGTCTCGAAGCTAATAATCCTGATCTTGTTTTATTAGATCTATCGCTTCTTGGAGGAGAGAATGGGCTGGAATTATGCTATTATATAAAAAATTCAGATAAATGGAATCATATTCCAGTAATTGCCGTGACTGCACATGCCTTTTCCGAAACCAGGCAGGCATGTGAGGATGCCGGCAGTGATGCTTATATGACTAAACCAGTTAAAAAAAATGAACTGATCAATATGATAGAAAAATATCTTCCATCAACAAAGAAACAAACAACTTAAGTCGATAATTTCTCAGTCGCCTTTTTCAGCATCTGTTGAAATCCAGGCAATAATAACTTAAGATCTGACAACAAACCATCCCGTGCAGCAAATTCGATATTCTTTCCAGCTTCAGTAAATTCATCAAAACCATAACCACCGCCAGTTCCCTTGACATTGTGTCCAAATTTTTGAATCTTTGGCAGGTTGTGATTTGGCAGATGATCATCAAAAATTTCATCTAATAAGTTTTGAAGATATTCCAAGTATTCCCTGGTTAGCTTTATAAATTCCGGATCTTTAAATAGTTCACTACTCATCCCATACCCCAACTTCATTAGATTGCGTAAATAATTATCTGTGTGTCCCCTTAAAATTAAGAAATAATACAATGTCAATTTGTGGATTTCAGAGGATTTACCATCAAACATCAGACCTATCTATCAAATTGACTAATATATATTGAAATTAAATAATTAAAAAAATCACCTGGAAACCAATGAGGTTATAAATGTGATGGTGGTACAGAAAACAGCCCTGAAATCGTGGATGTGTTAATTCGATATGATTAACTATATATTGAATCATAATAAATCATTGTCTATATCATAACTGCAAGATTGAAACAAAGTCGTTTTGTTGATAAATCACATTTGAAGCCCAATAAGGCAATTTCTCATGTTTGAACAGCGCCAGTTTAATACTAAATTCTCACCTTGAATTTCTTCATTTTTCTTGATTTAAAATTTAATACTTAGGAATAATAATTGCCACTTGTACCAAAACATATATCTGTGCTGAGTCCATACAAAGCCGGTAAACCTATTGAAGAAGTAAAGAGAGAACTGGGGCTGGAAAAGATAATTAAACTGGCTTCCAATGAAAACCCATTGGGTCCTTCTCCCAAAGTACTCGAGGCTGTAATAAAGAGCTTGCCTGATACCAGTCGGTATCCTGATCCATCAGGATTTGAGCTACGGACAAAACTCGCTGACAAATTTAATTTGAAGATGGAGAATGTGATACTTGGTGCCGGCAGTGAGGGTATTATGTCAGCGATAATGCGGGCATTCCTTCTGCCAGGTGATGAGATAGTTGCAACCAGAAATTCATTCATCGGGTTCAAAGTTCTGGCAAATGCCTGCGGCAATAAAACAAACTGGATTGCCATGAAGGATTACCGCTATAATTTACCTGCCATGGCAGAATCCATCAGCGAATATACAAAAATTATTTATCTTGCCAATCCTGACAATCCAACCGGGAGTTATTTTAGCGTTAAAGAATTTGATACATTTATGGAAAAAGTCCCAGATCGAGTTCTTGTGATCCTGGATGAAGCATACTTTGAATATGCCATGTATACAGATGACTATCCTGATTCTATGCATTACCGATATGATAATGTGATTACTTTACGGACATTTTCAAAAATTTACGGCCTGGCAGGATTCAGGGTGGGATATGGTTTTGCCCACAAAACATTGATTAGTAATTTGCTAAAGGTGAAGCTGCCATTTGAACCATCCGTACCAGCACAGGCGGCTGCCATTGCCAGCCTGGAAGATAGCGAATATCTTGAAAAATCACTGGCTGTCAATATTGAAGGAATGGAATTATTATCAAATACATTTATAAGTCATCAATTACGGTTTACCCCTTCTGTGACAAATTTTTTGACGCTTGTATTTGAGGATGTCAAATTATCCAATCATATCAGTATGGAATTACTAAAACGTGGCGTTATTGTCAGAAATCTGATTAGTTTTGGATTACCTGAATGCATCAGGGTGACCATTGGCACACAAGACGAAAATTTATTTTTTATCCAGCAACTGGAAGAAATTGTCAAATTAATCTAAATAGGAGAATTAGATGGCTATAATTACTACAGATTGGACAGGTACAGAGTACTTTCCAATAACTGATCTGGCCTATGTTGAATTTTATACTGGGAACGCCAAACAAGTTGTTCACTTTTATCGTACTGCATTTGGATTTACTCCTTATGCCTATGCTGGACCAGAAACTGGTGTTTTTGATAAAGTATCGTATGTATTAAAACAGAATAAAATATATTTTGTTTTTACTACGCCACTCAAATCCGATCACTATGCATCCCAATGGTTAAAAAAACATGGTGATGGTGTTAGAGACATTGCATTTCATTCTGAGGACGCCGTCTTTGCGTATGAGTCCTGTCTAAGCAGAGATGCTGAATCAGCTTATGAACCAACGCGTTCAGGAGATGATCTTGGTAACTATATGAAGGCGGGAATAAAAACTTATGGTGACACTATCCATTCATTTGTTGAGACAAAAAACTATAAAGGGATTTGGGCTCCCGGTTTTGTAGAATTGGATATGCCAGAAGTAAATTTTGATGATCCTGGTCTGCTGCTCATTGATCACATCGTTGGAAATGTGGAAGAAGGAAAGATGAATGAATGGCGAGATTACTATGAAAGGGTTTTTGGTTTTACCAATTTTGTTGTTTTTGATGAAAATGATATCTCAACAAAATACTCTTCATTAAAAAGTCGCGTCATGCGGTCAAAAAACTGGAAGGTTAAATTTCCTATAAATGAACCTGCCTCAGGATTAAAGAAATCTCAAATCGAGGAATATTTGGATTTTAATGAAGGACCAGGTGTCCAGCATATCGCATTACTCACCGACGATATTATCAAAACCATCACTGCATTAAGGAATAATGGTGTGGAATTTCTATTTGTACCAGATTCATATTATGGAGAGTTACCCAGCAGGGTAGGGCAGATTCAGGAGGATCTAAATAAAATTCAGGATCTGGGGATCCTTGTCGATCGTGACGAAGAAGGGTATTTACTTCAATTATTTTCAAAACCTGTTGAAGATCGTCCAACTTTGTTTTTTGAGATAATTCAAAGAAAAGGTTCCAGGGGATTCGGACAGGGAAATTTTCAGGCTCTCTTTGAATCTATAGAGATTGAACAGGAAAAACGAGGCAATCTCTAAGAAAGATTTAGTAAAGGTGGCTTGATATTGAAATGTAAAAGAAAATAATATTAAAAAATATCTCAGAAATATCTGATCCACAGCAGAGTAAGTAGAACCAGGACACTTAAATAAATCAAACAGAAAGAATAACAAAGGACGCCTATGCCCTTTTATAATAAACAGGGACTTATACCCCCCAAACGACATACCGTTTTTAATAATCCCGATGGTGGAATTTATTATGAAGAACTGGTCAGCAGGGAAGGCTTTAATAGTATATGTTCTAATCTTTATCATCTCAGGATGCCAACCAGGGTAAAAAAAGTTGATGAATTTCACTTACAGGAAAAAATTAGAGCCTCCTCTGCTCATGGCAATAAACATATTCAAACATTCCTGTTGAAAACTGAAGGTGATGCTGTCAGTGGCCGCAAAGAACTGTTTTTTAACTCTGATTTATCAATCTACAAATGCCATTGTGTTGAAGATATGACCTATAACTATAGGAATGGCCATCATGATGAAGTCATCTTCATCCAAAGTGGAAATGGTCTCCTCAGATCAAATTTTGGAGACATGGAATTCGGTTCAGGTGATTACCTGATAATTCCTAGAGGAGTTATTTGGAATATGGTCTTAAGAGAAGAAGTTCATATGCTGATTACCGAATCATACGCTGCAGTTGAAACACCACCCAGGTATCGTAATCGTTATGGCCAACTTCTTGAGCATAGCCCCTTTTGTGAGCGTGATATCCGTACACCTGTATTGGGAAATCCAACAGATGCAGAAGGTGAATTTTTGGTAAAAGTGAAGCTGCAGGATGGAACTCAGGATTTAATATATGCTCATGATCCTATGGACGTTATTGGATGGGACGGATATTATTTCCCCTGGATTTTTAATATTAATGATTTTCAACCAATTGTTGGCGGTATTCATCAGCCACCTCCAGTCCATCAGACATTTCAATCTGCCGGATATGTGATTTGCTCATTTGTCAGTAGACCATTTGATTTCCACCCTGATGCAATCCCAGCACCTTATCCTCATTCAAATGTCGATTCAGATGAAATATTATTTTACTCTCATGGCGATTTTATGAGTCGAAAAGGAATCTCAAAAGAATCCATTACGCTCCACCCAATGGGTTTACCGCATGGTCCACAACCAGGGAAGTATGAGGCATCTATAGGTGTTGAAAAGACCGAGGAATGCGCTGTAATGATTGATACATTCAAACCGCTGCATCTTACAAAGACTGCAATCGAACTTCAAGATGCTGAATATCCAAAGAGTTGGATAGAGTGATTAATAATATCAAATAAACTGTGATAACTATAGTAATACCAATAAATAGGTTCGAAACATAATATGAAGTCGATTAACCCTAAAGAACAAAATCTACGAGAAAATTATCATTTGATGATTTCCGGTATTACTCCTCGTCCCATTGCCCTTGTATCATCTATAGATCGAAATGGCCAGGTTAATTTAGCTCCATATTCTTTTTTTAATGGATTTGGCGCCAATCCACCGATTGTGGGTTTTTCTCCTTCATTTAGTGGACGGACTGGACTGCCAAAAGACTCGTTATTAAATATTCGCGAAACTGAGGAATTTACTATTTCAGTAGTTGACTCAGACATGGTAGAACAAATGAGCCTAACATCCGGTGAGTATGATAAAGGAATCGATGAGTTTGTTAAAGGTGGATTCCATCGATACAATAGTCTTAAAGTGAAGTCACCTGGCGTTGCAGAATCAAAATTTATCATGGAATGTAAGCTACACAGTATTATCGATCTGGGAGGAAAACCGGGAAGCGGAAATCTTATTCTTGGTGAGATTGTTCAGTTCCATGTCAATGAACAGGTTTATGACGAAAACGGCAAAATTGATCCCTTTAGAATGGATAGTGTGGGCAGGCTTGGATATGCCTGGTATAATCGGGTATCCAGTGGAATATTCGAATTAAACAAAGCAGCTGGAGTGGGAATTGGTTTTGATCAATTACCTGATTATATTCTTAAAAGTGATGTTTTAACTGGAAATGATCTTGCCAAACTCGCCAGCGTTAATGAAATTCCAAAGAAATATAATGATAACAATAACACTAAATATAATACATCATCTAAAGTATTACATGAGTTATGTCGAGAAGCCATCCATGCCGGGGATTTACAGGAAGCCTGGCAAATAGTATTCATAATTGGGGGACAGGTTGGCTAAAATATTATGGAGCCCCAGCGATGAGCAGATTGCGAATTCGCAAATGGATCAATTCAGGCTGAATGTCTGCAAACACTTCAATGTGAAATTGGCTAATTATTCTGATCTCCACACCTGGTCAGTGAATCATATTGAGGATTTTTGGGGATTTGCCTGGAAGTATTTCGATATTATTCACTCCGGATCATTCTCTAAAATTGTCGATGATGCTAATAAGATGCCTGGGGCGAAATGGTTCGAAGGTGCAAATCTGAATTATGCCGAAAACCTGCTACGGTACCGAGATGATAGAATTGCCATACGATTTAAGGGTGAAGAAGAAATTGAAGCTACCTATACCTATAATCAACTTTATGATAAAGTAACCAGAACCGCAAAAGCGTTCAAAGATTCAGGTGTAAAAAAAGGTGATCGTGTGGCAGGTTTTATGCCTAACATTCCGGAGACCATTATTGCTATGCTGGCGACGGCAAGCCTAGGAGCAATCTGGTCGTCATGCTCCCCGGATTTTGGTATAAATGGTGTTTTGGACAGATTCAGTCAAATCGAACCGACGATCCTCATTGCGGCAGATGGCTATTATTATAAAGGAAAGGCTTTTGATTCACTAAAAAAATTGGCTGGCATCCTTCATAAACTGCCATCCATTCAAAAAACAATAATAGTCAATTATATTAACCAGGGTGACATCTCTGTTATTTCAAATGCTGTAAGATGGACAGAATTTACCGATACGGATGCGAAAGAACTGGAGTTTGTCCAGGTACCATTTGATCATCCACTTTATATTATGTATTCATCTGGTACAACTGGTAAACCAAAGAGTATTGTCCATTCAGTTGGCGGTACCCTTATTCAGCATTTGAAGGAATTAGTACTCCATACAAATATCACAAAAGACGATAATGTTTTCTATTTTACAACCTGTGGATGGATGATGTGGAACTGGCTTGTTTCCACCCTTGCCACCGGAGCCACAGTTGTACTATTTGATGGGAACCCATTTTATCCAAAACCAGAGAGCCTGGTAGAAATGGCTGATAAATATGAGATTAGCGTTTTTGGTACCAGTGCAAAATATATTTCATCACTTGAAGCAGAGAATGTAAATCCTTCCACAATCAGTAATTTCCCGCGATTGAAAAGTATTCTCTCCACCGGTTCTCCCCTTGCCGAAGAGAGCTTCGACTATGTCTATAATAAATGGAAAAAGAATGTGACCTTGAGCTCTATCTCAGGAGGCACCGACATTATATCCTGCTTTGCACTGGGTAACCCCGTGTTACCGGTATACAGAGGTGAACTTCAATGTGTTGGACTGGCAATGGATGTGGTGAGTTTTGATGGAATGGCTAGTGAAATTGTCGGTGAAAAAGGTGAATTGGTCTGTAGGCATGCCTTCCCGTCAATGCCGGTTTACTTTTGGAATGATCCAGATGGACTAAAATACCTGGAAGCATATTTTACCGAATATGATAATATGTGGCGTCATGGAGATTATATTGAAATCAATGACCATGGCGGTGTAAAGATTTATGGACGGTCCGATGCCACACTAAATCCTGGTGGCGTACGAATTGGCACTGCTGAGATTTACCGGGTTGCAGAATCAATACCACAGGTAGAGGATTCAGTTGCAGTCGGTCAAAAATTTGAAGAAGATGAAAGAATAATTTTGTTTGTCAAACTGAAAGAAGGGGAAGTTTTAGACGACAATCTTATCCGTGAAATTAAATCTACTATATTCGCCGGTTGCAGTCCCAGACATGTACCGGCAATCATCATACAGGTCGATGGAATTCCCTATACAATTAATGGCAAAAAAGTGGAGATTGCAATTAGTAAAATCATCCATGGTCAGGAGGTAACCAATAAAGATGCACTATCAAATCCTGAGGTTCTAGATGAATACAGGAATCATCCACAATTGGTTTAATTATAATTATATCCAGTGGATTTACTCTGACCAATAATCAAATATTAATTTATTAGTAGGCCAAAACAATAACTCACATGTTACCAATCAAAAATAGAATATCCCTTTTGCTCAAATCACTTCTGTTAGTCAATATCATACTTATAATTAACCCCGTATACTCTCAGGATCCAGAATATTTCCAGGTAAACATCAATCCAACTGGTGAATCTCACCTTGTCGTTTTCGACTCTGAAATAGTCGGTTTAAATACTTCGGATGAGCTAGGGATATTTGACCTGGCAGGATTATTAAGTGAGTTAGAATGTACGAGTATATATGGAGAATTACTCACTGGAGCGGGGGTCTGGACAAATGAGCAGTTAGATTTAACTGCTATAGGATCAATAGATAATTGCGCTTTGGATGGTGTGCAGCTTCCCGGGTATGTAAATGGGAATGATCTGGTCCTAAGGATTTGGAATACAGTGATGGAAATTGAATATCCGGTAAATTTAGTATTTTCCACTGGTGGAGATTTTGGAGCTCTATTCACCGTTATTGAAGATATTCTCTTTTATCGAGAAGCCTGGTATGGGAACGAGGCATTGAACCCGATGACAATTACCATTCTAGCTTCGCAGGTTGCAGACTATGATTTGATGTCAGGTGATGAAATAGCCGTGTATTCAAACAATATTTGCGTCGGCAGGACAAAAAAATATATTGATGGTCCAGAAATTATGATAATCACTGCCAGCGCTGATTTACCTTTCACTGAATATATTGACGGCTTCTTACCCGGTGAGGAGATGACCTTCAAAATTTGGGATAGCAGTGATGCCTTCGAAGAAACGTGGATTTCGATTCAAACTACAGGAGATCAAGTATTTACAAATAATGGCCAGGCTGAAATCTCCCTTGAAGGTCTCGACAATGATAATATTGAATTACCTATTGGTCCGGAAAGATTCTCAATTTTAAGTTCTTATCCAAATCCATTCAATGACTCTTCTATAATTAGTTATCAAGTAAATACCTATTCAGAAATTGATGTGAAAATATATAATGTGAACGGGGGACAAGTAGATGGAATTCATCTGGGGGATCATTACCCTGGTTTATATAATTTTCATTGGCAGCCGGGAAATATTCCTTCCGGTAATTATATCCTAAAATTTGAGGAGGGAGATTTTTATAAGGTAGCTTCAATGATGTATTTAAAATAGGATAAGTCTTTCTGAGATTTTAATACAGATTGTTACAAGTTTAACAAAATTATTCCCTCACCCTCTCCATTAAATTTAAAGACTAAATAGGAGTCAAAAATGAATATATCCTTAAAGATTTCAGTTATTTTATTACTGATTATTTCTTTAATTCATTCAAGCCAGATTGATACTTTCCAATATGAAAAAATTGATGATTCAAACTCAGAAATCCATTTTGAGCTTGAGGACTTACAAATTATTACAGAAAATGGTATGGATAGAATCAAATCTACGAGTCTATCTACGACTACAGAAGGAGGATTACCTGAGCTCCCTGTTTATTCATTTTTATACGAAATTGATGCTGATATGGATTATACTACAATCTATCGAATAATCAGATCTCATACGGTAGAAAATATTGATTTATATCCAATGCAAATGAAAGTGCCTGGTGAATCTGCAGCCAATTCGATATTTCAAAAAAACGTTGAATTTTATAATTCAGATATGACTTTTCCTTCTGAAAATATCGAAATTTCTGATCCGCAAATCATGCGTGACCTTTCACTTATATCAATCAGTTTTACGCCTTTCACTTATGATGTATCCACTAAAACCCTTGAAGTATTTGATGAAGTGGTTATTGAGATAAATTCAATTGAAACTGCCAGAAGCAATACAGGACCAAGGCAGATTCCAACCTCACGGGTATTTTCACAAGTATTCGAAAGATCTGTCGTGAATTACGATCGTAATCGCAGCATTAGTGACACACCGGTTATTTTATACATTTGCGGTGGTAATTCGTTATCAAACCCATATATGCAGGCATTGATTGAATGGCGTCATCAACGAGGATATCAAGTTGAGGCTGTTTCAACATCTGCAATTGGCGGTAGTACTTCGGCAATAAAGTCATATATCCAATCTGCATATGATAATTGGGCAACCCCCCCTGATTTTGTTTGCCTGGTTGGTGACTCGGGTGGAAGTTATAGTATCCCATCGTTTACAGAAACATGGTCTGGTTATGGAGGCGACGGTGACCATCCATATAGTCAGCTAAGCGGAAACGATATACTTGCAGATGTAATTTTTGGAAGATTATCAGTGAGATCGACAACTGATTTATCCGTTGTTGTCAATAAAATTATCAAATACGAACAGGGTTATGACCTCAATTCAAATTGGACAGAAAAAGCCGCTCTTATTGGCGATCCAGGTAGTTCTGGCATATCTACGGTTATCACCAATGAATCCATTGAAAATACTATGGAGCAATATGGCATGACAGATGTCCGCCACAAATACTCAGGTGGAAGCTGGTCAAGTTGGATGCAAAACCAATTAAATGAAGGTGTACTGTATTTTAACTACCGAGGCTATTATGGTGTAAGTGGATTTGGAGGGGGCAATATTGATGGAGCCAATAATGGTTACAAATTACCATTTGCAACAGTGATTACCTGTGGGACTGGATCATTTGCTAGTGAGACTACAGCTTTATCAGAAAAATTTCTTCGCGCTGGAACAGTCAGTAATCCCAAAGGTGGTATTGCAAGTATAGGGACTGCAACGCTGGGAACACATACTTTATTCAATAATATTTTTGATATGGGTGTGTATCACGGCTTGTTTGTTTTAGGGAATGAAACAGCCGGGGAAGCGCTGAATTCGGGGAAATTTGCGTTGTATGAGACATATCCTTCAAATCCCAATAATTACACCAATATATTTACCCACTGGAATAATCTCATGGGAGATCCTGCAACCCATTTATGGACAGATACACCTGTGGAAATAACTGCGGATTATCCCGAAACAGTGAATATGGGGCAGGATGTCATCCAGGTTTGGGTCATTGACGAAAATGATCAGCCGGTTGAAAATGCACGGGTGACTTTAGTAAAAGATGATGATAATTTTTTTAGTAATTCATTTACAGATGAAAGTGGATATGTCTCCATTCCCCTCTATTATTCATCAGGCGGAAACATGGATATTACTATTACAAAAAGAAATGTGGTTCCCTTGAGAGAGGAAATTTATATTCCCTCAAATGGCATAGAATTATCAATACATAACAGTGAAATATTGATTATCGATGATGGTAGTGATGGAACCTCCGGAAACAGTGATGGCGATGTCAACCCAGGTGAGACCTTTTTGATTGATTTACCCCTTTACAATTTTTCAGACGAACCGATAAGTGGTTTATCATGCAGTCTATCATCAATATCTCAAGAGTTTGAGGTTTTAGGTGAACCGGTTTTAATACCATTTTTGCCTGGTCTTGAACATCAGAGTATACAATTTTTATGCACCGTTTCACCATCAGCAGTATTCCGCCAGGAAATGGCGGTTATTTTAGTCATCGATTCAGAGTCGGAAGGGTCTTGGAATATTGAAATACCGGTAGATGTATTTGCCCCGAATCTTTATATAAGTGATATTCTGATTTCCAGCGGTGTTGAAAATTTAGAACCTGGGGGAATAGGGACTATTCAGGTCGAAATTTTTAATAATGGATCAGATGACATAAGCGATCTGACTGGAGAAATAATCGTTGGCAATAATCTCATTGAGGTGACATCCGGAGAATTAACCTGGCCTACAATCCCAGCCGGTACTTCTGAATACTCAGAGGGTGGCCTTGTAGTAAGTGTTGACTCAAATGTCATCAATGGTACTGTTTTGAATGTTGGAGTACACTTGACATCTGATAGTGGTTATGACCGCACCGAAATATTTAATGTCACTATCGGGGAATTAACAGTAAACGACCCAATGGGCCCTGATAGTTATGGTTATTATATTTATGATATGGGCGATGACAATTATGATCTTGCGCCAGATTATGACTGGATAGAGATTGATCCTGGATATGGCGGCAATGGCACCGAGCTTTCAATAAATGATGGAGGAAATAATCAGGATGATTCTCAAGTATTGTCCCTGCCTTTTTCCTTTAAATTTTATGGCGAAGATTATGATCAGATTACGGTCTGCTCAAATGGCTGGATTGCATTTGGCTCATCACCCCTAGAAAGTTTCAGGAATTATACACTTCCAGGTCCTGGTGGTCCTGCACCGATGCTGGCTGTATTTTGGGATGACCTAAAAACGACAAATGGCGGAGATGTTTTCAGTTACTATGATGCTGCAAATGGCAGATTGATTATTGAATGGTCGGATATGAGAACATATGATGAAAACTCTCTAGAATCGTTTCAGGCAATCCTCTATGATGTCATGGTTCCACCCTATGGTGATGGTGAAATAAAATTACAGTATAAAGAATTTAATAATACGACAAATGGCAATTATTATAGCGCAATCCATGGTGCCTATAGCACCATTGGTATTGAAAATCACTGGTCGGATACTGGACTTGAATACACATTTAATAATGAATACTCACCTGCCGCTGCACCACTATATGATGAATCGGCATTGTTTATAACGACCCGACTTGCAGAGATACTCCCGGTGCCTGAAGTTACATTTAATGCTGACAATTTCTATTATGAGCTCATGCAGGATGAATCATATTCGGATAACCTGATAATCTCAAATACCGGCGAACCTGAATCGATTCTATATTATGCTGTTGAACATGTGGGAATGCCATATCCTGCTGGACCACCGGATAATTTTGGCCATAATTGGACAGATACCGATGTAGATCCTGAGTTCAATTATAGTTGGATAGATATATCCGAGGTTGGCATTGCCCTAACATTCCCACATAATGACATAGCTACTGATCCAATTGATATGGGATTCAGTTTCCCGTTTTATGGTGAAACCTATAATCAATGTATTGTCAGTCCAAATGGATGGATTGGCTTTGGTGATGATAATAATGCCTGGCAGAATATTGAAATTCCTTCAGCAGAAGCGCCACGGCCAGCAATTTTTCCATTCTGGGATGATCTCAATCCAATAAACGAGGGTAATAGTTCGAATATGGATGGTGAGGTATATTATTATGCCTCTGACGAATATTTTATCGTTTGGTTTGACCACGTTGCTCATTGGAGTGGCGAGATTGATGGCAATTATAATTTTCAAGCTATCTTATATCCTAATGGGGATATTCGCTATAATTATGATGATTTGGAAGGCACTATAAATCGAGCGACAATTGGTATCCAAAATGGTGCCGGTGATGATGCTATAGAAATTGTCAATGATGATGATTATGTCCATGAAGGACAGAGCGTAATTATCAAACCATCAGCTGAATGGCTTGATATTATATCGCCGGACGGTGAGTTATCTGGCAGTATTTTTGAGGGTGAATCAGTCAATATTACATTGGACATCCAAAGTGCTGGTTTGGTATTCGGTGATTATTCCACTCTAATAAAAGTTAACACGAATATCCAGCCGGCAGTGAATCTACCCATTCTTCTTTCTGTTATCGAGGAAACGACCCAGTTGGGTGACCTTGATCATGATTACGAAGTAAATGTAATCGACATAGTTATTCTGGTGAATATTGTTCTCGGTGAAACTATCCCTAATGAATATCAACTTTGGGCAGCAGATATGAATGAAGATAATATCATTGATGTTTTGGATATTGTTCAATTAGTCAATATTATTCTTGAACAATAGATATTATATATAAAGAATTCAAAGTAAAGCAATTGACAATCCCGGGGAGTCAATTAGTACTAAATTAGTAAAGGAGTTTTCATGAGACCATACATTAAATACATATTATCGATTATTTTTCTCGCCTACAGTTTTGGGGAAAGTAAGAATCTACCCGATATGAAGTTAAAAGATTTAGAGAATAAACGGGTGATGATAAACGATTTTTACAGCGAGACGCCAATCCTAATCAATTTCTGGACTCTTGCCTGTGAACCATGTAAAAAAGAGATGAAGTTTCTTGATAAGTTTAATGATAAGTATAGTGATAATGGATTTAGGGTAATCAGTGTGAATATGGATAATCCGCGCAGCATGTCTAAAGTAAAGTCTTATATCAAATCTCAAAAATATTCGTTCAAAGTTCTCTCCGATCCAAAATCTGAATTATTTCGAAAAACGGGCGGTAAGGTAATGCCTTATATTCTGATGGTGAATATGGACGGCAGTATTTTCCAGCGGCATATTGGATTTACCATTGGTGATGAAAAGGAATTAGAAAAAGATATTATCCACCTTATCGAAAATAATAAAAGTGTTGACGATGAAAAGAATTAGTCTCACTCTACTCCTATTTGGTATAGCGCTTTCTCAATTTGATGTCAATTTTTCGCTTGAGTCAAAATATGGTGACGGAAAAAAAATAACAAATCAAGCATCTGAAACTCCATTAGTTTCTGATTACCTATATAGTGAACATATTTTAGATATCAATACTTACTTCAACAACTTCTATCTTTTTACACAAGCTGAATATAGCGATCCACCCATATATGGTGAGAATAATCAGGGATTGAGTGCTTTTTATCTTGAGTACAGCAAAAATCGATTTACATTGAAGGCTGGGGATCTTTATTCTATATTTGGTCGTGGAACTTCTTTTAGTACATACTATGATCAGAATATTGATTTGGACAATAGTATACAAGGTGCGGAAATTAGATTTGATTTAACTTCAAATATCAATCTTTACTCTCTTTTCGGCGAAGGTGAGTATAGTTATCGATCTAATCCAGTATTACTGATATCTGATAGACAGCTGGAGAGCAGTGTTTCCCTAATTGGTTCTGAAATATACTCAGACTTTTTTGGTGATTTTAATTTATTTTATTTAGAACAGGAACAGGATCTTAGCTCGGAACTATTATATAGCTATGGACCGGAAATACATGATTCTCGGATTGCTAGAGAAATTTATACACGTATTGAAACTCCAACTGATGCTACTGTTAATCTATATAGTTCTAATCTCGCATGGAATAAATCTTTTTCATTTCTTGATATCTATATTGAAAGAGCATGGAATTCCTATTCAAAAATACTTGGTAATATGACATCGGGCTCAATGACCTATGGAGCAGTAAGTACAGATATTGCGAATTTTGGTGTTACATATGAATACAAGAACTATGATATGCCTTATTTTATCCAAACTCTGTCTAGTCCGCCGACAGTAATTAGAGAAGCAACATCAATTCTGGTCCCCCGGAATAATCACTCAATTAATTTTGCCGATGAAATTGGACATCAATTAGAAGTCACTGGCAAAATCGGGGAAAATATGACACTGCTTGCCAATCTATCCATTGCAAGTAGAGATGTTGGGTTCGGTCAAAGACAATATAATACTTTCAATGTTTTAACAGAAGGTGGAAATGTAACTGCCTCTTGGGGTGAAACTGAGTCTGAATTAATCGAATTGCCCAGTCCATCCTTAACTGATATTCTTAAATTTGATGATAGCGAATCTCTGTACTCGCATTCTCCATACAGACAATGGCATATAGAGTTAAATGGCTGGATTCTCGATGACAAATTGAATTATAAATTTGCATTGAATGATTACAAAGAAGTGATTAGTTACCTCGATCAGGAAATAGTGTATTATCAATCAGATTATACTTCACCTGAACTAGAATCATTAATTTCAGATTATTATTCAGAATTATACTGGAATGAGTGGGATGGATTATTTGCCTTTTGGGGTGATTCATCCTTAACAAATTCAACTTTTGAGAGTCTGCACCAAGGATTAACAATCCAAGAGGTGATTTCTATTGACACTGAAAATTCATTTGGAACTGTTGATAGTGTCATGAATAAATCCACTCAAATATCAAAGAATTATGAAATTATTAAAGCATTTTCCATACCAACTCAAATTGCCTTCAATGCCGGTAATATTGGTGCCTTTACGATATATTGGGAACATCAATGGAAAGAAATTCTCGTTAATCGAGATGTTGAATATCAAGGGGATTCCGTGGATAGTGGCCTTTCACATACAGAAGAATATTATTATCACTATCTGTCTCTGACGTACCGACATCCTGCTGATATTTCGGTAACCTTATTCTATGATTCTGAAAATTATACCAAGGAAGCCTGGGAAACGCCTGAGGGTGACAATAACTGGACTGGTATTGATCTCTCATATGATATTAACGCAAATAACCAGTTTTCGGTTTTTTATGGAAGTCAAAAAGGGGGAAGAGTTTGTGCTAATGGAATATGCGCTGATCAGCCCGGATTTGAAGATGGAATTAAACTCACGCTTAGAAGTATATTCTAGAATGTTAATTCATATTCACCAGGTTATAACCCAGTATGCAAGTGCTGGATGAGGAGACCTGTTCTAATTTCCCAATGCAGACCTCTGAAATATTGAGAAATTTATATTGTGGGACGTCAAGTTTCTTGCTGGGGATTATCCATTATAATACTTGTTACAATATTATAAATTCTAATTTTTGTTTATAAGTTTATGTCAGGCGTAAATATTAGTAATATTCTGATGAAAATCTACATGATTCACACACATTGGAGACCAAAATGAGAAAATATATAAGTTTATTGATCTTGCTCACTTTTCTTACTGCTCAAGTTTATGATGTTGGAGACACGATGAGCGAAAATCACCAGAATCAAGCGTTTGAAGTTTGTTATGGTGAAAATGAATATGGCTCTGATACATTTCACTTTGCTGATTTAAATGGCGCTACGAATGGTGGTACATATCGAATAACATTTGTGGATATGGCGGCAACATGGTGAGGCCCTTGTTATAATGACATCGGTTCGATGGACTCACATGTACAAAATTGGGCAGACTTTCCAAGTGTATTTTATTTCGTTGGTCTTGCTGACATAGGCCAGCCATATACCTGTGAGCAGTGGGGGGACGCAGGGGTTGAAGGTATCCCAATGATAATTGAAGACCCAGGTACTGTTTTCAATTGGCTACATGATTCATTCAATGCCTACCCTACATATGCAATTTTAAATCAGTATATGGAAATTGTTGCAAAACCATGGCCATATGGAAATACAGATGGTTTGATTCAAGATTTACTCGACGCTTGTATGGAATGTAATAGCACAGATCTTGATGAAGATGGTATTAATAATGATGTTGATAATTGTCCAGAAGATTTTAACCCAGGCCAAGAAGATGAAGATTCAGATAATATTGGAGATGCCTGCGATGATTGTGCCAATATGCCTGGTGATATAAATGATGACTATTCACTAGATGTTCTGGATATTGTAAGCATTGTCAGTATTATTCTAAATTCCTTGGTGCCCACTGAGTGTCAAGTGGCAGATGCAGATTTCTCTCAAGATGGAATCGTCAATGTACTTGATGTAATTCAAATAATAAATACAATTATTTCTGCCCCAAGACTAAATCAAATGGATGGGATCGCTTCTGTAATAGTCTATTCTGAAAATGAAATGACTTATATAAACATTGAATCCAATATAGCATTTGTTGGTGTTGAATTGGATGTTTTAGATAAAAACCCAATTTCATTTGAACTAATTAGCAATGATCACATGACAACTGAATGGGGTTTCTCAAATGATGTCAATAAGATGATATCATATTCACCTGATAATAGCAGGTTTGATAATAACACCGCTCAATACATCCTTTCCGGTGATGAATTAGATCATGGTGATATTAATATTATTATTGGTGATTCTAATGGAGAGATTATTCAAATCAACAGATCCAATTTCGAAAATGGGTTTATGAATACACCTGAAAAATTTGAACTAAATGCTGTATACCCAAATCCATTTAATCCATCAACCGAAATAAGTTTTGTTTTAAATGAAAATATGAATATTGAATTATCAGTATTTAATGCCTATGGGCAAAAAGTAGATACTATTGTTCAGGGATATCAATCCGCAGGATCTTATCATTTTACATGGGATGCCTCTTTAATGCCCTCAGGTATCTACTTTGTCAAATTAGCATCAGGGAATATAATTGAAACTCAAAAAGCAATTTTAATAAAATAAAAGGAAAAATCAATGAAAATCAGATTCGCGTTAATATCTCTTTTCGTAATATCTTTCTCATTTGCATATAATGTGGGTCAGACAATGACAATATCAGATCAGCAAATGGTGTTTGACATTTGTTATGGCTCAACTGACAATGACCTTAGTTTTGCCGATTATAATGGTGACTTAAATGGTGGGGACTATTATGTTTTATGGGTTGAATTGAGTGCATCCTGGTGTGCTCCTTGTTTCGATGCTATCCCAACAATCGATAATATCACTGAGTACTGGGAAGAAGAAGATGAAAGAGTTGGTATGTTTACAGTATTAGATGATATTGGACAGCCATATTCTTGTAATCAGTGGGGTAACTATGGTATTCAGGGAATTCCTATCATTGTTGATGATGGTGCTGGAAGTACCATTTTTAACTGGTTAGGATACAATAATGCGATACCTTCAAATGCATTTATTGATCATACAATGACAGTTTATTATAAAGTCAATAATGTCGGTTCATATCTTGTCAATCTAAAAGTAAATGATATGCTCGCCATGTTAGATGATTGTGATTATTGCTACAGCACAGATAATGATGAAGATGGTGTTTTGAATGATGATGATAATTGTGAAGATGATTTTAATCCAGACCAGTTGGACTTGGATGGCGATGGGATAGGCGATATGTGTGATGATTGTTACAATATGCTTGGTGACGTGAATGATGATGGATCTCTGGATGTTTTGGATATTGTTTCAATTGTAACAGTAATTCTGAATAGTGGAGAAGGATTCTCAGACTGCGCCTTAACTGATGGTGATTATAATGGTGACGGCATTGTCAATGTTTTAGATGTGATTTCTGTGATTAACTATATAATTGGAAATGGTAGAATTGCAAATCAAATAGGTAATGGTGACGTTCAGTTTTATACAGAAAACTCGGACCTAATAATAAACATTAGTTCTAATGTCGATATCCATGGTGTTGAATTGGCATTAATATCTAATGATTTTGTCACATTCGATCTAAAGGACAATAGCCATATATCTGTTGAATCTAATCAGAATAATGGAATATCCAGAATGGTTGCCTTTTCTCAACTGAATAATCCATTTGACAGTCATAATGTGGAATTTCGGGTAATTGGCGGAGCGACTATTGTTCCTGAAGATATTCAAATTATTGCCGGTGACGGTAATGGCTTAGAGATTAATCTCACAAAATCTGTAGTTTCGTTGAACTATCAGGATAGCCCAAATGCATTCAACCTGAATAGTGTATTTCCAAATCCATTTAATCCTTCAACAGAAATTTCCTTTACTATCCCTCAGGATAGTTTTGTAAAACTATCTGTTTACAATCTACAGGGTCAGGAAGTTGATACGATTTTTGAAGGTCATCAGTACATTGGTGAACATAGCTACACATGGCATCCAGATAATCTTACATCAGGTGTATATTACATTCAGTTGGTTTCAGGGAATCATGTACAAACTGAAAAAGCTATTTATCTAAAATAATTTAGATTTAGATATAATTGTAAAAAAGGGGTGATTAATCACCCCTTTTTTATTTTCTCACAAGTTGAGATCATTTTAAATTACCCGGCTTTTTAATATACAAAAATTGGGGAATCGTTCAACGGTAGGACAGCGGACTCTGACTCCGTCAATCTAGGTTCAAATCCTAGTTCCCCAGCATATCATGGCAATAGCCATGCTCAGTTAAAGACTGATAACCAGCCATTAACAGCTCAATTGGCGCATTCGTCTAGGGGTTAGGACGCTGGCCTCTCACGCCGGTAACAGGGGTTCGATTCCCCTATGCGCTACAATAATGCACCCATGGCTCAATTGGATAGAGCACTTGACTACGGATCAGGAGGTTGCAGGTTCAAATCCTGCTGGGTGTACAAAAAAAAGCTCGATTTTATATCGAGCTTTTTTAGTTTAAAGTTTAAAGTGAAAAGTGGAAAGTTCTATCACTTCTTATTCCTAGAATTATATAAAGTTGACGCCATAGGACTTCTTACTATGGAACTGTAGGTTTCATGGTTCCCTGCCTGCCGCAGGCTGGAAATCCTGATGCCTGCCCGCCGTAGGCGGGGGTGTACAAAAAGAAGATCGATTTTATATCGAGCTTCTTTAGTTAAAAGTATTAAAGCATAAAGTTGAAGGTTTTACAAATGGATAGAATTTTAGCATGACAATGTCATTTGGTATTCAGACGCATCCCGTGTCGAGATAGCCTGTCCCTACTATCCCAATGGAGCTGAGGAGTATTCCAAAAGCGGCACACATAAAATTTTGACGATAGATGGTAAATTGATAATGTCAATCAGGCCTGAAGTACTCTCTTTAAATATGGATTGTTTTGTCCAATCGTTTTTGAAGACACACAGAGTACTCCCCTTAAGACATTGAAAACACATTGCTCAATTAAAAATGATAATAAAGTAAATCCCTCTGAATGTCAATGTACCGCTGGTGACAATTAATTTCCTATTTTCCTTTTCAATCCCTCATCCTAATTCTTGTAATTTCTTCTCATGAAAAGGAGTATTAACTTATAATCATCCAATATATACTTTATATTGTTGTATTTCCGTTAGTCTTCCAGATCTTATTGAGGACTTAACCGGATAAACACTATTTAGAGTTTTTCTGTGTGTTAGCGTTTATTTTAAATGGGGAATTAGATGGCTAAGAAGACTTATATACTTTACGGTTTTATTTTGCTGAAATTCGTGATTCATTATTTTGCCATCGGGCCAGAATATGATTTGGATCATGATGAAATGTTTCATCTTGATCTGGGAAAGCATCTTGCGTGGGGCTACACTTCAGTCCCGCCGGTAACATCATGGATATCTTACATTATCATTCATCTTGGTAATTCCGTCTTTTGGGTGAAATTCTTTCCGGCATTGTTTGGCGCTTTAACTATGGTAGTAGTTTGGAAAACAATTGAAGAATTGAAGGGAAATTTGTATGCCCTGATTTTAGGTTCGGTTTGTATCACTTTTTCGCTGATATTTGTGTCCACCAACCTTGCGTTTCATCCGAGTTCTTTAGATTTTCTTCTATGGACAGTAATGCTTTTCACCATATTTAAATTCATTAATTCAGAAAACAACATATGGCTATGGATGGCATCACTCACCTTTGCAATTGGCTTTTTGAATAAGTATAATATTGGTTTTTTAGTGCTTGGATTATTGCCGGCTGTTTTAATGACAAAGCATAGAAAAATATTTCGTAATAAACATTTTTACCTTTCCATACTGGCAGCATTTATCATCGTTTCTCCCAATCTGATTTGGCAGTATCAAAATGATTTTTTGGGTATTCATCATTTGAATGAACTTGTCAACACACAGTTAGTATATCTTAACCGCTACGATTTTTTGTTAGAGCAATTTAATTATGTTGCAATCTCCTTCATTGTAATTCCTCCGGCATTCATATCTTTTTTCAGGTATGCTCCATTCAAGAAATATATAATTTTCTTTTGGACCTATATTTTTACCATATCAATCTATCTTTATCTCAACGCAAAACCACATTATCCCCTTGGGCTTTACCCCATTTTAATAGCTTTTGGTGCGGTGTATATGGAAAAATTACTGAAGAATGGTTGGCTCAGAAATATTCGCCCTGCTGCGGTTTTGTGGCCGGTATCGGCATTTTTACTTCTACTCCCGATAACATTACCTGTTTACCCCACTGGTTGGATTAAGCAAAATGTTTGGGTAAAAACCATTACAGGGGGCGAGCTACCTCCTTATTTCACTACTAAGTTAGGTTGGAGTGAATTAGCAAATATCGTAGATGATGCTTTTGACAGCATATCTGATAAGGAAAACACTTTAATACAATGCGACTGGTATGGTCAGGCAGCAGCAATCAATTATTATTCTAAGCAAAATTATACAGAAGCTGTTGCAATGCATGCCGACTATATCAATTGGTTTCCACTCGATGAAATGGAAATTAAAAATATCATTTTAGTGAAAAATCGTGGAGATACAGATAAAAGCAGGGAGAAAGAGAAACCCCTTTTTGAGACGATTTCATACGTTGGAGAAATCAAAAATGTATATTCACAAGAATATGGAGCAAAGGTCTATTTACTTAAAGGGGCAAAGCAATCAATCAACGAAATCTTGCGGAAAGAAATCCAAGAGAGGAATAACAACCGTTAATAATGAATAAAAATAATAGCCGAAAGAGTTATATATCTATATGTTGTCGCTCGCTTCAACTTCATCATTAATTAAAATATTTGAGTTATTCAATTGACTGCTATACCTATACTAAACACTGGCCCTAATTAAAATGGACAAACAACAAATCATAGAATGGTTGCTTGAGGGTGATGTTTCACTACAGTACCAGGTTCATCGAGACTTGTTGGGTAACAACAGAAAAGACCTACAAGACAGAATTGCCGAAGAAGGTTGGGGGAAGCAATTATTATCAAAACGTAACTCAAACGGTCATTGGGGAGACAGGTTTTATCAGCCTAAATGGATTTCTACCCATTACACATTGCTTGACCTTCGAAATTTGAGTCTCAACCCTGAAAACGGTATATCAAAAGAGGCAATCGAGCTAACATTAAATTTAGGTATCGCCGAAGATGGAGGTATTCCATTGGGACCATCCACATCAAAATACAGTGATGTTTGTGTAAATGGTATGTTTTTGAATTACGCTTCATACTTTAAAACTGATGAGAAAAAATTGTGCCCCATTGTCAATTGTATTCTGAATGAGATAATGTCAGATGGAGGTTTTAATTGCCAGACAAATAGAAGTGGTGCTAGACATAGTTCTTTACATTCAACAATCTCAGCCCTTGAGGGATTAATAGCGTATCAGAAGGCAGGATACTCTTACCGATTGAATGAACTTCAAAATGCCCAGAAGAGTGCAGAAGAGTTTATTCTACTGCATCAATTATTCCTTTCTGACCATACCGGGGAAATTATTCGTAAAGATTTTTTAAATTTACCCTATCCAAGTAGATGGAAATATGATATTCTTCGAGCGTTGGACTATTTCCAATACTCAGGAAGTAAATGGGATGAGAGAATGAATCCTGCAATCCAGGTTTTACTAAAAAAACAAAATAATGATTCTACATGGAATGTTCAAGCGAAACATCCCGGGAAAGTACATTTCGAAATGGAAAAGGCTGGTAAACCAAGTAGATGGAACACACTAAGAGCAATGCGGGTATTAGAACATTTTAAGATAGAATAAACTACAGCCAACAATGTCTAAAATGAATTTGGAATATTAGTGGGTATATGGAATTTAACTAAATGTTTTAGTGACTATCATGAGGATAACCACTTGTAGGAAGTTCTCCGAAAAAAATAGAACTGGAAGAAAATTTATGTATGGAGTATAATTTTTATTGATGATTATGTTCGTCTTGGACAGGGAAACATATAATCTTCTTTTTCAACATTATTATACACAGATTCCATGCAGTCCTGCGGGTCACAGCAAGTATGACACACTCGTTTAAAAGCTCGAATAGAAATGAGATTTATTTTCGGAGCGAGAAACCCATCCTTAATGGGCTCTTCCCTGAGAAGATCTGTGCTTAGGTATTTTTTGTTGGAATCGGGAAAAATGGTGACACAAACGGCATCTCTACCCATTTCTTCCTGGGCAATGAGAGCTCCAATAAAATTGGCTCCTGATGAGATACCCACACCAATACCAAGCTCATTTGCCAGTTTTTGGGCCATGATAATGGCATCACCATCATCAACACTGATAATATTATCAAGATTATTTAATTCCAAGATTGATGGAATAAATTCATCGGATATTCCCTGTATACGATGTTTCCCCACTTTGTGGCCAGTAGACAATGTGGGGGAGTTAGAAGGCTCTAATGGGTGAATCTCGATAGAAGGGTATTTTTCCTTGAGAAATCGACCGGTCCCCATAATTGTCCCACCAGTTCCAACCCCGGCAATAAATGCATCTGGATAAAGTGAACGAAATCTTAATTGCCACCAGATCTCCGGTCCCGTTGTAAGATAATGAGCTTCGATATTATCCTCATTTGAAAACTGTCTGGGAAGAAAGGCTCCCTTCGTATTTCTTGCTAAATCTTCCGCCAACTGTATGCTACCCAGAAATCCACCTTGCTCCCTGCTGACCAAAACCACCTCAGCCCCGAGGCTGCGGATGAGGTTAATCCTTTCAGAACTCATCCAAATTGGCATAAATATAGTCACAGGGTGACCCAGGGCCCGGCCAATAGCTGCAAATGCAATACCAGTATTACCGCTAGTTGCTTCTATGATTAAATTGCCCGGTCTGAGGATCCCCCGTGAATAACCTCTCTCAAGAATATGGTATGCCATTCTATCCTTGATACTCCCAGTCATATTGAGATTTTCAGCTTTGGCATATATTGTACGTTTCTCATCCCCAAACAAAAATTCAATTGCAAGTAACGGCGTATTTCCTATTAAACTCGATAATCCGTTTATCCGATTTTGGTCACCATTATTTGTCATTCATACTCCATTTATAATTTTTTACAACAATATTATGACGTTACTATTTTGGATGCAGATGTTCAATCACCAGAAAAATCTTCCTATGGAGAAAAGCAAAATCTGCCTTCAATGAAAAACTGGAAGTGCTTTGGGATTTCAAGGGCCACATTTATATTTCAGAAAAGTAATTATTTGGTGGATAATTATTAATAAAATTTAAAGATATACAGCTCTTAATAACAATTATAGAAAATTTAAAATGATGATTCAGAAAGGCTATTTATGAATAGTATTGATAATGATATATCGGCAAAGAAAATTCGTTTGATGAGATAATTTGACTCTTTCAATATTAGATCGTAAGCAACTGACGAATGGAAAGATCTACCAATCAGTGATCAATTAAATGACACGGTTTATTATTTTTGACAAACAGGACAGAAAAAGGTAGATCGTCCTGCCATCTTTGTTTGTGTGATAATACCTTTTTTGCAGTCGCTGCAGGTATCTCCCTTTTTCCCATAAACTCTTAATTCCCGTGTAAAAAGTCCTTCCGATCCATCAGGATGTCGATAATTAATAATTGAAGATCCGCCTGCTTGAATGGCATTCAAAAGGATCACTATTATTGATTTATGAAGAATCTTGATCTCTTGTCTGGATAAGCTAAATGATGGCCTTTCAGGATGGATTTTTGATAAAAATAATGTTTCACTTGCATAGATATTTCCAACGCCGGTAACGAGAGTATTATCCATTAAAGTATTTTTTATTGGTTTTGCGCGTCCTTTACACACTTTTACCATCCAATCAATATCAAATTCATCACTAAATGGCTCTGGTGCCAGATGATGTAGTAATTGAGGGAAAGCACCTCGAGTGGATATAGGGTGCAATTCAATTTGACCAAAGCGACGACTGTCATTATATACAAGAGTCATACTATTATCCAGCCAAAAAAGTACATGATCATGTTTACGTTTTTCCCAGGGCGATTCAATTCGCAAAGAACCGGTCATTCCAAGGTGGACGAGAATTACATTTTTGTTATCCAATTCAATGAGAATATATTTAGCCCTTCTTCGAATCGCAATAATTTCTGCAAGACCCTTTTTTTGGTGTTGAATATTTATTGGATACCGTAATTTTTTACAGAATACCTCGATTCTGCAAATATTTCTATTGACCAAATCTGGTCTTATAGCACTGCAGATTGTTTCGACTTCAGGCAGTTCAGGCATTGTATATTTTACCTAATGATGGCGTAATTGAATAGATAAATATTGAAATTATTGTTCATTCAACTCAGTCAGATTGATAAGATTTGTTTGATAAAAGAATTGAGGACTGTGAATATTTCTGAGTAATGACATCGTGATAAATTTAAACAATGAGTTCTTTTCAAAAGTCATTAATTATTGTGCAGATATAACTATTACATCAATTTCAGACTGTTTGTATCCAATTATTGATTGTTTGTCATAATTTGGTGATCATCTAAAAAAATATATCTTGTTCCCACCATCGTAATAAAAATGATCAACATTCCCAGTGGCGAAATAACATCATAAAATTAATCATTCAAATCCTATTTACTTCTCCATCACTATTATTAATATTACACTATGTATAACAGACAATATTTAGAATCATTTATGAAGTCTGCCTTGGTTGAGGCGCGGCAGGCGGCACAGGAAAGCGAAATTCCAGTTGGTGCAATTGTTGTTTACAAAGATCATATAATTGGTCGGGGACATAATCAACGGGAGGCTTTGAATGATCCTACAGCTCATGCAGAGATAATTGCCATTACAGCAGCAGCAAATACAATAGGTGATTGGCGATTGCAAAACGCCTTATTATTTGTCACAAAAGAACCCTGTCCTATGTGCGCCGGCGCTATCGTAAATGCCCGTGTGGCCCATGTAGTTTACGGGGTGGAGGATGAACAAGCAGGGTGTACAGGCTCCCTGTATCAGCTTTGCCGAGAACCAAGATTTAATCACCAGGCAGTTGTCCAGGGTGGCATCCTGCGTGAAGAATGCCTTGGATTATTGACAGAATTTTTTAAAATTCGACGTATCAATGGGGGAGCAGAGGCTGAATAAAGTTTATATCATTGCCAGTATCGTTTTGGCTGTTTTCATGATTGCCGGACAGCTTGATAGCCCCAATTTGGATTATCACAAAGATTTTAATAGGGCCATCAGTGAAAACCATCTAGCTGAGATGGTTCATATAGGATCTGTCTGGTACACCAATTGTAAACGAATGGATGAACCTGATGTTGTGATTATCATCGCTTCCAGTTTTATCCAGAAAAATACACAGAACAAATACACTTATAAAATTTTGGATCGAACTCTAAAGCGTTTCAGATTAAACCCTGATAAGTACAATAAACAATTATGCGTTGGACAAGATCTTGAAGATTACAGACTCAATATCATTCATCAATTATTAAGTCTTAAACTGGATGTTTCTATTCAGCTAAAAGATCATGACAAATATATAGAATCACTACGGCAAATTCAGTCAATTGAATCCCAATTAGTCATTGGATAACAAATCACCTGGCTGATAAATTTGCCTGCTCTATATTGAGTAAAAATGGAGAGGTGTCCGAGTGGTTTAAGGTGCACGCCTGGAAAGTGTGTATGGGCGAAAGTCCATCGGGGGTTCGAATCCCCCCTTCTCCGCCACAAAAATAATGTCCTTCTAGTTTATAGAGGGACATTATTGTATCTAATTGAAATATATAGACATAAAACAATAAAACAATGAGGTGTTTTTGGAAATGCTATCCCTGTATATCCCTATTTTCCCGAAAAGTGGGCACGAGGTGGGCACGAGATTTTGCATTGGCTTCAATGTTCTATCCACTTTTCGATATCAGTTTTTATATATCTAACAGCCCCATTAATCTGTTTATCTGGTATCTTTCCTGAGCTTGTCCAGTTCCGGATAGTTTTTTCTGAAACTTGAATAAGAGACGCAACTTGACTGGCTTTCATATACTTTGGGTATTGATCAAATTCTGATAGGTATCTATTTTCAATTAACATCTTTTCCAAGAAAAACTTCCTCCATCCAAGATCATCAAGATTCTCACAAACTCTGGAGTACATGTTGGTTTCATCTTTTTTTAATTTCCCAGAGATAGAGATACTTTTTCTAGATTCAGAGTGATTGATTAGCTGATATAGAAATGAGGTTTTATTAACAAGCAGATTAAGCTCAACATCTGATGGATCCACTATAATATCTGCCAAGTAGTACTTGGGGCGTATTTCGAGGTAATATTGGCCTTTATGGCCTACATTAACAGTCTGCTTGAGTAGTCCGGCTTCGTTAAAAGCTGGATTGGTGAGTTTCTTAAACTTTCCATCAATGATTTTGTCCGAAGGCACAATTTCACTGAAGTATCCTACCTTGTAAGGAATCTTATATGAAGAACTAATAACAAAAATCTGTCGAAGTATATTAGATGAATAGTCCTGATCGTAGTATATTGAGTAGTTTTTAGACATTATAGTTTCGAAGAGCAACGATTTTTAAAACGTGGTTATCAAAAAATTCATCCGTCAGTTTACTATATAATAATTGTGTTAAAACATTGTCCGATTCATCGTTAATATTTTCTTGTTCTAGAACCTTTAAATGTACAAAATGGTAGGGATGATCAGATTCCGGGTGTTCAACAATGGCTTCATCAAATAAATTTTCAAAATTTAGTCTCTCAATAATATTATCGAATTTTGAAATTAATAAATTCAAATCTTTTAAGCAGTTCAATATTGCTGAACTAGGATTAATTTTGTTATCAACAACTTTAAATACGTCACTGTCAGTTTTTAATTGTAAACTGCTAAAGGCATTGAGAAATCGACAATAAAGTCTAGAGAATGCAAGTTGGTTAAAAACATCTCCTGAAATAAAAGGTGCTAATGATTGAAGAATCTTATTTTTGGACTTTGATAATTTTTTGGGCAATAACTTTACATCTTTAAGAAGTGAGCTGCTAGAAATGACTTGATACTGAAATAATGGTCTGTATATTGTATTTTTACCCAAAATGAAGTTACCAACCAGTTTGTCTAATCCACTTAAATCATCATTATAGATACTAATGGTACTTTTAACCGTGTTTAAGCAATACTTGTGACTATATCTATCGCCTAGGAATAATCCATACTCTTTGCCCTCATATGACAGTTCTTGTGCTATCTCAAGGGTATACAAGTCTACCACGTACTCTTGCAAGTACGCATAAATACGAATTAAAGCCTCTTCAATTTTCTTATCAAAATTAAATTCAGAGAGATTAATAATATTGTATTTCTTATCAAGACCTGTTAAAAAGTGCAATTTTATGTGCAGTAATTCATGCATGATTACATTTTCAGAAATTGGCTGAGTAAGTCGAATTTTAGCTTTAATAATATCCGCATCATTTTCAGAAGAAATTGTAGTTCTTCCATGTCTAAGGAGTATACCTGCAGGTAAATTTTGAATATCTAACTGGATGTTTACCTTATGATGATCGATTTCAAATAAATCCATCCATTTTTCAACCATCATTTCAACTCGGCTGTATTCAGGATGATTTTTAGGTGTTACCTTAAATCTTTTTATTTGTCTCGTCATTTTTAACTCCTATAGGATTTATTTTCGCGATAGTAGTTACATTAATATTCTGGACATTTTTTATTTCTTGGACATAATTATTATAATCAATGTCCATCTATAAATTCTAAATAATCAACTTGCTATTGTTGGTTTGGACATTTGGACATCAGATTTTAACTATCTACTAATTTATCTATTCTCCATAACCCCTGTTTAACTTTCTTTGCCTTACCCTCTTTTTCAAGCACTTCAAGATCTCGATCTACGGTTTTTTCGCGCACAGGTTTTGATGCCTTTGAATTAACATAGTCAATAATATCCTTTCTTTTAGCACTTGTGCCCCTAAATTTTCCCCAAATTATATCACATCTTTCTTGTATGGGATTCATTTTGGTTCGGACGGATTTATCTTGGAATAGGAATTTTAACTTAAAATCAATAAATGATAATGCTTCGTCCACATCCTTTTTCAATATTATTGTTCTACACTCGGAGCAAGCTATGGCCTTTGCATACTTATCGATAGAATTTGCCAGGCGGGTTAGCATGTCAGAAAAAACGTATGGTGATGCAAATTCCTGCGATGAATATTTTTTTGTTAATTCTTTTAATTTCTTTTTTTTATATTTCCTAACTCCTTGATTAATTGAGATGGATCTAAAATACGAAGTTTGGTACGCTACGATAACTTTTAACTTGCGAGCCCAATCATTTGTAGAGAAATTATTAGGGTTATAATTTCCAGACTTTTTCCTTTTTTCGATCATATCTAATGATACTAGCAACTGTACATCAACATCCCTGGGGATCTCAATAATGAAATCGAAACGAGATAGAATATTTGTTGGAATTCCAATATCCTCATGGCCGTTGTATTTTTTATGCGGATTGACTTGGCTCAATCTGTTCATATCTAGATGAATTGAAGTTAAAGCTTTGTGTACTGTTCTTGCAGCTGTGTTATCGCGCACTTCACCATCCTCCATTACCTGAGAGAATGTATTCATTAAAAAATCGTCTTTTCCCCCCCGCGATAGATAATCATGGAAATCTTGCATACACACTATTCCTCCAGATGCTAGCGGTAGATACCCAGGATTAGAGATTGTTAATTTCCCCTTAATAGTAGCATTACCAATCAGACCTGCAGGAGTAAGTTTTCTACGTGTGGATACCAATTCGTGTGCAACAGGATTAAGAATAGTAGCAATTTTTGTCAATAAATTCTTACCAACAGCCGGCGGACCGATAACCAATGAGTGGAGCTTGTTAGAGAATTTATCTGAGCTATGCTTCCCAAATGAGAAGCTCTGTAGGATCATTAAATCGATGGCCTTATCAAGCTCAATGGCTTGATCCAAACCTGAAATGCCAAGCTTTTTAACGAGTATATGTTTAATACACGATCTAATTCCATTTGGGTTTTTGGCCATTTTTTTATGGACTCTTCTAATCAAAGCAGTCTTTTTGACATCAGGATTTAAACCGATTAAATCTAAGGCGTTAAGATTCGACTCAATATTCTTCAGATAAAAATAATACCCTTCATTGGGAATAGGAATGACAAAACCCACCCACCTTAAAACTTGTCTTGAATAAAGCAGATCCCCAAACTTTTTGCTATATTTCCCAAAGTCAATTGGTAGACATTTTATTTGATCTCCATTACTGTCCGAGAGCGTCAATTCGACCATTGGTAAGTCAATTTGACTACCATTTATTTCTCTGGAAATTGGTTTTGGTTCAGTCCTGGAATAAATATTTGCAAGAAGTGAAATTGGTTGATAGCTGAAAGTCCCAACCTTTGCATCTTTTATGGGGCGGGTTACTAGGTTTTCATGAGATAGTTTTTGGTAAGTTTCGTCAAATTCAAAGATTCGGTTAAGAAAGGATGAAAATAACGGGTGGGATGCAATAAGATACTGTTCATTTGTCAATTCCTGCATTTGAGGTGGGGTTGGGATCTCAGACTCTGAGAAATCAACAACAGGAACTTCCTGTGGGTTATACCCCGAAGCATACAGTTCTTTCAGCTTATCATGAGCTTCATCCATATCTTCTAATTTTTTTTGTTCGCTTTTACGTTTCTTGGAACCATTTGGGTATTGTTTTGGATTAACTTCTTCACTTAATAACATATATGCTTCATGCACATCTTCTAGTGAAGCATTTGGTGATAGTTGTAAGAGGTCGAAATATTTTTTATAATTTATTTGCATTTCAGTTTTCCAAATTTTTCAGAGGTAATATTTTTAAGATCCTTTTATTACAAATACAAATTTCAAACAAAATTTAAAATTGTGGATGGTGTATAATTTACGAATTATTTATCTTCTAATATATTTAGGTATTCATTTGAAGTTTAGAAAAATAAACTTAAAGATGTTCTCAGAGGAGGAGACAGGAATGTTGATTCTGTAAAGGCTTCACCTGCAAAAAGAATTATGGAAAGATTATTTACTCAGGGACATATATTTTTAGAAATTCTAAACTTCTAAGATCATCCAATATTAACTCCTGGTATATTCCTCTATCTTCAAATCTCTTTCTAATCACACTAATTTCCAATTCTGACTTATTAAAAGCCGTCCCATAAATAACACAATTTTGCTTAAGAGGTTTTTCAGAACCTACTCCCAAAGCCTCTAAATTTTCTACGGCATAGTCAAATCCCAAAAAATAAATACGTTCGGCATTTTGTAGAATTGAAATGAATGGATCCGAGATGGACTGAACCCTCTCGGGGTCAATAATATCAATGCTATCAAAAAAATCGCTATACTCTTTGTCCTTAAGTTTCTCCCTATAATCAAGTTCAGGTTTATCGTCTTGGGGCTCAAAACCCAATCGTCCAATTTTTCCGTAAACATGATAAAATTTGATTTTTGAAAATTCATCATCCTTGTCTACTTCAGGGATTTCGCAAAAAGAGTTAGATAAACACTGGTGTAAATAATATTCTAACGATCTATCATAATTAAAGGTGATAAAGGAGATGTTATTCTCTGAAATAAAATATCTTTCTGGTGTCCGAAAATCCTCACTCATTAAATGAAATAAATGTGAATACCAATCGTCGGCTTTTAGAGCAGGATCATTTGGGAAAACACTATCAAATTCACACCCTTTAATTGTTTTGATAATTGCTGTTTTTCCCATTTTAATGTGCGACGGGCTCCGCGATAAAAAGAGATCAATTGATTTATTACCAGATCTTTCAAATTTTTTTAAAAAATCTCTGGTGCTGTTCATTATTTGCTCTCTTTCAATCTGTTGATCCCAACCAGACCTAGTCCAAAAAGAGATCATATTTTGTTGCTGAGCTAGAAATTCAGTTAAAATAATATATCGTAATTGCACACCTGTTGGGAAGCCATAAGTCACATTTGATCCTGCACCCAAAATAAAAACGGTTTTTTTATTGATCATCTTTTTTACCTAGAAACAATTCTACTCGGTTGCTTTTTTCTAAATAATTCAACCACTTAAATCCCTTTTGAGTAAGTCTAAGTGTAAGGGTCATCACATTAATGGCTTCTGAGTTAAGAACTTTGAAGGTTACATCGGATTTTATTATTCCTTCAGATTCCAATTTTAAATGTCCAGCTTGTTTGCGGGCTTCAAAATCCTCATCTTTTGTAGTTTTTGAATCAATATGGAAGCCTAACTGTTCTGAGTAGGCCATCCGATTGTCACCATTGAATTCTAGAAACTTGAGTAAAAGTAATTTATCTTTCGCACTGAAAACTCCAATAACAGGCATTTCTAATGAGACTTCCTGTTTCACTTTGCATTGCTTAAGCTGCTTATTATTTGGGACACCTTCTACGTGGACTCTAGTGTGACAGTTAGGACAAAGAACGATAAGATTAGAATACTCAGTTTGACCATTATTACTTATAGGGATGATATGATGTATTTCTACCCACGGAGCTTTACAGATACTACAACAAAATGCAGCTAATTCCAGAAGCAAGTCCTCAAGCGGAGTTGGAGAATACCTTTTTGAACTTTTGTATTCACGAATTAAATCATCAAAGTGTTCAGGGTGATCGAGCTTTGACCTATCAATTATAGGCTTTGATTTTGACATTTTGGAATTTTGGTTTTTGTTTTACTCATCAGCAATGATGGTATTATAAAATGATTCAAAGCTCTCTGAGTATTCTTTTGCAACTTCAAAATTAATTACTTTTATTCGTTTCAACATTTTCATCTCTTTTCTTATTTGATTGAAAATATAGTTGTAATTTTTCCCACAATTTAGATAACCAGTATCCAGCTGGGAAAATTAGAAAAATTAGAACGTCAGTTATAAAATCCAATCTCTTAAAGAAAAACATATTCCACAAAATCACATTTAATATAGATGGTGCTATTAATAACAAACTAATGACAAGAGGTCCTCCAGGTCCTTTACCATTTTTATTTTTTAAATTTTTAACCATGATAGTCAAAATTCCTTATTCCACTTGGGCAGGCATTCGTAATCCTCAAAAACCTTCTGAATGATTTTTCCTTCAATTGTAGCAGGTATATCACCTTTGGAAAACGTATCATACCAATAAATATCAAGAGCATCTATCTTTTCTATAACTAATTTCTCAGCCCATGAGGTACGCCTAGGCTTCCCAAACTGTTTACCATTCACAATTCTATCAAATAAACCGCCTTTGCGATGTTTGATTTTACCATTATTTTGCATTTTTCCAGATGACCCAATATAAACTAAGTTTATTCTTCCATCCTTCAACTCTAATACAGTGTAGATACCGCTTTTCGTTTTAGGTGCATTACATACTTTGCTGAGCGACTCAGTATTATCGAAGAAGAAGTGATCGTTATTTTTATATTTCTCTAACTCTTTGAACATCAATTGCAATTCTCAAAATTATTCTAATAACCAGGAGCATCATTCATTCGGAATATTAATATCCTGATAACTTTTAAATCTTTGTCTCTAATAACTACCTAAAATTACATCAAATAAAAGACTAAGAAAATATATCTCAGATTATTGGAAAATCGATGAAACAAGTTCAAATAGATATTAATTCTATTTTACTCTGTGATAACGGCATTACATTATTACCACTGTACATCACCCCAGTGGTGCATGTTCATCTACCCCCGTGCAAATCCTTCATATCGTTCAGGGGCAGACCTCTCTTTGAGTTACTTAAAGGGTCATTCTGAGATAACCTGAGAATGAGAGTACTTAGGAAATAATTATATGATACTTATAGAAGTTTTCTTTATTCCATCTACTTTTTGATGGAGTTGGGTGGGTCAGTTTTCAGCGGGAATTTACAAATGTTGTTATTTTGCCATTGGCTTTATCATACTGTCTATAAACTCAATTTCTTTTCCTGTAGTATTCCCTACCGATTATTTTCTAAGCCGCCTGTGCAGCGGTGAACGTTTCCATTGTTATATCCTTTATGTAAATTTCTTTCTAAGCCGCCTGTGCAGCGGTGAACAGCCAAATCAAACGCCTCGTCGAATCCTAACTTTTCTAAGCCGCCTGTGCAGCGGTGAACAACAACTATGTTAGTTGCTTCCTTGATTGTGATTTCTAAGCCGCCTGTGCAGCGGTGAACTGGATCATTCCCTCGGCCTCTGCGATTGATGCTTTCTAAGCCGCCTGTGCAGCGGTGAACGTGAAACAGCCAATCCAGTTTCAATTACTACTTTTCTAAGCCGCCTGTGCAGCGGTGAACATTAAAGGCGATGCGGCAGTTAAATTTAACGTTTTCTAAGCCGCCTGTGCAGCGGTGAACTATACTCTATTAAATATATTTGATAGTTTCAATTTCTAAGCCGCCTGTGCAGCGGTGAACTCGGTATAGCCAAGAGCATACTAACCCAATTATTTCTAAGCCGCCTGTGCAGCGGTGAACATAGCCCCTTTATTATTATTACTTCAATGTTCTTTCTAAGCCGCCTGTGCAGCGGTGAACTAAGTCTCAATAGCAATAGGATGTTCTGATTATTTCTAAGCCGCCTGTGCAGCGGTGAACAAAAGATTACCCTCAACTATTTTACACTGAAATTTCTAAGCCGCCTGTGCAGCGGTGAACTTCTTGCTGTGTCATTCCGTTTAAATCGCACATTTCTAAGCCGCCTGTGCAGCGGTGAACTATTGCATCACTGACATTGGGAAGTCCAAGTATTTCTAAGCCGCCTGTGCAGCGGTGAACACAAAATTCAGGAAGGATTTGCTCAAACATAATTTCTAAGCCGCCTGTGCAGCGGTGAACGTCTTTATAACTTTCTGATTAAACATCCTGACTTTCTAAGCCGCCTGTGCAGCGGTGAACAAGAAGGACTGGAAATGAGTGAAAACTTGAGATTTCTAAGCCGCCTGTGCAGCGGTGAACAAGGAGAGACAAAGACTAAAAAAACACCTTATTTTCTAAGCCGCCTGTGCAGCGGTGAACATTCCTTTTCCTTTAGGCTATTTATACCAAGTTTTCTAAGCCGCCTGTGCAGCGGTGAACAAATTCAGAGGGCTAACCGAAGATGGTCGATGTTTCTAAGCCGCCTGTGCAGCGGTGAACATTGGGTATTGTAATAGCTTTAAGCTGTTGAATTTCTAAGCCGCCTGTGCAGCGGTGAACTGTAAATATATCCTTTTTGCTTGTTACTTGTATTTCTAAGCCGCCTGTGCAGCGGTGAACAATGACACGGACATCCTGGAAGAATGGTATGATTTCTAAGCCGCCTGTGCAGCGGTGAACTTTGTTCTTATAGGCTATGACACCACTCCAGATTTCTAAGCCGCCTGTGCAGCGGTGAACTTATTAGTTGGGGATTAATGAAAGATCCTTACTTTCTAAGCCGCCTGTGCAGCGGTGAACTTTTATGCACAAGATGCCACGCCAAATATGAATTTCTAAGCCGCCTGTGCAGCGGTGAACCAGGTCTGGAAATTTCGCTTCTGCTTCTGTAATTTCTAAGCCGCCTGTGCAGCGGTGAACAGGAATCAATCGCGAGGATTCGCGAAAGTCAATTTCTAAGCCGCCTGTGCAGCGGTGAACTCAAAGATGAATTTGACGTAAGCGTTTATACATTTCTAAGCCGCCTGTGCAGCGGTGAACGGGATGCCCTTGCTTCTTCTGACGTTCAGTCATTTCTAAGCCGCCTGTGCAGCGGTGAACTTCCCGGCGGGCTTCTTCGATGCTGCCATAATTTTCTAAGCCGCCTGTGCAGCGGTGAACATCTCATTTAACCTGAAATATGGTAAAGGTGATTTCTAAGCCGCCTGTGCAGCGGTGAACTAGACCCGTATGCGTTATTGCCGACGTTATAATTTCTAAGCCGCCTGTGCAGCGGTGAACATCATAGTCCCACAGGGCAACAAGATTCATTTTTTCTAAGCCGCCTGTGCAGCGGTGAACAAGAATTTAGCCGGATGATACAACTCAATATATTTCTAAGCCGCCTGTGCAGCGGTGAACGTTGTATCTACTTTGGTTGTTATTATCCTCACTTTCTAAGCCGCCTGTGCAGCGGTGAACGACGGGACTTTAACGATATGTTCGCCGAAGCATTTCTAAGCCGCCTGTGCAGCGGTGAACAAGATTCAAGACACGACAGACAGCCAAGAAAATTTCTAAGCCGCCTGTGCAGCGGTGAACAAAAGAATTACGCCTGAGATACGTTAAAATTATTTCTAAGCCGCCTGTGCAGCGGTGAACTTGATCCAAATACGCCATTACTAGTTTTTTCCTTTCTAAGCCGCCTGTGCAGCGGTGAACAATTAAACATATTCGCCAATCTATGATCTGACTTTCTAAGCCGCCTGTGCAGCGGTGAACTAAGGGTTGTGGCGAAATCAGCATCCTCATAAT
>Ga0257119_1000216_pt1 | contig 64007 bp, 56 predicted proteins | sample SI112_200mmetaG_FD_190179 | JGI IMG/M metagenome (GOLD analysis project Ga0257119, IMG submission 190179) | Marine microbial communities from Saanich Inlet, British Columbia, Canada - SI112_200m | ecosystem: Environmental > Aquatic > Marine > Inlet | place: Canada: British Columbia | collected... | reverse complement strand
ACTGGTTTTTTCTGCCAATCAGAGATGCCGGCATACCCGATAGTGAATTTGAGCGGTCATGGAATGTGGCAGGAAAACGATTAATCAGCTTGCTGAATGACAAGCAATCTATTGTGGTGCACTGTCTTGGTGGACTGGGCCGTTCAGGTACAATCGCTGCCCGTCTATTAGTCGAGTTAGGTATTGATCCGGATGACGCAATCATCCGGGTAAGGCAATCAAGACCGGGAGCAATAGAAACAAAGGCTCAAGAACAATATGTCAGGCAAAAAGGTTGGCTGTCATGATTGATGCTGCACTGTTGCAAGAAAAACGTGAAGCTTGTCTTTTTGGCGGGGCTATCGGGGATGCTTTTGGTTATGAAATTGAATTCAGCAGTATTACAGTAATTCAAAACCACTATGGAGAAACTGGATTACAACAGCCAGCTTTTCACGACGGAAAACTGGTAGTATCCGACGACACCCAGATGACACTGTTTACGCTGGAGGCTGTCAGCAGCTGTGATACCAGGACTTCCACGAGCGACCTAATCGAGCGCGTTCGCATGGCGTATCTCGACTGGTACCACACCCAGCGAGAGCACTCAGAGCATTTCAATTACACCGGAGCCATTGGCCGCAACAAAGTACTGCAAGTGATGCGTGCCCCAGGCAATTGCTGTATGAGCAGCATGGCTGCGGGCGGATCGGGCACGCCAGAAACACCGATCAATGACAACAAGGGTTGTGGTGGTGTCATGCGGGTTGCACCACTTGGACTGTATCCGGAGAAATGGAATGCCGATCAGGCGTTTGAACTGGCCATGCGTGCAGCCGCGATTACTCATACCCATCCAACGGGATACCTTTCAGCAGGATCGTTGGCAGTAATGATATTTTTCCTTATGCAGGGAAAAGAATTACAAAATGCGATAGAGGAAACGAAAAGTATTCTGCAAAGCTATCCGAATCATAGTGAAACGATGGCAAAGATTGATCAGGCCATAAGCTTTGCAAACTCAAAAATGAAGCCTCTCACTGCTATAGAGGCGCTCGGCCAAGGATGGATTGCAGAGGAAGCTCTTGGAATAGGACTTTTCTCTGCATTAAGGGGATGTAGCTATCCAGAGGTAATTCAAATTGCCGCTAACCATACTGGTGATTCAGATTCTACAGCTTCTATTGCGGGGCAAATATACGGTGCATGGAAAGGTGCTAATGAAATTCCAAAGGAATGGATAGATTCACTGGATGTTCATGATGTAATGGTTCAGTTGCTGTCAAAAATCTGATTTTTTGAAGTATTTTGTTTTTGCACTATGTAGTGGTTTGCCTTTCCAGGCCTGTACGCAAAACACGTTTGACGTGATAACGCTCAAGGATATGTTCAGTACTGGACACGTGGTCGGCATCACTGTGACTCTGTACCAGTAACTCAATAACAGAGCACTCCGGTATTAATTCACGCACCCTGCCCATCACCAGGCGTTCGGCATTCCAGTGACCGGTGTCATAAATAATATACTGATTATCTGGTAGCACGATGAGCTCTGCAAGACCAGGCCCCGTATCAATGATTCGGACAAAGACACTATCAGGTTCCACAGATAGTGCTAAAGCCGTGGTCGATAGCATTTGAAAAAACAACACTTTGAAAACTAGGGTCATTCTGCGTAACAAAAATTATTCATGTCTTCTCCTTGAAGAAGGCAAGGAAGCCGCCAACCCCGCTGAGACGGATGCGTAAAGCAATGTAGCAGAGGAACGCAGGTAGAATGTATGACTGAACCAAATATTTCGCCATGTTTCTCAATATGTTCTCAGTGCGTTATAATAGCTGAATGAAGCAAAAGTCCTACAGATTTCGTTTTTACCCCAACAAAACCCAGAAGAAATTGTTAACTCAATACTTCGGGGCAAAGCGATTTGTCTGGAATACCTGCTTGGCCTGGCGTTCAAATTTTTATAAAGAAAATAAAGAATCCGTTACCGGTGTTGATTACAGTAGAGAATTAACCTGGTTGAAGAAATTTGAACCGTATAGCTGGCTAAAAGAAATCCCATCTTCAATAGCCACCCAATGCCTTAGAGATCAGGACAAAGCGTTTAAAAAGTTCTTCAAAGAAAAAGGAACTGGTTACCCCAAGTTCAAATCTCGCCATCGACAACAAAGCATTCGATTCCAGATGGATCAACGTGTAGTCATGAATAATTACCGGGCTGGTAGTTTATTAAAAATTCCCGGATTAGGGAAAGTGAAGATCACATGGTCCAGAAACCCGATTGGCATTCCTAAAATGGTGACCGTCAGTCTGGACACTGCCGGCCGATACTTTGTGTCGATGGGCATAGAAGAAGCCATACAGACTAAACCACCGGTTGAAAAAACCGCAGGCATTGATCTGGGCACCTTAACCAGCATGACCTTAAGTGATGGGTATGAAGTGCCTAATCCAAGGCACCTGTTAAAGCGAAAATATCAACTGAAAAAACTTCAACAACGACTGGCCAGACAACAAAAAGATTCGAATAGAAGAGCTAAAACTAGATTAAGAATAGGAAAATTACACGCAAGGATTGCAGATTGCAGACGTGAATATTGTCATCAGGTCACGACTAAAATAATTAACGAAAACCAAGTGATTGTTTTAGAGGATCTGAATGTAAAGGGTATGACCGCCAGCAGTAAAGGCAATAAAGAAAAGCCGGGCAAGATGGTTAAACAGAAGTCCGGACTAAATAGATCCATCCTGGATGTATCGTTTGGTGAAATAGCGAGGCAGTTAGAATACAAAGCAGACTGGTACGGAAGAACCTTAATCAAAGTAGACAGGTACTATCCATCCAGTAAATTGTGTTCAACGCCCGGTTGTGATTATAAGGCTGATAAAATGCCTTTAAAGATTCGAGAATGGACATGCCCACAATGCCAGGCAGTTCATGACCGAGACATCAATGCCGCCATCAACATAAAGAATGAAGGCTTAAGAAGCATAGCACCCGCAGGAATGAAGGGGCTACAATTGCGCGACTCTGCCAGTGAAGGGGTTTACTCCATGACTGTGTCACCGCGAAACTACGATCAACCTAACAGTTGTCAGGAACGACTGTGACGGGGGATTTGGTGAATTCCGAAATCAGTACCGAGTGCAGTTTACAGAGTCCCGATATTTTCAGTTGACCACACAATTTCAGGGTATGGATTAACAAAGGGCTGTGCCGAGTCCAGCGTAAATTCAGCAGAGGGTAGCAACAGACACTCACTTATGCATGCCCCGGTATACCAGAGAGTACTGATCATCAATCGCCATTATCTTTCGGGTTTCGTCCAGCAGTTTATGGGTATCTGGCAACAGTAAATAAGTCGGTAACTCAGTGTATTCGAGCACAACGGTGCGTTATGCGAGTAACACCTGCTTATCACTTCGAAACACCCACTCTCAATGCAAGATCAAGCAATGTCTGAACACCACTTAATTAGACAAAAAATGGGTATTGCCATATAATACGTACCAATTAACAGGCATATAAGGCGACACAATGAACTCATTGACCGAAAATTTGATTGATAAATCAGGCATTGTCAGCCCAGGAGCAGTTGCCGAACTATTTCATACCACATTAAAAGAAATTGCATCATTGTCAGGATTATCCCCGGATACGGTTTCTAAACAAAACCGGTTTCGCTCGAAAACGTCACAGAAAAGATTACGAGATATTGTATTGATCCTGAATCGCGCCCTGCTATGGTGTGGCACACCTATGCAGGCTTATGCATGGTTTCGCTCAGAGCCAATTCCGAGTTTTGGAGACCTCACTGCTGAAGATTTGGTGAAACGAGGAATGGCTGAGTCAGTTCTGGAATACATTGGGCGCATCGCTGAAGGTGGATATGCCTAGTGCTGTTTAAAGGGCTTGGCTATCGAGCACACAATCCTTATTGGTCATTTTCACCTACTTCAGGTGATGGCGCAAAATTACGAGGAGGCCGGTTTAATCCAAAAGGAATATCAACCTTATATTTATCTCTGACTGCTCCAACTGCTTTGGCTGAATACAACCAGGGATTCCCCCACCGCCCACAACCCCTGACGCTATGTGCTTACGAATTGAATTGTAAAAACATTATGAACCTATTGGATCAAAAGCAACGTAATAAAGCTGGTATCACTTTGTCAGAAATGGCATGCACATGGGAATTAATTGTCGCCAGAAAACAAACACCCCCCACCTGGATAATGGCTAATCACCTAATTGCTTCTGGTATTGCAGGTATTATCGTACCTTCCTACGCAAAAAATGCTCCGGAGGATGGACTGAATATCATTTTGTGGGATTGGCATGATTTTCCTCCCCACCAGGCAAAACTAATTGACGACGATAAACGTCTGGCAAAAAATCTAAAGTCCTGGAAGTAATCAATATGGGGAAACAAGGAAAATCTGGCATTGGGGTTAAATTAATTTAACGATAGAATCAGAAAATTTTCACACTTGGATGATATTCAATTTGCCTCTTATGTGGTGTAAGGAGTCAGTGATATTTTTTTCAAATTTAACCAAAAGGCAAGAATCCCTATAACCTTAACTCAGACTGATATATAGGCAAAACAGTTTCAAAATATGGGCAATAACAAAGTATCAATGTATTTCAGTAAGTAACACCCAAGCTCTCTGCGACTAATTGTGTCGCTACTATTCCATATAATGACCATACTTTCTGGAGATCATTATGCAAAGACGTTTTAGACTCAAAAAAAGAAAACCTTCTGATTTTTTAGGTGATATATCAGATCTAGAATTAATAAAACTGTATTCACTCAGGCTACTAACTAAACTTGGTGCTCATAAACCTTTCATTGAATTAGATCGTACAAATGAAATTAGCTTTAGTGACGATAAAATTGCAAATCTCATTGGTATAGATCTATGGCTGGACGAAAAATTAGAAAAAGATGATGGAATAAACCTTACCCGAAAACAGGTACTGAAAGTCATACAAAAAACACACCAGGTAGCCGAGGCGATGTCTGAAGAAGTACTGCCTACCAAAGAACTACAGCATAATAGCCAACAACTTGCTCAAATTATTGGGCTGACAAAAACTGAATGTCACATACTGGAATTCACAGTCCTCTTACATACTAGCAGTATTCTGGAAGAAGCTACTGATTTGTTGAATGAGCTATCTCTTAACCAGTTATCAAGAGCAATTTCTGTTCTGCTTGATGAACCTATCATGTCTGTACAACACGCCCTTTCCAGTAAAGGAAAGCTTCAGACAACTGGATTATTAACTATTGATTCACGGATTCATACCATGAAAAGCAAAATGGATCTTCTTTCTGATAAATTTGCTGAACGTATGCTATCTAAAGAAACCAATCCTCTTGACTTATTCAAAGATCTGATTCTTCCCACCGTTCCATCCACATTAAAACTCAAAGACTTCAGCCATATCGGTAATTTTCTCAGGCTATTGCGACCTTATTTAAAAGTTGCACTTTCAACTGAACGAAAAGGCGTTAATATTTTTATTTATGGTGCGCCTGGTGTGGGGAAAACTGAGCTAGTGCGATTACTAGCTAAGGATTGTGGCGTCACCTTATACGAAGTCAGTTGTGAAGATGAAGATGGAGATACGCTAGACACCCGTTCAAGATTACGGGCTTTTCAAGCCTGCCAATCCATTTTAAAAAAACAGAAGGCTCTACTTTTATTTGATGAAGTTGAAGATATATTCGGAAGATCTCAAGTTTCTTTCAGCAATCTTTTTTCCCTCAAAAATCAAAATAACAACTCAAAAAGCTGGATTAACAGAACACTGGAAAACAACAATGTGCCAACCATCTGGTTATCTAATGATCATCGTTGTATGGACCCTGCATTTATTCGTCGGTTCGATCTAACCTTTGAGCTTCCCATTCCATCACGAAAACAGAGAGAGCGCATTCTCAGGGATCAAAGTGAAGGCATATTAAGTGAATCATCAATAACCCGGATGGCCGATTCAGAACAACTGGCTCCCGCCATTGTGTCCAGAGCATCATCCGTCATTAAATCTATACGACCTCTGTTAACAGGTGAGGAAACAAATGATTCCATGGAACAGCTGATCAATAACACCCTGCTTGCTCAAGGTCATAAGGCAATATTATTTAATAAGACAGGAGAGCTACCCGATTATTACGATCCTAATATTGTCAATACAGATTCAAACCTCACCTCTATTGCTAAAGGTATTAAATCATCCGGTAGCGGAACATTTTGCCTATACGGGCCTTCGGGCACGGGTAAGTCAGCCTACGTTCATTGGTTAGCAAAATACCTGGAATTGCCATTACACGTAAAGAAAGCGTCAGACTTACTGTCCAAATATGTGGGTGAAATGGAACAAAACCTGGCCGCTGCATTCCGTGCAGCTGAACAGGATAAAGCTATTTTATTACTGGATGAAGTTGACAGTTTTTTACAGGATAGGCGTGGTGCTAAACAAACATGGGAAGTCACTCAAGTGAATGAACTTTTGACCCAAATGGAGAGTTACTCAGGAATATTTGTAGCAACCACAAATTTAGTTAACAATTTAGATCAGGCTGCACTTCGCCGATTTGACCTGAAACTTTTATTTGATTATCTAAAACCTGATCAAGCCTGGAAACTTTATAAGCATCACTGCCAATCATTAGGATTGAAAAAGCCTGCCGCTATACAACAACATTCTATTACCGCTATGGATATATTAACACCCGGTGATTTTGCATTGATTACTCGGCAACACCGTTTTAATCCTATTAAATCACATTCAAAATTAATTCAATGCCTGGAGGATGAATGCGCCATGAAAGAAGTTGGCAGGAAACGAGCAATAGGTTTTACCTAAATTGGACGAAGAGCAATAAATACCTGCTAAAAATTCAAGACTCAGAATGACCAGAATTTGGGTACTATTATTCTTTCGTGAATAATCTCATCTGAGTACTTCAATACTTGTCCAATATGAAATGTGGCTCAAATAGCTCATAATCACAGCATGAGAACGATTATGACAATTGAAAATTTGAAGACTATTTCATCCCTTGAAGAATATCTTCAGGGCAGCCAACAAGTGGCTCTTACTGTCTTGGGTAGCAAGATATAACGTTACAGCCTTTTGCACAAAACTCTGATTAAATTCAGCTATATCGGGATATGACGCTATCATGTTAATTTGCTTTAAATTTTGACCCCAATAACGGGGTCACTTGCATATTTCATGACCTCTCGATAAAAGTGGATGCCCTGTAGCGAGACTGACAAAGTAATTAGACGAGACGCAAATCAGGCGGACAATTTTCAATACAATTCAACATAATATAACCGAATAATTAGCTTACGCGAACTTGAAAAATACGCCGCTTAGTCTAGTACAAGAAAATATTTAGTTATACTATAATTAAAAAATACATAATGACCTCTATAATATATAGGTCATTTGTCATTACCTATACCCCTATATTAGGAATATGTTAAATGCCAAATGATGATGATAATTTTTTAAACAAACAAAAACATCAGCATATTGAAATATTGAAGCAACGTTCGTTAAAAAAACACCTCCAAACATTATGCCAACTTGTTAGAAAAGTTGATGAGGCATTAGAACAAGTTGACAGCTTAAAATATTATTTTGAGGAAGATAAGATAGATTGGGTTGAAGAAGCATACTCTATTTGTGACATCTTAAAAGGATTTTGTGATGCTTCACCAGAATTTATTCAATATAAAAAAGATGAGAATAGTGATGAGTACAGTTTTGATGAAGCTATAAATGAAGGTTTAAGTGATTTAGAAATCATTTTCATTGATTTTACTAATGACCTATATTTAACTGACCCCATTTTAGAAAACCATATAAACGATATTGAAAATGAAATATGTACAATTGAAAACCTAGAAGAAGAACACCTCACGGAATATGAAAACCTCAACAAAACTAAACATATAGTGGAAATGGTGGTTGATGAATACAAAGGTGCTTGTAAAGATGCTATAGGAGCACTTGAAATTTTATATGAAACCTTGTCAAAAGATCCTTATTTACAATAATTAGAAAAGTAAAGTATAAGCCGTAATTTGGAGAGCGCTCAATATTCAATGTAAATCAACAGGCAGTTATTTCGAACAAATATTTCAGCATCATTTAAAACAACCTGGCTTAAATATCGCCATCAAAATCATTGTGATTTACTATGAATCAATGGTGATAAGTTGATAACTAAAGCCTTTTTTATAATTTCAATTTCTTCAGTCGTAAAATTACGTTTTAGTAAATTATCTAACAGTTCTTCCTGTCTAGGTTGCCCAAATGCCAAACGATATAAAGAAAGAATTTCCAAAGCATTAGTAAACCTTGTGACATCTTTGCTCATAGGCATCATAGGGACAAAGCGTTCAATTTTGGCATCACCCTCAGGTATATGCCAAAAAGGAATTAAGTCGCTTGTACGCCCATTTTCTTTTGTAATCTCATCAGCTTTTTGAAAAAGTTGAACCCAGGGGTCATGACCATTCTGGTTTACATACTGCCGATATTGCTGAGCTACACGTTTTCGAACAACGAGTGACTTATAACGATTTACACGTCCTTCTCGCTGCTCAATATCAATAGGATTTCCAGGCAAGTTCCAATGCACGACACGATGGCAATACCAGTGAAAGTCTAGCCCTTCCTGTCCAATTGAAGTTGAATTAAGCATAAAGGGCCTGAATGGAGAATTAAATGCATCACGAACACTACTCACACGTTGAACACCCTTCTCATCCGATGTTTTCTGGTTGCCTAGAGGAACAGCATAATGACAACGTAAACTATGTTTGTTTTCCACTTGACCGTCTTTATCTGTTTTGCCTGTAGTGCGCTGGCTTGTTTTACGTTTATCCTCTCGAAACTGGCAGGCCACAGAGCTGGTTCTAATCCCCATAACATTCGTCAGATGCTCTGTAGTTTCTTCCATTGACATGCCTGCATCTTTCAATAAATGACCATATTCGTCAATAACAGCCTGAAAACCACCCTCTGCACAATACTGAACAATTGCATAAAAGTATTTCGGATGGCGTCTGTGTTTATCTAATATCCTTTCAGCTTCAATTTTATTAAACATAGCGACTACCGAAAAGGCCGCATCAGATGCTACAGCCGCAATATCCAAAGTTGATTCACCAGGCCAGTTACGTTTCAATGTTCGTGAAATAGCTACAGCAGGTCCTGCGATGGATAAAACAGCCAGGTATTCTGCAAGATCTTGTGGAATAGGCCCCAGAGACAATATTTCATCTGAAATGATGTAATCAGTTAGCTGTTTTAAATGCTCCTTTCTTCCGTATGTTTCGTTATCCCTGTTTGCACTTTCGAGAACGTTATAAAGCCAATCTTTTACATACTTGTCATATCCTGCATCCATATCTAACAACATAGGAGAAAGAGCATACCAACGCTGTCCGGCATTTGATCCACCTTGGTGCTTTTTCAGATTTTCTAAACGTTGCTCGAATTTTACAGTCCGTTCTTTAAGTAATTCATTAAATGAACTAGTATTACAGCTTAAAGGCATATCCAGCATTATTTTTGAAGGATAAACCAAAGACCAACCAGCAAGGCTTGCCTTACCATCAAACTTGATTTTTGAGCTATGCGTTGCTTTTTTATAATATTCTTTTTTTACACCCTTGCGGTTTAATAACAGTCTCCTTTCAGCTTCATATGAAATTAGACCACTTAATGCCCGTGGCACCATTGCCCAAGAGGAAAATAAAAGCGTCTTACTAAAGTCTCCCTGATTTTCAAAACTACCCTGTAACGGGTAGTGAGGAAATGAGGGTGGTACCCACAGTAATTCTTCACTTGCACCTTCAAATATTTTTTTCACCAATGCTCGGATTTTTGCAAGTGGCGCATTCGTCAAAGAAATTTGATATTTCTGAATAGCAGTTCGTGAAAGCCAGGCCGCATCAGAGCGGCTTAGTGGCCCCTTAATAACACCATTCTGACGATAATTATCTAACTGTTTTTTAAATTGATAGCCGCTCAGAAAAGATAGCGGCCATGGAGAGGCTTTATAAAATTCCATCAATTGCCCATGATGCCTACCATGAGAAACTTTTTGTAATGCTTCCCCTAAATGGTCAATTGCTCTAAAAGAGTCTATATCTTTATTTGAAAATTCATTTAGACATTCACCATTAGACTCCTCAAATAAACCCTCATAATTTTCACTAATCTGTACCCTTTCAGTTCTACAAATATATTTTTTCAAGTTATTTTCTATTGCATTTTTATACTTATCCGAAAGAGAAGAAACCGAAATAGACATGTCCCTAAGTGATAAAATCTGTTGTTGTACTGCATGCCGGTTTTTTTCATATTCATCCAGCATATCCTGATCAGAATTACTGATAAATCTCAGTAAATAACTTAACTCTTCGGCATGAGCATTACCTTTTTCATCATCTTCTACCTGAGATATAGCCTTAAAAGGTGTGGCAGATAACAGTAATATCTTAGCTTTTCTTTTATGATTGAATATTTCTCGGGCAACCAGTGACTCATCATTACCGTCTTTAGAGTCTAATAGCATTTTAAAACGCTGAAACTCATCCAGAATAAATAAATCTGAGGTTAAGTGTTTAGCACATGCTCTGGCCAATAGGGTTCTAATACAGGCTCTAACTCTGATTTCATGATTAAAATTCAGCTCGCCCTGACAATACATCAGTAGATAGTCAAACCAACTACCAGTTACTCTTTCAATATGACAAAAGTCTTTATCAACTTGAGAAACTTCATCAGATAGCATCTTTAAAAATGCATCAACAATATTTTCATCTAGTTCTTTATTTTCTTTAAAACTATTTTTTGCTTCCTTCCATCTATTTACATTATTACTGAAAAATTTACTAACCTTTCTCTGATGTTTATTCAGCTCAATATTATGGGTCAAAGCAAAGTAAATAATCAACCGTTCATACCAGTTACCATGCCCTCTGGTAAGAGTAAATGATGTTGTAGGAGTTAATGAACAGACCTCCAGTACCTTGTTAACTTTACCTGGTTGCTGGTCAACAACAGCAATTTCAAGCAAGCGACTGTAGGAAGGCTCTTGCACATATTTTTCTTGTGCTGCTCCATTAAACACAGAAAGTTTTTTACGATTTTCATTTGCAAGGGTTAAGTTTGAGCAAATATAGGTAACGCGTAACAATGGTTTATTCTGATAATTTTCTTGTAATAACTTTTCTTTTAATAATTCTGCTATCACTCCTTTTGCTACAATGGTCTTGCCTAAACCTACTTCATCAGCAACAAGAATTCTATTGCTACCAGACTTTTTATAACTATGTAATACAGCATTCACCGTAGCAAGCTGAAAATCCTTCAGTGAAGCCAGTGTCTTATCAAGTAACATTTGAGCTTCAACATACATCAGCGCTTAATCTCCTTTGCAAAATGTACCCACAACACCCTAAAGTCCTCAGGTATTGCAACACCCGATGCTGTTAATCGTTTTAACAATAATTCAATACGTTTTAATACCTTTGGATGGCGTGATGAAGCCATTAGCAATTGTTCAAAAATTGGAGAATCTGTAAAGATAGGAGAAGATGCACTACCATCTGAATCGTCAGAATCAGATGATAACCAGTCATTTTTATTAGGGTGTACCTGTAACAACAAACGCACATAGTTGAGGAGCTTATCTTCACTATCCACCATACTTTTAAGAATGTACTCGTGACGACTATCCCCTCCTTCCAATTCGATCTCTGCTTCTATAATTAATAGCTTTTCTACACAGACACCATATCGGTTGAGTGATATATGCACGGGAATCAATGCCGATATATTGGTTATGTCAACACCGAGCCATTCCATTTGTTTATCTAGTACATGCACACCACTTATAGCCAACTGTCCAATCTTCACACTTGTTCCTTCAGGTAAGGGAAGCTTTAAATCTGTAGTCAGTATCAATGTATATTTATTTTCTTGCTGTTCCTGTGTACACGCTAGCTTCCAACTGGCACTGATTATCTGGTGTACAGTCTTCCGAAGAATTTTGTCTAAACCATCAGTTTCTACAGACTCTATTTCTTCAAACTCATGTTCGACAAACAAACTACTACCAGGATTTTCACCTAACCACTGCTGCATAAGAAGGTCAATTCCAACTTTACTCTTATGACCTTTCATCCTTACCATCATTTCTGTGTTTCGTGGTCGCTTGTTGTTAACATCACCCAAAGCTGCGGTTGTTGCATTGGCAGAGCCTAAATGCCAATGAGCAATATCCCCTTTCTGATTGATGATTATTTTTGCATGTAAATTCTGTGCCTGTTGCCCAATCACATCTTCATTTAATTCCAGGCGCTCTTCAGCATTCACAATACCTTCGTTTATTGCAAAGCATTTCCAGCCAGATAGTTTTTGTTCTCCAACCGCATTCAGTTCTTCTGCACGACTGAACAGATATTTTCCACCTTGAGGGATATAACCTGCTAACCAGTCAAGCGCATTAATTCCCCCACCAGTACTCTTTAGAAATGGGGAAACAACTAAAAGTTTATCATTATCCTGTTGTTTTATTTCTATGGGGCGACCATAAGAGCCTCCACCCACCCGTAGTTGTATACCTTGATGAAATTTATTCGGTGCCTGCCATACTAGTTGATTGAGTTCTCTTTTCATTATTTGAGCAGGGATAAAAGTTTTATCCCTGCTGAGTAACTGTTTAAGAAAGTCTATCCAGTCGTTGTTATATGGGTCCGCTTTGCCTTTATCTTTTTTACCATCCAGTGAAAGAGCAACATCCCAACTTCTATCAAAACTGAGGTTCCTTGATAAAACAATAAGACGATAAGCGACATTAGCTTTCCTTTCGGGCTTGTTACTTTCAACAAAACGCAATAACCACAACTTGGGATGAAATGATGAAAACTCCCCACCCTCAGGTACTACAGGGTGAAGACAAGGTTCAAGCAAAGTATATAAACGATTATATTTTGGCGGGTAGGCAATATTGCCCTTTTGATAAAACACTTTAAGTCTGCCCTTAAGCTGACCAATGGCTTCCAATAGCGCTAGTTTTTCTCCTTTTATATCACCATCAAGTGTATCGTTAAAACACAGTGCAATGGGAACAGCTAAGAGTGTGTTTAAATCCAGGCTGTAAGTTGTGGCAATAGCAGAGTCAAGCTCATAGCCTTCTGGCGGATTTAGTTGTTCACCATAATCCAGCCTATCTAATTCAGGTGTCAGCATGTTTCAACCCATCCTGAATATCCTGAATGATAGTTCTTGCCGTTCCCCAACGAAAATCTAATCGCCTTATACCCATCCACTGATTATTTGCCAATTTCCGTTTTAGTAGACTACGTTCCCCTTTATTTCGTATTGCCTGTGTGGATACTATTTTATTAAGTTGTTCGTGGTTTACATTTTGTCTTAGTGCTTCACACCACTGTTTAACAAATGACCTGGTTGAATGTTTAATAGTTCTATTAACTTCATCAGAAACCGTTATCCATTCATCTTCACAGCCTTCTTTAAAGATATTTTTTGATCGAGTATCATCCAGCCATTCCTCATATTCCTGCTCATATTTATCAACGCTATCTTCATAGTCATTATTTTTAGCCAGCATAATATTATATCGAATATGGGGACCTTCAATTGCCAGGCTAAACTCACTTGCCAGTTGAAGTCGCCGTTTACATTCACTATCTACTTTTTCATGGATGAGCATAATACCGGTTAATTCATCGAACGCACTGAGTTCAGTGTTGGCATTTTCAACCAATACCTTATCCACTAAATGATGTTTAAATAACTGTGCCGCTACAGTCAGTTCAATGCCTGGTGTTTCAGACATTTTAGCTTTTAAGAACTCTCCCTCTTTATGTGATAACTGGATCTTGAGATTATCTTGACTGTTCCAGTTCAGCACCTGATCTGGAAGTTGTATCAATTGCTTACTTTTTAATGAATCAGTGTCATCGCTGTCTTCATTATGGTCTGACTCCGCACTGCCAATGTGAAAAGCACTCCTTTCTAGCTGATGACAAAATTCTGTAAGTGAAAGCTTTGTTTTTACTAAAGAGAATGTACGCAAACCATTCCAGTAAGCTTCTGATGGATGCCGTGAAACTCCACCGGTTTCTACACGTGTACGACCAATAATACCCTTTATACTTTCATCATGAACGGATACTAATATCTTTGCTATTTCATTTTCACGATCATATAAATACTTTTGTAAGCTTTTATAACTTCGTTTTTTTGAGGAAGTTAAATTCTGATAGTCCCGTAAAATACGAGGAACGGTGATAAAATATTTTGCTCGTGTCTGGATGGTAGAGATACCTGGGAATAAAAGATCTGAAAAGGCATCTCGAATCTGCCCAATACCTAACTCATCCAGCGTTCCTTTTTCAGCCAACAGAGCTAAAACCGTTCTGACCTTGTTGCGGTCGTCAGGGGAAAAATCTATCCATCCTAATTGGCTCATGTTAAATAGCCTCTAACTTTAGAATATCAACATTTACAGCCAGCCCCATCACAGCAAAATGAATCCAGCAGGCCAACGCCGGTTTGCCTGTAACTATCTCAACAGCCTCTTTATAAAGTTTGAGTTGCCCTGAATATTTTAATGCTTCCGTCTCTGACTCTTTTCGTGATTTAGGAGATGACTTATGATCAACTATTATGTATCCCTCATCAGTTTCTATTAACGCATCGATCCAGCCTGTGACAAACTGCCCGTTTGGCATTTGATATTCTATCGGGTATTCCAACATTACTTTTTTTGCTTTAAGGTGATTATTAGTAAACTTCCTAAACCTTTCTGCTAGTTCAAGTGCATCATTTGCAGTAATAGACTCATTTACTTCATGGGCGCTTAATATATTTTTCACCAGGCCTTTATCGATGGCCTCATCATGGATCATATTCACCGCTATAACTGCATGAATGGCTGAACCAAATTGAGCCATATCTTTAATCTTAGTCATGGCGACTCTATCACCCAGTTCTATTACTTCGGTAACTCGGGCATTTTCTATGGCAATTTGTGATGAAGGAGAAATAGTGGCAGGTAACTTTTCAGTTTTTTCGACGGAATCCGGGAACCAGAATAAGGGTTCTTTATTTATCTGAACATCGGCTGTAACTTTTTCATCGGTATATTGTGTAAATTCTGACGGAATGGTACCTGCATTTCCTGGTAATTCTAGTTGTTCACCATCTGGCATCATCCACTCTGTAGCCCCAACTGATTCCAGCCACTCACCTTCAGGCTTTTGCATGGGCAGGATCAATAGCTCACTGGGTCTGGTAAAGCTGACGTACATTAAACGTTTATCTTCTTCTATAGCATTTTTGTGCTCCTGTAACCCTACAGGGGATTCTTCAAGACGATCTTTTAATGCGATGCCAGTAGCTTGTTTTCCAAATGCCCAGGGCCAGTATCTTAGTGCGCGTCCTTTTAGTGGCTGACTCACATTCAGTTCATCCGATTGACTAGTGACTCTTAACCCCCATAACCGGCTGCGTACATTTTTATGTAGATCAAGCGCAATCACTACCGGCCATTCCAGTCCTTTAGCACCGTGGTGGGTTAACAGTTTTACAGCATACTGACTATTTGCGGCATCCATTAAATCCAGGTCATCACTGGATTTACCATTGAGCCAAAGTATCAGTCCTGCCACAGTAGCCGGAAGTTTTTCTGAGTGGCAGAATTGTTCATAATCTTCAGCCATTAGCTCTAACTGCTTTATATTTTGTAAGCGCTGACTTGCACTGCGGTAAGTTTCAGACCATTGTAGTACTATTTTACGAGCCTGAATGGTATTGGTGACAACGCTAAGTGCTTCGTAGGGCGTTAAGTGGCTAAGTCGGTGACCTTGATGCTCAAGATTCTGAATGATCATTGAGTCTCGACCCCATTCTGATTCTCTGGAATCATCATTCTGCACAAATTCAAGTCGGGCATTCAACCATTCTTCTGGTTCTTTGCATTCACTTAATACCAATAGCTCTGTCACTGACAAGCTGTCTCGTTTTGGGTCTAGTAAAAAGCGAAGCCCTGCTAAAATGAGTGTGGCTTCAGGTGTACTCAACAAGCCTGATGTCTTTCTTGCTGTGGGTATGCCCCAGGCATCCAGCGTAACTGCCAATTTATCAAGCGCATCATTGGATCTTGCCAGTACCGTAATATCACCATATTGTATTGGCCGAGATATTTTGTTATGCCGATCTTCTATCGGATAAGCTGAGGTTACTAAAGACTGTATGCCCTGTGCCAGGTTGTGCTCTCTTTTCCCAGCATTTGAACCTTTTAACTGCCAGTAAGCGACGGCGGGTGTTTCTTTTTTTGTTGTAAAAGCTGGTCTTAAACGTACCCTGTCTTCGGATAATGTATTTGAAAATGCAGGCACAAATATTTCATTGACATAATTCACCAGCTCAGGACATGAACGCCAGGAATTTTTTAGCACCTCTACTTTGCCACCCTTTTTCTCCAGTTGCTCGATAATACCTATCATTAATTCAGGATCCGAACCTCGAAAACCATAAATAGCCTGTTTAATATCTCCAACCCAAATGACCTTCTTGGCCAATTGTGCCAGTTTCAAAAATAGTGCTAATTGAATAGGTGAAGTATCCTGAAATTCATCAACCATGAGTAGATCCAGCTCTTCTCGCATAACAGAAGCAACTGCTGGATTATCCAGTACCTGATAAAGTAATTGTTCCTGATCGACAAAATCTATCATGCCTTTCTTTTTCTTCATGCTTTGAAACTGTTCTAACGATTGTGAGGCAACCAGGAATATTTCATTGATAAATGTTTTCAAGTCATTCTGAAATTTTGGGTTTTTCTCCATATCAGATGCAATTATTGATACGGGTTCGGCGATAACCTGACTCTTTTTAGCAGGATCTGATTTTGACAACTTTACCCAATCTGCCCAACAGTATCGATGACTTTTCAGTTTTCTCTGACAGTCTTTTATAAACGATACATATCCTCGTGTTCCTTTTGTTTTATCAACTTCAAGGTCAATATTTGTTATGGTAGTTTGTATGGCTGATAACAGCTCAGTATTGAGATCTCTTTTGCTTGCCGCTGGTAAAAACTTGAATAGTTCATCAATACTACTTTGGCTGAATTCCGGTAGCTGGCCGGAGGATAGATTATTGGCTCTCGCCGTTTGCACAATGCCTTTTACTTCTTTACGCCAGTCATCAATGCTCAGTCTTTGTGCCAGAGCGATCATAGATTTTGTTTTTTCAAGTGTGAGAACAGACTCCAGAGCAACTGCAAATAAATGTTCAGCAGCTTGCTCTTCAATGACATTTTGCACAGGTGACAATCCTGCTTCAAAGGCAAATCGCTTGAGCAGCTTACCACAAACACCGTTCACGGTACCTATGAGTGCCTGCTCCATTCTTACTGCCAGGTTGTTATGCCCTGTTTCATTCAGGCGTTGTCTAACCCGCCCACGTAACTCATTTGCAGCCAGTTTTGTAAAGGTGGTTGCTATAACACCAGAAGGTCTAAATTCATCAGCGTGTTCTGTGAGTAAATTACCCAGATCCTGAGTCAGTCTAAACGTTTTTCCGCTGCCTGCACCGGCGCTGATGAAGGTGATGTTATCCATATTAGACTTCATACTCATGACGACTTTCTCCATCCCGTTAGTGCTCCGTAATCGCTGTAAAAGTCGTTACTGTCGGGTATCGGTAATCCGTCTTCACCCGGTTGTGAGTTTTCATCAGGTTCTGAATTTTTTATAGTGACTTCTATTATTCCCTGCTTGATCTGCTCCTGTCGCCACTGCCAGGTATTTTTTATTCGTTGCCAAACCTGTTTGGTATTTTCATCTGATTCTTTATTCACTACCCAGGCTTTAGGAAAGAACTCATTGTTGTGAGATAACATGACTGAATCATCAATAATGAAATAGGCCACAGACGGCCACCCCTGAGACTTTAATTTTAGATCTCTCAGGTATGAATAGATGACGAGCTGCAGGTGCTGATTATCTCTGAGGTCATTTTCTTTATATCTTTTTCCTCCCCACTTGATATCAACAATGGCTTCTACCCCGGCTTTATTGACTACCCTAACATCAATGGAACCAGAAAGAATGCCACCAAAAAATATACCTTCGTTGTAACCTTCCATTTCTACTTCGACTACATTGGCAGCACGTAACTGTTCAATCAGTTCAAAAAGAGATCTTCTGGCCGTTTCTTCAAGCCGGGCTTTTTCAATTGCTCGACCTGGTTGTAAAAGCACCAGACCTTCCTGATGCAATAACGGGTTAATAGCTTCATCAAACCAGTCATTTACAATTACATTATCTAATTTCGTTTCGGTGAGAACATGAGCACACTGTTGAAAAAATGATTCATATAAGTGGTGAACCAATGTGCCTTTTAATAAATTACCATCGGCTATTTCAGACAGCGCACCTGATCTCAGCCGTGCTTTATAATTTAATATCCATTGGTAAGGACTTTTAAACAGTGTGTCCAGGCTGGAAAATGACTCTCGCTCTCTTTTCCCTAAATTTTTATCCGGTTTTATTTCCCACCACCTGCGAAAGGCTGGTAGAGAAATAAATTTAGATTCTTGCATATTCCCACCCTCTTCACTTAGAGGCTTTCCTGCTAGTAACTCATCATCCAAATTTATCGCTTCCCAACCATCCATACAACTGATCATTTGATCCATCAGAGGATGTTGATTTTCACAGTCATCATGCATGATAAGCATGAGTTTTTTTGTGGCCGATAAGATGGGTTTCATGCTATTGATAGCATCCATTTTATACAAAGCCTCAGGCATGATTAAATCCACGCCATTAGATTCAAGACATTCAACTTCTGATTTTGAGAATGGGTTTGCTGGTTTACTTTGCCCCTGAATATCCCACCAAATCACCGTATCAAAGTGACTTATAAACGTTGATTGGGTCGTTGTAGCTACTAAATTTATCGGCTTGTCTGGTGAGCATTCAGCATAGCGGTCGATTAAGTCAGTACCGCTACCGGTCACTTGCTCAATCAGGTAATGAATTTGCTCAGATGATAAAACCATTTTCTGGTCTTCAAAGTGCCCCAGGACAACCGCTAATTCATTTACCTGATTATTAGCAGCTCTAAATAGTGCAATCTGGGCTTCATCATTATCAAGCGCTAATCGCCTGGCGATCCAGTCGACTACCTGTAAAGTTCGATCATGTAAAACGGCTAATGGAATACCTTCAGAGACTTGATACCTCTGAGGGTTTAGCCAAAGATCAATTACTTGCTTAGTTTTCTTTTGCGAAGCTTCATCATCTTTTTTCAGTAACTTTTCTAAAGTTGAATTCCATGATGTGCCATTCATCCCAGGGCTATCCGCTACGACGGATGCCAGTGTACTTCTCAGTCCTTTGGGCATAGGCGCATACGGTAGTAGCAGAAATTCTAATAAGGTTTCCGGGTCAAGCGGTTCCCAGAGCAAATCAATTGCCAGTGGAAGTAATTGTAGTAAAGGTCTTGCAGATGAATATCGCTTGAACCCAGACCGGGGTAAATTAAATCGCTCAAAAGCTTCATCAAGTTCTACACCATCGCTACCTGAAAGTAATGCCGTATTTTCTGAACTCGATTTTAAAAATGATGCGACTGCTAAAGCTGATACAGATTTCGAACCGGATTTGACAACCTGAACACTTCCATCATCCTTCAGAATTGTTTTTACAATTTCACCTTTTTCATTAAGCTCTGGCTCTCCGGTCTGTAACGCTATGAGTGTCTGCTGTAAGCGTCTTAAATCAGTTCCGGCTTCAGCTTTGGGTGACAGAACATCCACTTTCCTTCCATCAAATGAACGAATGACCAATCTCCATTTTTTCGGAAAATTAGCGATAGGATCAATTAGCTGTAACTCATTAATTTGAGTTTTCTGATGCTGTAGAGCTGTGAGTACAGCCTGTAACCTTTCACCCTCTCCTGGAGCTAGCGGTATTTGACTTTGCTTTTCTATATCCGCTACATCAAGCAATTTTTTCTCGTTTCCTGATGTTAAATTATCGTTCCTTATCTGGCCATTCCAGCCTCCTGAATACCATTGATCTCTCCAGTTCAATAGTTCGGCAGCTACATTAAATTTATCTACCAAGCAACTTTTCTCAAAAAAGCTTCCCTCAATACCTGCTGACTCCATTCTTTTCAGGTAGCTCACTACTCTTGATGTATATGAGCTATCCCGAACAGGAATACCCAACTGTGTTTCTAATAGTTGTAGAAACCCATCCGGGCCAACAGTTTTGATCCCAAGACGATTTTCTTTTTTATGGGGGTTCATGCCATCGGCATGGAGTCCAAAGATTATTTTCATTTAATATTTCCTTTTACTAATTTTATTTTTGTTATTTTACAACCCACCTAAGACAAATTATGTCGCTCAGCTAAGCATTATATTTATCGAACATTGCTTTGACCATTTCAATCATTTCTTTTCGAAGTTTTGCCGGTTGTTTTACCTCAACACCATCCCCAAACCCTAGTAACCACCAGCGTAGCTGCTGGGTATCCTTTACTGTCGCAGTGAGCAAACTACTGTTTTCATCAATTACCTTAATTACCTGATCTTCACTTAGTGCGGTTTCCTGTAAATGTTTGGCAATATATTTATTGATCAGTAATTTTAGCCTGATGCTTTTATCCTGCTCGATATAATCAAACTCACCACTTTGAATATACGTATCCAGATTAAAGCTTATCTTTTTAACCATTTTATCTAACAGTTTTATGTCACTCATTCTATGCAGTACCAACTGTTTGATATCGCTATAGCCCCAAAGCGTTGCCACCAGGTAGATAACCTGATCTCGAATAACCAGCCCCCGTGGACTAACTTCATATTCCTGTTCGTCACCATGTCTCGGATGGTATGTGACATAAAATTGCTTATCCATCAGCAAAGCCTGATAAACCGTATCAATGACTGTTTCTTCAATGTCAGGGGGTAAAAGATGCTGAGTTCTGGATAGCACCCTAATTTTATTTCTCCATTGCTTGAGCTTCTTCCCTTTCATTCCATCTAAAACATTACCTGCAAGTTTAATATGAGAACTGATGTTATTTATAATTTCAGGTGGCATTAACCGGTCCAGAAATTTTTCACTTAAATAAAATGTCATCGCTGTATTTATATCCATTGAAGGGAGATCATATACAGGAGCATCCTTTGACCATGACCAGCCAAAAGGCTTATCACGTTCATCACTTATTAACGGAAAATTTTTTGAGAGCTTTATAAGATCTCGTTGAATGGTTCTATCTGTAGTTTCATAACCATGGACATTCAATTGCTTATTGATTATTTGAACAGATACTTTTCTAGGTGATCGCGGAATAAGCTGCAACATCACCCAATGCCGGTATAAAACATCACTCATGGTTAGTCCTCTTGTCTTGTGATCCAGATGAAATTATCATTATTAATTGCAGATCTCATTAAAAATCACTCATAGAACAATTCAGAGTCATCACTGCTAACTGTCAACTCAATCACTTTTGGCACATAGTTGTTCATACTCATTTCTTGGCCAATTTTCTCAGATATATCGATAGAACCCCACTTATAGAAAAGAATCTCATCAATTCTTTGATAAAGTTCTTTTCTTATTTAATTTATTTCCCATCAAATGATCCTTTTTAAAAGTAATCAATTATTTATACTACTTCAATGCGACTAAATATGTCGCACATTTAAGACTGAGTATAAATTTGGTGATTTTGCTATTTTACTTGTAAATCGAAGGTTCTACTTACTCCTATGTCCGGTATGGAGAAACTAGGAAGTTAGAATTGGGATTTTCTGGTTTAAGTATTTTTTTCAATAATCTGATAGCTAAGATTTCCCAGAGTATCGAAATCATCCAATTTCCTGTTAGGATTCATACAAATCATTTTATTTCACTTCAAGTAGATCGAATACCAATTTTCTTGAAAAACAATGAGTAGAGATTAAAAAACCTGTGCACCAATACACATAAGAGCCTCAGCTAAAAATCATGTAACCTCTTCTGTTTTTAATCCGTTTTAATATCTTTTTTATCTGTTAATTAATCTGTACCGGTGGTACTTAAGTTACCCCCCCCCAAAAAGATGGGTTAAAAAAATAAAAAGTAACAGAGAGCACTATACCTATTACAAAGACTGAGCCGATCATTACAACAGTCTCTGTAGCAGCTGTTTTAGTTATACCCCACAAACTTATCTCCTTGCCAGTCAGCTTGCCTAGTAAGACCCAGTAGACCAAAAAGCTAAAAATCGAAATAATCACCATTGCACCAATCTGCAAAGCACCATCTATAGTGGCTGCATCACCCTGAAGCCCTATCCTCACAGCATACCCCAGCGCAAATCCAGCCAATAAGCCTGCCAAGGATCTCCCTGTTACCGCTATGCCTGAATTAAAGTAGGAAACATCAATGCCAAGAACACGCTTGGTGGACCAACGAGTAATCACTGTATTTACCGCCAGCGATAACATAAAAAGAACACCGATAAAGAGAATTGCATTCATACTGATTTACCAAATTGCATTATTATATTTTTTCCTGATTACCCCTGAGGCTCAGCTAGTGAGCTACCAGGTGAGTATAATGAGCCATGTATCAATAAACAGGTGAGTATCATGGCAAGAAATCAGGTTCAATTTCAAAAGGGCATTAGTTTACCAGAGTTTTTGAAACATTATGGTACAGAGGAACAGTGTCACGCCGCTCTTTTCAAGTGGCGTTGGCCAGATGGATTCACCTGCCCTGATTGTGGTTACCAGGGGCACTGTATCATTTCGCGAGGACTATACCAGTGTCACAGCTGTCATCGCCAAACATCAATAACCAGTGGAACGATTTTTGAGTATACCAAGTTACCACTCACGACCTGGTTTCTGGGGATGTACTTGCTGACACAAAGTAAAAGTGGGGTATCGGCACTCAGTCTGAAGCGACAACTGGGTATCGGCTACAACGCCGCATGGCGAATGAAGCACAAATTACTTCAAGTTATGAAAGAACGTGATGATAGCAAGCCACTCTCGGGCAATATCCAGATGGATGATGTCTACTGGGGCGGTGAGAAGCATGGAGGAAAGCGTGGACGTGGTGCTTCAGGGAAAACACCTTTTGTGGCCGCAGTACAGACGAATGATGAAGGACATCCAATCGCAATGAGAATGACAAAATTGAACGGATTTAACAAAGATGCAATTTTCAATTGGGCAGAGCGACATATCGCGGCAGGAAGTCAGGTGATCTCAGATGGACTGTTCTGCTTTAGGGCTGTCAAAGATACCGGAAGTCGGCATAAAGGGATTGTGACCGGTGGAGGACCAGCGTGCGTCACGATAGAGGCATTCACCTGGGTGAATACAATGATAGGCAATGTGAAAAACTCAATGCATGGTTCATACCATTCGGTAAGTGGTCAACATCTACCTCGCTATCTGGCAGAATTCTGTTACCGGTTTAATCGTCGTTTTAGCCTGGAAGATATGATTCAAAGGCTAGGTTATGCTGCAGTGCGTACACCACCCATGCCTGAGCGTCTTTTAAAGATAGCTGAGGCTTGGGGGTAATCAGGTATTTTTTTAGAATGTACTTAATTATTGCCAATAACTAAATATGCCACTCGCAAAAAGTATAGTTTTATTTACTTGGATAATTCTGATTATTATCAGGTATCTCCAATATAAGGTGAAAAAAACCGACAGATACCCCTTAGGAACGCTAAGATCTTCTTAAATGAGCAAGACATTGCAACGACCACCCCTGTCCCAATTCACGGCATACTGGATCTGGTGCTACACCTGCAAGACGGTAGACTTTTCTCATCAATACTAAGCACAGAGCAAAACATCGCGTTTACCCATCGGGTATCGCCCAGTAATCTTTTATTCAACAATTCTTGAAAGCCTGGGACACCAGGTTTGTGATTTTGGTTTAATACGATTCACCTATACAAATAATAAACCTAAATTTCACAAGGTGTAGCTATATAGTAATAATCATGTGATCCGATTGTTCAGGCGTTACAAACAGATCAAAAATCATTAGGTACGCCCGACTTGCTATTGCGGAAAACATACCTAAAATAATAAAAACAAATGGATATACTAAGGATATGGTAAGAATGGAATCACAAAACACACGACAACAATATCAATCCAACATTGATCAACTAGATTACTGGATCCAAAGGGCCAAGCTGGTATTCGAGCTCAACGAGCTGAACGCACAGGTTGAAACCTCCTCAGGCAGTTTAAAAACTCAACTCCTGAATATGATTGAGAACCATGAAGTTCGGCTGGAGAAAATGTATAAAACCAACCATCTGTTTCACCCCTGAGTTTTCTCTGACAAACCCCAGGCATTCAATAACCCATGCAGCTCATCGATTGAGTTCCACTCAAATGTTAGAGTGCCTCGACTTTTCTTTGGATCAAAATCTAGCTTTGTTGGCATGGAATAGTGTTCAGAAATAATAGACTCCACTCGACTGATATCGGAATTTACTCTTTCAACACCCTGCCCTTCCTTGCTCAGTAAATTCTTAAGCTCTACAGCACGTTTCCCAATCTGTCGTACACTCCAGCCTAGTTTTACTGCCATTCTGGCAATATCAATCTGCATCCGCTCAGGTAAAGTATAAATTTGTTTTGCGTGACCAGCATTCAGATCCCCTGTCCTCAGATAATCCTGAACCGTTGGATGCAGGTCTAATAATCGCAAACTGTTTGTAATATAAGGCCTGGACTTTCCTGTACGTCCCCCGGCTTCCTGGTGAGTAATATTCAACTGATCAATTAACGCCTGAATACCTTCTGCTTCTTCAATAGGGTTCAGATCCTCACGCTGTAGGTTTTCGATCAAAGCCATAGATCTCGCCTGATTATCGGTAAGATCGTTACGAACCATCACGGGTACCTGATATACCATTGCTAACTGGGCTGCTCGCCAGCGGCGCTCACCTGCAATTATTTCATATAACCCATCGTGCTTGTCGAAGCGCGTTATAATTGGCTCAATGATACCCACTTGCTCAATACTGTCAGCCAGTTCCTGGAGCTTGGTTTCATCAAAATACCTTCTTGGCTGCCAACGACCTCTTTTAAGTAGATCTACATCCACATATCGATCGTTTTGTTCTGCTATAGGAATATCCATCCTCTCTCTCTAAATTGTTCTACGTGAAACATTCATACAACTATTAGTTGTTAAAATCATATTATTACTTAACTTACTATTCTTATTTTATTCAATATTATCAATAACTTAAGTTCATTTTAACAGTTGTTAACAGCTATACTTATAGACAGCTCAAAAAACGCTCTAATGCTTCTTTGATATCTGTCTTTTCAGTTTCTTTACCACGAATAATGGTTAGATTAATATACCCACTGGCTATTTCGCTTCATCAGACGATAAAGTGTGCGGCCATTATTGACTGTAATATTTCTTACATCGACAAATGCCTCCTGAATGTCAACTGGTAAATATGCCAGACGGAGCAGATAATAAAGGTTGGCATTGGTATACCCAATACGATCTGCCATTCGACTGGATACTCCTCCATAAAACATATCCTTCGCCCGGTTGTAATTCACTGATCTTTCAAAATCTGACACATCATCCTTTTCCCGGTTTTCCATATCTTTCAAACGAAAGCACTCTTCGTCTGTCAGATCCCGAACTTCTATCAGGTATTTGAAGTCAGGATAATTATTTATCTAAGCCAGGAAATAGCCCAATGCCGTCGTGCTCCATAAATAACTTCGTACTCAAAGTTGGGATCATTCTCAACCTTGCGAACTAATGCCGGCATTTCCTGCTTACCGGCTGACTTAGGGCAGCCGTAAAAATTAATTTACATTTATGAGGTTTCAATCGCCATTAGGGCAAGGCGTGAGGAGGGCGAATAGTGAGCCATTTAACTAACGAACAACGCAGCCATAATGAGTGAGTGGAAACTCAGAAGTGTGAAGTAATTTTTGAGGCTGCCCTTAATCCATCAACCAACTCCAGACATTTATCATCATCAATGGAAAGTAAATCATATCGACGATCATAACCTGACCACATTCGGCATACTGGGGGATCCACCATTAAAAGAGTTTTTAACTGGCTGACACCACCGGCTGCTTGTCGCAAGGCATTACCTCTTTCGGATAAATGAGATGTCTTGTTTCTACTGGGACTTTTTACCGCAACCTCCATATCATCAAATATTAAGTCACTCAACAACCCGTCATTTCCTTTACTTTTATTTGACATTTTCACACCCCTCCTCTAAATAATGCTTTCTTGGCGCAAAGCTTCTCGTTGGCTTGGCAAAGTTTTGTGAATAAGCCTTTTGATCTCCTAGTTCAATGAATTCAAATAAACCATACAACGATCGTGTATCTTTTTAGAAGTGATCGGTTTTTTCAGTTCATAAGCGGTCATCAGTCTTTCTCCGGCATTATTGATTTCTGCACTATCTTTCATGACCGTATTGAGCATTTCAGGTCCATACACATTACGTATCTTCTTAGTTAGCTCTACATGGGTAGACTTGTTGTCATCCATGTCATTTGCCAAAATCTTCAAGAACTTATAGCTGGAGTACATTCCGGCACCTTCCAGCGCCTCAACCAACATAGTGAAAAAATGCGATGAACAAATGGAATGTGAGCTGCTGGAGTTTAATGGTGAAAACAATCATGTCCATATGATTATCTCTGCAAACCCTAAAATAACCCTATCTAACCTGGTGGGAAAACTAAAAGGAAAATCCTCGTATATCTTGCGAAGAGATCATTTCGACAAGATACAAAAATCCCTTTGGGGGAGACATTTTTGGTCACCTAGTTATTGTGTTGTTTCAACTGGCGGAGCTTCTGTTGATGTAGTAAGAAAGTACATTGAAAACCAGAATGGGTCGAAATAAACTTCGTCACGCTATCTCTCACCTAAAGAACTGGATTTGCGTGCGTAAACCTTTGATCAAAAGGGCCAAGCTGGTATTCGAGCTCAACGAGTTGAACGCACAGGTTGAAACCGCCTCAGGCAGTTTAAAAACTCAACTCCTGAATATAATTGAGAACCATGAGGTTCGGCTGGAACAAATGTATAAAACCAACCATCTGTTTCACCCCTGAGTTTTCTCTGACAAACCCCAGGCATTCAATAACCCATGCAGCTCATCGATTGAGTTCCACTCAAATGTTAGAGTGCCTCGACTTTTCTTTTGATCAAAATCAAGCTTTGTTGGCATGGAATAGTGTTCAGAAATAATAGACTCCACTCGATTGATATCGGAATTTACTCTTTCAACACCCTGCCCTTCCTTGCTCAGTAAATTCTTAAGCTCTACAGCACGTTTCCCAATCTGTCGTACACTCCAGCCTAGTTTTACTGCCATTCTGGCAATATCAATCTGCATCCGCTCAGGTAAAGTATAAATTTGTTTTGCGTGACCAGCATTCAGATCCCCTGTCCTCAGATAATCCTGAACCGTTGGATGCAGGTCTAATAATCGCAAACTGTTTGTAATATAAGGCCTGGACTTTCCTGTACGTCCCCCGGCTTCCTGGTGAGTAATATTCAACTGATCAATTAACGCCTGAATACCTTCTGCTTCTTCAATAGGGTTCAGATCCTCACGCTGTAGGTTTTCGATCAAAGCCATAGATCTCGCCTGATTATCGGTAAGATCGTTACGAACCATCACGGGTACCTGATATACCATTGCTAACTGGGCTGCTCGCCAGCGGCGCTCACCTGCAATTATTTCATATAACCCATCGTGCTTGTCGAAGCGCGTTATAATTGGCTCAATGATACCCACTTGCTCAATACTGTCAGCCAGTTCCTGGAGCTTGGTTTCATCAAAATACCTTCTTGGCTGCCAACGACCTCTTTTAAGTAGATCTACATCCACATATCGATCGTTTTGTTCTGCTACAGGAATATCCATCCTACTCTCTCTAAATTGTTCTACGTGAAACATTCATACAACTATTAGTTGTTAAAATCATAATATTATTTAACTTATTTTTCTTATTTTATTCAATATTATCAATAACATAAGACCATTTTAACAGTTGTTAACAGCTTTACTTATAGACCGTTCAAAAAACGCTCTAATGCTTCTTTGATATCTGCCTTTTCAGTCTCCTTACCACGAACAATGGTTAAATTAATATATCCACTGGCTTTTTTTATAACCTTTACAGATGCCTTCTTATTTTCTGATTCAAAAATTTTAGGCTTAGTTTTAGTTTTATTCCTGGTATCAATATTTGTTAACCGCTTCATCACTGAACTGGAATCAAGAACCTGCTTACCTTCACTCTTCAGATCCAGCTGCTGCTTTGCAATCTCTTTAGCATTATTCAAAATCAATTTCTTCTGGCTATTTCGCTTCATCAGACGATAAAGTGTACGGCCATTATTAACTGTAATATTTCTTACGTCTGCAAATGCCTCCTGAATCTCAACCGGTAAATCTGCCAGACGGAGCAGATAAGAAAGATTGGCATTGGTATATCCAATACGATCTGCCATTCGACTGGATACACCTCCATAAAACATATCCTTCGCCCGGTTGTAATTCACCGATCTTTCAAAATCTGATACATCATCCTTTTCCCTATTTTCCATATCGTTCAAACGAAAGCACTCTTCGTCTGTTAGATCTCGAACTTCAATCAGGTATTTGAAGTCAGGATAATTATTTTCCCTAAGCCAGGAAATAGCCCAATGCCGTCTCGCTCCATAAATAACTTCGTACTCAAAGTTGGGGTCATTCTCAACCTTGCGAACTAATGCCGGCATTTCCTGCTTACCGGCTGACTTTATACCATCAACCAACTCCAGACATTTATCATCATCAATGGAAAGTAAATCATATCGACGATCATGACCTGACCACATTCGGCATACTGCGGGATCCACTATTAAAAGAGTTTTTAACTGGCTGACACCACCGGCTGCTTGCCGCAAGGCATTACCTCTTTCGGATAAATGAGATGTCTTGTTTCTACTTGGACTTTTTTCCGCAACCTCCATATCATCAAATATTAAGTCACTCAACAACCCGTTATTTCCTTTACTTTTATTTGACATTTTCACACCTCCCCTCTAAATAATGCCTTCTTGGCGTAAAGCTTCTCGTTGACTTGGCCAAGTTTTTCGAATGAGTGTTTTAACCTCCTGGTTCAATGAATTCAAATAAACCATACAGCGATCATGTGTCTTTTTAGAAGTGATCGGTTTTTCCAGCTCATAAGCCGTCATCAATCTTGCTCCGGCATTATCGATTTCCGCACTATCTTTCATGACCGTATTAAGCATTTCAGGTCCATATACATTACGCATCATCTTAGTTAGTTCTACATGGGCAGACTTGTTGTCATCCATGTCATTTGTCAAAATCTTCAAGAACTTATAGCTGGAGTACATTCCGGCACCTTCCAGATCCTCCAGCGCCTCAACCAACATAGTGAAAAAATGCGAGGTAGAGCTGAAATCAACTGTTGCAGGACGTACCGGGACAACTAATGCATTAGCAGCCCTCAACACGCTTAAAGACAGCATGCCTAATGCAGGAGGCGGATCAATCAATACAATATCGAAATCCCCTGCCACCTCATTCACTGCGACTCGCAATTTATCCAACGCAGGGGCATTGTTAATGGCTTGCGCTGCTAATGAATATTCAATGTTGTAGAGGCTTAAATTGGCAGGTAATATTTTAAGTTGATCCCAATAAGTATCACGAATCGCGTATTTGATATTGGCTCGCTCTCCTGACATATAACTATAAAGAGTTTCATCAGGCTTAAGATCCCAGTCCGGATTTAGCCCAAACAAACTGGTGGTCGAGGCTTGTGGATCACAATCTATGATCAGGACTCGGTACCCATCTTTTGCAAAGCCTTGTGCCAGATGTACTGAAGCCGTTGATTTACCAACGCCACCTTTGAAGTTCTGTACTGCAATTACCACTGGCTCATCTATTTCTGAATTTCGATATGGAAGCGTCCCAAATTCCTTTCGCATCTTATTGACCTGCTCCAGGGTATACCCCTCTCGACGATTCCTGCTATTCTTACTAGGCTCTTCTAATCGACCTGATTTCTCAGCTTCTCGTATTGTTGTCGTAGTACGACCAACCATTTCTGCAGCCTGTGATATCGAATATCGGGTATGCAAAACTTTCTCCTTATCCGGAGAAAAAACCTTACGCCTTAATCCTTCAATGACTTTGTAGGATAACTTCTCTATAATTCTGATACGGTCAATTCCTATTTCTTCATAGGTATCACCGTGATCATTGTTTGTGGCTGATGCCATGGATTCCATAAATACGCCCTCTTTCGCAACTATTGGTTAAAATCTAAAACTTTCGATATTTATACCGTATTTATAAAAACTTGCAATATATAATGACCTTATATACATTATTAGCAGAAAATCACACATTTAAGGGTCGGGACAAGGGGAAATGGCTGAAAGCCTGGAAAAAACGCTCAAAAGAATTAATCTGCAAGTACAAAAAAAAGCGGATGAAAAAGCAAAGTCGGAACAAGAAGATCTGAAGAAAACTAAATCTGAATTAGTTGACCGTAAACGATTCTCTGGGAAGTCTGGTCATGCGATTAAGCGAGAAGCCCGTAAAATACTTAAGGAATACGCGGATAGTGCCGGGATAGAACAATACGACCTATTTCCCGGAAAAGAATTTCCCACCAATCTGACAAGACTCCCTCTTTTCCCACCAAAGAAAATAACGACCGCTAGAAAAGATCAGGCCGAGATCACCTCAAAACAAGACTTTGTACCTCTTACATCAAAGTGGGATAAAGGTGGTGTTTGGAAGCAAGGGCCAGCACTAACAACTTATGATGCAGGCACATTAATTGGAATATTGCAGATGCGTGATATAGGTTTTCAAGGTGATATTTTAAAAATGCCTAGCAAGGGCCTGGGTGGTAATGAAATCATGGCCGGCAACCCTGGTAAGCAGGTCAAGGTTCACTCTACTTTTTGCGTGGTCTCCGAACTGGAGTCATTTGTAAAAGGTAAACCGCCGCCAAGTAAAGGCTGGGGCGGCAAGGTAATTCGTTTACGACGCGAATCAATAGAACGTCTAGCAGCCCAAACCTTAAAATTCACTTACTCGAAGGGATTGAAAGATTACGTCGGTAAATCTTTTTCAATGCTGGAAGCTGATTGGGTAGGCGATAATAAAGATGCCTGCTATTACCTGCAGATTCATCCTATGATGGTGTCATGGCTGGAACAATATAAAACGTATGTCGATATAAATATCTGGCGGCAACTGAACCCTTTAGGTCAGGCAATCTATGTATTTTTAGCCAGTCAAAAGTCAAATGTGTATTTTGACTTTGACTTTCTTGATGTATTGGATGCTATAGGCTGGAGCGGTAGAGCAGGGGATGCACGTAGAGGCGCCCTAAAGCAGTTTGAGAAACTTATACAGCTAGAGTTTATGAGTGGTGGAGCTATCATAGGAAATGGTAGAAGGCACCCATTCCGCCTATATGTTCAACTTAAAGAAGAACCCCATTTGGCACTCCTTACAGCTGATAACAATCCCAACATGGATAAACAGGAATTAGAGGCGGCCAATCAGAAAATTCACGCAAGGAAGATACGTTATTCAAATTATAGAAGGATTATCTACGGAAAATAAATAAAAGCATCTACAGAAATATCACCTTTTTAAACTACTTTTTTGCCGTCCCGGTTTCGTCGAACACATATAAGCTATTGTTTTAATGGGAGTTTTACAAATCTAGATCAAGGGAATCCTCCCTAATTTTAGACTTTATAATAAAAAATCATGAAGTATCTCCGTATTTCACATGAATACGGGGCTGAAGACTGTATAAGTGGGAAATCACTCAATATTTATTCATCCACTGCCCCGGTTTCGCTGAATATGCTTGATATCCTACTATCCACCGTCCCGGTTTCGTCGAATGTAACTAAGTCATTGAAATTAAGAGGGAAAATAATAAATCAGATAGGCATTTTATCTGGAATCAATCGGAGAATAGTGGAAAAGTAAATTACTCAATATTTATTCACCCACTGTCCCGGTTTCGCTGAAAAAGGATTGTGGATAAATGATCTATTTATCCACAGCCCACCGTCCCGGTTTCGTCGAGTACCGCCATGGTTTCGCAGAGCACCGTCATGATTATGTTTAAATCAGGTATGATTATGTTTAGGCACCGTCATGATTATGCTTTGCCACCGCCCCGGTTTCGTCGAGTAATTATAAAAAGTAATGCAAGCTTATGACTTCTAACGAAATTACTTTCCGCGCAAGAGGCTAGTACTGCTTAGTAACGTATTAGTACTTATATAAGTAAAAAGATAGTACCGACGTTGTAGCGTCGTTTTAAATTTTTAAATAAAAAACAAGAAGAACAACCCTTATCTTCGTACTGGGGTGACATGCTTAATAATCACACTGATCTAACTAAGCATAAAGCAGCTGATAACAAATACCCGTTTGTTTCATACTAGCCAAGGCTGATCCCCTCCAACTTAATAAATTAAATCACAAGATATTAAAATAATACCCGAAAAGGGTACTCAGAAAAAACGGAATTTTACATAAAGTGTAAGACAATAGGATTCTTTCACGGGGGCTTCATGTATACACCAACAAATTCAACACGATTATCAGCGATATCGGCTTATCACGGTACAGCAATAATCATGCTCACTGTATTTTTAACTTATTTTATAAATCAGTTTAATCACGCACCATTACTAGTGGCTGTAACAATTCACCTGGCCGGATGCTTACTGTTACCTAAAAAAAGAACCCCTAATAAGCAGAAAATAAAATTCTCCATATCCGGAATTGTTGCCATCTTTTTTTGTTATTTCCTGATGACACTATTTTTAAATTAATTGAGATTACCCTATATGAGTGAACCAAAAAAAGAAACTCTTGAATTAGACAGAAGCCTGGTTGAAGAACTGCTGCTGTATTCAAATAATGAATTAACTCGAATACGTCGTAATCGGATCATTAATTATTTCGTAAAAGGGGGGCTTGTAGTCGGTGTATTAATGATTGCCTATTTTATAGGTGGAACAAATATAAGCGGAGCTATGGGAGATAAACACAAACCTCACCTTGCTTATGTCGAGATCTATGGCCCCATTGCTAGTGGCCAACTGGCGGATACTAATCGACTAATCCCTTCGCTACATAAAGCATTTAAAGACCCTTTATCAAAAGCCGTCGCATTGCGTATTAACTCGCCAGGTGGATCACCCGTGCAAGCGGGACAAATGTACAAAGAGATTAATAACCTCAAAGAAAAGTATCCCGATAAACCTCTGTATGCAGTTATTGAAGAGCTAGGTGCATCAGCTGCTTACTACATTGCTTCTGCCGCTGACAAAATATATGTCGATCCAGCATCAATGGTGGGTTCTATAGGTGTAATTTCTGCCGGCTTTGGTTACAGCGATGTCATGGAAAAAGTGGGTGTAGAACGTCGAGTGCTCACGTCTGGTACTAACAAGTCATTACTGGATCCTTACTTACCTATCGATCCAAAAGTAGTCGACTACTGGAAAGAAATGCTCAATGAAATTCATGGACAGTTTATAACGGCTGTTAAAGAGGGTCGAGGTGACCGATTAAAGGCGGATTATCCCGATCTTTTCTCCGGGTTAATCTGGACCGGGCAGAAAAGTATTGAAATTGGATTAACTGATGAAGTAGGGAGCATGGCAAGTGTATCCCGCGCTACTGTGGATAATTTAAATATAGTGAATTACACACCATCCCCCGATTTACTAAAACAACTGGTCGATAGTACCCACGCAATGGTATCTGCAGCGAAATACAGCATGATGACCCCTCAACTGTATTAAATATACAAAGGAAAAGAAATATGAAAAAACTTGTAATCTTATCCTGGGTATTGGCAATATCAGGCATTACTGCAGCTGCGTATGCTAACTACCAGGTGACGCAACTAAATACAATGGTGACAGAGCTACGGAGCCAAAATCAATTCGACACAATGCTAGAGAATAATGCGCCAAAATTTAATGATCATATACAAAAACGCATTTCGGTTTTTATTGATAATGAGCGAAAGAAGGTTGCCCAGGCAAAATTCAACAAATATAAAAGTGCAAGTATATCACTTTCAAATGAAGGCAAGCGTATATATGGTTCGGAAAAAGCACGTTATACGCTGGTTGAATTCTCGGACACAGAATGCCCATATTGTAAAAAGTTTCATGACACGCCCAAACAGTTGGTTGATGCGTCAAATGGACTGGTGAACTGGGAATGGAAGCACATGCCTCTGGGGTTCCATAATCCATCAGCACTGCAAGCATCCGTTGCGGCAGAGTGTGCTAATGATGTTGGCGGTAATCAGGCATTCTGGACATTTCTGCAATCTGTGTTTGATACAACCAAAGGAAACGGGCAGGGGGCAGGTAGCTTGATGAATCTGGCAATGGATTTAAATCTTGATACCGAAGCATTTGCAAAATGCTTAAAAAATCCAAAGCATCTGGAAAAAGTACAAGCCGACTTGCAACATGCTGAGTCGATTGGTGTGAAGTCAACGCCGGTTACTTATATTGTGGATAACAAGACAGGCCGGCAACTTAAAATGAAAGGTATGGTGAAGCCTGTGGCACTGGTATCCGCTATTCAAAAACTGAAAAAAGAAGCTGATGATGTGTCTTCCACAGAATCAGCAAATCAAGAAAAAAAGGGGTAATAGCAATGGGGATATTTAACTGGAAAAACAAAGCAACTGACCCCCAGCAACCGCATACAACGCAAACAGTAAATTATGCGATTCCTTACTACAGAATAATTCGAGTAAGAATGTTCTGGATCATTCTATTTTTTATTCTGGGCGCAACTTCGCAGTTTTTATTGGCTGTATATATACCTGATTTGTGGAACTACATTTATGGTGTATTTGCCAAAAATGCGCCACCTCTTTAATGAATTTGTACACCCGCTATTTTAACCTTAATTGTATTGTGTAAAAAAATTTAGAGAGAAACTAAATTGATGAATATCTGCAGACTGATTGAGGCGACCCTGTATCGAGGAATTAGAAGAGAAAATCGATGGTCGTCAACCAGCAGGTTGGGCTTATTAATATATGGAGTATATTCATACTACCAATGACCAGTATTTTTAGGTGTTTCGCAAATTGCGGTTGTCTTCTTTTATTTCAGAAAGATCTGCTTCAAGTTTACTTAGTGCCTTTTCTTGAGCTGATATTGTTGCCTGGGCAGCGGCTAGCTCTTTCTCGGCAGCGTGCCCTTTTTCAATAGCTGCGGATAATCTATCATCAGACTCAGTTTTTGCTTGAGTGGAATCAATAACCCTTTGTTCGAGTGCTGCAATATCTTTGGCATGTCGAATATCAATACCGGAGAGTTGTTGGTTTTTTTCTTTAAGCTCACTTTCAAGAGAGTGAATCTTCTCTTCTAGCTCAGAGCGCAATAAGTCACTTTCATCAAGCAATAATGAAACAGACTTATATTGTTCTGTAATTGTTTCCTTTCCATCTTTGGCTGCTTGAAACAAAGCCGATTTAAGTTCATCCGCGAGATTTACAGGCAACTGAATGTCTCTGTTTGCCTCCTTTTCGGCGACATCAGCAAGATAGGCCTTGAGGTGAGCTTGGATGGTACCTTTGCTCCCGCTACCGAGCCTTTCCCGAATTCGATCCAGAGATGGGTTAATGCCCTCTGCCTTTAAATCATTGTAGGTAGTAGAAACCAGATCTTGAGTGATTTTTGAAGTTGCCATGTTTATCCAGGATTAAGTAAAGACTTAACTGTACTACGTTATATAGTACAGTACGGTACAGTATAAATCTAGTTAAAAGAATGGAGCAAATGAACTTATTGGATGACAATAATTTCGGGGTTACTTTTTCAAGCTGTAGAAAATACTGCGATTCGCTATGGAGATAGTAAGACAAGTCAATCGGAACTCATCAAATCCCCCGTCATACCTGTTCCAGACAGGCATTAGGTTGATCTAAACTTCGCGGTGACAGGCCCATGGGGTAAACTCCTTCGCCGCTAGCGTCGCGCAATTGTGGCAGCTTGGGGTAATCCTGGAAATAATCTAGATAGAGGGGAAGAAGTGAGACATTATTATTCGAAATTAAATTACGTTGTCTCAGCATCACAAAGTAGGGCAGCCCATTCATCCTTTGTACCAAAAGGAAGATAAAGAATTGATCTTCTATAAATAAAAAAATGTATTGAGCGGTACAAAATAATTCTAAAAAATGCTATAAAATGGCCACCTCTGGAAAATTTGTGGGTAACTTTGGCAGAGTACAGAATATTATTGTAAGTCATTGAGATATAAAAAATACCGAGCGACAGCTCGTCTTTATTTCTCATACTCAAAAACTATATGATCTTTTTTAGTCGTCCTTTTGCACATTACCATCAACTCGGTCGTACCCGTACACTTGACTGGCGTAGATGGTGAGGGGCAAAAGGGCGACGTAAATCTTGCTCCGATCCTGAAGCTGAAGGAGTTGGCTCACCCACTAATTTTCTTGAAGAGCCAAGTTTTTAAAAGATGGGTTTTACAGTGAAATATTTTTTAAGAGACTTTAGAGGAAGTAATGTGCACCAAAATTTCACAATAACCTTACAGGCATGTGGTAAAGATAAAAACAAGCTCTCTGCTCTATTATCTGAAATTGACGCTGAGAAGCGATCTCTTAAATCACTTCTTAGTCGTTTGTCGAGTGAGCCAGAAAGAAGCTATGGCAGAGGTAGAGAGCGGCAGGTTAAGATTCGTAAAATGAAAGATAAACTCTCGTTCTTAACTGAAGAGCGAGAAGCTGTTAGAGAAAGGCTGGGTACTATGAAAATGGATGCAAAAGCGCTTAACAGAGCAACCAATAGTCGTTCAATTGATTTTGCACATGCTTTTATAGCTGCTGCTGAACGACTGTTACCAGATGAAATGTTTTTAGAGCTGGAGTCTAGGGCTGCGGATATTTTGTCTTCAGAATAAAACTAGAAATGATAATGATCGGAAAAAAATATGAAATATCAGGTATGACCCTGGAAATTAAAGCTGATGCAGGGGAAGAGTGGGAAATAATAAATACCACAACAAAGGAAATCATTTACTTTAATAAAATCCAACTTCAAAATGCTATTAAACTCGGTAAGGTCATCGAAATTTTGGATGGTAGTGAAAAGTCCCTGCGTGTTAATGCATAATTTATTTAGAGGGGTAATAAATATTCATATATTGGCTGTATAAGCAATTGTTGAGCATTAACCTCTGGTATTTCTCTGGACCCTTATTCGATCTGTTATTTAAGGTAAACGACTAGAAAAGAAAGAAAAATAGCAGAGGAGGGCAGTTATGCGACATATTGCCGCCGTTCATCGAAATTAAGCCATCGGCATGTCCATGGACTTATGTAAAGCTCAGCATTATGTGTAGTACGGAATTATGTGGAGTAGTGTATTTACCTATACTGATTTTCCACGTTTTAAAAGGGTTTCAGCCCATTTGACAATAAATTTACTTAACATAATACTTGTGCTTTTTGAAGTAGTATTCCCCATTACTGGAGACTACCATGAATATAACACTACATATTATTCGCCGTACAACGGCTATGCATCTATTACAGTCCGGTGTTGATATCAGTGTTATTGCCTTATGGTTAGGGCATGAAAGTACAGCGATGACTCATATTTATACTGAAGCTGATCAGGCAATGAAAGAGGCCGCATTTGCAAAACTCCAGGAACCTGATGCCTAATTTCAGCGCTATAAAGCACCTGATGCATTGAAACAATTTCTAGAAACACTGTAATTAATATGTGGAGTTATCGAGTGAGTCTTTTGCCTGTTCTATAGGCGCTGATTCGCTCGTACTAAATTAACTCCACAAAAATGGACTTAGCGGCCATACAGGTCAGTACAAAAAATGCTTCAAAATTATATAGCGGACATATACTTTTAGTCTAAATTTAGAGACAGGCAAAATACAAAGCTCAATCCTATTTTTCCATTATGATATGTTTATACTTTTTAGCTCTTCTACGGACAAAGCCTATACTGACTAGACCAATGCTAATAAGTGCAATAATTGAAGGCTCTGGAACAGAAACAATTTTAAGTGTATTTATCGAACCAATAGCAGTGTGTTTTTCTTGCACCCATACAGATAATTGAAACTCTTTACTTGCAAAGTCTAATAAATCAGGTGCATCTAAAGGAAGCGCATTGCTAGTTAGAGCTGTACGAGTAGGGTCAGATAAGATGATACTTGAGTATATATCCACTGTGGTACCTTCAACTTCGTATATATCAGTAGATCCCGAATAACTAGGGAGCAAGTCATTAATAATAATGTCATTTGTATTTAACTGATAATTTTTTTCATTGAACTGAATGTCCCACTTCAGTTCAGGTAGAACAGGAAAATTATAAATGTCCAAACCTAATATTGATAAATGACTGTAATTAGTGGAATCAAAGGTATATGTACCTGTATAGGTATCCCCAACCCTGATACTGCCAAATGCCGATGGGCTTCCTATAAACTGCGTTATTTCTCCTGAAAAAGAAAATGTTATCGGAGCAGAGCATACTATAGATGGGGATGATAGTAGAAAAGCAATAAGACTCAATAAATAGAATTTCATCTGTATTTTTTTAAAAGTGACTCAATTAAGTTGTATGAATACTGTAACGGGTTAGTCTTGTTGCCTTCGAAGGAAGTCAGGAATTTCCAGGTACTCCATACTGTCATAAGTCTCTTGAACGCCTATTTTTTCTTTATCCAACCCGGTCGCAACCAGAGTCACACGAAATTCACCAGATGTCATATCAGAGTCAATATTTGTTCCAACGACAACTATTGCATCTTCAGAAGCCACTTCAGTAATAATAGAACCCAAATCGTCCAGCTCACCTATGGATAAGTCCAATCCTGCCGTAACAGTCACCAGGATTCCGTGAGCATCAGCAATATGTATATCATTCAACAATGGAGAGGAAATTGCTGCCAATGTAGCTGATTTTGCACGGTTTTCACCGATGGCCTCACCTAAACTCATCATTGCCATGCCCATTTCAGATGTCACGGTTCTTACATCAGCAAAATCTATGCAGATTAAACCAGGGCAGATAATCAGTTCTGCAATGTCCTGAACAGCGATACGTAATATGTCATTTGCTTTATTGAATACGTTCCGTGTAGTGTCCTGTTTTTCTGGCATCAACATTAACTTATCATTGGGAATAGTGATGAATGAATCAACATGTTCCGATAATTCTTTGATGCCCTTTTCAGCCAAAGCCATTAATTTACCGCCTTCATAGGCATATGGTTTAGTCACTACGGCTATGGTTAATATTTCCATCTCTTTAGCTATTTGCGCAATAATAGGAGCCGCACTGGTACCTGTTTCACCACCCATACCAGCGATAATGAATATCATGTCGGAACCTGATATGGCTTCCTGTATAGATTCACGATCATCCATCGTTACCTTTTCCCCTGCTTCCGAACTTTTTTCGGAACCTGAATTACTGGTGCAGTAGTGACCAATTTGTATGGACGGTTTGGCACTCATTTTATTGAGAGCTTCAATGTCGGTATCTATGCAAATGTACTGAACACCTTCAATACCGTACTCAATCATTTGTTGAACGGCATTACCACCTCCGCCTCCAACCCCGATTACTTTGATTTGCGCATAATCTGAGAATGATTCCATTTCTATCTTTGAAGAAATACCAGGTAATTCAAATTCATCGGTATTTATACCAAAATTATTTTGCTGCCCATTTTTTGTTGATGACTCAACACTGGCTAACAAATCAAGGCTGAGTAATGATGAAGCAAAAGAACTGCTACTTAATAATTTTAAAAAATTTCGCCTTTTCATTTTCCTCTCCTGATATTAATTTCTTGTGTATTCTCGTTTTACTACAGTGTGCTAACTACAAGGATTATATACTCCATATGCGCCAAAATATGACGTATAGAGTTTCCCTGTTATTCACGGGTCTAGAGGATATTGTGGTTGCCAGGTTGATTTGGCTGGCACTGATTTTCTCACTATTTTTTAGGTGATAGTGTCGGTACCATATAAACCGACTCGGAAAGTTTTCTCAATCGTGTGAAGGACAAAGAAAGGGCGGTAAATGGCGAAAAAGAATCTTTACTCCAGAGTGACTAGCGAGCGATATTCAAACACTGTTAATAATAGATAAGATAAGTGTAACGAGCTAATAATATTCACTGGCAGCTTTTAAACGGTCACCTATGGCATCACGCACAGCCTTGGGTCCAACAACCTCAATGCCTTCCCCATGAGAAAGTATCCACCAGTGTAATTGCCAGGTATCTGCTAATGTAGCAGTAACATAATATTCATCATTTTTAATGATTATTTTCTGGTCTTCTGATAACGGTGTTTCTTGCAATATCTTTTCAAGATAATCGTCTATGTTTGCTCTTAATCGAATCTGCTTTCCCGAGCCAAAATTCAAATGTCCATCGTTTATATATTGATCAAGATTAAAGGTATCCTGACCCGAAATGGGTACTGTAGTTATTTCAGCCTGACTAAATCGATGAAGTGCAAACAGGCGTACATCGGTAAAAGAGTTTATTGTTGCCACAAGATATGTGGCAGGCCCACGTTGAATAAGCGCCAGTGGGTTCATTAGGTAGCTTTTAGGTTCATCTGCTGTGCTGGATTGATAGCGAGTATCTATTTGTCGATCATGTAAAAGGGCTTCCTGTATTTCTTCTAAAATACCCTCATCAATCTCTGGTGCGCATAAAGGAAGTGTAGGGCTAACCGTCCTGATTTTATCTATCCACCTGGCTTGCGGGTTTAACGCTGACTTTTCATCGAGTAACTTTTCGGCTTGAAGAAGCCTTGGCTTAATGGTGTTCATGATAGCCCTGGGTAATAGCGGTGTCATACAGCCTTCCATCAATTTTAAGGACAGAGCTTCAGCCATGCCAATGCCGGGGATATCAATTTGCGCTCCTTTTACCCATCGCCAGCCATAAGGTTTACTCTTGTTATTGCAATCTATTGGGAAGACCTCCATCAAATCACCAAGATCTCTCTCAACTTGCCGTTTACTAACAGGGTGGCCTTGCTGATTGAGCGATTCACAGAGGTCTCTAGCGGTTGAGCCAGGGCCTCCTGCTGGCAATAGTTTTAATAGTGCCCATTGCCTCGTCATTGTGTGTCTTGAGCTTTTTGCAGGCATTTAATTCTCTTGAAAGAAGTGAGCGATTTTCACCATGGCTAAGGTATCTCTCTCACAGTAAGTCAGCAGGTCATCTTGAAGTTTCAACTTTGCTTTGGGTGGTGTATCAGCGTGCATTATTTCGGCAAAGGCTTCCATTGCCATGCCGCCGTCAGCTACATCCAATTGGCTGTAATCCAGCTCTGGTGCAATGGTAGGTAATACCTTTTTAATTGACCAGGAACCCATCATATTAGGGTGATAATAATAATCTCTGCCAATGGGTAAAAGATCTACTACCCTGTTAATGATGGCTTTTAATTGTTTTTCATATTCAGGAAAGTCACTGGCTAATTCCCGCATGATCATATTTTCAAATCCAGCATTATAAACAAAAACAGGTCCACGTTTTTTGACAGCCTTAATCAGAGTTTCCGCAAATTCACGGCGTGGGTCATTATTGCCGTCAGCTAAAAATTCATAATGTTTCAGAGACTTGTCTTTTCTCTCAATATGGCATGACCACTGAAAAGGAATCTTTTGATAAGGTCGAGTTCCTTTCCAGACAGGTACTGCCAAACTGATGGTCTCAAAGTCAATGTAGTAACGCGGCCAGGAAAAATCATCCAGCAATTTCTTAGCTTTTGGGTCAAGGTAATATTTTCCCTTTTTTGTGACGTTCCAAATGCGAAGATGCCTGGAGTTGTTGAGTTTTTTCTTTGGAACTTTTCGTAAGTCTTTATAGCCTGCTTCTTCAAGCTCGGAAATCAGTTTACTTGAACGGGGTAAAATATTGACAGGATACTTTGCTGGTTTTTTAGCTGGTGAGCAATAGTTTATAAAAGGGCAGTCAAAAGGCTGGTTGCATTGAGTACCGGGATCAATACGGGGTTCAACTCCTTTTAATGTTTTCTGTGCTGCTTTTATCCACTTAGGTACCTGTACTTCCAGTTCCAAAATTTCCGGGTTGATATTGGCATGGGTGAAAAGTCCATTGTATGAATCATTGCCAGGGTAAACAAAGCGATTACAAATATGCACAAGGTTGGTTTGAATTATTGATAGTCCACATTTTTTGACTACCCATGCCTGGATAGCTGAATCATCATAGTAATACGGTTTAACTTTGGTGGATGATTTCACTTCACCCAGTTTATATCCATTTCGAACAGGCAATAACAAATCAACTTTAACCAGTACGTTACTGGCTTTAAACGTAGCTTCAAAAAGTGGTTTTCGTCTTTTAGCTGAAACCAGAGTTTTAGTGTCAATCAAGTCCTGAGATAAACTGCCACTTTCAATAAGGATGCCTGTAGGATGTAGTGATCGAGCAATATCACCCACCAGATTACCTGCATCCATACGACTCGTTTGACCCGAGTCTATTTCTTGCAGTTCTGGTTTGTAAGTTTGTAACCAAAGCCGTTTGGGGCATTGCCGGTGTGCGATAAGTTTTGATTTTGATAATCCAGCCATTTTATTCCCCATATAAATTAGGTAAAACCTATCGCCCGTTTCCTGCCAATCTCTTTCATGGCACATTCATCTTGCAAACATTTTATTAACTTAGAATGTGATTTAATAGGATTAAAGCGGTGCTGTCGAGTAACCAGAGCGAAATCACCGGGTGTTAATATATCCATAGCGGCAATAGAGTGTTTCTGAAGTGTTCCCGGATTTTTCAATCCTAATGACAGGCTGTGTTGCTTATATAGTTTCCAGGCTTGCTCAGGTTGTAGATAATCAAATAAAAGTTTCAGGTCAAATCGACGCAGAGCCGCCTGATCCAAATTGTTGACCAGGTTTGTCGTCGCTATAAATATCCCTGAAAAACTTTCCATTTGAGTCAGTAGCTCATTTACCTGAGATACTTCCCATGATCTTGTGGCTCCACGCCTGTCCTGAAGAAAGCTGTCGACTTCATCGATCAGCAAAATAGCTTTATCTTGTTCAGCAGCACGAAATGCCCTGGCTAAATTCTGTTCCATTTCTCCCACATACTTAGACAGCAGGTCAGATGCTTTCTTGATATGTAATGGTAGTTCTAAATGCTGGGATAACCAATGAACATAGGCTGACTTACCAGTACCTGAAGGGCCGTACAAGCAAAGTGTGCTTCTACCTGCTGATTTGATATCTTCGGCAATGGAGTTCAAGCTTGAGTCAGTATTAACAAAACCTGGGTCATAGTAATCAGGTAGCTGATTTGCTTTATTGAATGATATTTCATTATGACCCTGGGCAACCAGTGTGCTATTGATTAAGTGCCCAATCGATTCATTTGTTTCTTCCGGTGTTAATGATGATTGTATAGATTTTATGACTGATGATGCTCTGGATACAATGGCGGGGGCCAGGTGCGCTGAATCAGCCATTTGTGTTATTGATGATTTGCTCAATAAACCATTACTTTGTTCTCTGAGAATATGTTCTCTTTGTTTTCTTGGTGGTATGGGTAGCTCAAAAGCCAGATCGAATCTACGAATAAAAGCTGATTCTAGGCAGCTACGATCATTAGATAACCAGATTGTTGGAACATTGTTGTTCTCTAATGTTCTATTTATCCAGCTTTTTGAATTATTACCTTCATTGACGTAGGCCATTAAATTTTTTCTAGAGCCCAGATAGCCACCGAATATATCTTCTACTTCATCGAACAAAAGTAGAGCGGGCTGCTTTTTTAGAATAGCCTGGCAAGCTTTAAAAGCACGTAATCTCGAATTGGAGCCGAGAATGTCTCCATCCTCATCTTCACTGCTAACCTCATATAAGGTTACGCCGCAATCCTGGCCAAGTAATCGAACTAACTCAGTTTTACCTACACCAGGTACTCCATAAATGAAAATATTTACACCTTTACGTTTAGTTGATAACGCTAATTTCAAATATGGGCGCAGCACTTTAAGAAAATCATCGATATATCGAAAATCGTCGAACTTTAATATTGATGGTGCAGTAGGAAGAATTTGATCTCTAAGTAATTCCAGAGTGTTGGTTTCATAAGACATCATACGTTCAGCAAATTTATCTGAAAGTAGCTCTATTTTACTTTTCATTGAATAGTTATCAGAGTTGATGGTTATTAGGCCTGTCACCTGCAGCTTTCCTTTACTGGAAAGGGCCTGTTGTATGGACTGAAAATTTATATCAAGTAGAACGGAAAGAGCGTGTGATAATTGTTTAAGTGAAAGGTCGTTTAGCAAATCAGTTGCTTCTTCTAAAATGCTGCTTGAATGTAACTGAACCGTGAACTCCAGTATGCGACATTCAGTTTGAGTCAGACCAATGATTTGAGCGAGTTGCTGGCAGTTATGCCGTAATTCTTTTGTTGGTAGTACCCCATCAGCCAGAGCTTCTGCAGTTTGTTGCATAGACTGGATGGCTTTAAGCACCTGTTTTCGGGTGATAACTGCAATACCATCATTTTTTTCCAGTTTGTCATCCAGCCATTGATCAATACCAATCAAGCTCGCAATTTTATCATCACTAAATGAAATTTCATGAGCATGATCCAGTTCGATGAAGGGTTTATGGGCGCCAAGTTGCGTAAGAACCCTGAGCGAATAGAGCCTGATTAATTCTAGTTCTGATGAATCTTCAAAAGCAATAGAAGTAGGTTTTTTATTACGTTTACGATATCGAGGCATAATAATCTCCAGAAAGTTGGATTATTATACGATGCTGTTGCGACATTATGGGTCGTAAATAGCTGGTTTTGATATTATATTATTATGCCTCTATCTTTAGGGTTGCTGGAGAGTAACTTCCATAATTCTGAAAATAGTAGCTTAGGAATACCTCTGATAATATGATTTAATTATTCGGAGCAAAAAAATGAATTTAAATATTTACATAGATAAAAAATACTATAAATCTGATTCAATCGTGAATGGTAGAATTGCTGGTAAATTCTTTGAAACATTGTCGAAGAATATATTTAACCAGTCTTATAGTTATTGGAAAAAATTACATGATTTAACTGGTAGCCACGAACATCCCCTTGAACATGGCGAGCGTAATATCTATTCAACTTTAGCTGTCGCCGTCAATAAAATTTCTCCTATTCATTTATCTGAGTGGTCGTTTAACCAAACTGATTGCGAACATATGGATAAAAATAGACGTATTGATATATGGTGTTTATATAAAGATGGTGAAGCAGGTAACCCTATAAATTATTTTATAGAGCTAAAAAAGGGTTGGTACAATCTAAATGAAAAGACTCAAGAAAACTTCGATAAACGTGTATCAGAGGATATAAAATCACTCGTAGGTCAAATTAGAACTATAAAGAAAATTTCCCCACAATGGGAAAGCTTTGATGATGTTTTTTTGGGCTTGACGATTATTTATGGATATTATCGTGACGGAGAAGAGTATTACGACGAAGCACAAATCAGAGAGAATATTTATAAGGATATAGATAAACGGAATAATATGCAGTTAATAACCGCCACATGGACACTTCCAGAAAAGATGATAATTCATGGAAAAAAAAGTAAGTGCAGGTTTATATGTATTGCAGGGATAGTTCTCAGCAACAAACGTTAATAAAAGCTGATAATCTACGTGAGGAATAAGTGATCAACCCTTACATTTTACAAGTCAAGTTTTTAATAAAATTTTGATATTCTAAGGATGCTGTAAACGACTCAGATATGATGAAATAATATTAAAGCTCAACGACCGTAATCTCCACAGGTTGCGTGAAAACTATTTTCTAAAAATAATAGCGGCAAATGACATGCTTTATGAGGCTGTTTTTAGCTATCAAGTGGAATAAGGCGGTAAGTTATCCCTAAAACCAATGTCATTAGTGGGGGATTTTTCAACGAACCTGATTTTATTTGAGTCTTCACACCGCCTGTCAGAACTGTTTGGTTTGGGTCGTGAAGAATCGATTACGAGTGTCTTTCAATTCGAACGTTAGTGCCATTTTATGCCATTGATTAATTACTCCATGAATGAGAACATATTAAGAAAATAATGCGGCATATCACGATATTTGCGTCTGTCACATAATCACCTGTTAGCTTCAGAAAGGGAAGTGTCTTGAATAAACGAGATCTTGAATCGCTTGGAACTTTAGATGGCTTTCCTGTGAAAGGGGCTGCCGTACTCGGATACTTTGTTGAGAAAGGTGATGTGTCAGGTGCTTTCTATGTGGCCTTAGTGGAACAATCTGGTGCAAAGCAATATAGGTTGCGCTGGTCTGATAATTCAACTGAAATATTCAAAGACATTCAAGGTAAGAATAGTCGGTATCAGTATTTCTACCTGTTGGGCTATATTTCAAAAGGTCATTACAGTCAGTATTACAATGACAAATTTCTTCGTTTTGAAGAAATTCCGCCTATATACGGCGAACCATGTGCTAGAACAGTAGCCGCTCATCGTAAACAGGCGCGAGAAATATCTAAAATCAAAAAGGAATTTGAAGCCCAGCGCTCAAAAATACCAGATGAAATAACAGATGGGCAGTCAATAATGTTTGTATATGCTCGGTGTTTAGATGATCCAGTCTTAGTGAAAGGAATGTACTCAAAGGTGTACGATGGCTTTGTTTACGCTAATTGTGATGAGGATTTAGAATGGACATGTGATGAAGATAAATATTTGTATATACAGCCGCAATTCCTCCTAAGTGTTGGGAGTGAGCCAAATAGAAGTTAGAGAATATGGGGACACTGAGAATATTGGGACACGATATTTAATTATTATGACAACCTGAATGGCTGGTTACGCCACAGACCCGACGAAGACTACAATCTGTCAGGAACGGCTTCTATGATCGATATCTGAGTTTAGGGGTTGCTGACATAATTGACCGCTTTTTTGACAAAGCGGTTGTTCCCGATAATTTAGCGTGGATATCTAGTGTGTCAGGAGCGGACATTCCTGACAGGCTGTAGGGAATGACTTCAGCATGGACTTACGAAGAGATCATTTTGACAGGATACAAAAATACCTTTGGGGAAAACATTTCTGGTCACCAAGTTATTGTCTGATTTCAACGGGTGGAGATTCTGTTGATATAGTAAAAAAGTACATTGAAAACCAAACTAGACCTGAATAAACTTCGTCGCACTATCTCTCCCCTAAAGAAAAGAGTTTGTGTGCGACATTTTTTGATCAAACTTTACTAATGCAGACCTCAACAATTTGGCTCCAAAACAGGCATTATTTTGAACAGTAAATGTGAGAAAACCAGATCGGAATATTAATTGAGCATTTAAACCCGTTCTTTTATTGATTGTAAATGTCCAATTCTTGGGTGCCCTGTGTAAAAATAAGGCTTTGAAGCGTTATTCCATCAGTCAAGTGTTGAGGTCTGTAATGAAGTTGTTCAGAATATTAAAGATGAGTTTTTTTGTGACAAAGAATAAAGCAAAGTTAGCGCGGAAACATGGGATAAGTCGTGGGTATTTGTACCAGTTAGTGAAGGATGCTGCTTGATATGGATCTTTTTTATTATTCGTTAAGGAATATTATGTATTTTCTGGAAATGATCGATTAAAACCAGAATATGCAATTACCTACCAAATACCAAACAGGACTAAATTTTGAAAAATTTCGATAAGGATTCTCTATGCTCATCCTGTAATTCTGTAATTCTGTAATTCTGTAATTCTGTTGTTCAATCGCATGATGGTATCTTCGTTGGTCAAAAGTCTGGTGAATATGACTATTTATGTACTAAATGCTACAACGAATCTATTGCTGAGTATTTAGGACTAAACTTTGAACATATTTCATTTGAACCAATTACTGTAAGTGACACCGATGGTGTAGAGCATACCTTTCATTTTAGTATCAGATTATTGCCTAATATGGTGATTATCAGGGCTGTAGAAATGAAAGAAGGAATTCAAGATGGTTATGAGTTTCATGTAAATGATGATGCCGAAGAAGATTTGTTTTACGTGTTTAAGAAACTTTTCGAAAAAATTAAACGTGCTATGAAGCAGAAACACATCAGAGGTGAAAATTCGATGAAATATGAAATAACAGATGAGGGTGTTGTGCGTGGTTATATCACTTCGAGTTTAGAGGATGAGCGTAATCTACCGCTTTTAGTTATTGACGGGAAAAATGTTACGTGGGATGAATTTGGTAAAATGTTAACGGTATATGAAGGTTTTAATTTCAAAATGGAGATATTTGATAAAATAGAAGAAGAGTAATTAACCTCAATCGTCGTGTAAAACCACGGTATATATGATTTTGGATTGAAAATTAAGGAAAAATAATAACAATATGACAGACAAGATCACCCAGCAACAACTCGAATCATTCCTTTGGGAAGCGGCTACCCACACTCGCACTATCTAATCGAAGGGGGCAGTGTAACTTGATCTGCTAAGTTTATGATTTTCAAAGTTGATACGATGTCCGGTATCTCCACAACAGGGTAATTCATGGTATTGGTTGAAATATAAGATTCGAGCTATCCTGAGAAATTAATGTGAGCTGTATGACTCCTAACGAAGTTAAAGTTATTAGAAGTTATTAGGGTCAAATTAAACACTTTCTATTTTTACTCCACCCAAGTACAAGACTATGCTGCGAACGGTGCATAAATGCTTAGATGTTAGCACACATTTGACTGGAAGAACCGATGGATGCACCGTAATACCAATTGTTAATCGATAGGTATCCATCATGCTGAGCGTTAAAGTATCACCAAAATATCAAGTTGTTATTCCCAAAGATATCAGAGAGTCATTACACCTAAAACCTGGTCAACGAATGCAAGTGGTTCAATACGAAAATAGGATTGAATTAATTCCTGAAAGAGATATCGGGGAACTAGAAGGCTTTCTTAAAGGAATGAATACATCTTTCAACAGAGAAGCAGATCGAGTATGAATGTACTTGATACCTCAGGTTGGCTTGAATATTATGCCTGCGGCGAAAATGCTAATTTTTGTGTAAAAGCCATAAAGGAAACAAAAGACCTATTGGTGATTTAGGAGTTAAAGCTCCAAGAGTCAAACAAATAGCGTTGGCTGGCTACTTTGTGTCAAAATGTACCGTAAAAACGATTAATAGGTGTTTATTATGAATCTCCAGAAAATTGAAAACGAAGCGCTGCATTTACCAAAAGGCGAGCGCGCCTCATTGATTCAGAAGTTGGTTTTGAGTTTCGATACGCCAACTCCTCTAGAACTGAGAGAGGACTGGTTGATTGAAGCACAAAACAGAGCAAAGGAACTTGACCAAGGCTCGGTAACACCCATTCCCGGTAATGAGGTACTACAAAAGGCGCGGGCACTCATTAAATGAACTATGAGTTTCACCCTAATGCAGAATCAGAGTTCTTAGAGTCGGTTGGCTTCTATGAGTCAAAGGTTAGAGGCCTTGGTTCGGCATTTATCGATGAGTTTGAAACGGTCGCCGATTTGGTTTGTGAGTCGCCAAAGCAAAGAAAAATCGAAAGGGATCCAGATATTCGACGTGCACCACTACACCGTTTTCCTTTTTCTATCATTTACAGGGAGAAGCCTTCAATAGTTCAAATATTGGCTGTCGCTCACGATCGCAGAAGGCCACAATATTGGTTACGCAGGCTTTAACAAAGAAATCTAACGGAACTCCGAGAGTAATTAGGGTCAAATTAAACACTTTTTATTTCTTACGCCACCCAGGTACAGCGCTATGCTACGCACAGTGTAAATACTTAGATATTAAGTGCTATACACCAAATATCGCAGTAGCTTCATAGAAATACAACACTGAATCAGATTATGAATGCGGCACAAAGAGACCAGGCTCTATCAATCCTAAACTCAAAATTAAAGCGACTGTCAAAATTGTACAGAGAATGCTATCTCGCCTCTGGAAGGGGGGCGATAATGGTATATGCAAGTGATGTGATAGAACGAGACGGACCAGCAGAATATGATTACAGAACAAAAGAAGAGATATTGGAAGTATTCGATAATCTTTCCAGTCAACGAAAATTGAAACAAATGATTGATGCATACAATCAAAAGAAAGAGGGAGTTATGGCCCTTATTACAGATCACTCCAACGCAACCTATTTTATTACTGTTAAATTTGATTGAAAAATGGGTTTTAAGGTTCAAGCCGGTATCGCCTTTTATCTCTCCCCTGTGTCAGGATAGTTGTCGTCCCAAATTGATCAACGTCCGCTATCGCCACCTATGTGGAGCTCCACATAACGCCAAACTGGAATCATACATCATAACTATTACTCGGATATAGCATGATAAACAGTCCATTTTTATTGAAACCCCATCGAATGTCTGCATATGTGTGGGAAGATAGTGAGCTACTCCCGATAAACTAATAAAACAGTTCTAGCGACCCATACAGAGAACTCAATGTACCTTTCGTGCAATCGCCTGCGCTGACAGGTATTGTTAGCAGGGAACTCTTTACACTAACTCCGGCAAAATTTCATCCTCCTTCATTTCGTGCGCATCAGCAAGTGAAAACGTTTTAATATTGTTTGCGGCTCTTTCCATGAGCCGAAAACACTTCCTGTAGTGTCGTGGAGTGAATCAGGTAGTTACGTTGCTGTCGCACTGTTTTTAATTCTTTATTAAGTTAAAATACGGAGGTATTCTCAGGTATCCATCCGGCACCCGGATCGGTCTAGCGTTCATTTCACGGGTTAGCTCATTCGCCAGATACCAGATCAGAAGGCTCTCAATGATCATCATCTGCCTGATCAAGCTACACAATGCTTGTCACGAACTCTGACCGACAGTGTTTTGATAACCGTTTTAACCATAGCTTTATTTTAAGACTGTAGAGAACATATTAAGAAGGCAAAGACATCAATACTGTTCTATCCAATCTCAACCTGAAGTGAAGAGGCTTTTCGTGTTTTTAAGTAAAGCCAGTCAAGACAAAGACTATGACTAACCCGATATAGAAAAAATGCCGTATTAATTAGAAGCGATTACCAAAGTAAAAATTGGTATAGCGTTGCATCATGCTTCACCCGGTAAATCCATGTCACATATTTCAGGAGGTCGTATGGTGCTTTTCCGAATGATTACTTGTGATTCAGTAGCTTTACCATCATCACAGGTTGCCTGCCAGGCCGATATATAGTCCTGACGAGTGTAAGCAGGTGTATTACAATTTTCTTTCAATTGTTCTGGAACAAACTCTCGTCCTTCTTTAGCAACGAAATTCCAATCTTTAATATCCATTTTCCCGTCACCACAAAAGCGCTCCCAACGGGATGTTTCGTAAACAGAATATGATTTAAAGGCTGCGTCGATGGCATCACTTTCAAGTTTGCCGGAGTTTGCAATAGGATCAAGGGTATAACTTAATGTAACCACAGCATCAGCTACTGTTGGGTGATCATCAAGACGTTTTATATTACGGCTTGCATAAAGGACATGACGATAACCTTTTTGATTGTAAGCGGCCCCACCTCGTTTTTCTTCGGTCCATAATACAGTTTTTTCACGTACTGTATCTCGACTTTCTTTAGTAAGAATGGAGCTTGCATCATTCAGGCTCCACTCTGAATACCGGTCATACTCTTGCCTGGTTGAGCACCCAGCCAGAACCATTAGAAAGATCAAACTAACTAATCTCATTACTTATACCCGCCTTAAGGTTATGAATTATTGGTTAGTTATTCTATTTCCATTTATGCCTAAAGCCATTCGATATAAAACACCGAAAAGGTGTTATATAACTGGCAGAGAATAAAAAGTTCTATGGCAATATAGGTGTAACTGAATTCAATAACCTGTGAAATGTTTATAAATTTCTCATTATTCTCTAAAAAAGCACCGATTGAACCACACTCTGCCGGGCCCAATAAGGATAATTATCCGCCCCCCATGACTGGAATACGTCCAAGGCCATCGGCTGAATTAATTAATGATCAGGAAGAGTTGATAACACGAATCCAGCAATTTAACGAAATTCCCAAAGAGGAATTCAATCGAATTGTGTTACCAGTGATTCATAAATTTGCATCCTTTGTACATTTACTGCCGGCATCTGAGAACCATCATCACAATAAAATTGGTGGGTTGCTTCACCATAGTCTGGAAGTAGGGTTATTTTCACTGCAAAAAGCCAAGGGATATGAATTTTGTTCAAGGGAGCTACCGGAAATAAAAAACACTGCCCAACCCAAGTGGAGATTAGCGGCTTTCCTAGCCGGGATGTTGCATGACATTGGTAAGCCTTATATCGATTACTCAGTGACAAATCAAGATGGTGACCGCTGGAACCCAAACACAATGGGCCTGGAAACGTGGTTCAAATTGAATAACGTGAAAGAGTATTTTATAGAATGGAAAAAGGACAGGAAAAAACTACACGAAAAATGGACCTCACTCGGCTTGGTGCAGATCATAACAAATGATATCCAGGACTTTCTGGGTGTTGAAATCTTTAATGAATTATATGAGTCCATAGTGGATGAAGAGCTGGTCAGAGGTCGGTTATCCGAAATGATTATATACGCTGATCAGAGGAGTGTTAATAATGATATGGCGTTAGAACGCGTAACACCGCTTAAGTATTCGTACACCATTACGGCTGAAAAATACCTGTTATCCGCATTGAGAAGAATGGTGAAAATTGACCTGATCAATGAAAAAGGAGCTCTTTTCTGGGTATTGGAAAGTGGCCTTTATGTATCCTGGGAGTCAGCAGTTAAAGAGGCGATGGATATGATACACCGCGATGAGATCAAAGGCATCAACGGTGATCCGTCATATTTAGCGAATATTTTATTAGAGAGAGGGTTGGCTGAATATTTACCCGACGAAGGGGAGTCGGGTCGCAGAATGTTCTGGCACATCTATCCAGAGGCCCTTGACAACGGCTTGAAGTGCCTGAAATTCGCAAGCATTAAAACATTGTTCTCTAATGAGCCACCGCCCACTGTAAATGCAACGGTACTCAGGGCTGATGGAAGTGCCTATGAAGACACTTTATATGGTCAGGCATTGAAGAATGCTACCCCAGAATCTGAAGAGAGCACTGCAGAAACAGAGCCCGAAATAGTGAGTGATGAATCGGGTAACCAGCGGACAGAGGTTTATGAACAGCAATATCAGGCTGTACACAGCTGGGATGAAGTAGATAAAGAGGCTGGAAAAATAACTCAAACAGAAGCACAGGAAGAGATACCGGGAAAAGAAATTATCCACACTCAAAGCCAAAATATATCCAAAATGCAGGCCATGGCAAAGCAATTAGATAAATCCGACGAAGAAAAAAAACCTCCGGTACGGCAGAAAAAAAATGCAACTAAGCCGGATGAACAAAATGAGACACCTGTTACACAGGATTATGCTCAGCTACCTAATACAGCGGCATGGAAGTACATAAAGAAAGCCATTGTCACAAAGAATATCATTGAGAAATTAAGCAGTAGTGATGTCGGAATTCTCTATCCGGCATCCGCAAAAATACTGGGGGAACCTGCACAGGTTTTAAATGCCTTGTTCGAGGAAAAATTGCTCAAGCTAGATGAAGTATCAGGCGGAAAAATCACCCACATGCTTGGGAAAAAATATCTCATCTTGTCAGACTATGCAGTGAAATTAATAAAATTGGTACCCGAGTCAAACAGGCTACCTCAGAAGAAGATGGCACTAAAAAAAGCTCAAACACCAACAATTAAAGCCAGGAGGACGAAAATTAAAAGAACTGGAGATATGCCGCCTGATCAAGTAGTGACCGAGTTTATACAGCAGCTGATCAATGGATACGGAGAGTATATAGGAGAATACGACATCACAGAAAAAGTTGAGGGTGATGTAAAGACCTATCAAATTACCGACACTGTTCTGGAACATATTTCGATTATTTCCGGCGTAAAGGAAGGCCCGTTAGAGTTATATTTACAGAAGCTAACATCAATCAAATTAGATGAGTCAAACAATGTAATAACCTACCGGGAAAAATTCTAATGGAACATGACTCAATGGCCTATGAGAATCCCTGGAGGCCCAATTACGAAAGTGTTGCGTCGGTGGTTTGGATTACGGCAGGTACTGTGGCGATGGGGGTAAATCAACTCAGCAATTTACCGGAAGAGCCCTTCTACTGGATGGGTGGAATATGCCTGGTAATGGCTGCAATACGACTGCCGCAAGCGCTGAGATTGTATAACCTGCAACGTCATTTGAAAGGGCGAAAATTAGAATTCATCAAACTTGATGTATTAGTCAAATACATTAAACCGAAGAAGAAGGCGATATGGTTAGGTCACGGATATGTCTGGGAAAACAGACATGCGCAGCGAGTATTTGAAATTTTAAAACGTGATTGGACATCAGTAGTAAATAACAAAGAGAATACAATCGGACAAACATGGATACATGGTGTCGAACCCAAAGAACATGATGTGTACCAGGACTTAGAGCATTCCGAAGGTCAAAATCTGATTGTCGGAACCACCGGGGCAGGTAAAACAAGGTTGTTTGATTTATTAATATCGCAGGCAATTATGAGGGGTGAGGCGGTTATTATCATTGATCCCAAAGGCGATATTGAATTACGAGACAATGCACGGAGAGCATGTATAGCAGCAGGAGATGAGCATCGCTTTATGCAGTTCCATCCCGCTTTTCCGGAATCATCTATCCGGATAGATCCACTAAAAAATTATACAAGAGTGACTGAGTTGGCAAGTCGGCTTGCAGCGTTAATACCCAGTGAAGCGGGAGCAGATCCTTTCAAGTCTTTCGGATGGCAGGCGCTGAATAATATTTGCCAGGCCTTAGAGATGGTCGATGACAGCCCAAATCTCATAAAGCTTAAACGATATCTGGAGACAGGTACTCAAGATATGGTTGTGAAGGCGGTGGAGTCTTATGCGGTTAAGCACCTGAGAAATGGAAAGGAGAAGGTAGATGCTTTCATGAAAACTGTCGGCTCAACACCTGAAAAGCAGGCAAGAACCATGGTTCAATTTTACAAGACAGTCATTCAGCCCGTTTCGGCCAGCTCTGAACTTGAAGGTCTGCTGTCAATGTACCAGCATGACAAAACACACTTCTCAAAAATGGTGGCCAATCTTTTACCCATTATGAACATGCTCACTGCAGGGCACCTGGCGGGCTTGTTGAGTCCTGATACCACGGATGAAAATGACATGCGTCGCGTGACTGATAATAAATTGATTATTCAGGATGCCGGGGTTGTGTATTTTGGCCTGGATTCCTTGTCGGATAGCATCGTAGGCAGTGCTATTGGCTCTTTACTTTTAAGTGATCTCGTCAGTGTGGCAGGTAATCGATATAACTTCGGCGTGGATAATAAACCGGTCAATATTTTTGTCGATGAAGCAGCAGAAGTTATTAACGAACCGACCATTCAGCTTTTAAATAAGGGCAGGGGGGCAAAAATGAAAGTTTTTATCGCCACTCAGACTATTGCAGATTTTGAAGCAAGACTGGGCAGTACGGAAAAAGCAAGACAGGTGCTAGGGAACTTGAATAACATTTATGCGTTACGTGTTATAGATCCCGGCACACAGGAGTTTATTACTGAAAATCTACCAAAGACCCGGATAAAATCTGTAATGAGAACACAAGGATTAACCTCACAAACCGAATCACCTCTCATGTTCACAGCCAATACCGGTGAGCGACTGATGGAAGAAGAGGGTGATTTATTTCCACCTCAATTACTAGGCATGTTGCCAAACCTTGAATACATCGCAAAGATATCGGGCGGCAAGATAATCAAAGGCCGCTTACCGATTCTAACAAACTAATGATTGATAAATTAAAGATTAAAAATAATCCAGAATCAGATAAAAAAATTCTGTCAAAAAAGAATATTTGTGATGGTGATTCAAAACGACAGAATGCCTTTGAGCACTTTACTGTTCAATGGATTAATGCTGAGGATTTATTTCAACGCTTATTGAATCTATTTGGGCGGTTTATTTATCTGGGAGATAAACCGGTTGTGGTCACACTTATACAAGAGTCACTGGATACCTACTTTAACGCAATAACAAGAAATGATCGTTATTACTACCCTCATGAACACCTGCATGTATTACTGAGTGCATTGATGGAGAAAGTTTTCAATTATTGTAAATTTCAGATTATCAGAAAAGAGGGTAAAGCGGTTTGGGGTATACAACAGACAGAAGCATTAAATGACTGGCAAGGAGATGTGGATATTCTGCAGCTCAAGAACCTGAAAATAAGCGAGAAAGAATTCAAAGCGATTTCATACGACAAAATCGTACTGAAAAACATGAAACAAGTAATGAAAAGGTTTAATTATGAATCATCCTATCTGGCTCCTGGTCTGGGTCATCGCTCTTGAGTCTATAATCATCACGGTGTTACTCCCAGGAAACTGGACAGCCAGTGTCATAGAGCAGGAATCAGAATTACTGGAAATACGACTTGGCCCAGAAGAGTCTCGCTGGGTGCATGAAAAAGCCAGATCATGGTACAACTCCAGCTTAATAGAAACAGGTGTGTATAGCGCGGCATATAACCACCTAATGCCAAGTATCGAGGAGCGACGTAAAAGTGTTGGTATGAAGGATATGGGTAGCAACTGGTTTGAATGGGTAGGGGGACGTTTACAGTCAACAGCAAATGCTTATTATCATATCCTGTCCCGGTTTGCTCTATTATTAACCTGGGCTCCATATTTCATTATCTTATTAGCCCCAGCTATATATGATGGCATTGCATCCTGGAAAATAAAGCGTACAAATTTTGCTTATACCTCTCCTTTGTTACACCAGTACAGTACTAACTCTATTATTTATGTGCTTATTGGACTTGTCGCCCTTTTTCTAGCACCCATCGTGCTAGACCCCACCATTATTCCAGCTTCAATAATGGTTATCTGTGTAATGGCCGGACTAATGATCGGAAACCTGCAAAAAAGAGTGTAAGAAATATTAAAAAAATACCTTTTCGGGTACTCCAGAAAAATAACATTTCACCTTTAATGCGTTAAATTATCTCCACTAACTCAATCGGAGATAAAACGTGCAACAAGTAAAAATTCCCAGTCGGATTGATGACCCTCCGCATCTATTGATGTGGAGTCTTGATGAAATGGCACCCATTTTAATCGGTCTGACCTTTGGAATATTTATCGGTCAGGCGCTCATCTTAACCATAGCTGGTCTTGTATTAACAAACTTCTACCGTCGCTTCAGAGACAACAATCCTGATGGGTATATGTTGCACATGCTTTATAACGCCGGTTTTTTGCCCCCTAAAGGAAAGCTGATGATCAATCCATACATTAAGAGATTTTTCCCATGAACACGGAAAAATTTGTAAAAACATGGGAAGGATCACTAGAAGAAAATAAGTGGAACAGAATATTCAATGGTTTTCTTGCAGTGGCCGTTTTGTTGCTTACTTATATGGTGTTAACAAAAGATACGATTGTAATTATTAAACCAGAAACTCTTGGTTCTGAAGCCTGGTTGACGAAGAATAAATCGAGTCAATCATATAAAGAATCCTGGGGACTGTTCTTTGCGCAACTGTCAGGGAATGTAACACCGGATAATGTTGCTTTTATAAAAGAACGACTTAAGCCCCTTTTATCGCCAGCAATTTACGGGGATGTTATCGATTCACTCGAAGAGCAGTCATTAAACATTAAGCAAGACAGGATTAGCATCCGGTTCGAACCTAAATTTGTCGAGTATGAAAAAGTATCAGATAAAGTATTTGTGTATGGATATAGCTTTATTAAAGGCTCGGCAGATGATGAAAACCGTCAAGAGAGAACCTACGAATACCGTATAAAAATAGCCAATTATGCTCCCATGATCATGGATCTCAACACCTATCAGGGAAAACCTAAAACTGAGCGGGTTTTGTTACAACTACAACAACGCGAAGAAAATAAGAGGAGAAATTAATGAATAAATCCATCCTATTTTTATTCGCTTTAATAGCTAGTCAATCAGGTTGGGCACAAGCTCCGAACATTCCAGTCATACCTGTAGTGCCTGCCGCAAAAGCGAAGGCCAATCTACCCAAGCTTATCACCGCAAGAAAGCAGGTCAAACCGGCAACGATAAACCCAGTTACTACGGGTCAGGAAAACCTGATGGCAAGAAGCAAAATTCCCATGGAGCCGGGTGTCAACGAGATTATCCAGGTTGCTGTAGGGCATCTTAATAGAATTGTTACGCCCTACCTGGAACCAAAAATCACGACATCGAGTCCAGCGACAACCGAGATTCGTGACAATGTTTTATACATAGGTTCCACTGAAGAATCACCTCTCACGCTTTTTATCACAGAAAAGGGTAGTGAAGAGCAGGCATTATCATTAACCCTTATTCCCAGAAAAATCCCGCCACGCGAAATATTTTTGAGGCTAAAAAATAATTCAAGTACACAAGTTTTACATAGTAAAAGGGCAGAGAAGTGGGAGCGGTCTCAACCCTATATAAGCACGATTGAAAAGCTGTTTAAAAACCTTGCCCTGGGTGAACTCCCCTCCGGATACCGTTTCATGCAGTCATCAGTGGAGGTCCATCCAAAATGTCGTCAAACAGGTCTGAAATTCATGTTTGATTCCGGGCAGATAGTAGCAGGTCATAACCTTATTGTTCATATCGGTGTCATTGAAAATACATCACCAGATCCTATTGAGTTCATCGAGTCAACCTGTGGTAACTGGGATGTAGCGGCTGTTTCGTCTTTTCCAAAAATTGCCCTAAATCCAGGTGAGCTTACCGAGGTGTATGTAGCAAAAAAGAGGCACTACAAAAAAGAAATTAAAGTTAAACGCCCATCATTATTACTGGGGTATAAATAATGTTGAAAGACTCTGATACAAAGCAGTCGTCCAGGAAAGCACCAGGTGGTGAAAAGGTTAAAGAATATTGGGAAACGATGTCGCCAAATCATCGAAGAATGTCCGTTATTGTACTGGCAGTTTCAGGATTGTTTTTATTTATGTCATTCGTTACGGGTGGTGATGAAAACCTGAAGCTTAGTAAGACTAAAGCGGTTGAAAGAAACGTATTGACTGATTCTAACACGAGAACAATTGGTATTGATGCTTTAAACGCCAAAGTAAAGTCAGTGGATACACAGAATGATCGAATAAAGAAAGAGCTTGAACGCATGAAGTTAGAGTTAGTCGAGATGAAGCGTCGTAAGGGTAATGATCCAGACATGACCCGTGAGCTTACTTTATTAAAAGGACAGATGAAAACGCTGACTGATAAAGCAAAGACAATTGGATGGGAAGTGGCTGATATTAAAGAAGGTTATTATCAAGTGCCGGGATCCACGAATACAGTTTTAACGCAATCCTCAATCCAAAGTGGGAATAATAATAAAGATAAAAATAAAACCAGATTTATTACACAGGATGACTTTATTAATGATGAGCCTCAAAAGAAACGAACAATCAATGTTGAGGAAGGTTTAAACACCGATCCCAATTTTTATTTCCGTACAGCACCGCAACGATCAAATTCACCTGCACCAGTCGCAGGTGCTCCCAGTTTAAAAAATGGAGCGCTACCGGGAGGGGGTCTACAAATATTTACTGCTGAGAGTGTTTCTCAAGAAATAAGTGATGAAGAGGAAGGCGAGGTGGTTTACCTGCCATCCGGCACTATTGTTTCGGGTGTTTTATTAAATGGCCTGGATGCACCAACCGGTAGAGCTGCAAAAAAAGATCCATTCCCAGTACTGGTGCGTATTCAAAAAGATGCGGTTATGCCGAACTTGCATAACGCTGATATCAAGGAATGTTTTGCCACCCTTTCAGGTTACGGAGAGCTCAGCGCAGAGAGAGCGTACCTCAGAGGCGAAAAGTTTTCATGTATCACAAACGATGGTGGTGTTATCGAAGAAGATTTTCCTGCTTATGGTGTAGGTGAAGACGGTAAGGCGGGAATACGAGGAAGGCTTGTTACCAAGGCTGGCTCGTTATTGGCTAAAACAGCCCTGGCTGGATTTGCAGCGGGTGTTGCCGATGCCTTTGGCTCAAGCCCTGTGCCAGTTATACAAACAGGTACACCCGGTAGCACATCGGTATTTCAGGATAACTATTCAACAGATGCGATTAAGCACGGTGTTTCAGTGGGTGCCAGTGCCGCATTGGGTCGGCTCGCGGATTACTACATGGATATGGCGGATTCAATATTTCCAGTCATTGAAGTGGATGCATCCAGACAAATTGATATCGTCTTAACCTCTGGATTTAGCCTGACAGTTAAGCCAGCTAAAAACATGAAATTAGCAAAGAGGAAATAAATTAATGAAATTAACGATTGGGTTATTAAGCCTTTTGGCGCTTTCGGGCTGTGCATCCTGGGGCAATTCAGATTATGGATGCTCAGGTTTGCCGGGTGGCGTTACCTGTGTTGGAACCCGAGATCTTTATGATCAAACCGAAGGGGGAACAGTCCCTCAAAATATAGAAAAAATCCCCAAATCACTTGTTGAGCATAAAGATTCAGATATGGATATTGACTCTGCCACTAAAAGAGATGACGGCACAAAAGTTATTGCTAAACAAACAATCACAGATCCGGTTATTGATACTTTCGTTACGCCGAATATACCGGATAAACCAGTTCCAATTCGCACACCTGCACAGGTCATGAGGATATGGGTTTCAACCTGGGAGGACGTAAAGTCCGGCGCTTTAATAGCACCCGGTTATATCTATACCGAAATTGAACCGCGCAAGTGGGTGATTGGGAAAACCGAAAATGTCGCCTCACAGCATGGACGGATCTTTAAACCACTGGAGCAATCCAGTTTAAAAACTTTTAATCACAAACCTTAACAGGAAACGTATATATGTTTAATTATAATGGTAAGACATTAGTGGCAGCTACAATCGCGGCTGTTGCTCTGATGTCAGTTGTTACACCTGAAGTTATGGCCGGTACCGGTGGTACTGAATTCGATACGGTGTGGACAACTCTGACCGACTGGATGCAAGGTACTCTGGGTAAGATCGCTGCTGGTGCAATGATCCTGGTCGGAATAATCGCTGGTGTAGCGCGTCAGTCTATCATGTCTTTCGCAGTGGGTGTGGGCGGAGGCATCGGTCTCTACAATACTCCTACCATCATTGATAACATCATGACTGCTACTTTGGAGCATGCCCCAACAGCAATTCAGATGATCCAACTAACGAATGGTTTGCAGTAAGCAATCGTAGGTTCACCACCTTCCGTACCAGCAAATTGCCGGTACGGTTTTTATGAAGGTCAATATGAAAAAATTAATCACAATTGTTTTATTACTGTTTTCAGCCAGCGTAGTCGCATCAGGTGTACCCAACGAATTAGGGATTGATGGCTTTGTTAACCTTCCAATAAAGAGCCTTAAAGCAATAGAAAAAAATGGCGTTATCTATTACGTTTCAGAGCGTGGTCGCTACATCATTCAGGGGCAGATGATTGATGTGTGGCATAAAAAACCGTTAGACACCTTAAAAGAAATTAAGTATTCCGCTAACCACATAAAGCTTGATGTAATGGGTATGCCTATCGATCAATTAAACACCATTACAATTCCAGGTGGTCCAAAAAAGGTCGTTGCATTCGTTGACCCAAAATGTAAAAACTGTAAAAAATTTATTGAAGAAGCTGAACTAAAATCTTCTCGGTACACATTCAAGATTATTGTTGTTCCTGCACTCGGGGAAGATTCAAATAGACTCGCTAAAAAACTATTTTGTGCAAAAGATAAAACGAAAGCGCTTTACTTGTTAAAAGAACAAAGACTGGACGAATTAGTAGCAAAGGAAAATTGCGATACAAAGTTATATGACAAGACATTATTTTTGGCTGAAATGCTGAAAATAAGAGCCGTACCGTATTTCTTTTCCCCAACAGGGCGAACCGTGGCTGGAATGAAGGATGATTTTTGGGACTGGTTAGAATATGAATGATAAGAAAAAAAATGTCGAAGAATCTCAATATAAGACCGTTGAAACAGGACGCAGGTATATTAAATATTTAATGGCATATTTATTGAGAACTGAGAATTCACCGGCACACACTAGCACTAGCGAACAAAACACCATTAAAAACAATTCCGACACGAAAACAAAGTAAGTTAAAAAAAGGATAAAACTATGAGCGAATTTTTTACATTTAAAGAAAAAAGAAGATTTAGATTAATTGAAAAAGAATTACGCGCAGCAAAACTATTTCCTGTTTTGTCGTTTGATCCTGAAGGAAATACATTCTTATGCGAAGAAGGAAGAATGGGATTTGGTTTTGTATGCCAGCCTTTGAGCGGTGCAGATGAGAAAATTGAACAACAGGTAAACTCATTGCTTAATGAAAACTACCCTTCGAATACGGAAATGCAGGTTATTCTGTACCGATCACCCGACATCAATAAACAAATGGCTTACATGAAATCATTGAGGGAAGGGTATAAACACGAGTTGTATGAAGAGTTCATTGATCAAAGATCAACATTTCTGAAAACACACACAGATGAACCGTTAGTACTGAACGATAAAGCAGGTATCTATAACCTGGGCACTGTGCATGATTTAAAATTGTATATCACTTTTAAAGTGCCAATATCAGGCAACCAACCAGGCGAAAAGGATTATAAAGAGCTGAGGGTATTACAAACGAAAGCGAGAACAACGCTTGAAAATATTCATCTGTACCCATCCAGTTTAACAGCTGAAGAGTGGGTAAGGTTTATGAACACCGTTTTTAACTGGGGTAAAGGTACCACCTGGAGAAATCATGTAAATCTGTGGGATCAAGATCAACCTCTCTGTAACCAGGTACTGGACTACGATAATGATATTGAGGTATCTCGTGATTATATACGAGTAGGTGATAAATACATTAAAGCACTGTCCAGTAAGCGTAAGCCTGAATCGATGTATTTTGGTGAGGCTGTTACAAACTCAGGTGACCTGTCAGGGGGAACCGGTGGTGTCCGAACTAACTACATGGTGTGTACATCGATAATATTTCCAGAAGTTGATGGTGAAAAGCAAAAATTTGAAAGGAAGAGACAGTTTACAATAAATCAGGCAAGTGGGCCTATTGTAAAGTTCGTGCCAATTTTACTGGATAAGAAAAATGACTTTGACACATTATATCAATCGATTCAGGAAGGTAAAAAACTATTTAAACTATCTCATCATGTCATTATATTTGGAAATAGCCTCGAAGAGGTAGAAGCTGCCTCCATGACAGCACGTAATTTCTGGCGTACAAATCGCTATGAAATTATGGAAGACAAGTCTATACAGATGCCAGTTTTGTTAAATTGCTTACCATTTTGCGGTGACTTTGTATCAAGGAATGACTTACAGCGTCACAAGACTATGACCAGTAAAGAGGCCGCACCCTTACTGCCAATTATGGGGGAGTGGAAAGGTACTGGTACACCGCATATTAATTTAATATCAAGAAATCAACAAATTATGAATTTTAGTTTTCATGATACTGGTTCAAATATGAATGCTGTAACGGCGGCACAATCCGGATCGGGCAAGTCCTTCTTAACCAATGAAATAGTGACCAGTTATTTATCTGAAGGCGCACAAGTATGGATTATTGACGTAGGTCGTTCGTACAAAAATTTATGCGAGGCATTTGAGGGTGATTTCCTTCATTTCGGAGCAAGCTCTAAAGCC
>Ga0257119_1000210_pt1 | contig 65264 bp, 44 predicted proteins | sample SI112_200mmetaG_FD_190179 | JGI IMG/M metagenome (GOLD analysis project Ga0257119, IMG submission 190179) | Marine microbial communities from Saanich Inlet, British Columbia, Canada - SI112_200m | ecosystem: Environmental > Aquatic > Marine > Inlet | place: Canada: British Columbia | collected... | reverse complement strand
CAGATTTCGTAGACATTCGACTTTGGGAAATTTGTCACCGTGGGATTTTCTCATGAAATACAGAAATCAACTAAACAAAAAAGCAGCATGACTTCTTTGAGTGTCCAGTTTTTTGTAGGAAGTCCAGATTTCATCTCCAGGTTCAAAACCATCTGACGAATTAACATCAAGTTGAATCAAACCGGAACTATTGTTTCCGTTGATAATCGTTCGGACTTCATCCACGAGGTAGGTTTCACCTTCTGGAACCCATAGTGGTCCATCAGCACCGGTGCCGATAAGGGATTGACTAAACGAAATTGAAAATACGAGGATTGTGACAATTAAATTGGTGGTACTTGTCATCTTCATGATACACTCCTAAAATCATTATATGAGGTTGGTTTTGTTACGGTATTTTTACGCTGATTCACGTAAATATTGGGTTGCGTTCGACTGAAAAGATTAGAACATCCGCACATTCGTCAATTAATTCAGTGAAATTATGGTCATGAATCAGATGGGAAAGTAAAAACAAAATGGATTTAAAAGAAAAGGAATTAATCCTGATTTAAAAATAATTTTATCCTATATTCCTAAAAGCGATATTTAAGATTTCAAATATTAAATAGTATTATTCATAAAATTACATTGTCTGTATCGGAAAGATAACCGGATTGTCATCTGAGCAAATGCTGAGCCACCGAGAGGGATTTGCCATTCAGCCATTCAGGGATAAGCCTGGCAGTCTCTTAGATTAGATATGATTATACTACAACAGAAAGGTTTCTCATATGATATTTTGCCTTTATATTACCTATGACCAACCGTAATAAACTGACATCTTTATGCTTGATAATTGTAAATGGGGTAATTAAATAATTGAACGTCTTTTTATGGTTAAACTACCAATATTAAAGCGACGAAAACTCTAACCTATGGATAAATAACAGAGATTAAGATGAGGTCATTTTCTTATGGGTCTTTATCATAAATTGGTAGGCGGATTCATAATCATTATCTATTTCGCCATCCAGTATGGCTTCTTCGATGGCTTTTTTTATTTTTCCTACTAAAGGTCCTTCAGTTAATTTCAGATCATTCATGATGACATCCCCCCGTACCGGTGATTGAAATGATCTCATTTCATCCCTGAGTTTTACATCCTGCATCAATTTCTCAACAAGATCAAAGTTTGATATATATTTTTTAACTTTTTGATGATTTTTCGTTGTGATATCAGCGCGACAAAGGATCATTAGATCGTCAACAAATTCCCCTGCTTCAAACATGACCCGGCGAACAGCACTGTCACTTATTTCACTTTTTGCCAGAGCAATTGGTCTTAAGTGAAGTTTTGTCATTATCATAAGATAATCTCGAAGTTCGTTTGATAATTTCATCCGTTTGGCAACTTTCCTCAACATCCGCCGGCCAATTTCATCATGACCATGGAAAGACCAACCCTTGGTTTTTGAAAAACTCTTTGTTACCGGTTTGGCGATATCATGAACCAATGCCGCGAACCTAATTTCCATCTTATCGGATAATTTCGCTGCATTGTCGACGACCTGTAAAGTGTGAATAAATACATCTTTATGACCTTTGCCATTTATAAACTCAACGCCGGACATGACATCCAATTCAGGGAAAGCCAGGGCGAGTAATCCTGTTTCCTTCATATAGTAAAACCCCTTACTTGGGACATCGGATCGCAGCGTTTTGATAATTTCTTCTGTTATTCTTTCACACGAAATAATACTCAGTCGATTCTTCTGACGCATTATACTCTCGTAGATATCGGAGGCAATAGAAAAATCCAGCTGGGCAGAAAATCGCGTTGCCCTCAACATCCTCAGCGGATCATCACTGAAAGTATCATCCGGATTAAGGGGGGTAATCAAAACCCCCTCTTTTAAATCATCCATCCCGTTAAATGGGTCTTCCATATCTCCGTATGTTTCAGGAGCCAGTGAGACCGCCATGGCATTGATGGTAAAATCACGACGGGAGAGATCCTCTTCAACGCTGGCAGATCTGACCTCTGGCTTTCGGGATTGTGGGTTGTATGTCTCCGTACGTGAAGTCGCCACTTCAATTTCTATCCCGTTATAAGGGATAAATGCAGTCTTGAATTTTTCATAAATCACTACCTGTCCAGCATTCAAAACCCGGGAAAGTGATTCGGCGAACTTTATACCGTCCCCTTCAACCATGAGATCGATGTCTTTGTTATTTCTTTTTAGAAATAAATCCCGGACATAACCTCCCACAAGGTAGACCCCATAACCCATTGATTCACCCAACTCACCAGCCGTTTTAAAAATTTTGGAATGAGCGGAATTTTTATCTAATAACTGAAAAATATTCCTCATCATGGTGTGAATATTAAAATTTCCCTGAAAATTATTTATACTTAATTCATCAGATTCACTTTTTTTTACAGAAATAAGGAATGCATTCAGAGGAGAAGTGTTTATTTAAATTACATCTGTTTAATTAATGGACATTATTTTTACGGTGAATCTTAAGGTCACTAATAAGGCTGTTTATTCAATTGGAGAAAAGACTATTTTGACAAGATTTTTTATCAAATTTCTTTTAATTAAGGGATGGATATTTTTGGCAATTATCTCTCTTGAGTATATGGATATTTATCCTTTTATTGAGGGATATTTAATCGTTAACTTTATAAGTTTAATTAATGGGTAAGTATAATACTGTGACAAAGAAAATTATTATTATTTTTATAATCCTGGCAATGGCAATGTTGATGTATCAATGTTCTTCAGATGAAGACTCATTTGTTCTGCCAATGGAAAATCCAGATACAGCTTTATTTATTACAAATTTTATGACCTCGAATCTTGAGCTGGAGTCTGGAGGAGATACTTGTATTGTATCGGCAATTATAGTTGATGCTAGCGGCAGTCCTATAGAGGGGGTGAAAGCATTGTTTGAGCCATGGGCAAATAATGGAAATCCCTCTGGAATCATCAGTTTTGCAGATGATCTCGAATATGCCTTATCGGATACCAACGGCCTGGTTTACGGGACTTACAGCACTCCATCGGATAATTATGGCGATTTTGAAATCCATGTTGTTTCTGGTGCTCTTTCAGATACGGTAAGTATTAAGGTCATCCCAATAATAACAAGCATTCAATTTTCAACAAGCAGCATTTCTTTGCTGGGTGATGGAGAAACCACATTTGAGGTAAGTGCACGACCCATAAGCGCCGTTGGCGATGTTGTGGAAATTGGCGTCAATTTTACCACAGATAACGGATATGTTGAAGACGATATTGCCTTTACTGACTCCACGGGTTATGCCCGCACAATTTTACATAGTATCTCAACCAACCTCGATATCTCTTCCTTTTTAAGATGCTGGATAGATAATAACGAAAATATAAATGATAGTACTGTAGTGAATTATCTCGGTATAACTGTTGAAGTCTCAGCAGGTTCTGAGACAATTGAGTCTGAAAATGACAGCACCCTAATAACAGTATTATTAAGGGAAACCACAAGTACCAGACCCATTGAAGGAAAGACTATAAGCTGGTCCTCCACAATGGGAAATGTTGGGGTTCAGACGGTGACGGACATCGAAGGAATAAGTCAAACATATTTATCCAGCAACGGATTTGCCGGGTCGGCACAAGTTACAGCCGATATCGGTCATGGTCTCAATGCTTCCACTCAGGTTGGTATTGTAAATGATAGCTCTGATGCAAATGAAATCACACTTCAACTGAGTAATTATAGTATTCTTGCCAATGGCTCTGATTTTATCAACATAACTGCAATGGTTAGAGATCAGTCGGGTAACGGCATGGATGGAATTGGTATCAATATGGCAAGCAGTTTTGGTACTATTTCTTCCTCTAATGGTGTTACGGATGTGAATGGTGAAGTATCATTTGAGCTCATGAGCATGATCAGTATCAACGATGTCATATCTACTCTATCAGTTGAGATAGATGGTAACAGCAGTATATTTGCAAATGCAGATGTTCAGTTTCGAGGAATCTCACTTGAAATTATTGATCCGGAAGAACCATCTATGGATTGTGATGGTGAGAGCGCTATGGATATTACCATAAGATTAATGGAAACCTCCTCTCAGAATCCAATCGTTGGCGAGGAAATACTCCTTAGTTCCAGTTTGGGGACTATCGATACCCTGGTGGTTACAAATACCCTTGGACTTGCCACAGCAACCCTTACATCGATAATGGATGATTGTGGTCTTAGTCAGATCACGGCCATTCTTGGTAATGGTGAAATTTCAGATGATCTTGAAATTACTTTTGTACTTCTTAATATCTCCAATATTGTATTTAGCGGTGTGGCCGAGAGCATTCTTAGTGATGGCATCTCAACAGATACATTAATGGTTACAGCTTTTAATGAAACCGGGGGTACTGTACCTGATGCTTTAATCAGACTAACAACCGATGCCGGTTTATTCCCCGGTGAATTACAGCAAGTTGATTTGATTACTGATCCTGAAGGTGAAACATCCATAATCCTCACCAGCCAACCGGGGTTTATGGATTTTACAGCTCACTTAACAGCAACATCAATTGATAATGAATTGGTTGACGATTCTGAAACAATCATTTTTCGCGGCATAACCCTGACATTGACCCCTGAAGATGATACAATGATAGCCAATGGTTTGACTTCAAATACCATTCAAGTCCAAATCAAAGAAACAACTAATGGAAATCCCCTTGTTGATAAATCAGTGAATTGGGCTACCAATCTTGGTATCATTCTACAATCCGACATTACTGATATAACCGGGTCGGCCTCAGCCACACTCCTATCAGAAGATGGTATCCTCGGGACAGCCACTATCTCGGCTACCTATGGTTTATTGAATCCCGCTACAACTACGGTAGAATTTATTGATCCACCTCCACCTTCCAATATTTCATTGTCGTGGGAATTAGGTGGGTCTGATGGTGGAACCAGCAGCATCCTGTTAAATGTATTACTCACGGATTCAAATTCAAATCCCGTTGAAAATTTTGAAGTTGATTTTTCTATAGACCCGAGTAATATCGGTAGTATTAGTCCATCCTCAGATCTCACAAATGAAAGTGGTCAGGCTCAAGTTATTTTTACCTACCCTATTGAAAATAGTCAATTGGATGCTACATTCACTGCAACTGCTGGAAGCATCAGTGATAACCTTTCCATCACTTTGCCATAATGAGATACAACTATATGAATCATCTTAAGTATATATTGACTCTCATATTTTTGTCAACAATCTGTTTATCACAAATTGAGTACACTTATACCGGTGTAACATATTTCCAGGCCCATAATAAAATCGGTGATATTAAAATGGATGTTACCGGTGTTGAACTGAGCTGGAATTATCTTGCCGGTAGAGGAATTAGTGGTGGACTTGGTCTTGGTGGAACGGATCTGGTCATCCAGCCCAGATTTGATGATCCCAATTATACATACACCGATCTCAAAAGTAATGGCAGGTTTGCCGCCAATTTTTATATTACAAAGAATTTGGGAATATTTTACCTCTCAACAGGGATTAAATATTATGGAATTGCCGGAGATATGGAAACCAAGATCGATCCAGACCAGTCGGTATCCGAGTTTGATAAGTTTGTACAGGAAAATAATTATCGTTTTTATGAATTTCCTATAGCCCTCGGAGTACATGTTGATTATTGGCTTATCGGCTTAAGTGTCGGTATTCATCGCTCAACATATTTCAGTCATCATGAGTATACTGAGTATATTTATCAGGGGCTGTCAAATGTTGAAGTGGACAGTAGATCATATACTTTCAATGAAAAAGATGAAAACTCATATATTGATTTATTATTTTCCATAAATATTACAGAGGCTACTCAATTCAAAATTCAATATTCATTTCCCTATATCGAGGGAGATTTAAAATCTGGCATGGAAGATGCAGATCGAAATGAGGTACGAATATTTTTTGGTCAAATTTTTAATTGATCAGCGAAAAAATTTAACAATTAACAAATGAATAAGAAATAAACAAGGAGTATTAAGGATGAAATACTTATTTACACTATTAACTGGAATTTCAATGATATTTTCTGCTACCATCAATGTGCCGGCGGATCAAGCAACAATCCAGGATGGAATTAACGCCGCGTCAAACGGTGATGTCGTTCTTGTTGCACCGGGTACCTATGTGGAAAATATTGACTTCAATGGGAAAAATATTACCGTCACATCCACCTACGACCCCGTAACTGATTTATCCGGATCATTAATAGAAACCACCATCATTGACGGAAATAATGACGGCAGCGCAGTTGTATTGAATAGCGGCGAGGATAATACCGCCGTACTTTTTGGTTTTACCATAATAAATGGTTATGCCTTTAATGGTGGCGGCATATATGTTCATGGAGCAGACCCCACTTTCCAATATTTGATTATCGCTGAAAATAATGCATATTTCTCGGGAGCCGGTGTTTATTGTCTGAACGCCACTACTTCATTTTCAAATGTAACAATTGCTAATAACGAAGCGGGAGATTTTGCTGGCGCCATTGACAGGGTTAATTCTACTGTAACCATAACCAATTCCATTTTATGGGATAACTTACCAAACAGTTTGGCGAGCAATTTTTTAAATGTCAGTTATTCAACTATTGAGTCCCCTGAAGACTCAGTTTATACCGGTACAGGTAATTTGAACGAGGATCCATTATTTGAAGACAGCACAGCCCCGGTTTTTGACTACTATCTCCAGGGTGCCAGTCCCTGTATTGATGCGGGGAATGGTTTTGATTTCTATGTGACCAATTTTGAGATGGGTGCCCTTGTATTTGGTCCGACAACAGGTTGTATGGATAATACAGCCTATAACTATGATGCTGGTGCAACTGTCCCGGCTACATGTCAGTATCAACCAGTTGCCAATAATGTCAGTGAGACAGTAAGTGAAGATAACGCCCAGGTTATATCATTTGATGCTACAGATGGAAATGGCGGTGATGTTTTGACGTACTCTGTTGTCATCGATTCAATCAATCAAGGAACAATTGTTATGGCAGATCCCACCTCAGGGGATTTCATTTATACCCCTGATCCTGATTTTTCTGGATTTGGTTTTATATCGTATACTGTTACTGATGATAGTAATTTTCTCATGCCGGATGGCAGCAATGCCGGACTCCTTGAAGATAGTGCTATAATTACCATTAATGTTACTCCTGTTAATGATCCACCTATTCTAGCTCCAATCGGCAACATTAATATGACATTTAACGAGCCTTATAATTTGACGATTAATGTTACTGATCCTGATAACCTTAGTTTTGGTATTCTTGCAGAAACTACCTCATCCTTTCTCGATTTGAATACAGATAATTTGCCGTTGGTTGTTATTACGCCGACTAATTTTTGGGGTGGAACCGGTGATGTTACCATAACAGTAAACGATGCCTCCGGCGCTACTGATAGTGAAACATTTACTGTTACCCATATGCCTACAGGAGAATTTGCCACATTTTCATTTGGAAGCCTTGATTATAGTAATCATGTCATCCCCATCATGATGGATAATCCCATGCCGATTGCTGGTTTTGAATTTCAGGTTTCACCAGAAGTCATAACCCTTGCCTCAGTTTACGGCGGAAGAGCATCAGATTTAGGATGGATTTCCAATATCGATCTTCAAAGTAACATCGTACTTGGTTTTATGACCACAAATCTTCCACCAATCCCACCAGCTGCCCCCGGTGATACTGCCCTTACATTCCTCTCATGGAATCAGGGTGAATGGTCAGGAGGACCGGAAATTTGTATAGAAAATATTATCTTATCTGATACACTTGCCCAAAATGTCGTTGCCGTTATTGGCTCCTGTGTCACCTACCCCTATACCAGTGATGTGAATCAGGATGCTTCCATAGATGTATTGGATATTGTTGAAGTAGTCAATTTTATTTTTGGTACAGTACCAAATGCATTTCAGCTTTGGGCGGCGGATTCAAATGAAGATGAACTCGTTAATGTCATAGACGTAGTTTATATTGTGCAGGTCATATTGGGGATTATTGTACCAAGAGATGATCCTCTTTCCTCCTCTGAGATCTATTTTGAAAATAATCAGTTTATGGTCAAAAATCCAGGCAGTATTGCCGGAATTGAAGTTGATTACAGTGGTCAATTGACTATTACAAATAACTACTTGCCTGAAAATTGGGAAGTCCACCAGACAAATAACAAACTGCTAATATTCAATTTTGGTGATGAAACTCTTTCATCCGATCATCTCTTTGATTTTGATGGTAATTTTGAAATCACCTCAAATATCCTGGCAGGTTATAATGGAAATTCTATTTCAGCCGAGGTAATTGGATTACCCCTTACTTATTCTCTAAATCCGGCATATCCGAACCCATTCAACCCGGTTACAAATATCAATTACTCAATCCAGAATGGTACCGATGTACAAATTGTCATTTATGATATTCTCGGCAACCAGGTTGATCTACTTGTAAATGATTTTCAAACTGCTGGAAATTATGCAGTCAATTGGGATGCAAGTGAATTTGCCTCAGGCGTATACCTGGTAAAAATGTCTGCATCCAATTTCGTACAGACACAAAAACTTATCTTATTGAAATAATAAAAATTAAATACCCCCCGTTAATTTTAATGGGGGGTATACCAATTTAATAATTCGTCATATCGAATATCATAACAGACAATTATGAAAATATTCTCCTATCTTTTCCTCATATCCAATATGGTATTGGGGTCTATTCTCAATGTACCCGGTGATTATTCTTCCATCCAGACTGGTATTAATGCAGCTGTCAATGGCGACACTGTTTTAGTGCAGGCTGGAGAATATTTTGAGAATATCAGTTTTTCCGGTAAATCAATTCTTGTCACCTCAAATTATATATCAAGCTACAATAACAGTGATATCACCGAAACCATTATAAACGGAAGTGCCCTGGCAACCGTCGTCACCTTTAATTCCGGTGAAGGAAACGAATCAGTATTACAGGGTTTTACAATTACAAATGGTTCTTCCTATAATGGTGGAGGCATCTATTGTTCAGGAGCCAGTCCTACCCTAAAACATCTGCTGATCACTGATAATCATGCCAATTTCAATGGTGGTGGTTTGATAGGATATTTTGATTCTCACCCAAGACTTATATCGGTAACAATTATCGATAATACAGCTAACTCAAATGGCGGTGCAGTATACCTCTGGGAGTCAGAAATCATTTCAGTAAACTCAATATTCTGGAATAATCTCCCCCAGGAAATATACTTTAATGACAATGGAGCATTTAATTCTGTTACTATTTCTCACTGTAATGTCATGGGCGGTGCCGATGATATTGTCACAAATGGTAACGGCTCGATTGACTGGCAGGATGGAAATTTAAATATTGATCCAGGCTTTCAGGATTATGAGTTATCCAATTTTCAATTGTCAAATGAATCGCCCTGTATAAATATGGGTATACCGTTATTTTCATATAATTTTGAAATCGTTATTGATCTCGATCCATCCGAATACGATGGAGAGTTCCCCGATATGGGAGCCTTTGAATTTATCGCAATATATGGATGTACTGATGTAAATGCCTTTAATTATGATCCATTTGCAAATATTGATGATGGTTCATGTATTTTTATTTCAGGCTGCACAGATGAAACAGCCGGTAATTATAATCCCGACGCTTACATCGATGACGGAAGCTGTGAATACGCCCCGGTTATCAGCGATATCGAGGCCTTGTTTATCGATGAGGATACTTCACTTGAACTGTCCCTCACCATAATTGATTTGGACAGTGAGACCATATTTGTATCTGCTTCAAATGATACTACTGCGGTGAATGTTTGGGTGGATGGCAATGTTTTACATGCAGTACCCGAAGCAAATTGGAATGGGACTACAAATATCACAGTCTATGCCTCTGATACTGTTTATGAGGATATTGAATTATTTACACTTACTGTTACACCAGTTGTAGATGAACCGGTTATGATCCATCCTGGGAATCAGTCAATCAATGAGAATTCTTCACTGCAGATTATATTACAGGCCATTGATGATGATGGTGATTTCTTGACATTTTCAACTGAAAGTATTACTGAAGAACTCAATCTTTTCCTCTCTGTCGATACATTAACAGTTGTACCTGATCCAAATTGGTATGGGGCAGCATCCATAACAATATCCGTTTCAGATGGATTATTTACTGACACGGTCATATTTGAATTAACGGTAATGTCTCTGTTTGATGACATATTTGTCAATATTGGTGAACTCACATTGGATTCAAATAAAGTTGAAATTATTATTGATAGTGAAACTGATATACTTGGATTCCAGATGATGATCAACGGTGATAATTTGGTCATTGATCATATTCGCGGCGGTTGGGTAGATGAGTTTGGATTTATTATTCAATTTGATTCAGAGACTGGATTACTGCTGGCATTTTCACCCCTTGGTGAATTTCTTCAGGCAGGAAGCGGGTTACTATTCAATCTTTATTTTGAAGGATGGGGAAACCCTGAATTATGTCTTGGAGACATAGTATTTACTCAGTCTAATGGAAATGAAGCAAATGTTATCATTGGTGACTGCCTGCTCATAGAATTCCCCATTGGAGACATGAATGAAGATGATGACATTGATATCCTGGATGTCGTAACTCTGATAGAAATTGTTTTGTCAGGCGGAAATGGAGACTCGTTTCAAATGTGGGCTGGAGATTTAAATCTCGATGGAGAAATAAATATTACCGATATAGTTATTATGGTTCAGATTATATTGGAATCAGTTTAGCCCACAAATACTTAATATTTTTCTGCTAAAAAAACAATTCCTCCACATCCTGAACTTTCTATATTGCATTCTCTGAATTTTATCCATCGCTAAAGTCATTATCATCAAACATTCTGAGAACCGTACCGTCAAAACTTGCATAATATAAATTTTTTGTCGATTGAGCAGTTTGCATATTGCCTGATTTATCTATAGCGATAAGACCAAATTGCCCATTTTGATACTCAGCCTGTTTCATCAACTCAGATACAGCATTCTCAAGTGTAAAACCAGAATCTGTCATGGTAATCACTCTTGGTGCAGCGGCGATGTTTACAATATCCTCTCCGATCCCCGTCATGGTGATTCCAGCAGATTGGGATACATAATTTCCCGCCACCGTAGAAGAATCGGAAACCCGACCCGGTATTTCACCACCAGTACCACCTGTAGAGGTGCCGGCACAGATAATGCCTTTTGAATCCAATGCCACAATTCCAACTGTGCCCGTTTTACCTTTCTGGTTTTTGTTAAACTGAGCCAGCCTCTCTTCTGTTATGGGATTATAAAAGGGGAAACCATTCGTTCTGGCAAATTCAGTGGCCTTCTCACCGGCCAGCACTTTGTTATTTTGAGATGCCAATAACTCAGCCAAATCTATTGGATACTGGATATCCTCCACATTCACCACCGCTGAGAATATATTATCTGAATTATCCATGATTGCAGCGGACATTCTTGAGACGCCATCAGCCTGGATTTTACTACCGGTTCCGGCGTTAAAAATTGGATAATCCTCAAGCAATTTTACACCGTAGATCACCGCTTGCCTTGCACCTTTCTCTTGGAGCACAGAATATGTTTTCTTGATTATCGATTTAAGAACATTCGATATTTCTTGCTCACGGGAGAGACCGAATGAGATATTGCCTGCCCCTCCATGCAGAATTAACCGGTTAGCGGACATTACCCACCATTAATTATCATATTTAGAATTATTATTATATCCTGGATATTTATTATTCCATCTGTATTTACATCTGCAGCATAAAATTGAGCCTGAGAAAGTTCATAGGTATTTAATATCACACTTACGGCAAGTACAAGATCCTGAATATTGATGGCACCATCCTGGTTTATGTCACCGGAAATATAAGAAAATTGATCCAGATAATTGATGACCTGTCTTATCGTCTCTTCAGTGGCAAGTCTTGCCGTAGCCACATCAATCAGTCCACCCACATGAACATGACCTGCAGTGATACATGGATTCTCACCATAACCATTCAGATCACGATACCAAACACCATGATATCCCATAAATTCAGATACAAAATGTCCTGGATCACCATTCACATCAATATAGGCATTCAAACCAATATTCATATCGGATACTGCATCAACAATCTCGTTCGTTGGTAAATTGGAATTTCGTAAAAAATAAGATGCTTCATCTTCATCTGGCGGATTAGGCGTTGGCATATACGGAGAAGAATAATCACCTATCCAATTTGTCCGGTTATAGAAGTTGTATTCCAATTCCCAACTATGGTCAATGAAACCTCTGCTGAAGGTGATGACAGCTATTGGCACATTCTCTTCTGTTATTGGCCAGTAGTCATTAGATGTATCCTGATAATCTACTTCAATATCGCCATAACCCTGACCACAGTTGTCGCAGTCAGGATCGGCAAATGAAGGAAAATAACTGACAACATCAAATCCTCTTTCTTCCCAGTCATCCCCCTGCCATCCACCGGGATTTAATTCAGGATTTTGACTAAAATGGCGAACCATTTCGTTTGTTGGTGGCCAATAACCGGTAAGAAGTATTATAGGTAGTTCGCGATTGTTATTCTTTTGATAATAGTTATCCTGCCCGGACTGATTTATTACCTTTTTATGTTCAGATACTTTTTCTACTATCACATCAATTTTAGTTAGAATTGAAATATCCATGGTATATCCAGGGGGGAAATCGATTTCTAATAGAAATGAACTGGTGGAAAGATGTCCGATAGTATTGCCTTGAATTGCTGAATCGTGATGAATGGTAAATGGACCAACATAGGTCCCTGATTGAGGAATTCGATAATATACTTTTGCCTGATTTTCCAGCTGGGTATCATCCAGGGATACTTCAATAGAGTAGGTATCATCGAATTGAAAATACATCTGCCAGACCAACTGTTTATCATATTCCAACCACATACCATTTGAAAACAGCACTTCTTTATGCAATTTTGGTTGATTTCCAAAGTAAAGACTTTGAACTTCACCAATATGGGTTATTTCTCCAAGCGGCGGCTCGAATGGTGTTACCTGTGCCATTGCAAGTGTTATTAAAAAACTTAATCCAGTAATTGCTTTATATATTTTCAAGTTTTTCTCCCCTATATGTGCTGGAATTTTACAATTAATATTCTATAACCTAATATTGGAATAAATTGCATTCTAGATTTCTTTGCACTAATTATTTAGTAACCAGCTAAGAATACACTATAAAATAAATATTGTATTTGTCAGTTGATTCTTGTCAACCATTTAAATAGTTTCTACTTTTGATGCTTCAAAAACCGCACCTTTTTTACGAATTGAACTTATGACAAGTCAAAATAATATTAAAATTGAAAGTCTGGGTATTTATTTACCTGAAACCGTTCTGTCAACAAGCCAATTGATGAGTCAATGCCGACATCTGCCATCCTGTGATCTTGAACAAATAACCGGGATCCATGAACGAAGAATGGCTGATGGTGAGTATGCCTTGGATTTAGCCGTAAAATCTGCTAACAATGCCTTAAAGATGTCACAATACTCAGTTGAAGATTTGGACATGATAATCTGCACAAGTATATCAAAGTATCATGATCAGGATAAAGTAAGTTTTGAACCCTGTACAAGTATGATGATCAGAGAAAAAATTGGCGCTGTAAATGCAATTACATTTGATATAACCAACGCCTGCGCCGGTATGTTTAATGGGATTTATATCATGGAGAGTTTTATTAAATCCGGGGCTATAAAACGAGGCATGGTGGTTAGCGGTGAATATAACATGCCCTTGGTTGATACTTCTACAAAAGAGATAAAACATAGTTTCGACAGGCAGTTGGCCACATTGACATTGGGTGATGGCGGTGCTGCCTTAATTCTGGATTCAGCGGATAATGACAAATATGGTTTACACCAATTGGATTTAATCACTGGGGCAAAACATAATCATTTTTGTTATTCTAAACCTTCCACACATGGATCCGGGGCAACACTCATGACAAAAGCCCGGGGACTGCAAAGGAAGGGAGCAGAACATTTTCCTTTTTATCTAAAGAAAACCGTAGATAATAGCGGCTGGACCATGGATGATATTGATTATGGTATTGCTCACCAGGTTTCTGTAGGTGGTATTAAAAAAGGCGTAAAAGTTCTCAATAAATTTTTAGGGGAAAAAATTAAATTCCCCTTTTTACACAATGTCGAGAAATTTGGCAATACTACATCCACCAGTCATTTTATTGTCCTTCATGAATTCCTCCTGAATAATACGGTGAACAAAGACCATAATTTACTTTTTGTCAGCGGTGCATCCGGGATTGTCATTACCCACGCCACATATACAATGGACGATCTTCCCCAGCGTTATGTTAGCACATTTGGGACAGCCTAAACTATAATGAGAATCAGAATTGAAAGTATGGGCATGAGTTATCCCAGAAAAAAAATATGGGAAAAAGGATCACTGGCCCATGCCGTCCATGCCGGTTCGAGATGCCTAAAAAACTCTCATTATAATCCGATGGATGTAGAAGTACTCATCAACTCTGGTATCTACCGTGATGAGCATTATGCCGAACCAGCTTTTTCGACTTTTATACAAAAGAAGCTTGGTATAAATACTGATTTTCAAGGCCGAAGGACATTGTCTTTTGATTTGCAAAACGGTGCCAGCGGTATGCTTAATGGTATTCATATTTTATCAAATTTAATTTCTACTGGTAGAATAAATACTGGCATGGTCATCTCCAGTGAAGCCAATACGGATAAAAAACCCGACCCAAATTATCACTATGCCAATAGCGGTGCAGCTGTAATATTGGACCTATCGCCAATTTCTCAAATTGGGTTTGGAAATTTTGTATTCAAATCATTTGATAAATATATCCACCTCTATAGTTCATTTGTCAATTTGACCCAAAAATATGGCCGCCTGTTTATTAAGAAAAAGAATGAGCTTGAAGATGCCTATCTTGAATGTGCACAATCTGTTATCAAAGAATTGTTGGAATTGGAAAACCTAAATGCCAATGATATAGATTTTATTATTCCATCACAAATTAGTGAATATTTTTTGAATAAGCTCCCTGAGAATATTCATTTTAATGCGGAAAAAATTATTAACCTTACTCATAAATATACCGACACATTTACAACCTCTATATTTCTTTCTTTAAGGCATCTGATGGAAAAGAAAATTATAAAACCCGGACAGACCGCTATCTTCTTAACCGTTGGTGCCGGGATAACGATTGGCGCTTCAGTATACCATTTTTAGAATCTTTACATCTTGAGAGTATTATCGCGTCATTCATTTGCATTAATCTGTTATGTCATCGTTTCAGCGGCATTTATCACTCAAGGATTAGTCTATTATTTCTCTGACCATCTTATGACTTACCACATGACTATACTCAATACCGATTGGGATAACTTATCAGCAAACTCACAGCATTTGATTTTATCATTTCAAAAAGGCAGTGGTATTGGGGCGTTTTTCACCGGTATACTTATGCTGATAATTTCTTTAATTCCTTTTAGAAAAAAAGAACAATGGGCAAAATGGACATTAGCCGCTGTTGGCATTGCTGGAATTACCCCTCTATTTTTATTGACCAAATCATTAAATGCCGTAAGCGGCATAATGACACCGTATCCCCTTGTCCTTGCCCTTCTGGTCATTTTGGTCATTGGATTTTTACTATCCCTTCAACATGACTCAACATCTATTAACTAATTTATTGGCTACAAAGTGAAAAAAAATATTCTCAAAGATCCTATGTTCAGATTTCTCACCCTCACCACCATTGCATCCGGTGTTGGTTTTCAGGCCTGGAGGACATTATTTAATAATTTTTCAGTTGAAGTTGTTAATCTTGAAGGTTACCATATTGGGGTCATCCAGTCTGTTCGTGAGATCCCCGGTTTTCTGGCCTTGCTTGCCATATTTCTATTTCTAATCATAAAAGAACATAGAGTATCTGCCCTGTCAGTTATGACCCTCGGTCTTGGTGTAGCACTTACAGGTTTTTTTCCATCTTATCCCGGACTGATATTTACCACAATCGTGATGAGCTTTGGTTTTCACTATTATGAAACAACCAATCAATCCCTCACTCTACAATATTTTGATAAATCTACCTCACCATGGGTATTCGGAAAATTCCGCAGTTATTCTGCAGCCACAAATATTATTGTCGGACTTATTATTTTTGGCGCCACATTGATTCTCAATTATCAAACTATCTATCTTATTTTTGGATTATTAGTTTTGCTTGTTGGAGCCTGGGCTCTAAATCAAAATCCAACCCGACAGGATCTGACACCACAGCACAAGAAGATGATTTTCAAAAAAAGATATAGCCTCTATTATTTTCTCACATTTATGGCTGGAGCAAGAAGACAGATATTTGTCACATTTGCAGTTTTTCTCCTGGTTTGGAAATTTGAATTCAGTATTCAGGAAATTACCATCCTGTTTGTCATCAACAATATCATTAATTATTTTCTCAGCCCACTAATTGGAAAAGCAATTATCAGGTTTGGAGAGCAAAAAGTTTTATCTCTGGAATACTCCAGTTTGATTCTGGTCTTTATAGGATATGCCACAGCAGAATCTAAGATGTTTATCGCAGTATTGTATATCCTCGATCACATTTTCTTTAATTTCTCAATAGGGATCAGAACATATTTTCAGAAGATAGGAGCGCCAAATCATATAGCACCCAGCATGGCTGTAGGATTTACTATCAATCATATCGCCGCCGTTGTTATACCAGCATTAGGCGGACTGGCATGGATTATCGATTATCGAATCCCATTTTATTTTGGGGCTGGTATGAGTTTAATATCTCTTATTGCTACCCAGTATATTACCTCGAGTATACAAAAAGCAGAAAATCATCAAGTAGCCAATATATCATAAAAATATGATAAATCTAAATGATAGGGTACTTACTGGCTTTTAACGTTTTTTATTGCAATATCAATATTCCGTTTTAATCCTTCAAATTTTGTTCTCTTAACGGGACTTCCCTTAAATAGCTTTTTAAATTCTTCTGGGGTTAAGTCTCCCCATTGTTTTAAATCCGTATTATGGATATCGTGACGGGGCAAGAACCCTTCTTCATTGGTAATTTTTTGCAACTTAATATTCCATGGACACACCTGCTGACAAATATCACAGCCATATATCCAATCCCCCATCTCAGTTTCTAATTCTGATGCAATTGATCCCCGATGCTCAATTGTCAAATATGAAATACATTTATTTGCATCAAGTACATATGGAGATGGGAAGGCATCAGTGGGGCAGGCATCAAGACATGCCGTGCAGGTACCGCAATGGTCTGCCTCAAATGGCGGATCATAATCCAACTCAATATCCAACATCAACTCACCAAGAAATACCCAGGAGCCAAAATCCCTGGTGATAATATTTGTGTGCTTGCCAATCCATCCCAATCCTGCCTGTCTGGCCCAGATTTTATCCATTACAGGTGAAGTATCTACGCAAACACGATATAACACATCAGGATAATCCTGCTGTACTAAAGCGAGTAATTCAAATAATTTTCGTTTGAGTATTGAATGATAATCTTCACCCCAGGCATAATTTGATATTTTGCCAATATCATTTGAATCCGGTGCCTGCTGCGGGAAATAATTGACTGCAATTGATATTACGGATTTCACCTCTGGAAAATATGATAATAAGTTAACTCTTTCTTCTTTCCTTCTTTCAATCCAAGCCATTGAGGCATGATAGCCGTTGTCAAACCAATTTTTTAGATTGACTCTATCAGATTCCAATTGATTTGGTTTGGTAATTCCCAATTTTGAGAAACCAATTGTATGTATTGATCCTTTGATTTTATCGGTAATAGACATTTCCATTTTTAAACCATTTTTACGTACTTACTTCAACAGCATTATTTTCACCATGTCTGATTCCCCAAATCTAGAAAGCCTGGCAAAATAGATACCTGATGCCATTTGAGTTGGATTCCAACTTACCTGGTATTCTCCGGAATAATAAAATTCATCACTTAATAATATATCAACTTCCCGACCAAGCAAGTCATAAATTTTTAAGGATAAAATCGTATCACTTTCGAGATCAAATTTAATGGTGGTATTAGAGTTGAATGGATTTGGATATATCCCGTCAATTCTAAATTCAGTAGGAAGAAGTGAGACTCCAGCTTCAACGGAATTGCCACTTTTATCAGAAATAAGGACTTCTGAAATTACAAGATTTCCATCGTATAAGAAGAAAGGGTTTCGACCGATTAATGATGATTCCTCGATGGAATATATGATGATGATTCCTTCATTATATTCAAAATTTAGACTCTCATCTACTAATCCTGTCAGATTTAGTCCCGGTGCTATTGATAGTTGTATCCCGGCAATGTCAATATCAGAATCGAGAAACACCGTATTTTCATTTATTAAAATTGATGCATAGACTGGGATTTCCGAAATACTTATCTCATAACCCATAATCTGGTTGATCATATTTACAAGATCAAAAATATTGATCACTCCATCCAGATTAAAGTCAATCCTTGATAATACCTGGTCAGGCAGCGGATAGACACCGAATAGAAAATTAATCGCCAATTCAATATCTATTGCATCTGTGGCATAATCACTATTCATATCATATGGCAGCCTTGTCACTGGCATTATATGCTGGATATTGATATCTTCCTCGCTCCAGACAAGATCATTGCCATTGCCGACTATCACCTCATATTCATGATTTTCTGATGCGCGCCAAACACGAATAACCATCGGATTACCATTAATCCACCCTGAGTATTGACCGTAATCGTCATCCCCATCATCACAGAAATCCATTGCTCCATAAGCGGTGATATGGAGAGGTCCACCCTGCCAAACACCGGCACCTACTAGTATCTCACCATAATTATCATCACAATCACCGGTATTTATTTGTCCATTGTAATCGAATAATCCAATCTCATCACCTATATCAACACCGCCAATAACATCTTCAACCAAAATAACTGGGAAGAAACCATAACCTGTCGTGTCCGAAAACTCCAGGTATTCATTTTCAAAACCATTGATTACATTTGTAAAATGCTGAAGCTGAAGTTCAATTAATGACCGGCAGTCTCCATAGTCGATATTATCAAAATTGCCACCCTCACTATTTGGGAATAATCCATCCTCGATGCATAATTGGTCACCAATAATATCGTCAAAGAAAATCGTACATAATTTCTGATATCCCGGTTCGATAAGTGTTTGAGATAGTGACCAGGCAAGAATTAACCCGTCATTTGAATAGGTTATATAATAATCAGGATATAGATCTGAGATAACTGCATCTGATACCTGAATTCCCGTCATGTTAAACTGAAAGCCGCCATAAATCGGTGAATTATTTTCTATCCAGACTTCAACAGTGCCAGTATTCAGATTTAGAGAATTTAGTGTAAATGTAACGGTAGGATTGTCATCCTGGGAATGATCATAATATAAAGCACCCATATCTGCCGGCGAATTATCAGGATCAAGAGATGAAGAGGGATCTCCAGAATCTATACATGGGCTGCCAAAATGTAAATTAAAATCACCGCCAGCAGGATCAATAAGTAAAGGAATGGCATCGATATTCTCACCAAGCCAGTTTACATTTAGATTTTCATCAGAAATAGAATCTAATCCAGACTGCAAATTGGAATATGATATTGTTAACTCACCATCGACATTATTATCATTTAATGAACCAACGATATTATAGGGATAGTTATTCCAGAGTATGGAATTTTTAATCGAGAGATGGGAGTTATTGTCTGCCCTGGCCAGCCCTGCACCACTATATAAAATGTTATTGTATATCGTGTTATTATTGACAATTAGATTTGTATTATCTAAATATATTATTGTGCTGTTTGGGTTGCCTTCAAACTGGACATTATTATTAATGATGACATTTGTAATTACCGGGGCTGAATCTAGGCAATATACAGCAGCGCCGTTAGAATGCGCTGAGTTTAGGATATTATTTGAAATTCTGGATTCCTGTAGCTTAAACGTCGAATTATACGAATAGATACCGGCACCATTAAATTGAGAAAAACCGTTTAGTATGTTCTCATTAATATTTACTTTTTTGAGTACCGGTGAAGAATTGAGACATAATATCCCCCCACCATTTGTCTGATGATTGAATAAACCGTCGTTAAAATATGTACCACTTCCACCAGTAATTGCAAAACCGTTGAGAACTGCAGTAGAATCCTCACCATTTTCAAATGTTACGGTAGTTCCATTGTTATTGCCGTTTATGATGGTTTGATAGATTTGATTTTCATCCACCTGATCAGACATTACTGATGTGACAACAATATTTTTGCCAAGAAAATTAATATTTTCAAAATACTCGCCGGGGTGAACAAGTATTGTATCACCATCGGCAGCGTGGATAATTCCATTTTGAATCGACGCAAATGGATTTTCCGGTGATCCGTCACCATCAATATCAGATCCGGTAATTGAGACCATCCAAACCACTTCATCAAATATCTCAAGGCGATCCAAGGTTTGATTTTGATCAACCACAATGGCAGATGTGGATGACATGTGAATTATTTTAGGGAGGGTTGAAGTTCGAACAATTCCATCTGCAGGCCGAGATTTCTCTGTTTCAGAAATGAGTGGAAACTCCGCACAGTTTAAACTGGATATACTGGCTATTACATAAAAGTATATCAACAGTTTACGAATCATAATCGAAAAGATCATATATTGATTTCTTCAGTTGTTTGTCACGGTGATGTGACAGGATTATGACATATAAAGTATAAAAATAAGGTGAAATATTTAATCTTATAAAGAGATGATAGATGCCATGTCTGGCTGGCAATCAACATCCTGAGATAATATTGTATTTTAATGAATATCATCGAAGAGGTGATCTATAGTAAATTATTTTTTTGAAAAGCTCACTCATTTATTTCATCCGCTATTTATTCAAATATTGCACTGGAGCGGAGTTTGGCAGTGAATTATCTATATCAAGAGTGAGTTTGACTAAATGCGGATAACTGATATTCAGTTTTTTACTCATAAACTTTTTTGACGGATATTCACCAGTAAGATAATTCAGCATTTCCCCTTCAAATTGACGATTTAACTCGTCCCAGGTTGCCGGCATGTTTAACCTGGCGAATTGGACAATATCATTATAAACTTCTTCATGATTTGACTCTATCGTTCTTTTTTTTATATCGGATAGCGTCCTGATTGGGACATTCAAATTCTCTGCCGCCTTTTTATGAGTACCATACAGATCAGTGAGAAATATAATTAGGGATTTCTGGAATATGCCCCTGATTTCATTGAATGTTTTATCAACGGTGAAGGCTAAATAGGTATCTTCTCCTATATTTCCATCTATCAAATTATGTTTCTCTAAAAAAGTAGTGTAACCTGTCACGGCTAATTTTCTATTTCCATTAAACGGAAAATTCAAATTCAACAGCGACAATGCATCGATATATGCTTTTTTCAAGTATTCTTTTGCGGCATTATAGTGTTCCTTCATTTCATAACATTTACCAATATAGTAACAGGTACCGGGGATCAGATTAAAAATGCCGTTATCATTTAGAATCTCCAAGGCATTCTGTAAAATCGACATCGCTTCATCAAATTTCTCCTGATGGAATTTTATCAGGGCGATATTATTCATGGTAAATGCCCTGGTATAATGATCATCAGCCGACAATAATGCCTTATCAAGTAATTCTAAGGCTAATTCAGGATTTCCTTTAATTTTTTCCAGCATGCCGGCATCATGAAATAATGACGATTTCACCTGTATGTACCCATGGGTTTCAGCTATCTTCATCGCTAAATTGTAATAGTGATCGGCTTTATTATATTTTTCTTTCCATCTATAAACATTGCCAATCACCTTATAATGATATGCCAGTGTTGAATAAAATTTTATTTTCTTAAAATACTTTGCCGACTCAATTAATTCAGGCAAAACGGAGTGATCACGACTGCGTGCCTTGTTTACCAATAGATAATAATTTGCCAGTTTTAGCAAATAGGTGGAATTTGTCAAGGCTGGGATTTTATCCAACATGATCATTGCCGATTCAAAGTTACCAATCATTGCCAGGAAGGCAACCATTTCTAATAATATCACCGCCTGACCATTTTGATTATGAGCAGAAATCATCGAATAGGCTTCACCAAGTGTTGCTGCCCCATTTATAAAATCCCCTTCACGGATAATACATCTGGCAATACCAGATAGCAAAATAGCCTGATGATCAGGATTAGATTCGTGATCCAATATTTCCTGGAATTGTGTTTTGGTTTCAGGTACACCCAATTCATTAAACTGAGACAGATGTGCCACCAGTTCAGACCATTGAATATCCGACTGAATAGATGATACAGTAGGTAGTTTTTCAATACGCTTTTCAGGCGTAAAAATGGCTGGTAATGTTAACATTTGAGTCATGATTTTGTTTTTAGACGTCCTCCGTGTTGGATAAATTACTCGCAGTTGGGATTAAAAAACAACAACGTTGAATGATAATATGCTATATAATTATTCTAATTCGCTATTGAAATTTATTCAATCAATTCTCCTGCCATGCCAAATTCATGACAGCTTTGTTTTTGGATATGGGCTAGAACATTTTAAATGAATCTGAAAGACAATTCCCCTTTGGCTCCTGACAGAATGGACAGGCATGCATTCCCCCATTGGGTCAATATACATATAACGAAATTCAGAGCCATAACATCCGATTCTTCTTTGATGATAGGCCGGATATGCAACGATTGGCGTTCTACTGTTTTCCGGTGATGTTATGTTTTTTTGATAAAATTCCTCAAATATATTGATCTTAATCTTTCAGGGGGATATAAATCGCTTGATGAATAGTCGCTAGAGTTTAGTTTTCCTCTTTCAATTTTTTGAATTGAATTGCTACTGGACCCCAGATAAACAGCAGGTGAATAACTGATGCTGTACTGAGGATATATGAGATTTCCACAAAACATCCGCTGTCTTTTAACTTTAATGAACATCCGATTATTACTGCACCCCAGATGATGGCACTTGCAATGATATAGATACCTATCGTTTTCTTTTTATTTTCCATTATTTCTCCAATTTATAATTATATTTTATTTTACTTATTCTGATATTTGATTGTTATGGTTTCGCCCGTTTATCTTTCTTCAGGTGAAAAAGAACCAAACCGGAGATCAGGAACATTAAAAATCCACCTGCTACTTTTAGTTCATATAATAACACATTCTCTATCCCCGAGGCGGGCAACAGTGAAAGTAACATGGCGATCAGTGTCGTCAACAATCCGCTGATACCCAGAATTTTTGCCAGACTGTTGTTGCGCGGAACTACCAATACGCCCTCTATAGTATTCTCTCTTTTTCGTAATACCAGGTAGGCAAGGAACATATAGACATAGGGCACAAAATAGACAAGCAGGGTGGTATCAAGCAAAACCAGGTATGCTTCTTCTACTGTGGCACCGATAAAACTCATGAGGATAAAAACCGACGCAATAGCCGCCTGGACAATAATCGTTATATAGGGTGAACCGTAGCGCGGATGGATTTCTTTGAATTTTGCCGGAAGATAATCATCCACTCCAGCCATAAAGGGCATTCTGGCAGCAGCCGTAAACCAGGCCATTAAACCGCCAATTCCCCCGATGGTGATCAAAATTGCCACCATATTTGTCATCCATCCCAGATGGAGTTTGGCACAAATAGCGGCAATCCCTTGAAGAAATCCACTAATAATACTGATTTCACTTTTTGGTATCGATACAATTACAGATAGGGTGCCGAGAATATAAATAGTGGCTATGATTATTCCGGAAATTACCGCAGCCCGCGGAATTGTTCTTCGCGGATTCTTCACTTCCCCGGCAATCACGGATGCCAACTCCAATCCGGAAAACCCAAAACACATGGCTGCCCAGAAAGAGATTTTCTCGAAACTGAGTATCCCCTGAAAAAGACTATCCGTTGTAATCGGCTGAGACAGACCATATCTTGTAACTGAAATGATCGCAAGCAATATAAGAATGGTACCAGTGAGCCAGGTACTCAGGCCGCCTAGATTATTTAGCCATTTGCCAAGTTTGAGACCGATGATATTAAAAAACATGACCAGCCATAATGCGGAGATGGAAAAGATCAATACATATAATCTGTTCTCTCCAAGCTCATGGTATTGCGCTCCCAGTGAGAAAACGGATATACCGGCGATATACACCAGGAGGTTTGGAAAATAAACAAGATTACTGGTCCAATAACACCAACCGGCAAGGAAAGCATGACTTTCACCAAAAGCTTTTTTTGTCCAGATATATATACCGCCTTCACCAGGATATCTGGTGGTCAGCTCAATAACGGCAAAAGCCTGAGGCAGAAAAAAGAGTATTAAAGCAACCAGCCACAGTATTAGTGAGGAATTACCACCAACAGCAGCCAGGGATATCCATCTTAGACCGACAATGGCGGTGACATTCAGAAGAATTACATCGAGAGTCCCAAGTGATCGGATCAGTTTCATAATATTCTACATTCTGTGAAAATCATATCTGTTATGTCTTTCCTGTTAGTTGATAGGTGTCAATCACCTGTCGTATTGCCGAAATATGTGCCGGTGTTGTACCGCAGCAGCCGCCAATAATTGAAACGCCGAGGTCAATCAGTTTTCGGGCATTTTCGGCAAAATAATCTGGTGTTTCATCATAGACAAGTTCATCAACGGTTAACCTGGGTTGACCGGCATTTGCCTGTATCAATAATGGTATTGAGGTTAATTTTTTAAACTGTTTGGCGATTTCTACCATATTTTCAAAACCATTGCCGCAGTTTGAACCAATTACATCCACACCTTCATTTTCCAGTTTTTTGATTGTTGAATCTATATCTATACCCATATAGGTATAAAATCCTCGGGCTGTTTTATCGTAGGTGAGTGTAACCATAACGGGAAATGATGCTGAGATAGAACGAGTCGCTTTGAGGGCCAGCAGGGCTTCTTGAATATCACTCATGGTTTCAATGCAAATAATATCTGCCCCGGCATTTATCAACGCTTCCGCCTGGATCTTAAAACTGCTAAATAATTCATCCGGTTTGGATTCGCCATAGGGCTGCAGCATTTTGCCACTTGGACCGCATGAACCAGCAATAAAGGCTTTATCCCCCACCACCTTCCTGACTATTCTGACTGCCTCGGAATTGATTTCCACAGCTTTATCAGCCAAACCAAAATCAGCCAATTTTACAGGGGAAGCACCAAATGTGTTAGTAAATATAATATGGGACCCGGCATTGAAATACTGTCTGGCCACATCAGCAGGAATTTCAGGTTTTTCCAGGTTGAGCAATTCAGGGCATTCACCTGATTTTAATCCTGCCTTGAATAACATGGTGCCCATGGCGCCGTCGGCAACAAGGACGTTTCCTGGTTTTAATAATTGCTGATGGAAATCCACAATTCACACACCCATTAATTCTTTAATTTTTACAACGGCATTGGCCGCATCATAGGCATAGGCATCGGCACCAATCTCCCGGGCATATTCGTCAGAAAGGGGTGCGCCGCCGATTATCGTTTTTATTGAGTTTGCCAATCCTCTTTCATGGAGGATTTCCACAACAGATTTCATCACCGGCATGGTAGTCGTAAGCAGGGCAGACATACCAATAACAGTTGCATTTTCACTAATTGCAGTATCAACAAATGTTGACGGCTTGACATCTTTGCCAAGGTCAATGACTTCAAATCCTGCCCCTTTTAGCATAATCGTCACCAGGTTTTTGCCCAGGTCATGGAGATCGCCACTAACTGTACCGATGACTATTTTGCCCAAACCGATTTGTCCGGACTCCTGCAATAATGGTTTTAAGAGGTCCAGACCGGCATTCATAGCTTTGGCTGCCATCAAAACATCCGGCAGAAATATTTCATGATGACGGAATTGTTTACCGATAATATCCATACCGGCGATTAAACCATCACTCAGTATCTTTTCCGGTGCATGGCCCTGCTGTAGTGCCAGGGATGTCAATTCATGTACTTTGCTGTCGTCACCCTGCTGAAGACTGGCTGAAATCTGCAGTAGTAATTCCATTAGTTCTCCTTATCTCTGAGTTTTTTTCCTCAGGATGATTTATTTTCCACATTCGCTCAGTACAGCTTTTATCTGTACACGATCGGCAGAAATCGAAATTATTTTTAAACAGATGGATTTTTGGCGGTCCGGCTACCAGCAATCCGGAAACTGATTTTAGCGGTGTCATTAAAAAATGATTATTGATAGTAATACCAATCTGTTCAGGTTTTAGATAGTCAAACAGGTTTTTCTGTCCGCTGATGTGCCAACCGCAGTAACCGGGACTATATGCCAGAACGGTCGCTGTTTCATCGGTTTCCTGTAATGATTCCTCATAGAGTTTTTCACATCTTGCCACGGCATTTTCGGCAGCAGTTGACGCCACTGAATCCAGCATGGCTGCCAGGGCATATTCTTTCTGCTGGAATAAATTTTCGATTTTATTACTGATTTCCAGACCAACCGTCAGGGCAAACAATGCCAAATTCGATGCCTGGGAATATATATTTTCAAGTGGATTTTCTATGAAGTTTTCTCCGGCTCCCAAATATATTGCCTTAAATTCTGACCTACTTACTTGAGCTCTTATCCATTGAGGTTTGGCTTCACCTATAAACAAGATGATAGCTTCTGAAAGTATATTTTGAATCCTGGTGGATGGTGTATGTTCTTCAGGTATGCCCTGATGTTTGAGAATATCCTTTTCATTTGGCAGAATCTCAGTAGGGTTAAATAAACTGGATTGTCTCAAGAGACTCTTTCCGGTAGTGAAGATAATCCAAATCTTTTTGCTTCAGTTTCCATAAGTTGGATCATTTCACGGCTAATTTCCTTGGACAGGCCATTCGGCTGATATTCGCTAATGTGATTTTCTACTTCAGCATGCGCCCGTTGCGTTAATGTTAAGGAACCGTCAGCTTTCCAGCGGGAATGATTGGCTCGATCAATGACTGGACCGGGAAAGCGATGTTCATGCTTGAGATGTTTCCGTGTATGATTGGCGATGAGTAAATGCTCATCCTTCAATAGTTCCGTGAAAATCGGTTCAGAAGGGAAATCTTCTCGAGGTTTGATTCCTTCCAGCATTCGAAAAGTCATGCCGCAGATTTCATTATCCAAAACCAGTTTTTCAAGACTAATGGTACTTTCAAAATCCAGCATACCGGGACCGGAAATATTATTGATCCCGGCAAGAGCAGCAAGCGTTGCACCCATGCCGGTTTCCAGACCGCATTGGGCATCGAGTTGTTTAGCATCACTTAAAGAAATGTAGGCCTGGGTGGGGATTCCAAGATATTTTCCAATCTCATTATAAGCACAATCCAGCATCATCGTCTCGATGGCACCCATTGGTGTTGTCTCATAACGGAGATCAAATACTGCTGGAGAACCACCATAGAGGATGGGTGAGCCGGGTGTGGCCATCTGGCTGATAACGATACCACTAAAAGTTTCTGCCGTATGCTGAACAAGGGTGCCCGTCAATGTTACCGGTGCTATAAATCCTGACAACGGCATAGTGACTATTTCAACTGGAATAGCATATTTGGCGCAATCTAAAATATTCTGCGATGTTGCATGACTAAATTTTAATGGTGACGTGGGACAGCAGGAAAATACCGTCAACGGTTTCTCAGCCAGCATTTCCTTTGTTCCCCTTATTGCCAGCTGAAATTCCTTCATAATATTGAAAGATTCAATTGAAAATGCACCGGTAATAACTGGTTTCCTACCGTATAAAAGACTAAGAAATAATCGATAACTGTCCGACATCTGTTCTGGAACATCATCGGGTATAAAAGCGGTACTCTGAGAGGCCATATTTTTAAGTTGATCTACCAGCCTGACATAATTTATATAGTCACTTGTATCCGGTTTACGTCTCTCGTCTGTAGAGTAATCCAGGATATTCAGGGCTGATGAACCAGGAGTAAAGTGGATATTGAAACCGGAAAAATCATGAGTTTCGTTTCCATGTATATCGTACAAATTAAAAGAGCTCGGGACAGATTTAAGGGATTCCTCAATGAGTGTGTCTGTAAATTTTACATTAGATGTATCCCTGTCGACAGTGGCACCATGAGTTTCAAGCAGATCCAGTACGGCAGGATTATGAATTTCCACACCAATCTTGCATAAGATTGTTACTGCTTCAGATATAATCTGTTTTATCAGAACTTCAGTTAAAAAAGTAACTTTAGGTCTCAAGCCATCCCCTCTATGTGAATTTATTTGACATTTATCTAATCGTTATATTGTTTCAGTTTTTGAGATTTCAATCAGCAGATAGCCGAGTGATCTTTTTAACACATCCTTTATTATACAAAAAAACCCGCAGGATTTCCCACGGGTTGAAGTTTAGCTCGTTAACTATGGATATTTTGTAAAATGATAATTATTGTCATCTGCTGTGAATATTTCTACTTGAAACATCATAATTTTACAAAATAATCGTTAATGTAAACTAAAAAAAACTAACTGTCGAATTGATACTAGACGACTTAATATCTTTGAGTTATTTCAAATCTCCTTGTACCATTGCCACAACTATATTCATGATTTCTCCTTCTTAATCTAAAATAATATTGTTTGGGTATTAGATTATCAGTCTCCGAGAATTATATCCACTAATTGCACAATATCAATGACGTCAATATTGCCGTCGTCATTTACATCCGGGCAATTATCACATTCCCCAGAGAAAATACAGCCAATGGTAAAGACGATATCCAAAACATCAATAATATTATCAAGGTTGACATCTCCTGCCAGATCAGAGCAACCGGAAGGTTGGAAATTACTATTTACCTCACCAGCTGTGCCGTTTGCCTCACTTGCAAACCAATTGGAAACATCCGAATTTTCTGCAATTGGATTGTTTAATTCAAGTGTGGGGCCAAAACCATCCGGTTCGGGAGGCCATGGTGGATCATTATCATATGTGACTGTATCAATAAGAATTCCATCAGAGTCAAATAAGCGGATTAATTCACCGCCACCGCTGAGACCAAAGCCAAAGTCACCAATGTAATTTTCTACTTCTGGAAAAAATTGCATAAATGAAGTGGAGTTTTCACAAAGTACCAGATATTCATGTGATCCAAGAGACAGATCATCAGCAAATGTAAAAATATGATCGTCATTCTCATCTTTAAAGACCCATTGGCTAATATCCACATCTGTATCAAGTGGATTATAGATTTCGACCCAGTCATCTGGGTTAATGTCATCTGATGAATTATAATTTATTTCGTTGATTACGATGGTTGTTCCATCAAAAACGGTTGCCCCAACTACGTATTCAAAGAAAACCCGTTCTGCCTTCTGAGGTTCAAGTACCAGAGCATCATCATTTGAAGCCCGGATATAATATTTTATATGCTGACCATAATTAGAAAATGGAATACTGACACCATAAATATTATCATTGGCTATGCCGTCTTCATGCTCCCCATCATCAAACATTGGCATTGAAATAAAATTTGCCGGAAACTCATTTATTGTAATCATCAACTCCACAGTCTCTGCATCGGAAATTTCAGTGGTTATCCAAACCGTATCATCCTGACTGGGATTTGCCACAGATTGATTTACATTATAAATAGTCGGGGCGATCTTGGATATTTCTGAGTTGAATGATAGAAAGTTCGAATGAGGAGCAACAGTGGAGGTTATGCCGCACCATCGTACCCCATCCGGTGTAATCATGAAATGATCGACATTATATTCAAAGTAATCCCCACCCTCAAAAGATTCAAAAACATTGGGATCGTTTGAAGCATATGGTTCGATTGAATCCTGAATGGTATTGGCAAAATCTAAAAAGTAATCCACATTATAAATCTCATCGATAATGGTTCTTATATGTGCTGTATAAATCTTTTTATAGAGTGGTATATCTATGAGTCTGCTAAATAATGGTCGAGAGTGATCGCCCTCATATTGAAAGGGGGAGTGACGATAGATCCATTGAATATTACCGCCCTCTTCAAGAACAAGATTGATAATTGAATTGCCAAAGTCTGGTCTTTATCCCATGGAATGACCTCAAATTGCCCACTGCTGGTATTGCGGTATAAATAATAATTATGCCTGTAGAGACCAGTATATGCATCCACATCAGGCATCACTGTTGAGGCTGCGAAAAACCAGAGGGCCCGGTCGACATTTAAAATTGTCTCAATATCCTCGATTTGAAAATTAAGTGTATATATGAGATCAATTAAATCCTGCCAACCACTATCAGATTTTAATTCATAACCCATTTGGTATTGAGAATGCAGTGAATCACTTCCATTCCATGCTAATGATGGCCAGGCAAAATATACATCACCATAATGGTACTGGGGTTCGCATTTAAAAAAGGTTCCGTCATTGTTACCAAAGTGCTTACTGAGAAATTGTCTGTTGACCGACTCAACATTGACATACAGACCTAAATGCTCGCCATCAACAGATACATCCATGTATCCAGCCTCTGATGTGGGTAAATAAAGACCTTCAGTAATATACCCAATTGGTTCTTTCACATAGGTAATATCAAATAGTGCATTTGATAGTTTGAGTTTATTGTAACCATTAATATTCTGATCATCATGAACTAAATCTATATCAATGTTGAAAGGCATCTTCGGATTATTGGTTTCCTGCGCCCAATAGAATGTGGAATTACCCTTATAACGCACACCTACACTGTCATATTCCTGACCATTTATAGTTATGGTGGCTAATAGATAACTCTTGTCATCGATTTCCCACCGGTCCTGGAGGATCGAATCATAATCAGGATTATAAAATTCTATATTTAATTCATTCACATGGTATGGATTGTATAGGTCCTGACTGTAACTTAATGAACTGATAATTATGAATATTACTAAAAAGATTATATTTATATATTTTGACATTTCCTCTCCTGTTGTCAGTAAATACAGAATTATTTCTGTTATGATATTTGTTCTGGAAGGCCTGATAATATAGAAACATATAATCTATATGTGGAATACATATTCGATAAAAATACAATTAAGTCCATATAAACATACTTTTTACTGATAATTTGTTTAATTTTATAATCATTAAATATTTTTTTGACGAACGAGTCATGCTAAAACTGATATTTTATTTTCTATTAATATATCAAAATATTCTAAATGTTTGCTGGATCAGGAATTCATCTCATTCTAAAAGGATGGTCATTGTATCCAATAATTACAAATGTTTAATTTGTCCACATAATTATATAATCAATTGGGGACAATATGTACAATCGCTGTCTTGCGATAATAATGCTTTATTTATCAGTTTTTGTGTGTTGGATACAGGCTCAAACACATGTTCAGGTTCAGGTGATTAATTTACCGATTGAATTTGAGGGTGATCAGTTAGCATTAGCCGGCACCATAAATAATTGGAATAATAATTTGTCCCTCTCTGTGGTTGCTGATAATACTCTCTCTCTGACATTTTATGATATAGATATCACCCCACTTGATTATGGCTGGTTAGATATTCCTGATGGAGCCAACGCCGCATTTTCATTTTTTCAGCCGGGTACCTGGAACCAAGTAATCGTCGGAAACTATGGGAGCAATGACAATAATTTCAGGGTGGCTCTAACAAGCGATATCATGAATATTGTGGTGATTGATGCCCAATATAGTTTGACAGCGCCGCCGTGGTTGATCATTGATATAAATGAGCCAAGTCTTATTGTCAATGGAGAAGTACAATTACCACCGCCAGCAATTACAAACTTGTCCGTATCCGTGATCAATCTGCCGAATGAATATGAAGGTCAAAACATAGCGATACATGGACCCTTTATTCAGGAAGAGAATAATATATTTGAAGCAACAGTATTCAATAATTCTCTTACATATTCATTTGAGAACTTGGAGTTAGCCGAACTTGGACCAGAATGGATAAACAGCCCTTTGGATGCAAATATCACATTCGCATTTTTAGATCCACAGTCCTTGAGTCAGCTAATCATTGGCGATTACAATGGCAATAACAATTATTTTAGGGTCAGGCTTGCTGCTGATATGGATAATTCAGTTGTTATAGATGCGGATTACATAACGGAATCTTTGCCACTCACCATTGATATACTCCAGGGAATTTTTGTAAACGGAAATGTTCATTTACCAAATCGTAATATTGATCCGACATTGTATGCCTGGCCGGATGGAAAATGGAAAGCTTTAATAATGAGCTATGATGATGGACCATCTGCTGATGTCCAGATGGTAGATCTTTTCAATTCAAATGGGATCATTGGCACATTCAGTCTGACATCAAGCTTCCTGGGGAATGATGATTTTGTCAGCAGCGGGCAGGTAAGCAGTCTGTACGAAAATCACGAAGTTGCCAACCATTCGGAACATCATCCCTATCTTGCCCATGGTGACACTACTGCCATAAGAAATGAGATAGAAAACTGCAGTAATACTCTAAGCAATCTTGTGGGATATGATATCAACGGAATGGCCTACCCTTTTGGTGGAGCCGGTACTGGAGCATATGATTATCGGGTCATTGATATCGCTCAGAATGAGGGTATTAGATATGCAAGAACGACAAACGATACCCGCAGCCTTGAGATTCCACAGAATTTACCGGATGGCCTGATGCAGTGGGATCCCACTATAAATGATTGGGACGGCATCACCTTTGCAAATCAATTAATCGATTGGGATTTGGAAAGTATGGCGCTGTTATATATGTGGGGACATAGTCACTTTTTGGATAATGGCGGATGGAATAGACTAACCACAATATGTCAGGATTTGGGAAATCGGGATGATATTTGGTATGCCAGGAATATTGAGGTTGCCAATTACCTGCGGGCCATTAATAATCTTGTCTATACGGACAGCACCGTATATAACCAGTCGTCAGATATTTCTATATGGTTAAAAATTGAAGATGGACTGGAAATAATTGTACCAGGTCAAACACTTTTCACAGATATGCTTGATATTCATGAGGCTTATACTTTGGATGGATATGTTTTAAATCAGAATTATCCAAATCCATTCAACCCTGAATCAGTGATCAGTTATGAATTATCAACTTATGGCAATACATCATTGACGATACACAATTTACTTGGACAGGAAATTAAAATACTGGTAAACCAAAGACAGTGGCCTGGATCATACAGTGTAAAATTTGATGGATCTGAGTTTACAAGCGGTGTTTATATTTACCGCTTACAAGCGGATAACTTTAGCCAATCCAAAAAGATGTTGCTGATAAAATAGCAATTGACCTGGTTAGAGATGAATGGATGATCAGAAGTTTATTCTGAAATAATGTCATCCACTAAAAGAACAATATCAAGTACATCCAGCATTTCATCGCCATTCATATCTGCCGCCCATAATTGATATTCATCAGGCTCAGTAGAAAGGAGAATGAAGCTCACTAATTGAACGATATCCAAAACATTCGTTTCTCCATCCTGATTTACATCGCCAAGCAACTCTAATATAATTATGCTATTTTCTGTAAAAATATATAAGTCATTACCATAGGCATCTAATATTGAAACATCCTCAAATGAGATAATAATATTCTGTCCAAATTCTGCTGATTCGGATATTTGAAAAACCAACGTTGCAAATTGATTAATACCTGGTTCTAAAATACAATCCTCGACGCCATATAACCAGACATTGACTCCTGTACCATCATCATCAACTACTGTAGTAAAACATTCTAAATTTGATATCAGCTCAATAGTCGTCAGCCATTGTGGGGTTTCTGACAGCGTAAATCCAATATCACTGACAGACTCAGGATTTTCAATGATAAGTTCGATATCCACGTTGGCACCTGGAATACCGGTATTTGATCCAGCCCTCAACCACGTTGGGTAAAGATCACCCAGTGGCGTAAGTGTAAAATTAATCTCCCCACTGTCATCAAACCATATATCCTGATTGAGGTCCATGAAGTCGGAGGCATGGATTGAAACCGTCCAGTATCCATCCCAAGGCAAATCAATCTCATAGGCTCCGGCATTTGAAGTAGAATACATGTAGATCCCTTCCTGCACCAACATCAGTTCTGCATCTGAGACAGGGACTAATTCACCGTTGGCAGCACGGCCATATACCATACCATTGAGTAGATGTGATTCAGGGAATTCGCCAGACCAAAAATCAATTTGCAAACCCCAGGTATTCTCGAGGATCAGCTGATGCTGCTGCAAGATTTCATTTGCATAGGTCCCGGTAATTATATATTCACCCGGTTCAACAATTAACTCATAATGCCCAGATTCATCGGTAATCGTTTCATACTCATCACCGCTCATGACATCAAATGCCTGGATACCAGCTCCAACAATCATCTCCTGTGTTTCTCCAACGATGTAAACATTACCAAAAAGCTGGAATTCGCCTGGTTCTTCATCCTCAAGATTGATACATACAGTATTACTGTATTCTGATAACTCTTCCCCTACCTGGGCATTGATGCGAAAACAATTCACCGGCGCTGGTTCATCAAATCCGTCAAATTGATATTCAAAATGTAACTCAGTGGTCCCGCCGATATAAATATATTCATTTTCTGATAATTCACCAAGATGGGCATATACCTGGAAAATGGGTTGAAGCTCAGGTTCAGGTATTATCGGGTAATACCAATCAAGCATCACAGAACCAGCAGGATCAGGTTCAAGATTATACACAGCCGATAATCCATTTGGGGGCGGTGGGAACTGCACTTCCCAGCTTTGAATACACGAAATATTTCCTGATGCCGAGTTAATTTCTTCACAAAAGGCCGTCACCCGATAACACATATCCAGCTCTTCGCCGTTAAATGGTTCTGGGAAATCCTGCCACTCCAGGTCACTCGTCTCGCCCAAAACATACCAATCATGATCTGAATCGACCATATTATTAGCTGAAACAGTATACTGGGGATTACAGAACAAGGGCCATTCAACGGGCGGCTCCCAATTGAGCCAAACTACAGACTCATCTTCCGATAGAGCTGTGATCAGGTTCACCGGCGGTGACAATGGCGGATATTCCCAGGCATTCAAATGAAAGTCAAGTACAATTTCCGTAGATGCCTCGATGATCACCTCCATGGATTGATTACCGATTATAGAATTGCAGGTGACTTGCCAGGGGATTTCCGAAACAGGTAGATCCAATTCATATTGACCAATTTCATTCGTTGAAGTCTCATACCATAATTGCTCACCTTCTAATTGGGCTGCATGAATTACGGCGCCTTCAAGTGGATAAACTATTCCGTTAAGAGATAAACTGGTTGTTACCTCGCCTGAAATTTGACCAAAATCTGATGGATCAGGCTCAGGCTGTAGAATAAAATCAAGAACAATAGGTTCCTCAGAATATCCCGGTAATGGAGCTTCCTGGATTAAGTATCCTTCTGCACTCACAACGATGAGGTTTGCATCATAGGCAATGAATCCGAATTCATAATAACCAGATTCTGCAGTAGTAAAATCTGCCAGCAATTCATTGTCAAAAATTTCAAGCAAAACACCAGAAACAGGAATCAATTCACCGTCTGGATCGGATTGCGTATATACATAACCGGATAAATAGTCATTTTCTGTTTGTAGAGGCAAAAGGTAAAAATTCATATAAATGGGCCAGGCGCTGAAATCTAAGGTGATTTCCTGTTGGTAATATCCATCGGCAGTGACAACGGCATCGGCTTCATGAAAAAATGGCCAGTTGCTATCTGGGTAATCGGCATCAAAGGAGAAATGACCGGCTTCATCACTCCAGGTGTCGGCATAAAAGGTATTTCCTCCATTTACCAGAACCTCAACATGGACACCCGGCAGAGCGAAGAATTCATCTTGTTGATCATCCAGGTAGCCAAATATGGTTCCTGTGAATACCACCTCCCGGAGAGTATTGGGCTGGCTATCATCATCATTAACCATTGATGCAAAAATCAGTGTCGGTAAAAATGATAACAATAGAACTGCATAAAATAAACGGGTAAATTTCCCCATGACCGGGTTCTCCTAGTTTGTAAAAAGTTGAATTTAAAAGGATAATTTACGCAGTTTCCATCAATTGAGAGTCTGTAAATAAGGATTATTACATACTGATTAATCTACCGGCCTAGTATAAGACTTACCATTTGTACCACATCAATAACATCCACAATTCCATCTTCATTGACATCGCCATAAAGACAATTTTCAGCAGGATCGCCAAGAATACAATCAACAATTTCGACAATATCCAAAACATCAAGAACGCCATCCTGATTCAAATCACCTATGGTTCTATTTAGTTCATAATTACTGACAAAGCTCCAGATTTCATGATTGGCATTGATGTCATGATTTGTATTGCCATATAAAGAAGGATTTATATCCACTGTTGCTCCCGGCCATGTATGACCACCATTGTTTATTCTGAAAAAAACAATTTCACTATTGTCGTCGCAATCAGGAAATAAGAATTTAACAACAGTGCAGCCATCCGTCGGATCGAAATTGGGTATTGGTGTAGTTTGTGAATCTGAACAAGAATTCAATTCAACCCAATATTCTACAGCCTGTTGAGCAGAATACCAGCCGTTTACGGGACCGGAATATGGGACAACTGGGTCTGCAGTACCATGTAACTGAAGAATTGGTACGGTTCGCTGACAGTCACAATTTTCAGCAGTTTCCTGTGATATCGTGCCAGTAACAGAAGCAATTGCCGCAATTCGATCACTTAACTCGCAGGCCAATTTGTAGGACATAAAACCGCCATTTGACATTCCTGATGAGTAAATACGGTTTAAGTCAATACTGAATTGCGTGTCAAGCATATCAATCAATGCGCTAATAAATCCCACATCATCTACATCAGGGGCCAGCCAAATCGGAATATCTGAAATGCCGCTATTCCATACATTATCGACGGCATTGGGATAAACGGCAATAAATCCGGCAGTATCGGCCACTGAATTCATTCCTGAATATGTCATCTGGCTCTCGGCTTCACTGCCGTAACCATGGAGGTTTAGAATAACTGGGAATTCTGTTAGGCTATTGTATTCCTGTGGTAAAAAAACAATATAATCCCTTGTAATCCCATCATATTCAAAATCATGATATTCTATTTGAGAAAATAAAAATTGTGAAATTAGAGTCATTGTTATTACACTAATTAGGAATCGACGCATGAGTATCTCCTTTATAATAGATATTCGGAATTTATGAATTACTGATATTTTAGATATTCACTTATAATGATATCGGCAAATAAGATCATGTTTAGGATAACTACTTCCCTACTTCTCTCTAAATTTCTAAATTGATAATTAAGAAAATTGTTAAACCATTAATCAGTAAAGTTTATACCTGCTTTTAGAGATCCAAAAAAAACCCACAGGAATCCCTATGGGTTTATATTTTTATAATAATATTTATGAACCTTCATATCGTATAATTGAATTTTTATGAATCCGAAACGCTATTCAATTTACACAATTAGATCGATATAATTTTGTATTATGTTATATAGTATATTATTATATTTCATAGCAAAAATAATTTGTTTGTAAATTTTCGTGGGCTTTTCAGTGGGGGAATAACTTAAACTAATATACCATCGAGTTTAGGGTTTTTTATCGGGGATAACGGTCTGTTCAGGGGCATTCAGGCTATCGTAGAGTTTATCCAATTTTCTGGGTAACCGGCGACTGATCCCAAATTGAGTCTTGCCGATGAAAGCTGTTTTGGCAAAAATGTAGGCTTTTTGGTGCTTATCATCAATGTTGAAAAGGAACAGGAAATCTGCGGGTTTATTTTTACTCAATTCAAACGAATCACTAAACTTTGCATTCTGAAGGAATCCCAATACGCGACAAATATCATCAGTGTCTTCAATTACTTTCTGTGAGATATGATCCTGCTGATACTGCGTACGTATGGTAAGTTTGTCAATTTCATGACAATTGAATTGATGAAAGCGGTTCCAATTCCTGCATCCAACTACACTGGATCCGATCACAGTGATGATCAACAATAGTTTTAAATGGTAACTCATAATATCTCCTTTTTGCTATCTTTTTATAACTAAACGCAATTATTAATGTTAATTGTATTTAAAAGGTAAATGGCATTTGAATTTTTTTGTTTAATTATATATTGGGTGATTGTACCAGTTCATTGAGAAGGCTCGGGTCAAACCTTAATGGAAAGATAAACTATCGGGAAGTACTTGATATGATTGGACTCGGTGAGTTGTCCCTTTATAAATTGGTCCAGCTATCCCGGACATCTAAAGTTGTGTCTCATATATTCAAGGAGAGATCTGAATTCAAATCAATTTGGAAAGGGAAACTTTAAAATTTTTGCAACCGATAATATGTGATGCATATATTAAGGTAATAGCATTAATTTATAACAATGTTATTAAGGTTATTACCTGTTTATTAAATATTATTATTCATGTTATAACCATAAATATTGTTAATAATGAGGGGACGGATTATGGATAAGCAACGGTTAATAATCGATCAATTGGATCGAAAATTTGAAAAACTCAAACAATTGGATGATCTAGTGATTCCACCAAGTGGCTGGATACATTCCATCAGGACAGCTCTGAAAATGTCATTAAGACAACTGGGAAATAACTTAGGTATTACTGCCCAAAGTGTAAAAGAGATGGAAGAACGTGAAAAAAATTATTCAATCACTCTTAAGGGGTTAAGAGAAGTTGGGTATGCAATGAACATGAAATTTTTCTATGGATTCATTCCAGATAATACTACTTTGAGTGATATGATTGAACAAAGAGCACTCAAAATAGCGCGGGAAATAGTTTTAAGAACATCTATAAGTATGAAACTTGAAAATCAGGAAAATCTACCAGAACAAATTCAAATTTCAATAGATGAGAAAAAGGATGAATTGATTAGAAAACAACCAAGATATCTATGGGATTAGAAATAGAATATATTGCAGGTCAAACTCCATTAGATGAAGATGAAAAAGAAGGAATATTAATTAAAACAATATCATCACGAGGAGATCTTGATGAATTTGAACAATACAATATTGAAAATGCAGTTCAGTGGACATTGAGTTCAAAATTCAATTTGGATAAAATACTTGAAGAAAAATTCATAATGGAAGTCCACAAAAGAATGTTTGGTGAAGTATGGAGCTGGGCCGGCGAATTTAGGAAATCAAACAAAAATATTGGTGTTGATAAATTCCAGATATCCATTGAGCTGAAAAAATTATTAGATGACTGCAATTTCTGGATTGATAATAAAACTTTTGAACCTGAAGAAATATCCATAAGATTTAAGCATCGCTTGGTTTCAATTCATTTGTTCCCAAATGGTAATGGAAGACACTCCCGATTATGCGCTGATATCCTGATTTCTCATGGATTCGGTCAACCTGTTTTCACATGGGGAAGTAGGAATATTGCACGGGCAGGTGATGCCAGGTTGGAATACCTTCAGGCACTACATGTCGGAGATAATGGAGAGATAGATATGTTTATAAAATTTGCTCGGTCCTAAAAGATGGAAATGTAAATCAATTTGTGTAAATAGTAATTGCGAACTTTCAACCATCATAATCTTATCGTGCATTTTATTATTTGGCAGCAATTCTGATTTTTCTAAAACAATTGATCTTTGAAAACACAATTCCCTGTCATTGGTAACAAAAAGATTATAAAGTTTCTGTATTAAAAAAAAAGTCATGGATTTTTTAATTCCTGCTTTGATCTCTATTTAGAACCACAAATCTCATTCCTCTACCGGAAATTTCTCGTTAGGAAAAGCAAAATCTCAAGCAACATTATTTTTCTAACTTTTCTAAGCAACAAATAACACTAATAATTGGAATTATTAATAATATTTTTCTGTATAATAATAAAGTTCATACACCATAGATGTACCATTGAATACTATTTTCTATCAATTATCAATGAAATATGAGAAACAAAAAAAACCTCAAATTGAAGGGTCTGTCGTTGGGGAAACCGATGTTCCTGCAAGTGAACTCTTCTGATATCCACCTGAGAATTAATTCGGACAACAAGATGTCACTTACCTCAGTATATAGTTTTTACAGGTAGTTCAAATAATCTTTATTCTGGTCCTTTAATTTGAAATCCTTTTCCCTTTAGAATTAAAAAGATGAATTTCTGATAAATTAAATCTGACTCCAATCTCATCACCGATTTTGGCATTGTAAATTGATGGCAGTTTCACCAGAATAGTATCATCACCTGCGGACAGATGCAATATTGTCTCATCGCCAAGTAATTCCGAGGCGATCAGTTTAAGATGGATACCCTCATCATTGAGTGCAATATCGCCTGGTCTTATCCCCAAGGTAACTTTGGATCCTTCGGCAGATTTCCCCACCTTAACGTCAATTAATTCAATTTCCATAATCTCATTAATGAATTTATTATTTTGAATATTGCCACTAATAAAATTCATTGGTGGAGAGCCAATAAAACTGCCAACGAATATATTTGTCGGTCGGCTAAATACTTCTTGTGGCGTACCTAGCTGCTGAATCACTCCGTCTTTCAAGATAGCAATCCTATCTCCCATAGTCATGGCTTCCACCTGGTCATGAGTGACATAAACCATGGTTGTTTTTAGCCGATCATGCAGTTTTTTTATTTCTGTGCGCATCTGCAACCTGAGTTTTGCATCAAGATTTGACAGAGGTTCATCAAAAAGGAATACTTGAGGATCACGAACAATTGCCCTCCCAAGGGCGACACGCTGGCGTTGCCCTCCTGAAAGCGCTTTGGGCTTTCGACTCAGTAATTCCTCTATTTCCAAAATAGCAGCAGTTTCACTAATTATTTTTTCAATCTCAGGTTTAGGAAATTTCCTCAGTTTCAGTCCAAAAGCCAGATTTTGATAAACATTCATATGCGGATATAAGGCATAATTCTGAAAAACCATGGCAATATTTCTCTTTTTCGCCGGTATTTCATTAACAATATCATTGCCGATAAACACTTCACCAGCGGTTAAATCCTCTAAGCCGGCGATTATTCTTAATAAAGTGGATTTCCCACATCCAGAAGGACCAACCATAACAATAAACTCGCCATCCACAATTTCCAGATTGAAATTTTGGATCACCCTTACATCTTTACCAAAAGTTTTGTCAAGATTTTTAATTGAAATTGAAGCCATATCTACCTGCAGTTAAAATATTAAAATTGAGTAATTAATTAAATATACCTCTTCTTTGGATGGATTGCAGACATTCCACTGTGGACTCGGCGCCGGAATTGTAGTTTACATCGTCAAATGAATTGATGCCGTCATTACATCGACCGCTAGCCGGGTCATACATTGCAACTCCTGCTGAATTAGAACCGGTGTACCAGCCAAATATCTGTTCTGAATATTGATTATACCGTTCATCCCCAGTGATCTCGGCGAGAGACTTCATGCCCTGATATATTGAATTTATGCCATAGGCTATCTGCGGAAATTTTTCAACCTCATATTTACCAGATTCGTCAATGGTGATCTTACGTGGAAATTTGTTATTTATCAGGTATGGGACAAAATTATCTGCCCAAACTTTCACGCTTTCCAACACTCTGGTTTCTCCGGTAACAGTATATGCCTGCATCAGAGCAAATGCCTGGTTATTTCCCCAGTTATGCCAGATATTATTCCAGCAAAAATACATTCCATTGAGGTCATGCTTTGAATTCACAAACTGCCAGCCAATAAGACCTTCAGAAAGTATGCTGATATGTCGACTGAAGTCATACAAACCGTTTTTATGCATCCTTACCAATACAAGTAACAGTTCACTTGTTTTGTCCGGCGCATTATCCAGCAGCCACCCTGATCTTGATCCGCCGGGACCTGGAATCATCACAGGATATTTTGCAGTAATTTTTTCAATATGTGTAATCGACCTGAGCAAGGCTTGACTTATTTCGTAAGTAATTGCCTGCTCGTTCGGCAAACTGCTAAATACTTCCCAGGCGGCATTTAGACCTCTTAATCCTCTGATTGCCCACCAACCGAATTCGGCTTTTGAGTTTTTGTGATCCCGATTAATACTCCCATCAGATTTAAGAAAATTATGCCAGGTGCCGTCATTATTCTTAAACACCAATAGAAATTTGGTGAGACCCCTGATAGTTTCCAGAAGCTCAGGCTTTGATTTGAATTCCACCGCCAGGACTTCCAGAAATCGACCAACATCATCGACGCAGGCAATGCCTTCTCCAGTTGCAACTACAGGAGTATATTCCGGTGCATCTGCATATATAGATATATAAGATAGATTTTGATCGTTATACTTGATGCTTTTAGTTATCGATAGGGCGTGATTCAAGTTGACTGGTACTGGAAGATTGTTGTTTTGGGTTTCTATTACCCTTGGTGATTCAGTGCATTGCAAACACAACCCTATTATGGTTAGAGAAATGAATATGTTAGATTGAATATTAAGCAAATTGGATATCCTTTACATCTAAACTCGCCACGCCAATAACGGTATCAGCGCCACCGTAGACACAATATATTTTATCATCTTTTAAAATTGTTGAACATGAAAAAATTACGTTGGGAATATACCCATTTATTTCCCAATCCAGTTTTGGTTCAATTAGCGGTTCAATTTGTCTTGCCAATACTTTGGCAGGATTATTTTGATCCAGTAAAACTGCTCCGAGACGATAATGATTTTTTTCATCGACACCATGATATATAAGGAACCAGCCGTCTTTGATCCTGACTGGAGGTCCGGCAATACCTATTCTGGCATTATCCCAGGAATGTGACCTGGTAGACATCACTTTTTGGTGATTTGTCCAATTGACCAAATCTTCGGAATAGCAAATCCAGACATCTGGGTGGCGCCGGTGAAAGAGGCAATACCTGCCATTAATTTTTTCAGGAAAAAATGCAGAATTCTTATTTTCCTCATCCAGAACAACACCTTTCCTTTCCCAATGAATTAGATCATTTGAGGTAGCCAGACAGATTCTGTAATCACCTGGGAAACGATTGCCAAAACCTGTGTAGTTCATATAAAATGTATTATCAATTTTTACAACCCTTGGGTCTTCAGGACCTCTTAACTCCTGATCGACATCATTTATTAGAATGGGTGTATCCTGCCGTTCCCATGCTTTTAGGTCTTTACTGCGAGCATATCCGAGAACATTAATGTATTCACCAAATGATTCGTGGGGACCAATATCTGATGCTCTGTATATCATATGATACCAGTCTTCATGGTATACGGCAGCAGCATTAAATACAGCAGCAGCTTCCCAATTATTTTCTTTCCTCGGTATCAATACTGGATTATTCCATAAACGTTTTAACTTCAATTTTAGCCTTTCACTCCTGAACTTGCCATACTTTCTATAAAGTAGCGTTGAAAAAATATATAAACAATTATCACCGGGATTGCTAGAAGCATTGCCGATGCAAGAATAACACCTTGCTGTGATTCAGCTGATCCTCCAATAGCAAACAGTGTTACCATTTGGGGCATGGTCATCATTTCCTGTTCTCTTATAACAATCAGTGGCCAGAGAACCTCGTTCCAGGTTGTCATAAATGTAATAATTCCTACTGTAACCAGGGCAGGAAATGCATTTGGCCAAACTACCCTGAAAAGAATCATAATTTCGCTGGAACCATCTATTCTGGCAGCATCAATCAGATCTCTGGGGATGGAACTGAAATATTGTTTAAATAGAAATATGCCAAAGGAACTGACCATAAATGGAATGATAAGCGCTAAATAGGAGTCAGCTAATCCCAATTTGACAATTAGGATATATGATGGTATCAATGTTATTTGAAATGGAATCATCATTGTAAACAGCATCACATAAAATATTGCGTTTTTACCTTTGAAGGGAATATGAGCCATTGCATATCCAACCATTGAACTAAAAATAAGAACAGATGCTGTAATTGCTGACGATACAAATAAACTGTTAAGAAAAGACCTCATAATAGGAATTTTATCAAAAACCGCTCTATAGCTATCCAGAGTAAAGCTTGAAGGTATAAGCGATAAATTAACAATTTCGTTTTCCGGTTTTAAAGTAGCAGACACCATCCAGATAAAAGGGTATAAAAATGTCAATGCCCCAATAATCAATAATAGGTAATGTATAATTTTGCTCAGCAATAGCTTATTCATCACATATCCTTCTCAAGAAGTCTTTTCTGAAGTATAGTTACTGCAAAAATAATCATCGCCAGAGAAAATCCAATTGTAGCGGCATAGCCCATCTTGTAAAAGCTGAATGCCTGGCGGTAAATGTACAGAACTACAGAAAGAGTACTGTTTACAGGTCCGCCCCCAGTTGTTACATAGGGTTCAATAAACAGATTAAATCCATTGATCGTTGATAATATCACCACCATAAGCACAATGGGATTCAACATTGGTACTGTTATATGAATAAATTTTTGAAATGATGATGCTCCATCCAATTCAGCTGCTTCATACAAATGGGTTGGGATGCTCTGGAGTCCGGCGAGAAAGAACACGGTATATAATCCAACATTCTTCCATGTGGCCATGATGGCAATTGAAGGCATTGCCCAGTGAACGCTGGTCAGCCAGGGGATTTTGGCCAACCCAAGCTGGATCAAGAGACTATTCAGTAAACCAGTTTCAGTTGAATAAAGACTTTTCCACAATATGGTAACAACTACCCCTGATATCACAACTGGCAGGAAAAAGGAGGCACGGAAAAAAGTTATGCCTCTTAATTTTTTATTCAGCGCATTGGCGAGTACCAGTGCAAGACCTACCTGAAGCGGTATATGTATCAATAAGAAGTAAAACGTGTTGCCGATAGACTTCCAATAGAGCGGATCATTTAGTAAATAACGGATATTCTCAAACCCGACAAATCTCATTGGACTGATTATATTCCAGCGGTGGAAAACCAGGGTAACTGAAAAGAGAATAGGATACACAGAAAATATGAGAAAAAATATTACATATGGTGAGGACATTAACCAGCCCAATTTTGTCTGATGATTCACCTACAATTCCTCCATTTCAATCAGACTTCTGCATCTATCTGCAGCATATTTTATCCCCTCGCGACTCGATTTCAGTCTCTGTACACAGGCAGCATCAAATTCCTGACTGATGATATCAAACATTTCCTGTAAATAAATTGACTGATCAACCGAAACAATATTGGGAATCATTTCCGCAAAAAAATAATATTGTGGATGCTTCTCAAAATAATCGACATAATTTTCATTGTTGCTGATATTTTTCCTAACTGGAAGCTGATTGGTAATCTCAAGCAATCTCTTATCTGCCTGTTCAGAAAGCATAAATTTCATAAACTTCCATGCTGCCTCAGGATTTTTTGATGTTTTGAAAATACCAACACATTTGGGATCGCCGTATGTGAAGTTACCACCGGTATAATCATCGGGAACCGGCATTGGCATGAAACCATATTCAAAATCTTCATCTTTGTAACGTTCCAGATGAGCAATATTCCATGGACCGCTTATATGGACAGCTACTTTCTGCTGTAAAAATACATCTCCCTGAAAAAATGCATTGGGGAAATATCCCTTTTCGTATCCATCTCTGAGAAAGTCAAAAACCTGTATGCCAGCCTGAGAATCAAATGCAATACTGCCATCCTCATCAATAAAAGTTTTACCTCCCGATGCAGCAATAAACATTGTATAAAAATCAAAAAATCGATGCCACCATTCGATGTTAATATCCACATCCATCATCCATTGATCATAATAACCATCGCCGTCTTTATCTACTGTAAGTTTTTCTGCCGCCTCAAAAAAATCCGAATATGTCCGCAAAGGTGCTTCAATTCCCTGGCTTTCAAACATGTGTTTATTATAATAAATTACTATTGGGTTACATTTCCACGGGAGCTGGTAAATACCGCCATCTTTTGATCGGAATTTATCGTGTAGACTTGATGGGACTCGAACGTTATAGAGGCTGTCGAAATCGGAGAAATCATCCAGCTTAACCATGATATCGGCCTCTACATACTGCTGCATAACCCCGGGCCAGATATTTGAATAGATATCTGGGGTCGACTCGCTGACAATTGCGGCAAGTATAACTTCTTCACTGGAACGCCCCCCTGGCACCGGTTGATATTTGACTTTTATATCTGGATACAAATCATTCCATTTACTAACAATCTCTCTGGCATGTTCGATTTCGAATGAATTGTTGGCAGACCAGAAAGTGAGTTGATACTCACCATCAGATCCATCTCCCTTTGAATTACACGTTGAGATAAAAATTATAAGTAACAATAAAAAGAAAAACTTGACCATTATTATTCTTTTGAGGTGAAATAATTATTCAAACTACAGACTGAACCCTATTGTCATAGCCTGGATATAACCCAGGTCTCCATAATCACGATAACCGTAATCGAAATGTATCTTGCCAAATTCTGTGGGGATCACCAGTCCACCCCCTACAGAAAGCCCTTCGATTGAATCCGATTGACCAAGGCTACTGAATCCTGCTCTCAGGAAAAGCATATCCCTAATATTTAATTCGCCACCGAGATCTATAGCTTCATAATTATTACTTGGATGCAAGGCATCGATCTCTACAATTAACGAAATCAAGTCATTTTTAAATATTTCGGTGGCAATACCAAAACGGAAATTTAGCGGCAGAGCCCAATCATCTGTAGAATATTGAGCCGGTATCTCACCATTATTACCATCCCCAGTTGGTAATGGATCATTTAGAATATCGAGATCACGACCGGACATTTTCATATCGGTTCCATAATTATTTAAGTTGGTGATAATTTTTAAACCATTTAGGATATCCGTGTGATAGACAGTTCCGAAATCCAATGCAAAACCCCTTGCGGTAGAATGCCAGATTCTCTCCTGCAGATACTTAAGATTCAAACCAATGGCGAATCTATCGGTCATCTTTTTCGCTGCAGAGATTGCTAGTACAAAATCTCCGGCGTCAAAATATTGTCCTGTTCCCTGCTGTTCCTGTTCGGTACGAACGATCATGTCATCCATGCCCCACATGGCAATATACCCGCCGATTACCAAATCCTTGTCAACTGGAATAACTACTGAGAAATGCTGGAAATCTGTATCTACCAACCATGGTATATATGAGGCACTAATTTTTGTTTCGGTGACAAATGTAGCTGAGGCAGGATTCCAGAAAAATACAGAACCGTCGCCAGGCATACCAGCCACAGCATTACCAAGAGCCAATCCTCGGGCACTGGCAGGAATGGTGAGAATATCCCCGGCAGTTGTACCGACTTTTGACACATCATTTTGTGCGAATATAGAAAATGAAATGAGTAATATTGATATAATTAGTCTCTTCATTTTATTACCGCAAATTTTCCGGTTGAAACTTTGTCCAACCCATGTATGGTATAAAAATAAATCCCGTAGGCGATATTCATACCATCCTTACTGACAAGATCCCACGGTTCCTGGCCGTCACCGCCAAATCCCTGATGCTCAATTGTATCGACAAGCTTACCGGTCTTGGTGTAAATCTTTATGGTACACTGCACTGGAAGATTCATAAAATATATGCGACGTTCACCACGACCTGTCTGATAAACATTTGATGGTTCAAAAATACTTTGTGCAACATAGGGATTTGGTACCACATAAACATCTTCCATGTCATTTTTGGCTTCGTTTTCATCTACTCCAGCCCCGATGACAGAGAATCGAAAGGTTTCGTTATTCCTGAACGGTTTGGTGGTTGTCAATCTGATTACATCACCACTTCCTGGTGGAACAGGTGTAACTGTTTCATCAAATGGTGTAAACAATCTTATCGCCCATGCAACTTTATAAAAGCCTGATGAAGGTACTGGCTCAACACCGCCCTCGGTTCCCTCTAATATAATGATTGGTTCATTTGGTTGCCAAATATTGTCATAGGAATTGTCATCACCCTGCTTACGTTCCTGTATTGCAAAAGTAACAAATCTTTGTTCAGTAATATTCCAAATAGTAAATGGAACCGGGATAGGAGGGCTTAGAAATGGATATGACCAAACATAAGAAGTATCCACAAATGTAGTATCATTTTCAAATATAATTAGATAGTCGGCGGGATATGGCACTACTCTTGGATAATTGCTGTGATTGATATTGGTATACTCGCCCCAAATACCCCAAAGATCATCTCCAATAGTGAGGGGCTTTAATGTGACATCATAGTTATTTATGCGATCTGGCTGCCAACCACTGGCGCTGTCTACCACGGTAACAGTGCTGTCATTAAACAAAACGATGCCAAGACCGTCAATGATAGGTACTTCCATACCATATAAATCAACCTCAAGTGAATCTAACAGTAGTTGATCATCGGTAATATCTGTGAGGCTAAATAATGGTACTGCTTCATCAAAATGGGATGTGTTTTCGGTGAATCTTATCTCATATTCGTGATCCGCTTTCAGGGAGTCTTCTTCAATCACCAGTAAATCCACCAGACCTGTTGCTGGGCTTGGAATAGTATCCCACATTGCGGTTATACCGGTAATTTCCCCCGGTACATACCCAGCGGCATTAGATCTTGGTGTAACCACAACAGTATTGATATCAGTTTCAAGATTCCCTGAAATATCCTGCTGAATTATCGAAGCGCATTCGCTGGGAGAGAGCCCTCTGGCATGTCCATTATGATCGATCTGAATATTCCCGTCTGCATCTATTCCCACTAATCCTCTGTCGTATGATACTACTGCATAGTAATATGTCATCCCATTGATCACATCACTATCAATATAATAATGACGCAAACCACTGTCGATTCCAAGATTATACTTTAAACCACTCACATCGACAGGATGCAAACCTTCGATCCCATTCGCCAGATCCCACTGGGCAAGTGCCTGCCTGAACATGGGTTCTCCATATGTATTGGTGATTGTAAGATTTTCGTTAAAAAACGGCTCGGTGCTTCGGTAAATCTTGTAACCCTCAAAATCAAATTCTTTTGTGAATGGATCAAAGGAACCTTCGGCGCGATCATCCCAATGTAAAATGACCTGTCCATCACCAGCAATGACATTTAGGTTTGGTTTTAATGGCGGCTGAGCAAAGCGGTAATCAGCATTATATATCTGTTGTATTGTTTCCTTTTTGCGCGCCAGGCTGGAATTCCTTATTTCATTTTCATTTGGTGCATCCGGGAAATCTTTATTAGCAAAGACCAGCGCCATTGAAAATCGTTCAGTCTGACCAGCAAGCATTGGAAAGGGTCCTGAAGAAAAGAACATACCAAGATTTCTACCTCCCTGAAGATAAATATCATCAGTTGGGGGTGCAAGAGGTACAAAAATATCTCTCCAATTCAGCTCATCATTTGTAAGTTCAAATTGATGCACATCAAAAACGGCAAAACCTGTCAACCCCAGCTGATCAGATTCATCTTTATCTGTTTCGTTAAAATTTGGTTCACCGGATGTAGGTCTGCCATCTCCTTCGCCATTGTCAGGACCGGGATAATTTGAGTGATAGGGAGCCAGGCCATCATTTCCCACATCATCATTCAGCGGCTCATTCTGATCCCAGACCCCGTTCTCATTATAATCTTCAAAACCCCACCAGTCCTGATCTTCATCACCCTCATAATGTGCTCTTGGTTCACGATTATAAAATTCTAAGAATTTTCCCACATCATCCACACCATAGGGATAGTCACTAAGCCAATCGCCGGCAGGATTATTCCTGCTCTCATTAACAAGACCATCATCGTCTTCATCTACTAATTCGAGATTACTATTTAATAAATTTCCAAATTCATCATATACCCAGCCTTTACCGGGACTCTCCAAAAATGCATATGCTGCCACTCCAGTTGGCCCCCAGGCACCTGGCTGTCCTACCCCATTATAATCCCAGGCGAAGGATATATCAAGATACTTATTATAACCGCCTTCATCATCCCCTGAGTCAGCTGTGCCACCTATACCCCAATCGATATACTGTGAGAAGTAAACCGAATCATAATCTGTGGTTCCTTCATTGACAATTTCATAATGCCAAAAGATTACATCCTGTGCCAGTACATGCGACCACTGGAATCCCCGCGCTCTTACCTCCATCCCCAAACCACCTCTGGTAGAATCAGAAGGATCAGGGAAAAAAACACCGCTGCCGTCTTCCTGCGGGTAAAACCATTCCCAATCAGGTGAGTCGTCACAGACAAAAAAGGTCTCAACATCGGCATTCATTATACCTCTACCAAAGTATCCATCCCATTGGTTGATCCAGTCAGAATGTTCCGGCCAGAAATTCGGCCAGGTAAATTCGTCGTCACTACGAGCGGGGTACTGCTGGTTTGGATTGGAATAACCGGGTAATGGTGCCCAGCCCCAGGGTATTTTCGTTATTGGATCTGTATCAATAAACTCGCGGTAGTTTGTCGACATCGGATGAATTCTGTTACCCTGAGTATCAAATGTGCTGGCGGCAATAATTGTTGCGACGCCATCAACATAAGAATGCCCAGTCCCCTTTGGCCATTCTCCTGAAGGCTGATCGGGCCATCTTGCAACCTCAGAATGGTTTGAGTATAGTGTTCTAACTGCATTGCCATCCAGAATACCCCATTGGGTATAACGAACATCCCCATGCTCAGGATTCCCTGCAGCCAACAGCAGGAGGTTTGCTGAAAACATAAAAATAATGATCAACAGTAATTTTATAATGCTTGAATTTTGTTTCATAATCATAACTCTAATGATAGACCAATTAGTATTTGTCGCGGTGATGAATACCAGTCAAGATGTGTATAATATTCCTTTTTCGTATTTGCACCCTGTACCTGACCAGGACTCAGTATATCTTCAGTAAAAGAGGCGCGACCTGAATCTTGATGTACATCGATTTCATTCAACCTGTCAAATAAATTATATACTTTTAAAGTAAATTTCATCCTCACTTTTCCCACTTGAATATTCCTGGACCCCAGAACATCAAAGGATATTCGCATTGGTTTCCGACCGGCATTGGCAAGATGAACTGAATTTTCAGACTCATCCAGACTATAAGGCATACCTGTGCCCATTTTACCAATAATTGTTACATAGGCATTATTTCCAATATTGAGTGTCACCTGAGTGTTGAGGGAATGTTTCTGATCCCAGTTAAGAGGTAAAAGTTGTTTTTCAGATTCTATTGGCGGATCTGATTTAGCATCTATCAGGGTGCTTCTGGGATCTGACGCATTTCCCTTGGCAACAGAAAAAGTGTAATCAATACTGGCACTAAAACCATCTGACATTGCTTTTTCAAACATAAAGGTAAAACCCTTTACCTGACCATAATCCCGGTTAATGAATCGTCCATAATTTATTCCTGCAAAAGTCTCCAGGGATGCAACTGTATTTATTTCAGTACCCAATAGATTTCTAATATCTTTATAATATGCTGTCACTTCAAATGAAATAAACTGACTGATCTGCTGCTGAAGACCCACTTCATAAGCCACAGTTTTCTGTGGTTTTAAGTCTGCATTACCAAAAGGATCATTCAAAACGGCATTGGTTCCTTCTTCAGGATTTATGACAAAATCTGGATTTGTGTAAAGATTTTCAAAACCAGGTATCTGAAAGAAATGTCCATACGAAACATGCATAACCCCGTTATCAGATATGGGATATGCCAATCCAAATCTTGGACTAAACTGAGTCACAGATTTTGCTTTGGATCGTGTTGATGTTTGTGGTCTGGTAAGATCATCTAAAACTTCACCATTTGAATCGAAATAATCAAATCTCAACCCCAGGTTCATGGTAAGTGATTTGGTCTCCATCTTTCCCTGAATATAAAATGCAGTTTCAACCGGGTCTCTATCGTAAACCTGATTATCTGCAGTATGAGCAGGAGCAATTTCTACTTGAAAAGCGGTTTCGGGATTTTTCTTTAGTTTTAATGAATCAAGATGCATCTCATGCATTTTTAGCTCTATGCCGGTTTTCAACTCCCACAATCTGTTAATCTGATTTGTATAACTAAATTTGAAAAAATTTGTATCCGTATTTCTACGATAATAACGCATATCAGTGCCACCGGTATAAAATGCAAAATTCCCTGCTTCACGTAATCTGGAATCCGTTGCATAACGATGGTCGAATTTATCTTTGAATAAATAGCGATGGTATTTTTTCCTGGAATTTGATACTGAGATATTTAGGAACGATGTGGGATTTATCAGTCTGTTCCAAATCAGGTATCCAATATTGCTGGTTTCATTTACACGACTATTACCAAGAGGATTATACTGATATAGATGGTCGTAGACACCTCTGGTTTTTTTCTGATATGTGAAGTTTAATGATATTTTATCTTTGTCTGATAAAAAGAAGGATAACTTGCCGAAGAAAGATCTTCGATGATAATCATCCATTGGAATAAACGATGATGTGTCGGGATTTGAGTTGTCGGGATCATATACATTATTGAAGTTATCATATATCGCAGCGGATGAATCGCTGAACCATATATCCCCGATATATACAGTTCTTTCAAAAAAATCACGCCCAAATTTGAACCCCTCGTCCATTGAAGAACGGTAATTGACTAGAAAATTTGCTCGACTGGTAAATGGTCCACGTACAGAAACTGAGTATTCATTATATTCATCTGGGGAATGGTTGTTGATATTTCTGAATATATCATCGTTGTCTGAATAATGATCACCGGCGGTTATCGATATATTGCCGGCAAATTCACTGCCACCTTCGCTGGTAATCATTTCAACGATTGCTGACTGCGCTTGACCATATTCTGCATTGAATGTCCCACTGATGACTTTTAATTCCTGAATAACATCATTTTCTAAAAGTAATGAAGCATTATTATTATACACATCATTGACAGGAATTCCATCAATCATATATGCCACCTCATTTGATCTTCCACCGCGAAAGTGTCCATCTACTACACCAGCCTGTAAATTCAAAACATCCGACACTGTACTTACTGGCATAACCTCCAGCTGCGCTGCTGAAACAGTTGCCTGAGTCGAGGTTCTATCCATCTCAATGATGGGTTTAACTGCGGATACGGTGACAGATTCTCCTTCAATTACAGACAATTCCAACTGGGCATCCACATAAGTGGTGTGGTCTGAGCTTACCTGCACATTTTGAATTATTTGATTTTTATAACCTATCATCATTAATCTGACAGTGTATTGCCCCGGCTGGATATTGATAATCATGTAATGACCATTGTGATCAGTTGCAGCACCCATATTTGTATATTCAATAAACACATTTACACCGATCAGGGACTCACCAGTTTCATCGGTAATCCTACCAGAAATCTTACCGGTTATCGCGGCGATACCAATGCTGTTGGTAAGTAGGAAAAAAACAGCTATTATCCATATTTTTCGACTATGACTTGAGTTTATCATGGTTTTCTATTTTTGGTAAATGCGTTAAGAAACATAGTTATTTATAAGGGAGACGGGAATCCCGCCTCCCTTTTTTTTATTAGCTTATTTAAGGAACATTATTTTCTGAACAATCGGAGCTTCATTATTATAAATGACATTTATAAAGTACACTCCTGAAGCAACAGACACGCCATTTGTGTTAGCGGCATTCCAGATCACACTTTGGTAACCCTGTTCCATTGTCCCGTTTAACAGGGTTGTAACTTCTCGACCCATGAGATCGTACACCATTATTTTAACGTTGCCATCATTTGGCATGTTAAATCCAACACTGACTGTGGGATTAAATGGATTTGGATATGCTGCCATAATGGAGAATTTCTCCGGGACTGAGGCACCGTATCCGATATCTATATAACCATCGGTGGTCGCTGCAAGGGCATCAATAATAGTGAAATCACCAATTGAGGTGAACAGAACGCCATCCTCAGGAGCAATCACAATCAGAGTGGTTATATTATCGAGAGTGCGATAGCTGGCAGCCATAGCAGTTGAAGACGCAGTAAGAACAAAATCTTCATCATGACTGATGGTTATCTGTACACCGCCGACAAATCCATCTGCAGAAAGGCTGGCACCATTATCATCAGTAATAATACTGGCAGCAGTGGCATTTTCATATCTGCCATTGAGAATAATATCAACTATGGCAACTACATCAAGAATATCAACAGAATCATCACCATTGATATCACCATTGGTCAGACCAGGTTCTTCAATTGTTTCAAATTCAAGAATATGAGCTACAACAAGTACAACATCAAGAACATCTACATCGCCATCGACATTTGCATCGCCATCGACATAATCATAATAATCAACTGCGAAATCATCCCACCAGGTTGTTCCCTGGAAGAAGTGCCAGTAACGGGCTCGCAAGCTGTATTGAGTGGCATTCTCTGGCGGTACCAATATTGCTTCAAAGTAGGTCCAGTCTGCATCATCGGCAGGAATGGATTCAAATCGGTAGTCAGAACCACCTACTTCACCCCAGCCGTCAGCTCCCATTGTTCCATCATGCCAGGTTACTGTAAAGCCTATAGCATATGATGGATCAGATGTAGCAAGATCAGCCATACCATCGGGCAGGTCAAATTTAACCCAGGCAGAAAATACTAGGGGTGTGCCATCGTTTTCAAATGAAGATGGATCGGTGTTTACAACTAATTCAGTTTCTTCCACATATTTATCCATCCGCAGAGAGGCATCTCCAGAATGGGCAAATTCAGTTGACTGCCAACCGGATTGAGGCATATTATCACTCCAACCCGCCTGACCAGTACTGAATGCATCAAACCATGTAAACCAGCCTTCCGGCAGATCAGCGTTGGGATTGAAGAAATCACCAACCCATTCACCTTCAGTAGCATTACGGATGAAATAATCATCAGCATATCCTGCGCCAGTAGCACCACTACCAAATTTGAACTCAGTAGTAATGGAAGTAACTGTAACCGGAAATGAAACCGGGAATGGACTTATAATTTCAACCCAGCCAGTATTGGCTTGATCCTGGGGAACATCCAAGGTCAGTGGTGCACCAAGGAGGTCACCTCCGTTTTCATCAAGGAAATTAAAGATAACCTGAACTTTATCATCATCACTTGCCGGATCTGTATTCACACCATCCAGTTTGACCCAGGCCCCAACATTCATGGCGACATCTGGTTCGACAAATATGGACCAGAAACGATAGAGATCTTCACTTACCCATGAAGCGGTACCATCAGCATCAGGCTTGTTTATCCCAAGAGAGTGATTTCCAGTACGATATTCGTTAGTTGCCCAGTTGACATCTGCGGTTATCGATGTTCCAGCAGGACCGAAATAGTTTGGTGCATCACCTTCAAATCCGGCATTTGTCAAACCATAATCATTGCCGATGAAATCATCAGTTTTCATGACACTGAAACCATCCCACCAGGTTGTACCCTGGAAGAAATGCCAATAGCGGGCACGTAAACTGAATTGGGTTGCATTTTCAGGAGGTGTTAATATGGCGGTGTACATTGTCCAATCAGATTGATCCCCTGCCACAGTAAAACGGTAGTCAGAACCACCAACTTCACCCCAGCCGTCAGCACCCATGGTGCCATCATGCCAGGTAACAGTAAAGCCCATTGCATAACTTGGGTCACTATTTGCAAGATCAGCCATACCTTCAGGAAGATCTGTTTTCACATAGGCTGAGAATACAAGATCTGAACCGTCATTATCAAATTCCACTGGATCAGAGTTAACAACCAGTTCTGTTTCTTCAACATATTTATCCATTCTCAATGATGTGCTGCCTGTGTATGCCTCTCCGGAGGTCTGCCAACCTGATTCCGGCACATCATCACTCCAACTTGCCTGACCTGTACTAAATCCATCAAACCATGTAAACCAGCCACTTGGAAGATCAGCATTTGGATTGAAGAAATCGCCAACCCATTCGCCATCAGTTGCGTTACGAATAAAGTAATCATCAAGATATCCTGTCCCCGTTGCGCCGCTGCCAAATTTGAATTCAGTAGTAATTGACGTAACCGTAACTGGGAATGATACCGGAAATGGAGTCATTATTTCGACCCAGCCAGTATTGGCTTGATCCTGGGGAACATCCAAGGCAAGTGGCGCACCGAGAAGATCAACACCATTTTCATCAAGAAAATTAAAGATAACCTGTACTTTATCATCATCAGTTGCCGGATCTGTATTCACACCATCCAGTTTGACCCAGGCCCCAACATTCATCGCCACGTCCTGACCGACAAATACAGACCAGAAACGATAGAGATCTTCACTTACCCATGAAGCAGTACCATCAGCATTTGCTTTGGTTATTCCAAGTGAGTGAGCACCGGTGCGGGATTCGTCCGTTGCCCAGTTGACATCTGCAGTTAGCGATGTTCCGGCAGGACCGAAATAATTTGGCGCGTCACCATCGAAATCACCATTTAGAAAATCATTATCAGCGGTTACAACTTTGCTAACTGAGAAATCATCCCAGTACGTCGTACCCTGGAAAAAATGCCAGTAGCGTGCTCTTAAGCTGAACTGGGTGGCATTTTCTGGTGGGGTCAATATAGCCTGGTAAAGAGTCCAATCGGATTGGTCACCTGCAACGGTAAAGCGATAGTCAGAACCGCCAACTTCGCCCCATCCATCAGCTCCCATAGTCCCATCATGCCAGGTTACTGTAAAGCCCATTGCATAGCTGGGATCGCTATTAGCCAAATCAGCCATGCCTTCAGGCAGGTCAGTTTTGACATAGGCTGAGAACAATAGATCTGAACCATCATTATGGAATTCCACTGGATCCGAATTTACCACGAGTTCAGTTTCTTCTACATATTTGTCCATGCGTAAAGATGCTTCTCCAGAATGGGCAAAATCATTTGAGTGCCAACCGGATTGAGGCATATTTTCGCTCCAACCTTCCTGACCTGTGCTGAATCCGTCAAACCATGTAAACCAGCCACTTGGTAAATCAGCATTTGGATTGAAAAAATCCCCCACCCATTCACCTTCGGTGGCATTGCGGATGAAATAGTCATCAACATATCCAGCTCCGGTTGCACCATTACCAAATTTGAATTCAGTGGTGATTGAGATAACCGTTACCGGGAATGATACTGGGAATGGAGTTATTATCTCAACCCAGCCAGTATTGGCTTGATCCTGGGGAACATCTAAGGCCAGTGGCGCACCGAGAAGGTCAACACCATTTTCATCCAGGAAGTTAAAAATAACCTGAACTTTATCATCGTCACTTGCCGGATTTGTATTAACACCCTCCAGCTTGACCCAGGCCCCAACATTCATCGCCACATCCTGACCAACAAATATCGACCAGAAACGATATAGGTCATCGCTGACCCATGATGCTGTTCCATCTGCATTAGGTTTATTTATTCCTAATGAATGATTACCTGTACGATATTCATTTGTATCCCATGATTTTTCAGCAGTTGGTGAGGTACCATCTGTTGAAAAATAATTTGGTTCGCTGTTTTCGAAATCCCCATTGAACACTTGTCCAAACATGAGGGTAACAGAAAGTACAAGAATACCAATAACAGTAACTTTTACTTTTTTCATTATTATTTACTCCTTTATTATTATATCGAGTTTCATTATCAAGGTGTCATCCCTAATTCTTTTTTTAAATCAATCTGTAGGTTGAAAACAATCGACTAGTACTGATTTTGCAGAGAGATTATACTTTTTTAAGATTTTCTTTGATAACATATCGCTATCAGGGTTGATTTTAATTTCACCGTTTCGGGAATCCCAGGCGTGATTCAATATAACCAACTTTATAATATTTTCAGTTTTATTTAACCAGACGCCAGCTTCCAGATCGGTTCCTTCTAAAATAAATGATGTATTCTTCATCAATTTCGCTGTGATCAAGCGATATATCTCAATCATTAGATGATCATTTTCAAGGCTGTCATCATGCAATGCCAGCATTTCAAGTGGAAATGGGCTGAAAAATATTTTTCCCCTACCATGTTTTATTTCCAGTAGAATTGGACGTTCATCCTGATCCTGTAGTATTTTCTTTCCTGAATGGGTGAGAATTGGACAATCAGCAAATTCAACATGCCCTCGTTTCAGTCGTAATGAAAATTCAATCGGATCTATATGAGAATCTGAAGAAGAATTTGTAATATTTAATTCAGTTGTATTTATATAATGAGGCAAACCAAATTTTAAATCTGTTTTTATTTGAAAGAATTCTTCCTGATCAGGAATCCATGAGTCATGAGCAAAACTTGTATATAGGATTCCACCATTTGTGACATATTGCTTTAGCTGTTCCCAGAATGGTGCCGTTAATCGTTTTAATCTGGGTACAAACAGAATTGGCAATTCGGCAGGATTAAGAGCCAAGGTATGAGATGCTTGTCCGCCATTTTCAATCTCCAAGGCAGGTTCATAGATTATTACCGGATTGAGGTTACTCCGCTTCATCAGTGAAAAGGTATTCAAGTAAAGTGGGTACCAATCTTCAAAATCACTATCCCAGTCATGAGGATATCGATAGTAATAGCTGGATGGTATTATCAATCCGATTGGGGGTGCATCAATTCTTTTATAATTCTCTGAATGCAAACTTTTTACCACTGAACCAAATTTCTGCATTACTTCAGCGGCTTGCCGCATATTACCGTTAGATTTCATCAAACCAAACCGCAGCTCATGGGGATGATGTGAATAGGGACGGGTATTTGTCAACTCAAAATCTGAGAAACACCAATTCAAAGTACCCTGAGCACCATTAATCAATGAACTATATAAGATACATCGATAATAATGGGCTTGATTCACTTCAGATGACATAGTTGCAGATTGACCGAATTCTTCCACTAAAACAGGTTTCCCCCAGTACTGCGCAAGTCTAATTCTAAAGGCTGCCGTAAAGGACTGATGCCAGGGATTTGCGCTTAGTGGATAAAAATGAATGCCGAAAAAATCCTGAGGTCCTGATAGTTTTCTCAACTGGAAATTATCCAGCCTTCTGCTTATTTCAGGTGACCAGCATCCATCTCCAATAGATATGGGACGATGAGTATCAATTTTCCTTATCCAACCGGTTATTTTTTTTGCCCATTCTACTACATCTGCTGCAGAACCTCTTGGCTCATAGTTCGGGATCTCATTGCTAAGAATCCATCCCATCAAAGCTTTGGAATCATTGCAAGCTTGAACAACGGTCTCAACATATAATTTTTGAATATCAATTAAATGAGAATCTGTATAAAAATTACTATCACCACGCCAAGATACATCCCAATCTTCCCCAGACATATGTCCAACAAAAAATGAAAGAATTGTTGCTATCCCAACTTCCTGGCAAAGATCAAGATATTCATTGAGCCTTTCCAACATCAATGGTTCAACCTGCTGAGATGTAGGAATAAAATCAGGCATAAATAAAAATGACCGATGCACATTAAAACCAAGACTGATCATTTTTTCAAATTCTACTTTTATTTTTTCAGGCTGCCAATCAGACCACATATTCAAGCCGGCATGGCCAGGCCAATAATTCGATCCCAGTAAAAATACGGGGAGATTATTGATATCTTTGAATGTTCTATTTTTATTCACTGGATGGAATAATGCTTGATGTTCGTTTTATTAATCTCACGGGCACAATTTGAGTTTGATTTATCCTTTCAGGATTTTCGATTCTATCCATTAACATTTTCATCGCCCCCATCCCCATTTCAATTTTAGGAACATGAACAGATGACAATGATGGGTTTGTCAGAGCGGCATAATTGACATCATCAAAACCGGTTACAAGTATATCATCGGGAACTTTTTTATTCAGTGAGTGGAGCTTTTGGATGCAGCCACTGGCAGTTGTATCATTCACGCAGATAATTGCCTGTATATCTTTGACAGTTTTTACCAATTTTTCAGCACCTTGCGAACCGATACTGGCTGTAGTTTCCTCATCAACAATAAAGTGATATTTTTTATTTCTTGAAATATTCCCGTATCCCAGCTTTTCCATTGCAACTTGAAAACCCTCAAACCTTTCTTTGATTGAAGGATGATAGAATGAACCTCCTACAAAACCAATTCGACTGATATTCTGTGATACGAGATGTTCAACAACCAATTTAATGCCCTGACGGTTATCCATGAAGACTGAGTCAATATCAAAACCCGGTATTGAATAATCTATCAAAACAGAAGGTATTTTTTCGTTATAAATGTGATTAATTAGTAATTTCGAGACACTCCCGGCTATAATAACACCATCCACATCCCGTCCTTTCAGGAATCTTGGGATATCATCTGGCATAGTCATATCACCTGGTACAGTTGAAAGAAGTATATAGGCATCATAGTTTCTCGCCTCAAGTTCAGCACCTAAAAGTATTCTTGAATAAAATGCTTCAGATCTTGACAGATGGACATCCGATATGATAAATCCAATATTACCTGTACGGTTGGCTGCAAGCTGCCTCGCCGATCTCAGGGGCCGGTAATTATATTCATCAATTACTTTCTGGACTTTTTTGCGGGTTGATTCGCTGATATACCCTTTGCCTGAAATAACCAGGCTGACGGTGGATGTTGAAACACCGGATATCCGGGCAACATCTTTTATAGTAAAACTCATTTTGACTCTCTCTCATATATATTATCGAACCGTTTCGATAGATATTATGATAACATATATTATTAATGAAAATGTAAACTTTCAAACACTATTTTGCAAAAAAATATCTATAAAACCCCAGCAGGCTTATTATAGAGTTTGGGAATGTCTTGTTATATTGGGTAACTGCGGCGGGGTCAGTCAGATTGCAAAATCATTGTTATCATCATGATTATGTCAATTATATCAATAGTATCTTCATTATTCAGATCACCAACTATCATTTGATAGTTAGTCATTTCTATATCAGATAAGATAAAATCAGCGGTGATTACGATATCAAGCACATCAAGGTAACCATCACAATTCATGTCCGCCAGGATGTGGCAAACTTCACCAGAATGTAGAGCTTCTATCTCCTGTAAAGGTAGGGCATAATCATAGATATGAATTTGGTCAAGAACACCGTTAAAATTATAATTGCTGTTTCCAGGTAAAACCTGCCCGATGGTAAGATCGTAGAATGTCTGCTGTAGTTGACCGGACCAATCTGTAAAACTATTTAGTTCACCATCTACATATATCTCCATATCACTGCCGCTGTATACAGCAGTAATAAATACAAAGGTATCTTCCTGTAAAACTGTCTCAGAATCTAAATCAATAATTCCCGAATTTTGAGGGGAGTCAGTTTTTATTGTCCAGCGAATACCGCTGGTCGTTACTGAAAGTTTCCAGCGGTTCTCCCAATTACCATGAGAAATGGGATAGGCCTCACGGTCATAAAACTGATGAATATTCATCCATAAACTTACAGAAATCGCATTTTGAAAATTTAATCCAGGATCATTGTCAATACGGATATAATCATTTATACCATCAAAATAATAGGCACTGGCAGGATAACCAAACTGATCAGTTGTCAATGCTGGACCATATACCAGTCCATGAAAATCGTTACCACTTATATCATTGGCATTGCCGCTAAATTCGTAACCTGCGATTAAATTGCCCTGCTGAGATTCCAGAAAATTTCTTACTGATACTTTTAGGCTGTCAATTGCTGATTCCCCGTATCCATCAATTACAAGACAGTAGAGCCAGTAATTACCTGGTTCAGATGGTGCCTGCCAGCTGGCGTTACTTCCATCCGACATAATCTCACCTGCTTCTGCTGACCAATTATACTGCAGACTTTCACTATCAGGATCGTATGCATCACAGGACAAATTTGTAAACATAGTTAAATGTAATTTTCTTGGACTGGCGGTTATTTGAAGAATACCAGGTGCTTCATTAATTAAATCTGATACTTCAATTGATATCGCCGAACTGTCACTATCACTAGAAGGATCTGAAACCATACATTCAATTGAATATATACCTTCATTTTCCGGCAATGTCCATAATACTGACTCACCTGAACCAGAAATTGTACCTGAATCTGCAGCCCAGATATACGATACCTGATCCCCATCCCGATCGGCTGCAGTGCAATAAACTGTCACCTGAGTTTCAGGAAATACCAGGTCCTCGGCTGTTGATAAACTGCGGATTCTGGGCGGATAATTATTAACTGTCAAACCTGAGGAATGATCAACCACAATCCCCTCAACCATCAATTTATTCAAATTATATTCCAGAATAGAACCAGCTGGGATCACTACCAGGAGTATGGCATTATCTGAAGGGATTTGCAGAGGATATTCTCCAGAAATATTTGTTCCTAACAATTCATTATTTACTGCATCGTAAACATCATGGACTTCCTGTCCAACATCAAATATTACCGTATGCATAGATTCATGAGGATTGTAAAAGAGATAAGTTGGAAAGCTGTTGTCGGAAAAATAATCTGTTTTATTGACATCAAGCTTGAGGATGCCTTCAATATTTGTCGTATCAATAATACCGCCAAGGATGCCGACGTGGGAGGATCCATATAAAGCCAGATTCGTTTCACCCCAATCGCCACTGATTGCATCTCCCGTTGCAAAGGGTGATGAACCCCAATATGATTGGCGCAGACCTTCATAACCAATAAGAGATTGAGGATCATATTGTTGTGACCAATTCTCACTATCCTGATTTCCGTCAGGTAAATACTGACTGTAGAATAACCTGGATGCATTGGCAGCATTGAGCACCCATTTTCCAATAGCCCGGGCATATTGATCTGCGTACCTCACCATGGGAACAAGAGCACCAACCTGCTGGAAAGTATTCATCAAAAAGGCATATCCATAAAATTGTGTAGTCTGACCAATAAGACCTGAGCAGTCATAATCTCCCCAGGTTCCAACAATTGCACCCCAGTTACGTAAAGGACCTGTATCAAAACACCAGTTCAAAATTTTGTCCAGATCATAATTTGTATTTAATTCTACATTCATTCTAGCAGCAGTAAAGGCACCATAGGAAAGCTGTAATTCGTAGCTTGGATTTGATTCTAGATTATCCAGAAAGTCCATTGCTAATTCTGCACCAATCCTATAGCTTTCATTACCAGATTTTATATAGGCATTGTATTGAATCCAGGCCAGGGCACCTGCCGCTTCAGGTTCGTGAACACCTGAATTATTTGCTGTCATTGTCTCCAGATACCATCCACGGTAATCCATAAAGGGAATCTGCCATGGAGTCGTGCCCCCTCCCATGGCCTCAATAGCTTCGAGCCATCGATCAGCTACCGATTCAAATTGACTATTGAACTGTCCTGTATCAGGATATAAATCGTAAAGTTGATAAAATAGAATATTTGGAATCGTATCATACCACCAATCATTGCCGCTTGAAGTAACTGGGTGATTCAGGTAAACATTTTCCTCAGGTCGATTATTGAAGTATTCCTCACACATCAGAACATAGTCATTACCCTCCTGACTACTTTTATCTACACCCGATAAACTAGCCCCTACAACGGCTGCCAAAAGATTAATTGCTTCAGAAGAATTTGGAGAGGTGGTTCCCACAACAGTATGCAAACCAAAACTATTGTGCTCAGGATAGTTGGTGGTATTTTCATTCCACCATATCAAGGGGAGATATTCACCGGACTGATTGAAATCAAAAATAAAATTGTCGTAATTAATTGCAGTCTCTTGCCAATCCCTCATCAGATAAGGTTGTGGAAAATTTGGCATTTGTTCTACTCTCTCAATGCTTGTTTGATCTGCATCAATGAAACCAAAGAATAGCAAAACTAGAAATAATTTATTCATTATATCAAACTTCATCAGCATTAATTTACAACTTATTTTGTCATTCTTCTCCTCATCGGGGTTGTATTTACAATGTCACAAATCTGTTATTATGAAAATGATTTTTTGTATCGCCTATTTGAGATGGGGAAATCAACCAAAGATTTTTTGTATCAAAATTCTCATAGAATTATGCTAGATTATTCTGATAACTCTTAAGACCTACATTCCACTGTGTTAAAGCCTTCGGCAGCAAAATAGTATAATCATGGGAAAGGTTTCTGGAAATTTTTAACAAAAAACCCCTCTAAATGAAGGGTTTGTCATCGGGGTAACCGATGCTCCGGTACGTGGACTCTCCCGACATTCGCCTTCGGTTCAGTCGGGACATGGAACCACCGTTCTCGCTCATTTTTCTCATAGTTAAAAAAAACCCTCGCTTTGCGAAGGTTTTTTAGCTCCACGGAACCAACCATAACACTAACTACTTCACATTCAATGTATATGCTTATTATTTAAATACTTACCTCATGTTTGAGGACCAATATTTGGAACATACAAAGGTACGATTAAAGGTTAAAAAGGAGTCTCCAGAGGAGAGAAAGCTTCGTTATGAGAATTTACTTAACAAACACCAATTTTCCCGGGCTCAACTTGCAAGATATTTGGGCTGTAGCCGTGCTTGGGTTACGATTGTCCTGAAGGATTAACCTCATCGTTCTCCTTCTTTGCACTATTTTCTTTCTCCATTCTATCCATTTCTAGAATTGTTTTTTCGATAATATCGAATAATCTGTTTTCCCGTTCCTGATCACTAAGATCGGCATAAAGATTATACATCATTGGTTCAGAAATCATATAAAGCGAACTGGTCTTTTTAAAATTGCCTGCTCTTCTCAGTTTATGAACTGTATATGAGATATTATACATCTCCTTTTTGGCCATTTCTAAGGAAGATTCTGGAATTTTAGCCACAATTGCCTGCAGTATTTTCTCAAATAAGTCAATATCCCTTGCAGTAAGATCATCCTCATTCTTATAAAGAAATTCTTCTAAAAAGTACACTACGCTTTGCAACAACCCCCTATCTGACCGGAACATTTGCCGCGCTCTATCCAAGCAATTTAGTGTCAGCACTGGATCCTCAGTCCCAACAGTCCTAGCTAGAACCTTGTAACCAAAAACCAAGGCAGACTTCGCTTCT
>Ga0257119_1000207_pt1 | contig 65842 bp, 59 predicted proteins | sample SI112_200mmetaG_FD_190179 | JGI IMG/M metagenome (GOLD analysis project Ga0257119, IMG submission 190179) | Marine microbial communities from Saanich Inlet, British Columbia, Canada - SI112_200m | ecosystem: Environmental > Aquatic > Marine > Inlet | place: Canada: British Columbia | collected... | reverse complement strand
AAGAGATGTGGACCTTAAAGAAATGAATATCCTGGTGATAGTAGGATCTTAGTAAGGTGAGAATCCTTATCGTCGTAAGGGCAAGGGTTCCTTGGCAATGTTCGTCAGCCAAGGGTTAGTCGGTCCTAACCAATCTCTTAATTGAGTAATGGGAAAGGGCAAGAGGTTAATATTCCTCTACTATTTTGGTATACGCGGCAACGCAAGCTTTGTTCCAGACGCTTTTGGATAGATCAACACATCTTGTCTGATGTGCCAATATGAATAAATCTTAGGAGTATCGTAATGATGAGAATAAGATTAAATCATAGATGAGCAGGCCTATGGTCTGTTTGATTGATTCCTGGAGCCCCTGAAAATGGAATAATGATAGATCCAAGATAACCGTACCCAGAACCGGCACAGGTGCCCCTAGGTGAGAAGCCTAAGATGTGTGAGTTTAATCTAGTTTAGGGAATTCGGCAAATTAGTCCTGTATCTTTGGTATAAGGGATCCCTGCAATCGTATCTGTATGGGTGCGATAGCAGGGCGCAGTGACAAGGGCGGTCCGACTGTTTAACAAAAACTTAACATTCTGCAACGCTGTAAAGCTTAGAATAGAATGTGATATCTGCCCAGTGCCAGTACTTTAAGCTTCGTTTCAACGGAGTGAAGAGCTGGTAAACGGCGGGAGTAACTATAACTCTCTTAAGGTATGCATAAAGTTGCCTTAAGTCCCATTTTGTTAAACTAAAGCCATTAAAACTTGGGATAAAAATTTGGCTATATGCTGGAAAATCTGAGTATCCCACACTACTCGTCTTTTACAAGACAGTAACAATGTGTTGTCTTCAAAGCAATTTGAAGATCCCAGAAAGTCGAAGACTTTCAGTGGAGGTGCAGACAATCAGCAGGAAAGACTAGGTTCAAAGACAATTTTTTGTTAGAATCTAGAATCCTCAGAGACTACACGCCAAACATTTGGTAACAAATGAAGATATAGTCCGATCCTTATAGCGATATAAGGAAGCTTGTAGAAATACTTGCTCGCCATGTAAATGGTCAGTAGTTCTTTTTTGAATGAAAGTAACAGACGTGAGCGAAATGCCTTGCCGTTTGATTGACGGCCTGCATGAATGGTATAACGAGATCGCCACTGTCCCAAACTAGAGTCTCCCGAATACTCCATCCTGGTGCAAAGGCCAGGGATTTCCAGTGGGAAGCGAAGACCCCGTGAAACTTTACTGTAGCCTGTCGCTGTGATGCGATTTTTGTTATATAGTGTAAGTGGGAGCTGTTTGAAGTCAATGACGTCAGTTAGTGACTTAGGCGCCAATGTAACACCACTTTTCAAAAATTGTGTCACTTACCTCCTATGGAGGGACACCGGTTGGTAGACAGTTTGGCTGGGGTGGCACGCTGTTGAAAGGATATCAATAGCGCCCAATGGTAGGCTCATCCGGTTTAGAAATCCGGAGCAGAGTGTAAGGGCATAAGCCTGCCTGATTGAACTTCGAACATAAAGATCTTCAAACACGAAAGTGTGGCCTAGCGAACTCCCGAGGCTTCTTAATGAGGCCCGGGAATGACTGAAAAGTTACTCCGGGGATAACTGAGTTGTCGCGCCCGAGAGTCCATTCTAGTACACAAATTTATTTGTGTATTAGCGGATATATCGACGGCGCGGTTTGCTACTTCGATGTCGGCTCATCCTATCCTGGCGGTGCAGAAGCTGCCAAGGGTGGGGGTGTTCACCCGTTAAAAGGGTTCGTGAGCTGGGTTCAGTACGCTGTGAGGCAGTATGTTTGATATCTACTGGGAATGTTTGATGTCTGAAAGGAAGGATCTTTTAGTACGAGAGGAACGAAGGTTCGTGGCCCCTGGTGGACCGGTTATCTGACAAGGTAAGCCGGGCAGCTACGCCATAAGTGATAAGTGCTGAAAGCATCTAAGCACGAAGCGCACCTTAAAAAGAGACATCTTAGAACACCGCAAGAACAGCGGTTTGATAGAAGTGATGTGTAAGTTCCAAGGCAACGAGGAATTCAGCATGCACTTACTAACGTTCACAAATTTTTGTTTAATCTACATATGGTTTTCATTAAATTTCACTCCGAAAGGAGTGATTTTTTTCTTTTTAATTATTCTACATATTTTCACATTATTTCAATATAGCTTTAGCTATAATCATTTTCTGAACCCAGCTCACGTAAAGTATAGTGAACACCCCAACAATAAATTTAAATGATTAAATTTTTAAATATTTTTATGGCAAGATTATATAAAAATATCAAAGTTTACCAATTATCTTATGACTTTGTTTTAGATGTGTATGATAATACTGAAAAATTTCCAAAATCAGAAGATAATAATATTAAATCTCAACTTAGAAGAGCATCTGTTTCGATCCCCCTCAATATTGCTGAAGGAAGTGCTAAAGTAAGTAAGAAAGAATTTCTTCATTATTTAAATACCGCTTATGGTTCTGCTAAAGAAGTTGAAGTTTTGTTAAATTTATGTTATGATTTAAAATATTTCACTACCTCCCAATTTGAATTTTTATCAGAAACTCTTGACGAGTTAAATGCTAAACTATTTCTTTTTATGAGAGATGTTGAGGCTAAAATACTTGATCGAAAAACTAAGTTTTTTAGAAAATTTGAAGAAAGGGCCAGATAATTCAGTAACGGAATTATTATAAAGTAAATGTGATTTTTATGAGTTATGTTTTGTAAAATATGCGGATCATTACTTATTCCTAAAATAACCTCTTATGGTAAATGGATGGCTTGTCCAAAAGGTTGTAGTCAACCAGAATTAAATCAGGATAATAAATCTATTACTACAAAAAATAAAGATGTTCCAAAAAGGGTCGAAGTTATGGACGATAAAAATATTCTTGCAGTTCATAATCATAAATGTCCTAAGTGCGGTTATGATAAAGCAGAATTAATTGAAATGTCTTGCAGTTATTCTGATGAAGATAACATTTATCGGATGAAGTGCGGTAAATGTGGTCATATTGTTCAACTTGAAGGTAAAATAGGTTAGAAAAAAAGAAAGAATTTATTTTCTACCCTTTAATGTTTCCGATAGGCATTAATTTGACAACTTTCTTTGCAATTCCTAACTGATGAGAAGATTCTGCAACTAGTTCAATATCTTTGTAAGCACCACCAGCTTCCTCAGCGAGACCTTTCATACTTACTCCGTGCACATAAATGCCATCTTTTAACATTTTTTCTTGCAATTGTTTACCATCAAATTTTTGTTTTGCTGCAGACCTCGACATTATTCTTCCTGCACCATGTGCGGTAGAAGCAAAAGTTTCTTGATCAGCTTTATCACTTCCGCAAAGCAAGTAAGAACCAGTTTCCATACTTCCAGGAAGGATTACTGGCTGACCAAATTCTTTATATTTTTCTGGCAGTTCTTCATGTCGAGAAGGGCCAAATGCACGAGTTGCCCCTTTTCTGTGTACAACTAGTTCTTTCTCTTTTCCATCAATAATATGTTTTTCTAACTTAGCAACATTATGACAAACGTCATATACTAACTTAATTTCAGTTTTTTCTCCAAAAACTTCTTTAAACACTTCTCTAACTCTGTGCATGATAACTTGCCGATTAACAAAAGCCATGTTCGCTGCGCAAGCCATTGCAGAATAATATGCTTTCCCTTCCGGTGAGTTCATTGGTGCACAAGCTAATTCTCTATCTAAAATATGAATGTTATATTTTGGCATAATTTCTAAAAATCGTCTCATATAATCAGTAGCAACTTGATGTCCAAGTCCTCGAGAACCACAGTGAATCATTAAACAGATTTGACCCTCACCGGTAATTCCCATTACTTTTGCCAAATCTTGATCAAAAATATTTTCTTCTTTAACAACTTGAATTTCTAAGAAATGGTTTCCACTTCCTAAAGTTCCAACTTGATCATACCCACGTTTAATAGCTTTTTCAGAAACATCTTTTGCATCTGCCCCTGGAAGTTGGCCATTACTTTCAGTGTTAGCAACATCATTTGCAGTTGCGTAACCGTTTTCTAAACACCATTTTGAACCTTTGGTTAAAACATTTTTAAATTCGTCTTTAGTTAACTTTACAAATCCTGTACAACCTACACCTGCTGGAACTTTCTTAAAAAGTGTATCTACTAATTCTTTAATTTTCGGTTTAACTTGATCCACTGTTAAGTTTGTTGTAATTAACCGTACACCACAATTAATATCGAACCCAACTCCTCCTGGTGATATTACTCCTCCCTGTTCTGGATCAAAAGCGGCAACACCACCAATTGGAAATCCGTACCCCCAATGGCCGTCCGGCATACAACATGAATATTTTTGTATTCCTGGAAGAGAAGCTACGTTAGCTAACTGGTTAAAAACTCCTTGGTCCATGGAATCAAGTAATAGCTTGTTAGCAAAAACTCTACCTGGAACGTTCATTCCTTCTTTGTATGATGTTGGTAATTCCCAAACATTATCATTAATTTTAATTACACTTTCTGGCGGACCTAATTTTATTTCTTTCATTTTGATAACCTCATAAGTATTATGCCACTAATTTTAGAATGGGATTATTTAAAAGTTTCTGAATTTTAAGAAGAAACTTAAAAAAAATCATCGTTTTTTTTCTAAAGTTTCTAAATTTTAAGAAATATTTTACTCGTGGATCGCTAACTTCTTGATTTTCCGATGTAACGTTTCTGTTCGAATTTCAATTTTCTTCGCAGTTTTAGCAACGTTCCAATCATTATCTTTAAGAGTTTGCGTGAAAAATTGTCTTTCAAATTCTCGTTCAGCATCTTTCCAAGAAAGTTCTTCCAATGGTAAGAATTTAGCTATATTTCTAGAAAGTGACGAAACTTCTTGATACATTTTTTCCATCTTTTGCGGTTGAATAATTTCTTTATACTGGTCAAGCGTAGATCTAATAGCTTTATCAACTGCATCTTGTTTATATTCTTCTTTAGACTTAATATCACCACGTAACTTATCAACGTCAATGTTCAACTCTTTAATTGTTCGATGAATACTTCGCCGGTCAATACCTAAAAATTTTGACAGTTCAGAAATGTTACCTTGATGTAACTTAATTTCTTTCTTAAAGAACTCTTTCTTAAAAAACTTTTTAGCTTTTGAAAAATTATAATTTGCGGGCACATAAACATTTAATTGTGGACTTTTAAGTTTATCAGAAATGTCAGATTCAATCTGAGGAATAGTTATTCCCCAATGTTTTTCCATTGATTCTTCTAGTAACGGTGATACTTTTTCTTTAATTGTTTCTTCTAAATCTTTAGATGTCATAGTTAAATTTCCTGAACAATGTTCCTGCTGGTAAACCATAGAGGAAGATTAATACTGGCAGGATAATTAAAATATTATTTTCTGGAATTAATGTTGTAAAAGTAATGTAGATGATAATAAAAAATATGTAATTAGAAATTGTTTGAAGATATTTTCTTTGTTTTTTAATAAAAAATAAATGTAACGGAAAATAAATTATTGGAATTAAAGTAAAGTAAAAGTTTTGGAAGTAAATGAACAGGAATAGTGAATAAGCTAAGGTTAAATAAAATAAAGATTCTTTCATGAAAATAAAATACTTTTTTCCTGGTTTAAGTTCTTCAGGTGCAATATAGGACAAAATTACCCCTAACAGAAATCCTAGCAGTGAGATGATTATTATTAGTACCTCTTTTATCATCTTAAGAAGGAATTAATATAGGTTTTTAAGAGTTACTGTTTAAAACAGAAGCAAAAGTGTAATCATTAAAGAAATTAGATTCATTGTATTAATTTCATGGCCATAATTTTGTAAACTAATTTAGCTAAAGAATAAGCTTCTGCCTGAAAATTTTCTTTTGGTGAGAATTCAACAATATCTGCTGCGATTACTTCTTTCTCTTTAAAGATTACTTTGAGAATTGCAATAACTTGATTCCAAGTAAATCCGCCAGGTTCTGGCGTTCCTGTATTTCTTATAAAATTAGGATCAAAAACGTCAACGTCAATTGAAAGGTAAACTTTATCATTAAGTTTTGGAAGTAATTCTTTTAGTTTGGTTAAATTGAAATCGTATGCTTTCAGTAAATGTACATTTGCTGTTTTTTCAATCTCTTTCTTTTCATCGATATCCATAGATCTAATTCCAAGTAAAGCTAAATCATGTTTTTTAGAAACTTGTTTTGCTGTACAAGCGTGGTTTAAATTTGAACCATTCCAAGAATCTCTAAAGTCGGCATGTGCATCTAGAATTATTACCGAGAACTCTTTATGGAATTGTTCTTGTGCTTTTACTAATCCAATTGTTACAGAATGATCACCACCTAAACTAATTACAAACTTATCTTTATGTTTTTTAATTTCTTTAGAAACTTTTTCAACCATCTCTTCTGGTTCATCAGCTTTAATCGGTTCTAGTAATTCAATTCCTTTCTCGAAAGGTTCGCAATCAAACTGTTCGTCATAATATTCTAAATGTTTACTTGCTTTGATTATTTCAGCTGGGCCATTAATGGTTCCAGTTCCGAAAGTCAAATCTTTCTCATACACAATAGGTAAGATTACAAATTTTCCTGTTTGGTACTCTTGAGGGAGGTTCATCCAATAACTCATTCTACTACCTCCGTTTCAATCTCTTCTAAATCACAAAAGTTAGTTGTAAAATTATACGCGCCAGCGTTAATGAAAACTAATTGATCGCCGACTTTTGGATTGTTTAAATAAACTCGATAACGAAATAAATCCATCGAACAAGGAGTCACTCCTTTAATTACAAATGGTTGAGAATTTGCTTCTTCCTTACTTAATTCTCCATCTACAAGCAACTTAACAGGAACAATTACTGCGTCCATATTTGCATTATACACAGAGGCGTTTACAATAACATTATTTTCATGGATAGAAATAATTTGGGTAATTAATTTTCCAGCAGGAGCAGCAATAAATCTTCCTGGTTCAATCATTAACTGAATTTCTTTTTGGTTTAGCCATTGTTTTAGTTCTGTAATTCTAGCAAAAATTCCCGCTAAAACTTTTACATTAGTGTTTGCATACTCACTTGGAAGACCACCACCAATATTAACTAAATCAATCATCTCTAAAATATCTTTATCAATAATATTTGACAATTCATATTGTAATTTCCATTCAGCCATGTTCTGTGTTTTTCGGTGGAAATGGATTCCTAACTGATTAATGTTAGAATTGTTTCTTAATTCTCGGATTCTTTTGTTAATAACCTCAGAAGTCATCCCGAAAACAAAATATCTTTCTGTTCTTACAGATAATTCTTTTAGTTTTAATCTTAATAATAAATTAATTTTTGTATCGTTCTTTTCTAAATAATTTAATAGCATATCTAAATCAGATTCGTTATCAACAACAAACCAAGAAATATTTTTGTTTACTAAGTTCTTAATTTCCTCTTCGTTCCATCCTTGGGCAAGAAAGATAACTCTTGAACAATCCTGATTATGTTTCAATTCGTTAACAGAATGAACAGAAAACAGACAATCCCTTTCTTTCTCTAAAATCTTTGTAACAGTTTGATTCGTTTTCGAACTGTAAGAAACAAAGTCCGCCAATTGCTTTACTTTATCAAACTGTTCAAGAACTTTACTTTTTGAGATTAAGAATTTAGGATTATTCATTTAACAAGCCCTCTTCACTTAACTCTTCCAGAGCTTTAATCATTGCTAGTGGAAACATGATTGTTACATCACCGATAACTGTAGCGATATCAGAATCGTCTTTGACTTTACCCCAAGACTTTGCTTCGTTAGTAGTTGCTCCTGACATTGAACCAGAAGTCTTATGGGCGGTAGTCATGTAAACGGCATAATCTGCGCCGCCGTTTAGAAGCGTGCAAAGAATAGCATGATGTTTACTAATACTTCCACCTAAAGCAATCACTGCCTTCTTTTCGTCATGCGAAGTTACAAACAAAATATTTCCGAAATCTTTGACAACATCAACAATAAAATCTGGATGTTTTTGTTGAAACAAATAAAGATGAAATCCAAAAGCTCCATCGGTAATTGCTGGACAGAAAATCTTTACATCATTTTTAGCCGCTTGGTACAAAATAGAATTTTCATCGTTTAGTTTCAGACCGATTTCTCGTAATAATTCTGAAACTGCCCAACGTTTCTGTTTCTGATATAGTTCATTAAGAACAGGAGTAATCCAATCTTCAAAATTCATGTAACTTTCATTTTTTACAAAAAGATTTCCTACTCGGTTAACTCCTTGTTCATGTAACTCAACATCATCTGCTTCAAATTTGCCAACAGAAAATTTTTCACCGTTAGCTTTCATGATATCTTCTTCTAAACCGCCGACAGTGGTAACGATTACATCTGCAAATTTTAATTTTATTAACTGTGCAAAAAAGCCCCGTAATCCTGAAGTAACCATATTAGAAGTAAATGTTAAAAATACTTTTGCAGAATTCTTTTTCATTTTAACAAAAACTTCTCCTGCTTTTGCTAGTTCTACACTTTGAAATCCAACTTGTCCATACTGTTGAACCAGTTCTTTAACTTTAATATCTTTTTTCCATTGAAAATCTTTAACTTGCATTTTAATCCCCGTAATTTTTTAATCATTCACTTAAAATGCAACCAAAAAAATTTTTCATTTTTTGCTTGTTGCATTTTTATACCTCACAAACACACACAAACCAACTTTATAATAATAACAACTAACTTGAAAAGAAATAATACTTAACTTCCACGTTTTCTTACTGAACTCATTATATACTCTAGAATATAGGTAGTTTATAAATTTATCCGGAATAATTAGATTTTTTCATTTTTTCTTAAATTTAAAATAATATCAATCAACTTTAAAAAACAGCACTCTATTCAACATAAAATGGAGTATGATATTATTTTCATCATGGGAGAAGTGTACTTTGACCACCCGTTATGCGGGATTGCGATACTGAAAAGGCTCCTTGAAAAGTACGGGTATAAAGTAGGAATTATTGAAAAACCTACTAAAGAAGAAGAAATTAAGAAATTAGGTCAACCAAAACTATTTTTTGGGATTACTTCTGGAGCAATAGATTCTATGGTGAGGAATTATACACCGTTAAAGAAAGAACGTAGTGAAGATGAATATTCTGATTATCAGGAACATGTACCAGATCGAGCAACAACCGTATACTGTAACTGGATCAGAAAAAATTTCAAAAAATCTCCAATCGTTATTGGCGGGACTGAAGCTACGTTAAGAAGGTTTGTTCATTATGATTACTGGCAAAACCGGTCTAGGAAATCAATCTTATTAGATAGTAGAGCAGATGTTCTAGTTTATGGTAATGGTGAGAAACAAATTTTAGAAATTGCTAAAAGAATAAAAAATGATCAACCGTTAGATATGATTGAGGGGACATGTGTGGTTAGTAAAGAACTTCCTGCAAATTTCAAATTACTTCCTTCAGAAGAAGAAGTTATGGATAATCCTAAACGGTTCTGCGAGATGCAAGTAGCAATTAACAATTATACTAACCTGGCTCAGAAAACTGGTCAGCGTTACGTTTTACAACATAAGTCTCCACATTATACCACTAAAGATTTGGACGAATATTATGAACTTGATTTTTCTAGAGAAATACCTACCAATTCAAAACATTTGCGCGGGTTTGAGTTTAGCATTGTTACTCATCGAGGTTGTATTGGTAATTGTAACTTCTGCGCTTTAAAGTTAATTCAGGGAGAAAAAATTATTTCTCGTTCAGAAGAATCTCTTTTGAGAGAAATGAAAAAGTTTACTGATAAAACTTATTTCCGTGGTAATGTTGACGATTTAGGTGGTCCCTCTGCCAACATGTACGGGATGGATTGTTCTCTAAGAGATAGTTGTCGAAAAGATTGTCTTGATTGTAAAAAGTTAGACAAAAGTCATCTGAAATTATTAGAATTGTTAAAAAAGTCTAGAACTGTTCCCGGAATTAAGAACGTTTACATTCGTAGTGGAATCCGTTACGATTTAGCACCTAAAGAATATATCAAAGAAATTGCTGAAAATCATATTTATGATACGTTAAGGGTTGCCCCTGAACATGTTAACAAAAAAGTTTTACATTTAATGAATAAAGATTACGGCAATTTTACAGAATTTTTAAATTTCTTTAACGGTTTAAAGTCTGGTAAAAGGTTATCATACTATTTCATTACTGCTCATCCTGGCAGTTCAATGGAAGAAGCTGAAGAACTAGCTTTAAAAATTAGAAATTTAAACAATGTTAGTTTACAAATATTTACTCCTACTCCAATGACCAATTCAACTTGCATGTATCATACGGGATTAGACCCTGAAACTAAAAAGAAAATTTACGTCCCTTATTCTTACCGAGAAAAGAAAGAACAGAAACGGATTGGAATGCGTTATTTAGAATAAGATTTTTTCTAGAAACAAATAAAGATTAGAAACATTTAAATTAACTAACTAAAATTTAACTTCTATGAAATTAGTAGATATCCATTGTCACTTGAACCAAGATTTGTTTAAGAAAGATTTAGACGAAGTTATCTCTCGAGCTAAAGCAGTTGGCGTGCAAGCCATCGTTGTTTCAGGAACTAATCCTCTTGCTAATAAAGAAGTTCTTGAAATGGCTAAGATTGATCCGATAATTAAAGTTTCACTAGGATTACATCCAATTGATGCTCTCGGTTTATCAGAAGGAGAAACAGGAATTGTTAAACCAGAAGGAAAAGTTAATTTAGAAGAAGAATTTAAATTCATGGAAGAGAATAAAGATAAAATTGTTGCTATTGGAGAAATTGGCTTGGATTATTATTGGGATAAAGATCATCATGATGAACAGAAAGAAGTATTTCGAAAAGTTTTACAGTTAGCTGTTAAAATTAAAAAGCCGGTAGTGATTCATACTTGGGCAGGGGAAGAAGATTGTATTAATATTCTTGAAGAAGAGATTAAAGATAAAATTCCTGTAGTTTTGCATTGTTTTGGTGGGAGAAAATCTTTAGTAACAAGAGCGATTGAATTAGGCTATTACTTTTCAGTTCCTCCATCTACTGTTCGAACTGGTAACTTTAACACTAAAATTAAAAAAATTCCAATCAAACAGTTATTTACTGAAACTGATGCCCCTTGGCAAGGTCCTTACAAAGGGGAAAGGTGCGAACCAGCACACGTTTCAGAAACTATTAAGAAAATTGCTGAGATTAAAGAGATTTCTGTTGAGGAAGCTGCGAAACAGATTTGGGAAAATTATGAGCGTGTTTTTGGAAGTTCTAAATAATTGTGTAAATAGTTAAGCTTCTCTAACTTTTTATTTTGCAATCTTCCATTGGCCAAGAAAAAATTCTTTAAGTTGATTAGAAATTGTTTCACTTTCAATCTTTATAGCAATAGGAGATTCAACCCAAGAAAGAATAATTACTGTATCTCTAAATATTGTTATTCCCTGAGGTAAATTAAATTCTGTATATTTTAATTTTAACTTTGTATGCTTCTCTTTCTTGTAATGTTTGATATTTTTTAATAATTTCACATCCAATTTTTTTTCTTTTCGTCTAACTGCTAAATTTTTAAAGAAAAGGTTTGCAGCATCATTCTTATTTTCTTCATTAATAGAAAATATAAAGTATTGCTCATTAGCTTTTGCGTCTTTAATGAGATTGATAAATAAAGAAAAAAGTGCTTTTTGCCCTTCAAACATCTCTACACTTTGTTTAGTGGAAAGTTTTTGTTTTAATAGTAATTTGGGAAGAATCTCTTCAATGTTTTTCTTTTTCTCATCAATATAGTTAAGTAACGTTTTTGGATCAGAGGATTGGTAATGTTTGATTTTACCTATCTTTACATATGAAGCCAAACCTCTCTTGATGAGTTTGTCTAATATTTCATAAATTTTAGAGGAAGGAATTCCTGTTTTTTTTACAATTGCACCAATTTTTGATGAACCTAATTCTAGAAGTGCGATGTAACAAATACTTTCCCTTTTATTTAATCCTAATTCTTGCAAAGTTTCTTGGATCATAATAGCTAATATAATTAGGTTTTATTTAAAACTACCCCTTTTTGGGGTAGAGAAAATTTATGATCTTTTGAGTAAATTATATTTCTATAACATAGGAGGTATAAAAAAATGAAATATGAAAAATACATGAAAATGAAAACCGGGGAACCGGATTACCACATTAATAGGCTGAAACCAGGTGAGGTTTATTGGGACTGCGCTAAGAACGAAGTTGTTGAATTTGGTTATATGGGACAAACCGGATGGGCAATATGCTATGAACCTGGAGACTCGGGAGGAGGTATGCAAAGTTCGTTTGGAGTTGACCCAGATAACTTAGAGAAACTTGTAAATAGACCTCGTTAAATATTGGCGAGAAGTTAGGTATGACACAGGTTGGCTAAATTTATCTTTAGATCTTTAATTGTTTGCCCCATTCAGTTATCACCAATAAGTGATGAAATAAAGGAAATATTTATAAAATAGCTTCTTATTTGTTAATAGAATGGGTTCGAAAGCAAAGAAACTGATATTATGGACTGCTATTTTAGGATTAGGGCTAGCAAGCGCCAGCAAAATTAATAATTATGTGGAGATGCGAGATAATCCAGGAATAGCTTCAGAAAGAGAGGAAGTGTTTATTCCAGTAGTTAATGATCTGTTGTATAGGTCAATAGATCCATTTGGATATGATATGGATTCTAAGTTAAAGCAATTTTTTCCTAATGCTCTTTTGGGAAGAGAAAAAAATGTTCCCCAAAGAGAGGATGCTTGGAGGCTTTATCTTGGAAAACCACAGGTAAATAACACGTTTTCTATTTCACAATATTCACCTGAAAATTCTGGTGAGGTTTGCTATAGCATAGATGATTTTTTTGATTCCTATCTTGCTATTGGTGATCCCGCACAACAGATAAAAGCGTTTCACGAACGTTCTAAGCTTGGTGGGAATATTCTTTTTGGTGATTTTGGAGTAATGGGTGGTCATCAAGTTGGCATATCTAAAGATGAAAAAGGCAGTTTCATGTTTTATTATGACGTTTGGGATTTAGATGTTCTTCTTGAAAGAGATGGTGGTTTTTTTGGAAAACCATTTACTATATATGACCAACTTTATTTTGACCCAGTTACGTACCAACCAGAAAGAACTATAAAACCCGTTACTAGTTTAGATGATTTAGAACTTATGTGATTGAATCTTCTAACTACACTTGACCAAATCTAAAGCCATCGTTTCTTTTAGCCAACTGAGCAATATTGGACATAACGATGTTAAGTTTCAGGGAGTTTATCCCCCTGCAAGCATGGAACATGCGTAGAGTTTTTCCCGCACATATTAAATGTAACTTTTCTCTTAAATTACTTAACTAAGAAAATTCCGCCACATAAAATTATTTAAACTTATGCATATTTCTATAAATAATATGGATATTGAAAAAATTATAAGAAAAATTAACAAAAATATTCAAAAAGAATTAAGATACTTAATTAAAGAGACCACTATTTTAAAAGACTTAAAAGAAGATGTTGGGCATATAGAACAACTATTAAGTCAAGCAAGGAGTAGTAAGGAAGCATCTTTACTCATAGCTCATTATGAAAAAGAAGCAGTAAGAAAAGTAAAATACTCTGAAAGAATTGAAAGAAAGTTAAACTCTATTGTTGAAAAGATTACTAAATTAATTTTAGATGAAGAAGGAAAATTAACATCTTTAGAAAAGAGAAATTTAGAAAAATTTAGGTCTCATCTTGAAATTATTAAGAATAATCTTACTAGAATCTTAGCATTTGATGGAGAACTACATGACTTGATTAAAGAAAAGAAAGATTGGAAAAAAATTCAAAATAAAATTAATGAGGCTTTGGGAACAGAAATAAAACCAGGCATTTTATCACTAATAGCAATATTAGAGAAACTAAAAAATTTCCAAAATATAATTGAGCCAATTATTGATGAAAATCTTATTGATAAGAATGGACGCATTATAGATTTTGAAGAATTTTTTGATTCTTTTGATGAAAGAGGCGAAGAAGTAACTGGAGCAGATATTTTATATGATAAAAATATTAATGCAGCTAAGGGGATTTCATTTTTAGTAGTATTAGACTCGCTTTCAAATCATAAAAATTTAGAGATAAAATCTTCAGAGGGGTCTTATGCAAATGTTCTAGAATTAAATGAAGCTAATTTTGGAGATACGTGGCAACATGGTATAGCAAAACAAAATTTTTCTTTTTCTATATATTTTAACACAAATGATATTGTTGCTAACCGTGGAGAAAAAATAGTAGAGAGAGGGTATACTAAAAGTTACATTAAAACTGTTGCAGCGGCCTCTCCTCAAAAAGCCCGTGAATTATTAAGACAAAAAGTTCTTAGAGTAGATGGGTTGTTATCCTGGAAAAGTATAAAATATGTTGGATTTAGGTATAGAGATGAAGGAAGATTTAAATTTAAATTTTATCATATGTTCACTACTTTTAAGTAGTTTTTACGCAAATATTTATAAAGAAATACACCTGATTTGGAGTTATGACGCTTGATGATGTATTTAAAAATCTTAAAAAATCGTTTAGATTACAGGATAGCATATCTCCTAATGTAATAGGTAGTAGTGCAGTTTTGTCTAGGGGAATTAAAGAAGAAGATATTTTAGCATTATTGGATGGGAAGAGAATTGAACTACATTCTGAAGGGAAGGCTAATGCTGCTAAACCATTCTCTGGATTTTCGAATGAAGGTCTTAAAATAAGTTGGAATTATGGATCCAATAATAGAGGTTATTTAGCAGTAATATTATTTGATGGGAAGAATTTTGAAGTGAATCAAGGTCATGACAAGAAATATGTATCAAGCTTAGATCATATTCATCAACAACACAAAGTTGCAGAAAACCCCTATGTATGCAGGATTACTGGTGATTTTTCTATAGAAGACATACACTATTTGATTGTTAGAGATCAACAAGGGTTCCATTATTTTTCTCGAGGTTTAGAAGCAAACCCATTAATAAAAAGAGTTAGGTTAAAAGGAGATTCTATAGATCAAAGCACTATTTTTGGAGAATATCATTGGTTACTAAAAGATCAAAAAATTGAAGAAGAAATTATTGGCGATATACCTAATTTAGAAGTAATATATTCTGAAGTACTAGGGGAGGATTCAATTGAAAACATTAATGATGTAAAAAGATTGGTCAATAGAAGAGATTTTGATCCAAGATGTGAATCAGAATTTCGGTCAGACAATTATCAATTTGAATATAACACATCTTCAGCATTCTTAATTAAGTGGTTTCAGAAATATAAGATTCCTATTATTGGGTTGAACGGGTTTGAAAAAGGTGAACTTAAAGTAATCAATCCTAAAGCAAGGTCGTTAACTCTTGTTGGAAGGACACATATTAACCAAGTATTTGATTATTTTGATTCCACTCAAGTTTATCTTCCATGTTATGATCTATCATCAAATCTTCCAGATGGTTTTTGAAATTTAAAAGTGTGGCGGAATTTTCTCAATTTTTGTAGAATTAATTAAGTTAGTTATAATAAAGCGCGGGAAAAATTAAACATAACATCGTTTATGTTGAAGTCTGAGTATTTATCGCTTACAGATCTTAAAACAAGAAAATCTAGCCCCTCATAAAGTGATAATTCTATACCCTTACTAAATAAGAAATAAATAATAAAAATAAAAAAATCAACCCACTTTCTTTTCAAAAAAGTGTTTCTCAATTATTACGACAACTTTATTGATTAATAACAAGATTACTGCTCCGGCAATTATCAAACCCCAATCAATTAAGTTTAATGGTGCGGTTCCGAATACTTTTGCTAACGGTGTATAAATTGTTGCTAGATGTAATAATACCGAAAGAACAATTGCTCCTTGCAACCATTTATTTGTAAAGAAGTTCAAGTTATACCTGCTTCTAATCATATGCAATCTGGCTAATTCAAAGACTACGATGGCCGTAAAAGCTACTGTTTGCGCTTTAGCTATCCCTGAACCTTGGTACAGCCAAAACAAAACTAGAGTGGCTAATCCTATCAAAACCCCGAAAGTTATAATGTCCCAACGTAACTCTTTGGAGAGGATACTTTCTCTTGCTGCTTTTGGTGGCCGGTTCATGATCCCTTCTGAATGTGGGTCTAATCCCAGCGCTGTTGCCGGTAAACCGTCCGTGATCAAATTGATCCATAAAATCTGAATCGCAGTAAGAGGTAATGGTAACCCCGCCAGAGAAGCTGCTAAAATTACTGTTATCTCACCCAAATTACTTGAAAGAAGGTAATTAACAAATTTTCTAATATTATCAAAAATCCCTCTACCTTCTTCAACAGCACTAACAATACTGGTAAAGTTATCATCAGTTAAAATCATGTCAGAAGCTTCTTTAGCAACGTCAGTTCCTGTAATGCCCATAGAAATTCCAATATCTGCTTTCTTTAACGCAGGAGCATCATTAACCCCATCACCGGTCATCGCAACAATGTACCCTTTCTTTTTCAATGCAGAAACAATACGCATTTTATGTTCCGGGTTAACTCTTGCACAAATACCAATATTTTTAATTTCCTTTTCAAGATTTTTGATCTTTTCTAATTGTTTACCTGTAATCGCTTTACCAGTAATTCCAACTTCAGCAGCAATAGCTTGCGCAGTAGTAATTTGATCACCGGTAATCATAATAACTTTTATCCCAGCTTTTTGACATACCGCAATAGAATCTTTAATTTCTTCCCGAGGCGGGTCAATCATTGCTTGCAACCCAACAAAAATCATTCCCTTTTCAGCATTTTCCTTTTTTCGATAATTGTCGTTATAAGCTAATCCTAGAACTCTTAAAGCTTGTTTAGCAAACTTTTCATTCTCTTTAAGAATTTCTTTCTTTTTATCTCTGGTTAAACGTTGAACTTTACCTTTGATCAGAATTCTATCACAATAATTTATTAAAATGTCAGGTGCACCTTTAGTATAAGAAACTTTACCCCTCTTACTTTTATGAACTGTAGTCATCATTTTCCTTTTAGAATTGAAAGGAATTTCGTCAACTCTTGGTTCTTTCTTGTTAAGTTCCTTTTTAGTAAAACCCGCTTTTTCTGCAGAAACTATTAACGCAGCTTCTGTAGGGTCGCCAAGAACTTCTCTCTTAGAACTTTTACCGCTAAGTTCTGCATCGTTACATAAAGTACCAACTTTAAGCAGCTGGTGTAAAAATTCTGGATTAGCAAGTTTCTTTTTAAGTACAAAAGTTCCCTTGGCTTCGTAACCTGAACCTGTAACCTCATAAACATTATTATTTGCCCAAATTCTTGTTACTGTCATTTGGTTATGAGTTAACGTTCCAGTTTTATCAGTACAAATTACGTTTACACTTCCCAAAGTTTCAACACTTGGTAATTTTCTTACTAAAGCGTTCTTTTTAACCATTCGTTGTACGCCTAACGCTAAAGAGATGGTAATTACTGCCGGTAAGCCTTCAGGAATAGCTGCTACAGCAAGAGCAATCGCGGTTAAGAACATTATTGTTGGATCTTTTCCGGTAAACACTCCAGCTAAAAATACTACTATTGCTACTAAGACAACAGCAACCGTTAAGTATTTCCCTAAATCACGCAACTTCTTTTGCAGTGGAGTTAAAGTTTCGTGCGCTTCCTGAATCATGGTGGCTATTTTTCCTACTTGGGTATTCATTCCTGTAGCTGTAACAATCGCTTTACCTCTCCCCTCAGAAATGATTGTTGAAGAGTAAACCATGTTTGTTCTGTCAGCTAATGCCGTTCCTTCTTTAAGAACTTCAACAATTTTAGATACCGGTTGCGATTCTCCTGTTAATGGCCCTTCTTGAGTTTGCAGTTCATGTACTTCTACTATTCTTGAATCTGCGGGAACTTTATCGCCAGTTTCAAGAACTATTAAATCGCCAGGCACAACTTGGGTAGAATCAATTTTCATTTCCTTCCCACCGCGAATAACTTTAGCTTTGGGAGAAGCCATTTTCTTTAAAGCTTCAATGGATTTTTCTGCTTTATATTCCTGGATAAATCCAAGGAAAGCGTTAAGGACAATTATTGCTCCGATAACAATTGCATCAACTTCTTCTTTAAGAAATATTGAAATTACTAAAGCAACTATTAAAAGCCAGACTAAAGGGCTAGTAAATTGTTGTAAAAATATTTTAAACGGGCTTATTCCCTTTTCAACCTTAAGTTCGTTCAAGCCATATTTATGTAAACGATGATCCGCTTCAGAGTTAGATAACCCTTTCTCAGTAACTTTAAATTCAGAATAAATATCTTTAACATCTTTTTCAAAATAATCCATTTTCTTCCCTCAACCTCTTTTAAGTAATAATAATATAATAATAGTAAATAGTTATGGTATAAAAATGTTTTTGTTAAAATTAGATATAAAATTTATATTAAAATAGATAGTTATTTACAAATACAGTAAAACAGTTCGTTACTAAACTCAATCAGTTCAAACTTATAACCTAAACGTTGAGTCATCAGTTCTATCCAACCTCTCCGCGGATGGTTCATTTTCTTACCGGACATGGTTAAAGTTGGAAAACTTACGATAATAAATTTTGCTGGGATTGCGTTAATAATTTGTTCAGAAGTTTTATGACCTTTACCTTTATCTAAAACGTCAGTCATCTTAAACAGAAAGGCCAGATCTGCTTTTGGTAATTTTTTGACTTTTTCTGTTTGTAATAAATCTAGAATTCCTGCTTTGCCGTTTATATTCTTATCTTTAAAGTATTGGTTCAAAATTTTAACTTCTTCCCTACTTAAATCATAAGCATAATAATCAACATTTTTTAAGTTCATATAAGAGTAAGATAATGGATTAAACCCTGCACCTAAATCTAGAATGGTTTTTGGAATTCCAGTTATTTTGAATATTTTTTTGTACAATTGATTATAGAAAGATAATCTCTCTTTAGTAGAAGAATGAGTTTCTAATATTTTCTGATAATCTTTCTTTTTAACAAGTTCTTTAAGATTCTTAGTTTCTTTCTCCACTCTGAACAAACCGTAAGATCTTCTTAGTTTAGCACGAACTTCTTTAACAGTTTGTTTATATTCTTTAGATTTAGGATTGGGATTTTCATTCAATTTCTTAAATATTTTTGGTTCGCGTTTAAAAAACTGGGTCAATTCTTCTTTAATGAACTTATCATCTAATTCAGCCAGTTCTTTCTTTTGTTTAATATTTTTAATTAGTTCTTTTATCATTATTTCTTTCACAGTCATTTACCCAAAATCTCTCTTTTAACAAGTTCTACCTCTTTAATATAAGCAACATTATAATTTCGATAAATGTTCCAAGCAGTTAAATCTGCAAAACCTTCATTAATCATCTCCAAACTATATCCATTATTATGTTTTAGAAAAAGATTATGATCAATTAATTTTAATATTTCCCCTATGATTTTCTTATTATTTAACAAATGATGAACATATTCATGGACCAACACGGCTTTACCAACATTAGTTAATGTTATTTTATAACTTCCACTTCGATAATATAATGTAGTATCAAAAGGTTTTAATAAAACAATCCGACCATTTTTTCTAAATGTTTCTCTTTTTGCTTTATAATAAGCAACAACGTCTGCACCTTTAGCTTCAATTTCTTTATTTAACCTTTTTGGTCTTACCATCTGATCACTTTGAAAAACTTCTCCTATTGCACTAGTAGCTTTAATTTTTAAGTCCAGTTTTAAAAATTTTTTCATCTTATCTTTATTATGTTTATACTGAAGAAAATTTGGCGAAATTAAAATTAATCTGGTTAAAGTTGATTTAATCTTATTTTCATTTTTATCAATAAATTCTTTTGCTATTTTTGATAATTGAGTTGTCTTTAGTATCATTTTAAGAATATTAAATCTTTGTACTATAAAAACATTTTTAAACAGACAGAGAATAGTTAATTGTTAATGAAACGGAATTTTAAACATCACGCCAAAAATCTATGGAAGTTTTTTTGGCAGGATGATAGTGTCTGGAGCTGGATAGCAAACATTATTGTTGCTTTCTTACTTATTAGGTTTATTGTTTACCCTGTTCTAGGAGTTGTTTTAGGAACAAGTTTTCCTATTGTGGCCGTACTTTCTGAAAGTATGGAACACGGGTTACATAACGGAGTTATCTGTGGTCAAAGTTTCCAAGAGTTTCCTGAATCGTTTGACAGTTATTGGCAAGTTTGTGGTAATTGGTACGAAGAACGGGGGATAACTAAAGAACAGTTTGCCAAATTCCCGCTCAAAGACGGGTTTAGGAAAGGTGATGTTATTATCATCTGGCGAGCAAACAGTAACAATTTAGAAGTTGGGGATGTTTTAGTTTTTCAAGGTAATAAACCGCAACCAATAATTCATCGTTTGGTTAATATTTGGGAAGAAGAAGGACAAACTTATTACCAGACTAAAGGTGACCATAATAGTCAAAGTATTTCTGGCAGTTTAGGCGAAACTAAGATTAAATCAGACCGGATTTATGGTCAAAGTATTTTAAGAATACCCTACTTGGGTTGGATAAAAATACTGTTTGTAGATGCAGTTAAACCGTTAGGGATTAAGATCGTAAGGTGAATACTTTTTTATAATCCAAATTTCAATAAACCTTATAAATAAGGACTGAATTCTCAATAGATTAAACTTAAATTAAGCTTAATCAAACTTAAATGTGTGGGTGAATAATTATGTTTTGTCAAAAATGTGGTTCTATCTTAAGACCAAAGGTTAAAGCGGGTAAAAAAGTACTTTATTGTAGTTGTGGCTTCACTAAAAATGTTGAAGGTGAAAGTTCTACTGAACTTAAAGAAACTATTACTGGATCAAAGAAAGTTGAAGTTATTGAAAATCTTGAAACTCGACCAAAAGTTAAAATCAGGTGCGAAAAGTGTGCTAACGATGTTGCCTATTTTTGGAGTCAACAAACAAGGTCTGCTGATGAACCAGAAACAAGATTCTTTAAATGTACAAAGTGTGAACATACTTGGAGAGAATATTCATGAACTTAATCAGCTATCAAGAACTGTTATCTCAACTTAAAGAATCTGAAATATATAATGATTGGATTAAAGAAAATTCTGATAGTTTTCTGTCCCATTTTTTTTGTCAATTAGATAGTGAGTTTAATCCAAAATCTGAATGGGAAATAGGCATTTATTCTAATAACAAAATCACCGTTTTTGTTCCTATCAAGCAAGGGTTTGAACTGAAACCTGCTGATGAAATTTTTAAAAAACCAAATTCAGAAGTTGAACCGTTAAAAGTTGACGATATTAAACTTGACCTTGATCAAGCATTAAACATCTTTAAAGAAAACTTTCCTAAATTTTTTGCTAAAGAAGTTTTAAGTGACGGTTTTTTAATCTTACAAACATATAATGATAAAACAGTTTGGAACTTTACATTTATTACTAAACAGATTAGGTTCATCAATCTTAAAGTTGATGCCGGGAGTGGTGAAATTGTCAGTCATGATACAGTTAATCTTGTCCAACAAGGACATGCTAATAAATAAAGTTAAAAACTTCTTACAAAAAATTAATTTTAAAAAGTAAATCAATTATTTTCTGTAGTGAAAACAATAAGTAGTGCTTTTTCTCTCCACAATAATTACACTTCCCTTTTAGAGAAACTTAAAACTATTGAGCAATGTTTTTACCAATTTATCCCTCTGCAAAAGTGGTATTGAGACATTACAATCATTAGTAGTAAACTGCAATATTATTTTCATAGTGGTATCGGCTTCTAGAATATATTTTCAAAGTTGAAAGTATTTATAAGTAAGTATAGATTCTAAAAAAGTACGATGGATGTTATTAAAAAAAGAGGTGTTGATGTTTTATGAATAAAATTTCTTACAAAGCAATGATGAGTTGCAGGACACTAGATTCTTTCTGCCGAAAAGAAAGCGAAGAGGAAGAAGAGTAAATATTCCTCTTATTTTTTAATTTTATTTTTTATTTGTTTAATTCCAGAAATGTTTCTTTTTCAATCTCATTAATTATTTGATGTTCTTGTAATTTTAAAATTTTAAAATTTTCTTCTAAACCATCCTGAAAAGCTAAATATTCTTTAATATTCCTATGGACTGTTTCAACTAAGAAATCAAATTCTGAATTTATTTCATAGATGGAGTTAACATTTTGATGTTTTTTTAAAAAGTTTAACAATTCTTTAATTTGCGAATGTTCGATTTTTAAAACAAATTTAACTTGATGATTATATCCTATTTTAGGAAAATCTACAATTGTTGAATGTTTTTTGATTATTCCTTCTTTTTGTAATCTATTAAGTTTATCATAAACTGTAGAGACGGGCATTTCTAAATTTTTAGCAATATTTACTACACTGTGCCGAGAATTTTTTCTTAAATGGGTTATTATTTTCAAATTTGTACTATTCATTTTATTAAAAATCCCTCTCTTTTTATATCATTGATCAAATAATTTAGTTGTTTATCTTCAAGAGCATAATTATTATTTAACTTATCCAAAAATTTATCTAAATCTTGAATGTTCTGGTGAACAGTTTCAACTAAGAAATCCCAGCCATTATTAATTTTAAAAAGATTATTAACGTTTTCATTTAGAATTAGGTGTTGTTTAAGTTTCTCTTTATTATTTTGGCCGACTCTTAAAAAAATTTGTGCCCGTGTATGATAACCTAACCTTTCAAAGTTTATTAAAGTAGTATTTTTTATAATTATACTTTCTTGTAATTCTTTTAATAAATCAAATAAAGTTGAGATGGGAATTCTGGTCTTACGACTAATAGTGGTTAACTTTTCTCTAGAGTTCTCTCTTAAAAAAGAAAGTAAAAGAAAATGTTTTGGTTGCATTTTTTAGTGGATTAACTTCAAATCTGGCCCATTATTGTTTCCAGTGTAGCAAACAATTGCGTCTTTATGATACTTTAACAACCAAACCGAATCTGTGTGATAAGGAGCTTTTTGCAAATCAATACCTTGTTTCACTAAACTGTTTAGTAAAGGTAGTGCTTTGTTAAACTCAGCTTTATTTCCAATATTTCCTTTTCCATCAATATCAGCATCCATTACATGTCCAATCGCTAAATCATAAACTGCATTTACATCTTTAGGATTTAAGTTTGCTCGTAACCCAGCAATACTCTTAAAATTATCTTTCTGTCTTGGATAATGACCATCTCTTCTTTCCGTTTTTAAACATGCAGAAGCCAAATCTAAAAGAGCTTTATCACTACGATGTTTCTGGTTATCAACATTTAAGATGTGGTAAATTGGAGCTTCTTGATCCCCAGGAGAGTCTAACAATCTTCCTGGTAAATAATTTTCTACAAAGTTTTTTGTAATGAATTCTACATCTGGGTTTAGTTCAATAGCTTTTAACATATAATTGTGTGAACCATTTTCTTTACCCAATTTCTTTAATGCATTAGACATTGAAACATGCACATCGGCATCCATTGGATGATTGGTTAGTCCAAGAGTGGCATATTTAACTACTTTTTTGGGTTTGTCCTCGAAAAGAGTGATTAATCTTTTATAAGAATCAACACAACTTGGATCTAATTCAATTGCTCTTTCATAAGCATTGACTACTTTATTTTTTCTAACTTTGTTTGCAATGCCTGTTACTGCAGCATAAGAAGCTGGGGCTGGTAAAGCAAGAATCATTCCTGTGACTAATCCTGTACCAGAAAGGAATTTTCCCACTTTACTTTTACATTTTGGTAAAATTTTTTCTAATGGTTTAAACACCGAGTCAAAAATCGCACCAGCATTCTCATCATTTTTTTCTGTCTTATTTCTGTATTTATTGGCCATCAAAGTTGCATAGCAATAATGATTTCCAGCTGCACTAAATTTTGCATCAATTCCTTCTTCAATGAGTTTCTCATCAATACTTGCTGCTTGTTTAAATGTTTTAATTGCTTTTTTATTATCGCCATCTTTGACGTAACAAACCCCTTTTGTTCTCAAGATGTCACTTTTTATTTCACCTTCAATTTCTTCATTCATCATTTCATCAGCCATTTTAATAGCTTGCGGATAATATCCATTGTCAGCTAGGCTTTCCAGTTCCGACATTTTATTTTTTATTTTCATTTTTATTTTTCCTCCGAGTTTGTTGTGAGGGGTTAGAAACGTTTTTGTTTCTCATTTCCTCATTGTTTGTTTTTCTCCAAAATACCTCTTGGAGTTAGTTTGTATGTTAATTCAGAATAGGTGGGATTACCAATAATTACCGTGTACCCTAAATTAACTAGTTTAAAATAAGTTTCTGTATACTTTTTTTTACTAATAGATTTGATTTCATTAGAAATGGGATTAACTTTTCTCAGTTTTAAAATAACATTGTCAGGGTCAAATTTCTCTTTAATGACATTAGTGTCAAAAATGGTTTTATCTTCTAATGTTGAAGTTAAAGTTAATTTACGTCCATAAACTTCTTTCCATTCATTAGCAAAGTTATTAATTTCATCCAAACAATATAATTTTATTTTATTAGGTCCGTTACCATTAACAATTCGTTCCCTTTCATAATCACAAGTACTATTTAGAGAAATCTGTAAAGATATTTTTTGTTGAGATGATTTCTTTTTAAAATTTAACATACTCTCAAAAAACCCATACTTTTTTGCAGCAATTGATGATATTTTTATTTTATTTTCTAAAAATTTTTCTGAGAGAGAATATAATAAAGTTTCTAAATTTTTATTGAGTGATAAATCTCCACCTTTAAGTAATCCTAATTTTAAAGATTTTTTATTTTTAACTAAACCATAATTTAAAGCAATATCAATGCCTTTTTCAAATAAAGAGATGATTGTTTCAGATTTAGAGTAGAATGTTGCTTTTTTGCCACCATAACCACAAAAATGACATTTAGCCACACAACTTCCATCGTGGTGGAGGGGAACTTCAACTTGATAAGGCGTTTCTGTGTTCGTTGGTGGATCATGAAGAATACTTTTTGGAGAAAAATATTTTTCTAGGTTATTCTTGTCAATAACACTTTCATAATTATGGGTGGGAGCAATAACAAGTTCATAAAGTTTACTTTCTAATTCTAAGATGCCCCCAAAAAACTTTCCATGTTGATTAATTTGTTTTATGCTTACAGGTTCCATTTGTTTTCACATTCCCAGAATAAATCTGGTTTTCTTGTAATATTTCTAACTGAGGCAGAACTGAAATATATACTTTCTTCAATTATAATTATTACTGGTAATTACATAATTACTTTCCGAAAAGTATTTATATGAGTCTTGTTTTTTAGTAGAAAGATTACGAAATTAATGGAATGCTTACAATGAAAAGAAAAATCAATCGTGTTGGAACAAGTACACTTACAGTTTCATTACCTAGCAAATGGGCCAGAAAGTATGGAGTGAATGTAGGGGATGAAGTTGATGTGGTTGAAGATGGGAAAAGTTTAGTGATTGGTAGTGAACAAAAAAGAACTTTAGGTAAAAAAGTTGTTGAGGTCCAATCTACTAAAGAATTTGTAAAAAGATTATTATATGTTCCTTACGTTTTAGGTTATGAGGAGATTGAAGTTACATTTAAAGAACAAAAAGTAATGGAAAAGATTGAACAAACTGTAGAAATTATGTCCGGATTTGAAATTATTGACCAAAGACCAGGATTTTGTTTAATTCAAAACATTGCTAAAGAAGAAGAAACAAAATTTAAAGAAATATTTAAGAGATTAGTTTTTTTAGTTCAAACCATGGGTGATGAATTAGAAAAAGGTTTGAAAGAAGATTCTGAAAATCTTAACGGTTTACCTCCAATGCGAAGGATGGCTAATAAATTAACTTTGTTTTGTGGAAGAATACTACATCTTAAAGGCCATAAAGATCAAGATAGAACAATTAGATATTTTTTAATTGTCAATTTATTAGAAAAAATTGCTATCCATCTTCGAGATTTAGGTGACCATTTTAAAGATAGAAAAAGCAAATATACTACTAATGAAATTAAATGGGTAAAGTATGTTAATGAACAATTAAAATTATTCACTAAACTTTTCTTTGATGAAAAGAAAATGGATCAATTGGCTGATTTTCGAAGAAAAACTTGGGAAGTGGCCCATTACCCAGAAAATAATCTACTTAAAGGAATAAAAACTAAAGAAGATTTTTATGTCGTTGCTAGAGTAGTAATGATTTTGGATAAATTAGACCAAATCATGCAGGAAGTTCATTAGCTGCAAAGTATTCTTTAACTCTTCGTTCATGATCAGGATCCGATATGTCTAAACCACTAGAATCGGTTGGCAAATGACAAAAACCCTCATTTTGATTAATTAGTCCTAGAATATGACGATAAGATCCAACCCACAAACTTTTACCAAGTCTGTTACCCATTTGTTTTTGCATGTCTAAATCAGTCTTTAATTGTTCATATGTTTCTTGCATTTTTGTTACAAGTTTTGACCTATTTTCTGCACTATTGCCAGTTTTAGCTTTTTGAAATGGAACTCCCAAAAGAGGATTAAATCCAGTAAACGCCACATACATACAAACTCCTAAAGAAAATTTATCTTTTTCCTCATCACTTAAAGAATTAAGCACATATGCAGGAGAACCTAAACTTTCATGAACTTCTTGTTCTTGTTCCTTACCTAAAAATCTTGCTGATTCCCAATCTCCAATTTTTGCCCTAACAATTTTATCTTTTTCATCAGTCTCTATTAAAATATTTTTTAATGTTAAATCTTGATGATATATTCCTTTTTTATGTGTATAGATTAAAGCACTAATAACGCCAGGAATACTTTCTTTTTCATCTCCATAAAATACTGTTTTAAACTGTTTTGTTGTTAAAGGCCCATGTTTTAAAACATAATCTTCCAAATTTTCTCCTTTAGCAAACTGTTTCATTATAATGTATGGTCGGCCATCTGACAAAGTTCCAGGATTATGGACATAACCAATAATTGCTTCATGATTCAATTCCCAAAATGCATCTATCTCGTTTTGCCAAGCATCTTTTCTAATTCGATCTTCTTTCATTATAGAAATTACAATTTCTTTCCCTTTCATCAAACCAGCATAACATTCTCTGTTACCGCCTTCACCAATTTTGTGGGTTAACTCATCAATTCCAGGGATTTGGGAAGAAATTTTTTCCATTTCTTTTTTAAGATCAAATTCAACCAAAGTAATCAATTTTCTGTCATTAACTTCAGAGATATTAAAACTTTTAATAGAATGAATTGAACTATGACTGAAGAATAAATTTAAATCAGGATTAGAATCATAACCATAGAGTTGGTATATCTCTTGAATTACTTTTTCAAACATCTTTCCTTCTTCAATTAATGTTTCAAAGAATTTATTGTCATTAATCCAACGGTGAGGTAATAAAGGGGCATCATTAATTGAAATGGACAAGCCAACATGTTTTGTTTTACTATCATGAAATCTATTTGGTAATAATTTCTCTTTTTTTATAGTTTTAATTGAAGAATCAAAATTATCAAAATGAGGGTCATTACAAAGTTCTTCTAAAGTAATTACTTTATTTGTGATAGTTTGAACTTTTTTCCAGGGAAATAATTTTTTTTTTTTTGAGATTATTTCTTGAGTAGTAACCTCCCCAATCTCAAAAATTGATTTAGTAGTAAGTGAAAATCTAAACCCATATTTTGTGCCATGAAAAATTGAATTAATTCCAATAGATTCAAACATATCTTCATGAACTTTCATATAATCTTTATTTAACATTTCATTTATAGAATTAGTCTGATCTTCAGTAATGTTATTTACATCAAGAAGATATTGTAAATTAGTTTTAGCAGTCATTCCAACATTAGAAAAGCGGTCAGCATCAACAAAAGAATTATATGAAAGTTCATGCTCTTTTTGACTTCTAAATCTTGAACAGTCCACCACATGTATTTTTACCATTTTAATTAATCCTCCTACTTAACTTATTAATATTATACATTTTTAAATCATCAACCAATTCATCAACACTACGAAATAAATGTACATTAATTCCAATCTCTTGTGGATAAACTAAGTTCTTTTCCTTATCATCAATAAATAAACATTTCTCTGCCGGATTGCCAATCCTTTCTAAAGTCAAATCATAAATTGCAGGGTTTGGTTTTCTCATCCTAACTTCTTCAGAAAAAACTTCTACTCGAAATGTATCCGGAAAGTTTTCTCTAACTACTTCAGTTAATTCAGGAACAGAATCTGATAACATTGCTAAATCGTATCCCTGCTTCTTCAAATTTAGAACCAACTCTTTCATTCTCGGATCAGGATGACCAAAACTGGAAAACTTTTTTTTTAACTCATCGGTTGACAAAGGTACGCCTAAATCTTGGAATGCTTGATAACATTCTTCTGCAGAACTTTTACCAATATTATAATCATCCCAGACACCAACATCAAATTGCGAGATTACATCCTCTTTAGCAATTCCATACTTTTCATTGATCCAATTAGCTAACTGTTGGCTTCTTCTAGTAGTACAAATAACTCCGCCGTAATCAAAGATGATTGTGTTTATTTTTTTTGTCATATTAACACTAGTGGTCTCCCATTAAAATTTTCTTTTGAAAATTCTTTTTTTTTCTTAAGATGTTTTTGATATTCTTCTGTTTGTGTTGCTTGATTATATTTTTCGGAATAAATTTTAAAATGCTCATTTAAATGTGGTCCTGAAGACAATCTTTTTTCAATTTCTGGCATAATGCTTCCCATAATTATTCCCCAAATGTAATCCGGTTCTGGCAGGAATTCTATAAAGCTGTTATCATTTAATCTTTGGTTTAGTCTTTCAGAAATAATAGAAACATTTTTTCTATCATGTAAATTGTTTAAATATTCTTGATTCATCTCTTTTCGCTGTTCTGAACTTTTAGACCTTTCAGAACGAATTTCTGCAAGATTATTATATTTGGGTAAAAAAGGATGAACCCCTGTAAGTGAGATATACATTGTTACTCCCATGGCAAACATGTCCGCTTCCGTACTACTTACCCCCAAGATGAATTCTCCATTACTATCAAACCTTTCTGGCGGTTGGTAAATATGTGAATGATTTGTTAACCCTGAAACATTAGAATCAAGAGTTAAGTTTCTGATATTTTCTAAATCACAAAAATATGGACGAAGTAAAATAGTTTTTTCGTCAAGATTTGTTATCTGTTGTACAGCAACATTATCTGGTTTAATGTCCCCAAATGTTTTTTCTTGACGGTGTAAATAATCTAAAGCATAGACTAATCCATGTCCGGAGTTTCCAAAAAATATATTTGAAAATATTCCAAAAGTAAAACCTTTGTCAAATGGATTTAATAATTGTTCAAGATTTTTAGAAGGTTGAGAAGAGATTTTTCTAATTCCATTTTGAACTGCTTGATTGCTAATTAATTTTTCAACAATGTACCACGTTGGTTTTCCTTTATAAAAACAAGGCCCAAATCCGTAAACTGGAACGATATTATGTTGCGATAATTCTTCTGCATGTTCTTTTTCGGGAACTATTCCTTTATCAAAATAATACTGAAATAATTTTTTATCTTCTTCTCTTAATCGAGAAACATCAATTATCTTCACAATGCAATTTTCTCCGGAATGGTTTATTCCAGTATGAACATCTCGGTCGGCTCCCCCTCCAACATGTTTTTTTAGCACAAGAGGAATTCGAGAATTTGCATTAAGCTTTAAATCATCTATCTCATTCAAATTAGATAATACTAATTTATATTTATGAACGCTTTCATCCAATATTTGATTTAACCTTATTGTTTTAGTTTCAGTTAATTGAGGTAATATCTTTATTAATGGATTATCGTATTTTTTTAAAGGTCCCATTAATGTATCTATAGAATAATAAATGTCTTTTAGTGAACCAATAGCTTCTTTATTTTCAATGATTACTTTTTCAAAATTATTAGATAATAAATCTAGATAAAAATGGCTTTTTTTTTCTTTAATTAATTGATTAATTACATCATAATGATCTTTAAATCCTAACATTTGGTTCAAAAGGGGTAATTTAATTAATGCTCTGTTAAAAAATAAGACCCTTGCAAGTTCTTTTTTATTATCTTTAAAATTTATTAACAAATCAAAGGTATTCTTTTGTGCACCAAAATAAATATCTTCATAACGCTCATAAATAAGTTTATGACCTTTCTCAGGAAAATGTGTTGCCCTAAAATGATTATAAGAAATATGCTCATTAAAAACGCTTTTATTCTTAATGTTATTATTTTCTTCTCTAGGATTAATTAAATCTTCAATAACACCTTTAAAAACTTCTTCAGAATCTTTAACAAATTTTCCAAAGTCATCACATAACACATGAAACGAACGTAATAATGAGAATATTACTCTTTTAGTTCTCCAACTAGGGACGTCATTTATTCTCGTTAATTTACTAACAAGTTTTTCTAAAACCATCTTCTTACTACCTATCAGTAGCAATATATAAACTTTTCCCTCAAAAAGCTTAAATAATACCTTTATTCTGAACTTAACTATGACTATTAAAGGAATAATCTTTGATGTTGGTAATGTTATTCAACCAGTTGATTGGAATACAGCAGCAGATATATTAAATGTAAGTCCAGAAAAATATAAAGAAGCCTTCATGAAAGATAGAGAAGATCATTTTAACCTTTATGAAAAAGGTGAAATACATTTACTTCCATATGCTGCTTTTGTTTTAGGAAACCTAGGTATAAATGCTTCAAAAGAAAACATAGAAACTTTTTCTGAATCTAGTAAATATCTATGGGGAGCACCTAATCTTGAATTAGTTAAACATATAAAATCTTTAAATCCAGAATTAAGAAAAGCCATCTTAACTAATAGCTATCCAGAATTAGAAGATAGAGCAAAATCTTTTAACGGAACTGAATTAGGTTATCTGAATTTATTCCAAAACCAGGTTTATTGGTCCCATCATATTGAAGCAAAAAAACCGGAAAGGAAAGCTTACGAAACTGCAACAAAAGGATTAGGATTAGTTAATGAAGAATGTCTTTTTATTGATGATAAAGAAGAAAATGTTTTAGCTGCTAGAAAGTTTGGCTTAGAAGCAATACAATATTTAAATTCAAAAGATTTAGAAGAAAAATTGACGTTATTTTTTTAAATAATTTTTTATAAATTCAACAAAAATAACCATTGTCTTCATTCATCATTTGTTAGTGGTAATTAACATAAACTTTATAAATGAACTCTTCTTATAGGTAAATATGGGCCTTATTTCGTTGGAAAAAATAAAATATTCAGAGGGGAAAAAATGAAAAATAAATTATACAAAATTGCGTTAATGGCGGGATTAGTTTCAGCATTTACTTTAGGATCTATAAATCCTAGTTATTCAAAAGATAAACCTAAAAAAAATAATCATTCTGAAAATTCTTCTAGTTTAGAAGATGTATGTAATGTTCCATTAACTGTAAGAACATTTAGAAAAGCATTAAATCAAGGTCCTGAAGGAAGAAGTCGCGTATTAGTTGAACTTGCACCTGGCATGAAGAGATATATTCTAACTGATAAAGATGGAGATTTAATAAAATCTTTTGCTAGGGGTAAACTTTACATGGATGAAGAAGATATTAAAGAATTTGTATATGAAACTCCTAAAGATGGTCATAAAGATTATTTAAGTTATGCATTTAATTGTTCACGTTTTAGTAATTTATATGTTGAAATTATGAAAAAGTTTAATGAACTGGACAAGAATCAAAATTTAGTAATTGAACCGAGTGAACTTTAATCAAATTTTCCTTCTTTTTTTGCTTTTTCTAAATGACCGATTTGTTTTTTAGTTAATTTAAATTCTTTGAATAATTGATATGGTTCACCTTCATGCATAATTACTTCACTATGCTGATATGCTACAAATTTACCCGTTACAGAATCAATAGAATAAATACATTCAGGACAACGCGGATTGTCGAAAAGTTCCTTACCGGTAAATTCTTTTTCTTCAGGATGATATGGTTCAAGAGGAATTTCTGGTTTATTTAATGGATTGGTATCAATTAATGATGGTGTTACTAATCCTGTATTTAACATAGTTTCACTTTCTTCTTCAGACAATGGTGGTAATTGTAATTTGGCTGGTTTTATTTCTTTAGGTTCAATAGCTTTTGTTGTTTCTACTTTTTGCTGTTGATCAGAAGCTGTTTCTTCTTGATTAGCAGCACCAGTATCTGTAGTTGGTGATGAGGGTACAGCCATTTCTTTTCCACTAGAAGAAACAAATTTTTTCTTTGTAATATCATATTTATAAGTTACACCTTCGCTTTCGACTGAAAGTCCAGAACCTTCAGCACCATAAACATATTTATGATTTTTACAAGTATTAGACTTACAGAATGATTTTAATACATCTGGTTGATATGTATATCCATTACGTACATTCCCTTCTGTTTTAACATATTCTACCCCTTCGCCTTCAAAAAGTTGAATGTTATCTTTGTTAGTTTCATAAAAACTTTTATCTAATTTTGTTACTGCACTATAAGATTTACGACCAAATGAAACTAAATCAGGAGACCCATCACCATCATTATCAATAAAAACAGCATTTGAATAAGCTATTTGGGTGCTTGGTTGTTTATTATAAACTTCAAAATCAATATTTTCGTAAGGACCAGTAACAGTTTGACTAGGAGATTGTTTTGGCGTTGTTGTTTCTACTTTTTGCTGCTGATCAATAGTTGTAGTTTGTTCTTGTGTATTAATATCCTCAAAAGAATTTTCATCTTCTAGAGCATATGAAGGGTCTCTAAGTTCTCTTAAATAGTTATTATAAGTAGTATACTCATTTTGTGGGTCACTAAGGTCACAATCATTTTGATCACAATAATCTGCAAAATCTTTATATTTAGATTGTTTTGATGTTATATCTTTAGGTTCATCAGGTAAATTTTTTCTTTCCATGTCTGGCATTTCTAGTATTGCAGGTAGATCTGCATCTTTTATTTTAGTTTGTCCTGGTTCAGAAAATTCTCCTAATTGAGGATCAACTTCTATTTTTCCATCAGGTAAATTAAAATCTGGTTGATCATCTATTATTGGTGTTCCATCATCTGGATATTCGAAATCATCATCATCATAAGAATAATCAGGATCACTAATTTCAAGATTTGGAGTAATAATAGGTGGTGATAATGGTTCTAATTGCGGTATTAGTTTTGTTTCTGCTGGTTTTAATGGGGTAACTTCATCACCTTTAAATTTCCATCTGTAAACAGAAATTATTCCACCTTTACTTGGGTTCTTGTTTTTATCTCTTTTTAGTTCATCTATACTAACATACCGGTCATATATATGTGCACTAATAGCTGGTTGTGATCCCGCAAATTTCTTAAAATATATTTTTCCACTTCCTGGAGGAATTTCAATTACTTCTTTAATTCCTATTGCATGACCATCAAGAAGTATCACATCTCCAGGTTGAATTTTGTCATAATGGGTAGGAGGAATAATTTGGATGTCCCTATCCCAACTACCTGCTTTTCTAGTTTCTCTACCAACACCATTAGCATAAGTTTTTGTTCCTGTAGAAGACATCCATCCTTCAATGAATTTTTGTTCTTTTCCTTCAAATTGATTACCTCTTAAACAGGTTCTACCATTATCATAACAAATATTTTTACCAGTTGCTAAAGCGTACTCATAAGCTAACCTGAATTGAGTATCAATACATTCTTGTGCTCCATTTAAAATATCAAGATCTAAAGAATCTTGGTTTGAAGCATAAATTATTGGTGATTTTAATATTTCACCACCTACAGTAATTCCTGCTTCAGGCTTGTAAACTTCACGTGTAAATTGTAAAGTATAATCATTTTTTAATACTGCGTGCCCTTCAATGTACTCTTGGTAAGATAATTTTGCATCACCATTATTAGAAGTAACAATTTGACCAAAAGCACCAGTCTTCTTTACTCCCATATTTGAATTAAGTTTTTCATTATTTTTATCTTTAGCTTTTTTAATATTACGTAATTCTAAATCCAATTTATAATATTCTCCACTAACATCACTTCCAATAATTTCATTTTTCTTTTTCTCTAAATTTGATATTTGTTGCTTAATAATTTTCATTTCTTTTTCAATTCTTTCAGTTTCCTTTTCGTTTCCGGTTCTTACAGCTCTCTCACGTTGTCCTTCTTGATATTGATAATCTCCTAATAAACCCCTTTCTGAGATGCCATTTCCCTCTAATTTTTCTCTAATTTTTTTAAGTTCTGTCTTAACTTTTAAAAATTCATCTTTGACTTGAGGATTTTGTTCAATTTTTTTAATTTGCTCTTTTAACAGATTTGCTCTGATATCTAAATCATTATTTCTGTTAGATAATTTTAATTCTTCTTCTTCATTTAGGTGGGCATAATATTTTGTATCTACATCTAAATCATAAGTTTTCTTTTCACCTTCAGAATCTGAATACTGAAAACGCATATCAGAAGATACAAGACTATTTTGACCTTGACCCCTGCCTTTTCTAGCATATTCAAAAAGAGTTTTCCCTTTAATCTCATCACCATCTGCAATAAATTCCCATTTTCCATTATTAATTTTCCCTTCACCATTCATATCTAAAAATAATGCTAATGGATGACCATCTCGAGATACTTTTTCAATTTCCATCTCTCCTCCAGCTGGATGAAATTCTAGTTTTCCTTCTTGGATATTAGTTATTCCATGCTCATTATATTTTACAAATTCTGGAAATATTTTATTTTCTTCTTCAACTTTAGTTTCAAATTTTTGGCCACCTAACCACACCTTTTCATTCCCATAAACAAAATAATTAGAAATAATTTTTTCACCATCCTTCAATTGAGCTTTCTTAATTTTTGGAATTATTTCTTTATCATAAATTTCTTGTCTTTTAGCTTTATATCTTTTTTTAATTTCTTCTTTCTTATTAATTAATGGGAAATATTTGTCAGTTATTTTTTTAAGTTCATTTTTCTTTTCATTTATATCTTCATCAATTCTATAAATCTCTTTTTGATAAATATCAATTTGCTTTGAAATATCATTCTTTTTATCAATATTTGTTTCTCTGACACGAAGTTCATATAATCTTGTTAATTTTTCACCCATTTCACTATATTGTTTTTTAATTTCAAAAACTTCATTATTTTTTTCTTCAATCTCTTTGTTCATTTCAGAAAATGTAACACCCGTACCTTTACCAAGACCTTCTTCCAAAATATTCTGTAATTCCTTCTCTTCATTTCGATCAATTTCTAAAGTGTTTTCATTTTCTGCATAATGTAAATCAAGTTCGCTTTCGTACCAGTTACCAAACTTAGTGATATGGTTAAAGCCCTGAACAACAACATCAGAAGAAGTAAGAACTTTTACTGGACGGCCATTTTTGTAAACTAAACCACCTTCACGGATTAAATCGTTATTGGGAAGTTTAATATTCTCACCAAAAATAACTATCTCAGTTTTAGGGTCAATCTTTTCAATGTTTGCATTAGCAGTAGTTAACTTGTTTTCTTCACGGTTAAATTCAAATGCAGGTAAATCATCATCATTTTTATTGAAAGTTATTCCTGCAACACTATCGGCTGTTCCTTGAACAATACCATCATTTAAACTAAACTTGCCGTTAATAACTTCTTTTCCATCAAAAGTACCCTCTTTAATATTCAATGTTGTTTTTCCATCTGGTGAAATTTCTGCATCAAGTTCACCACTGAATGACCATTCATTACTACCTTTACCTAAATGTTTATTTTTTCCTTCAGCCATTGCAGTATTACTATTATCAATTAAAATAACATTACCATCTTTATCAACTTTAATTCCAATTTTAGAATTTGAAAATTTGTAAATGTCTGTTATTACTTCACCGTTAGCTCCTTTCAAGGTTCCATCTTTAGAAAAGTCTACCACTCCTTTACCTTCGGCGATATCCAAATTAACACCTTTATGTTCCATAAATTTAACAAAAGTTTCTTTATTTTCGTTAACATTTTCTGGGTTAACAAAATATTCAACAGCAATTTGTTCATTGTTAGGGTTTTGGAAAGTATTAATGCCAGCAATAAATCGGGATTGATCTTCAACGCTCATTAATCCAAAGTTGCTTGGAGTAGGATTTTTAGAAAATTGTTCAAAAGTCATTTCAGTAGTTATTTCTCCAACCGGTACATCAGTTGTTGCAGGTATTTCTTCCGCAGAAACAAAACTTGTAAGTAAAAATAAAGTAATAACTAATCCAATGGTTAACAAGTTTAATTTATTTTGTTTTTTTATCATGTTTTGATTTATTTATGGTTAAATTACTTTAATAATTACTAATTCATTATCTTTATCGCCCGATTCGTCTTCAGCCGTAATGGTTACGAAATGTGTTCCCCTTTGATCTTTTTTAGGACTAAAACCAATCATTCCATCAAATTTAATATTAAACAGTCCAGTATTGTCTGTATAAGAAACGTTTTCTTTATTACTTTTAACGAGATATTCAAATAGTTCACCAGCATTAATTTCAAAAGTTCCCAAATCTTCAATTTTTAAATATTCAATTTCTTCAACTTCAAGATATTCCATTATAAAATCGAATGTAAAGTTTTTTCTGGAAAATGTTGTTGGTTTTTTATCTTCTAGCCTAAACATGATAATATCATTAGCGAAAACTGAAGTGTCATGGATAGGTAAAGCGTCAATTAATATTTCCTTACTTTTTGCCGTGTCTTCCATACAAGTTAAACAAATGTAACCTTTATCTTCTAAATTTTGTTCAACTAATTCTTTTGCAGCTTCAAGAAACTTTTTAACGTTTAAATTGACAATGTTAGTGAACGTCTCCATTTCAGTTACAGAATCGCCAAGTTCAAATTTTAAAGGATAATTTAAGTTCACGTTAGTTTTTTGGCCGTAATCAACATTAACAATAATTTTTCCTGCAGTAACATCATACCCTGACTTTTCAAACGTTTTAAAATGGTCAACACATAGTGGCATATTATCTTTAATGTAATGTTCAAGTTCTTTTTCTGCATCTTCAACGCCCAAAATTATCATTTCATCTTCATAATAATAGTAAGGAAGGTTATCATCAAAGAAAAGAATTGAATAATCTAACGGTGATTGGTAATAGCCACCTTGCCTGCCAATTAATAATAAACCATTCTCAGTAACTTTTTCTAAACAGGAATCAATGTAAGATTTTATATTTTCTCCTTTGAATTCAATAGTTTTTTCTTCATTGATTGTAATGTCTTCAGTTACTGATTCTTCTTTAAAAATGAAAAATACTGAGAACATAATAACAATAAGTAAACCTAGAATAATAAATATTGTAATCTGTCCCCTTTTATTATTAATATACCTCTATAAAAGTACTAAATAATAAGGCTATATAAATGTTATCTGTATATTATTACAAATTTAACCGTTCATAAACAACTTCTTTAATTTTCTCTTGAACTTCGTCAATCCCTAAATTTCCGTCAATGATAACTGTATTTTGTTCCTCGCCAACTAAAGAAATTGCGTGATGATATTGTTCAATAACTTTTGTTAAGAAATCTTTCTTTTCAAAATATTCACTATTTTCATCACGGTTACCCATTCTTGAAAAAGCTTCATCAATTGAAACGTCTAAAAATAATGTTAAGTCAGGCTTATATAATCCTTGATGCATCTCAATCAATTTTTTCATATCAGAACCTTGTGCACTTTGGTAAGCTAAAGTTGAAAACTTGTGCCGATCAGAAATAACAATTAAACCTTTGTTTACGTTTGGGACAATAACATTTTCTGAATGCCACTTTCTATCTGTAACGTACAAGTGCGCCCAATAATCACCATCATGGATAACATTTTCTCCTGGTAATAAATCATTTTTAAGTCTTCTTCTGATTTCTTTACCATACTCTGTTAACAAAGTTGGTTCTCTAGTTAATATAGGGACGTTAGCTTTATCTTTATCAAACAAATAATCAGCTAACCGCATCACTTGACTAGTAGTACCTGCACCATCAATCCCTTCCAGCACAATAAATTTTCCTTTTTTCATAATTTAACAAATTGTTATTTGATTAATAACCTTTTCTAGTTTAAGAAATGTATATTGATTAAATAATTACAAAAAGTTTATATAGTTTGAAACTACTATTCAGTAAAAACAGCCTGAGAGTATTTATTAAAATGGAAATGACAAAACAAGAATTCGAAAAATTAGTAAGGAAAGATTTAAATTTTGCAATTAAAGAAGATGGATTAATTCTAGCTACAACTTATGATAACCCTAACTTAGGAGAAGAACTAAAAGGAAAAGAAACAAAACCATATGAACATTTTCAAGTATTTGATCAGAATGATCAACCAATTATTGTTGATGGAAAAGATTTAATTTTATACAGAAAAGAATGTCACGGCGAGAAAAGAATAAATGGGGTATATCATAGAGGAGGAAACGCATTTATTGTCAATGCTAATGATGAGATTCTTATTCCCACTAGATCAGCAGATAAAGATTTATTTCCGTCAATGAGTGATGTAAGTGTTTCAGAACATGTTTGTGTTAGAGAGAGTTATTTTGATTCTGTCTTAAGGGGATTTCAAGAAGAACAAGGTGTTAGTATTGAACCAAATAAGTTACAGTTAATTATGAAAGTTCCAGTTATAGATTCTGAACAATCTGAAATATGCGAATATTATGTATGTAGGACTGAAACAGTTAAAGGTTCAGATGAAATTGCTTCTCAAAAATGGGTTCCAATCCAATCTTTGCTTGGTAAGAACATTGGAAAAGAGCTAAACTTTAGACCTGACCATTTACCTGCTCTTGAGAAATTTATTTCAATGTACAAATAAATTAAAAAAAGCAAAAGAGTTCTATCAATTAATTAATAAAAAAGAAAAAGTGGAATTGATCTCAAACTATCTGTAAATTCTTCTTCTAATCCCATCAAACTCATGCGTACCACCAAGAAACATTGTTGTTAATGGTGCTACTTCTTTAGCAAGGTTAACCATTTTATTAGCTTTGTAACGAATGTCCCATTGAGCATGAGCATCTTCTCTCATTCTAGAGAAATGGTACAGTTCTCTAATGTTAGTTTTAACAATAACTCTTCGTTGATGTGCGTTAGTTAAACAGTAATCACTTAACTCTGGAGTTTCTGGATGATTTTCATTAATCAAATCAACAAACTGTTCTGTTTGATCAATAATATTTCTAAAATTTGTTTCCTTGCCAACTTCTTTAATGGATTCGGGAATTGTTACACCTAAATCAGTATTATATTCTCCAGGAAGTAAAGTACACATTCTGTGTCTTTTCATTTGGGCATAACAACTAGAAGACATTACAACTTCAAAAGTCAAATCAGCTGTTTCAAACTCTCTTGGCATTGAATCAAATTTTCCTAAATTTTGTAAACTATCTTTAAGATAAGCAACTTTCGTATCATCATCAATATTGCTGTAAAGTAAATCTGCTTCTTCAATGCTCAGAGAAGAATTGTTAGCAATCAAAGCACTAATAATTAATCTATCAACATAACCTTTAGGAACTGGTTCCATAGAAACTTCTTTAAAATCTTCTAATAAAGGATCATCATAATTAAATAAATCACTTACTTTTTCAATTAAAAGACTTGTTGCTTCAACCATATCATTTCTACCCTTTTTTAAGAAATCTTCCTGCAATGAAGTTCCCTGAGTTTCTTTAAATGCACCCTCATCCGCCATGATAATTAGAGAAGGAACCACTTTCTTTGCTTCCTGATATAATTTATCTCCCATTTCTCTAACTTCTGCTAAAGGGTGATATTTGAAATCTCTAATAACATGTTCTAAGTTTCTCGCATTAGCAGTAAAACCTAATTGTCCTTCAGTTGCTAAATTTAAAACGTAACGGGCATCTTCTTTTGCCCACCCTTCTAAAGTATTTTTTTCACGATTATTTTTATCAGATTTCCCTTCATTTTGTTTCTCAGTTGCAATTCTTGCAAGTTCTGGATTTGTTTCAAATTGATGTTGTGTTAATTTTGGTAATAATTGATGATAAAAATTATTTTGTTCTTTTGTTAGTTCTGTAAACAGATTTTTCTCTTCTGAAGTAAATTCAGTCGGCATTACAAAATCTCCATCAAGAGTTATGTAACGTTGCGATTTTTCAGTAAATGAACATAAACGATGAGCTTCTAAAGCTTCAATCGCTAATCTTGAAATTCCAATAATGTCGTAATTAAGTGCGGCATGTTCAGCTACAGAATGGTGACTCATTTGGAAAACAATGTTTTTGTTAGATTTTCTAGCAGACTTAATTTTATCTCGTGATTCTGCTCTTAATTCGTCAACTGACCGAGGGTCTCTACTAATTCGAGCGTAAGCAGCAGAAATAACTTCAGGAGTAACATTATCAGAACCATCATGGGTTCCATTTTTTAATTGCTTTAAAACTTCAGTATCAACATTGTAACCAGATAAAATAATTTTCATTTTTCACACCTCGTTTTTATTAATTATAATTTAATCTTTATTTAAATACATTTACCTCTTCCTATATAACAATCAAAGTATCTTCTTCCTAGAACAATAATAGTTTTAAAGAACCCTATTCTTAAATAACAACATGATAATAGGTGTTACTGGTAATTACGCTTCTGGAAAGGATGAAGTTGCAAAAATATTACAAAAGATGAACTTTTTTCATATTTCTTTTTCTGATATTTTAAGAGAAGAGTTAAAAAAAAATAAGAAAAAAATTACTCGTGACAATTTGATTGAAATTGGTAATAAGTTAAGAACACAATTCGGACCAAAAATTCTTGCTCGGTTAGCATTAGAAAAAGTTGAATATGGAGAAAATAATGTTTTCACTTCTATCAGAAATCCTGGTGAAGTTGAACTCTTACAAACAAGACCAGATTTTGTGATGGTTAACGTTACTGCACCTGATAAAGTCAGGTTACAAAGGATTATTAAAAGAAATAGGGAAAGTGACCCGAAAACAATTAAAGAACTGAGAAAAAAAGAAAATTTAGAAAATAGCCATGATCCTAATTCTCAACAATTACAAAAAGTTGCTAAAATGGCAAAAATTAATCTTAGTAATGATTCTACTGTTGAAAAACTTGAACTAAAAGTTCGAAAGTTGGTTGAAGATTGGATCTTTAAATTACAAGAACCGAAAATGTCCTGGGACAATTACTTTATGAACATTGCTGATTCTGTGAAAATGCGGACAAGTTGTATGTCGCCACGTAAAGGTGCGGTAATAGTTAGAAATAAACAAATTATTTCTGGCGGTTATAATGGTACGGCTAAAGGAACAAGACATTGTAACAAAGATGGATGTGAAAGGTGTAAGTTAAGACATTTAGGTAAATTAAAGTCAGGAGATTATTCAGTAATTTGTACTTGTGCTCACGCTGAAGAAAACGCTATTGTTCAAGCTGCTTACAATGGTGTTTCTACCAAAGATGCATCTATGTACACAACATTTACTCCTTGTAACGTTTGTGCAAGGATGATCATTAACGCGGGGATAAAAGAGGTAATTGCCAAAGTAGCTTATCCAGACGACGTTGGCACTAAGTTGTTAAAAGAAGCTGGTGTCAAGCTAAGGGTATTGGATTGATTTTTTTATCTTTCCAAAACTAGTTCAATTACATCTTCGTCTTCTAAAGTATGATTAAACCCAACTTGTTGATTAGCAAACTTACTGCTTTTACCGGTAACTCTAGCAAACTTAAATTTCTTAACCAAACTTGTATGTACTTTCTCAACAAAATCTTTTACCGTAGCACATTTTTCTAAAACCAAAGGCAATTCGGTATTTTTTGGATATACTCTTATCAAGTTTGAGGTTTTCCAAATCTCTGATTTAAGTTTATTCAAGCCAAAATTGTTAATTACTGAAATTCCCAAAACTTTATTGTCAGGAAAATATTCTTTCAGTTTTAACAAGTTCTTTTCAGCATTGAAAGTATCTACTTTGTTACCAACAACTAACAGTTTTTGATTAATCCTAGCTTTAACTAGCTCGTCCTGAATTTTTAGTACTTCAGAGATGTCTTTACTTAAATCGTGCATTAAGATAATTCCGTCAGCTTGTTTAACAATTCCAATTAAACGTTTACCACCACCAATATCGTCAACCGCCCCCGGTAAAAGTCCAGGAAGATCTACTATTTGAATTTCTGCACTGTTTATGTTAACAATTGCTGGTAATGGTTTCAAAGTTGTAAATTCGTAACTGGCAATTTTTGTTTGCATCCCGGAAAGTTTGTTTATCAATGAACTTTTTCCTACGCTTGGACAACCAACAAGGACGAACTGTTTAACGCCTTGTTTTTTTACTCCTAGCCAATCTTGATGTTTAACATTCGCTACTGTTTTAGTTTTTTTAACTTCATCAGTTAACCATTGTTTAATTTTTCCGTAGTGTCCAGTATTAAAACCTGGTAACTCTTCCCTGATAAGTTCAATTTCGTTAAGTTTTGCTTTTCCTTCTTTACCTTTTATTCGTTTCTTGATCAGTTGCATTTGAACAATGTGTGGCAGTGCCATATTGATCACCTTTAACAGTATATTTTCTAGAATGTCGTTTTTTATTGCTAATTATAGCTCTTAAAAATTTTAAATTAAAACATACGACATAGCTCTGTGTCTAAGAATTAGTTTTTCATGCAGCTGAATTACTTTTAAGAACACTCCACAATCTAGTTAAAAGAATCTCTCCGTTAACTTCGTTCTGATTGCTGGCTTTCATTATATACTTTAAAACAGATGTTCAGATATAAATATTTCTGTTTTTTTATATGAATTAAGCTACTTAAGTTAGTGGGGCTAGAGTGAGCTTTCTACTACGCCTCGGTCATTATGGCTTCGCCACATAAAAACTAACAGCGATTAGTTTTTAGTGCTGAAATTTGATAGTTTTCAAATTTCATGCATCCTCGGCTTACATTAAGCTTCTGTTAATAGTCAATCACAAAAGGGCGTCACTAACTTAATATGTTTTTTTTGTTAGTAACGATAACTTTAAGTAAAGAAACACTATTTCATAATATATTAAAGAGGCCAATAGATGTTAGAAATTATATTTACAATTTTAATGATTCTGGTAAGTTTATTTGTTTTAGTTAAAGGTGCAGATTATTTGGTTGATGGTTCTTCAGACCTTGCCAGATTATTAAAAATTTCACCAATCCTTGTTGGATTAACAATAGTAGCTTTCGGGACTTCTCTGCCCGAATTTATTGTAAGTTTATTTTCAGTTTTTGCGGGAAAAGCAGACATTTCTATCGGAAACATTGTTGGAAGTAACATTGCTAACATTGCTTTAGTTATTGGAGTTTGTGCAATAATTACTCAATTAAAAGTAAAATCTAAAACGTTAATTCATGAATATCCGTTCATGATTATTTCAAGTTTCTTATTATTGATTCTAGCAAGTGATTTGTTTATTTTCGGAAAGAATGAATTTATGTTAAGCAGAATTGATGGAATGATTTTTCTAACAATTTTTGTATTCTTCATGTATTATGTTTTTCGTTCAATGAAGAACTCAAGGAAAGATGTTAAGAAAGAGTTTAGAGAAGAGTTTCAACATAAAAATTCTGTTTGGAAAAACACTTTAATGATTGTTGGTGGGATTGTAGCTTTAGTTGTTGGAGGTAAATTATTTATCATGTTCGCCAGTCAATTGTCTGAAATTGCAGGGTTAAGCGATTCTTTTATTGGTTTATTAATTGCTGCCTTAGGAACATCATTACCGGAATTAGCAACATCAGGAGTTGCTGCTTGGAAAAAGCAAGGTGATATTGCTATTGGAAATATTGTTGGCAGTAACATTTTCAATGTATTGTTTGTCCTGGGATCAATCAGTTTAATCAAGCCCATTACAGTTAATCCAGTTATATTGCAAATTGATGCGATGATAATGTTATTTGTTACTGGATTGTTTTTAGTATTTTCAACTTACGGTAAAAAAATTACCCGAAAAGAAGGTATTATTTTGCTTGCAATATATCTTCTTTACATTGCCTCTTTAATTTGGCGAGGATAAATTCAATAGTGAATTTTAACTACGCTTCTTTTTCCAATAGATAACAAAAAATGAGGTTTTTTGGAATGTCTTGGAAAATCTTACGTTTTCCAATAGATTTAAGTAAAATAGGATTATTTTCAATTAATAAAAGAGTGATTTCATGAAATATAAAAATTTTACTTTAGACCAATTTCAGGAAGATGCAATTAAAGCTATCCAAAATAATGATTCAGTAGTTGTTTCTGCTCCTACAGGTAGTGGGAAAACTTTAATTGCTGAATATATCATTGATGCAAATAAAGATAATAAAAAACAAATAATTTATACTGCTCCAATTAAAGCGTTATCAAACCAAAAATATCGTGATTTCTCAAAAGAGTACGGTGAAGATAAAGTTGGTTTGATGACTGGAGATATTGTTATTAATCCTGGCGCAAAAATTCTAATCATGACCACTGAAATTTATCGGAACATGGTTATTGGTGACGATCCGGAAGTTAAAGATATTGCTTACGTAATTTTTGACGAGATTCATTATATTAACGATATTGAAAGAGGTTATGTTTGGGAAGAGTCTATCATTTACAGTAACGAAAGGGTACGATTTTTATGTTTATCAGCAACAATCCCTAACGCGGAAGAGTTTAGTCATTGGATTGAAGCTATTAAACATCATACTGTTAAAACGGTAGTGGCAACACATCGAAACGTTCCGTTGAAACAATTTTTTTATGATACTGAATTGGGTCTTACAACTTTAAATAAAATTAGGGACGCTAAAGACGTTCCACATTATCGGCAATTTGTAAGAAAGAAAGGTAAACGAAAAAAGCCTCGGATGCCAGCTCCTAGTCATGTTGAACTTGTTAAACAACTTGGTGAAGATAAAATGCCCTGTTTGTTTTTTCATTTCTCTCGCCATGCTTGTCAGAAAAATGCTCAAGAACTAGCTAAACAAACTTTATTTAACCGTAACAATAAAATTGTTGAATTTGTTAATGAAAAGTTAAGGGATGCTCCAAGTGAAATTAACCGTTTAACATCAACAAGAATATTAAAAGAAACATTACCGCAAGGAATAGCATACCATCATGCTGGCTTGTTACCAATTTTGAAAGAAATTGTTGAAGAATTATTTAATAAAGGTTGGTTAAAAGTCCTTTACGTAACAGAAACGTTCGCTGTTGGGATTAACATGCCTGCAAAAACTGTCTGTTTTGATGCGTTAAGAAAATATGATGGAATCTCTTTTAGAAATTTGAACACTAAAGAATTTTTTCAAATTGCTGGTCGGGCAGGAAGAAGAGGAATAGATGAAGTTGGTTACGTTATTGTGATGATTTATCGACCGAAGTTTAAATATAATGAAATTAAAGCAATTACTACTAAAGATGTTGAACCAATTCATTCTCAGTTTAAATTGTCCGTAAATACGGTATTAAATTTGATTGGCAGACATTCTGCAGAAGAAATTGAACGTATTTTACGGTTAAGTTTTTTTTCTTATCAAAAGTTTGGTGAGGAGTATGCAACAATTCCTACCAAAAAATTATTGGCAAGGTATAATAGTATTGTTAGAAAATTAAACAAGTACGATTTTATTGTTAATAATAAACTTACTGAGAAGGGTAAATTTTCTGCCAGGATTTATGCTGACGAAATCACAATGGGCCAAATTTTTGCTACTGATTTTGTAAACGGTTTGGATGAGTACCAGATTTTGTTAACTATCGCCGCTTTAGTTTATGAACACCGTGAAATGAACGTTTTCAAGGTAACTTATTTAGATGCGAAATATAACAAATTGAAAAACATCCTTTCTAAGAATGAATATTTGTCCCGGGAAAAGAAATTTTTAAATTTAAAATGGGTCACCACTTTAGTTAGTCCTGTCTATAATGGAAAAACTTTTTTCGATGTACTGGATTTAACAAATTTGTTAGAGGGTGATATTATCAGATTTTATGCTCAAATACTTGACAGGATTGGCCAGATTAAAAAAGCTGCTACCAATTCTGAATTGATTACTCATTTAGAAAATTGTCAAGGATTGATTGAGAAAGTTCTGGAAGGTATCTGGTTAGTTTAGAATTAGATTTTTATTCTTTTAGCATAAAATGCTCTTACGGTTAGTGGAGATTTTTTACTTTTGAATTCAAAGTGTTTTTCAATCTTAAATTTGCTACCTAATAATTTTTTAACATCTTCATATGAAAAGAATGTGGTATAATGTTTTTTACTATTAATAATCCAGTTTCTTTTTTTTGGATGTTTTGAAAATTTTTGATTAGCTTTACTATGACTAATTCCATGAATATAAAAATACCCTCCTACTTTTAAATTTTTAAGAAGATTCCTCTTGTATTTGTTCCAAAAAGATCTTCTAATATGATGTAAACATCCACAATCAATAACAACATCAAACTTTTCTTTTGATTTATAATTTAATGCACTAGAAACTTTAAACTTTGGATTTACTTTTTCAGCTTTTGCATTTTTCTTACAAATGTTTATTGCAGCTTTTGCAAAATCAATCCCTGTTGAATTAAAACCTTTCTTTTGAAAAAATATTGTATTTTTACCATTACCACATCCAATGTCAAGCAAAGAACCGGAAACGTTTTTTGATTTTAAAAATTTGTAAAAGTCTTTAATTGATTTATTAACCTCATCGGTTTTGTATGATTGATGTTTTTCTTTGCTCCAACTTTTTTCCATATATTTTTTTTCAAGAGAATCATTATTCATATGAATAATTAAAATTCTTCGATATATAATACTTTTGTCAAAAGCTTGATTTGATTAGTAATATATAAAAAATTTCTGAAATTTTTAGAATATTGCGAAGAATACTTTTTCTCCACAATATTTATAAATCAATTACTTGTATTCTATGTATATTGCCCCTGTGGCTCAGCGGTAGAGCGTTGCATTGGTACGATTAATTTCCGAAGATGCAGAGATCCCGAGACTCATAAATTGAGCGGAAATTCAAATCTCGGCAGGGGCTTTTAACATCTAGTTTAGAGCGCTACACGATGGGGCTCTGCACTGAGTGTGCAAGGCTCATTGTGGGCTTTGAACTTCTTGTTAAAAGCTCACCGAATTGTAGCCACAATGGGCTACGAGATTAATAAACGCTGTTTCTTGGAGGCTAAATATGGCAATACATAACTTCGAGAAATCGTACCAAAGCAGTTTAAAGAAACTAAAAGAATCTATGCTTTCTGAAAGAAATAAAAAGTTAATAATTAGTTTTGTGGATGATTTGATTATTGAGAATATTTCAAAGCCAAGATTAACCAAATATTTGGTTTTAATGAGAATGATTTGTTTAAAGTTAAACAAAGATTTAGACAAAGCGAACCGTGATGATTTAAAAAAATATGTTTCTGAATTACAGCAAAGGGAAGATTATTCAGTATGGACAAAGAAAACTTACAAAATTGCTTTAAGAAAATTTTACAAATGGCATACCAAAAAGAAAAACCCAAAAATTACAGATTTTATTAATATCAATATCAAAAGAACAGAAATGAACCTGCCTTCTTCTGGAGAATTGTTAGATCAAGAAGATGTGAACAACATCCTGTCTTCTGCTGAATTTCCCAGAGACAAAGCATTAATTGCAATGTTATGGGAATCTGGGGCAAGAATTGGTGAAGTAGGCAATTTGTCAATTAAAGATGTTGTTTTCGACCAATATGGTTTAGTAATCTCAGTCATGGGGAAAACAGGAGCACGCAAGATCAGGTTAGTTTCTTCTACACCTTACATCTCTGCTTGGTTGAATAATCATCCGATGAAAGATGATAAAAATGCGCCAGTATGGGTTAATCTTTGGGGAGGAAAAAGAAAACATCAAATGGGCTATGGTGTAATTCGACTTATGATTAGAAGGACAGCAGAAAAAGCAGGAATTAAAAAAAGAGCCAACCCACATACATTTAGGCATTCAAGAGCAACGTATATGGCTAACCATTTAACTGAATTTCAAATGAACCAATACTTCGGCTGGATTCAAGGATCAGACATGCCTGCAACTTATGTTCACATGAGCGGAAAAGAAGTAGATTCTGCTATATTAGTTATGAATGGAGTTAAGGCTGTTGATAATAAAGATAAAATGGAATTACAACCAACAATCTGCCCACGCTGTGATACAATTAATTCTGTTAATAGTAAACACTGTAATAAATGTGGTGGAATGCTTGATTTAAAACAAGCAGTAGAATTACAAGAACAGATAACAAGAAAAACAGAAATGCGGTCGCACAGCGATCAATTGATGAATTTATTGTTAAAAGATAAGCAAGTACAAGAAATATTAATGGAAAAGATGCGGAATTTAGGAGAAGGGATTGGTTTTTAGAATCCGTTAAGTATATCCATTTACAGCATTTAGAATAGTTAAGATAGAAATTTCTTCCTTTAAGAATATTGGCGAGTTTGCATAACGAGAGTTAAGTTCAATTGAAAAATGAAAAGGAAGTACAAGTACTATTCCATTAAGGCAAGAATTATTTCTTTGCTAATACCCAAAAATGATACTCTTCATCGCCTGGTTCTCCTTCAAAACTTGCTTTAATAATCTTAAATCCAGATTCTTTAATCATCTTTTTATATTCTTCAGGTTCATATGTACTCCAAGCCATTGTTGTTCCAACCCAATCTTCTTCACCATATTCAGTACCAGATGTTCCTAGAGTAACCAAAATCATTCCTCCATCATTCAAAAGATCATACATTTTCAAAAATAAATCTTTATGTTCTTCTCGGGGAATATGAAAAATAGCATAAAAAGAAATAATTGCATCAAATTTTTCATTAAATTCATATTTAGAAAAATCTCCTTTGATGAATTTTGCTTTTGGAACGTTTTTCTTTGCTAAGTTGACATGATTTTGTGAAATATCAATTCCAGTTATTTTTATTCCTCTGTCCACTAAATAGTTATCAATAGGAATTCCTGGACCAGATCCTAAATCTAAAACATTAGCATTTTTTGGTATCAATCCAATCAATTTATCTAGAAAGAATTTCTCCATTTTATTAGGTTCTTTATTCTTTCTGTAAGCAGAAGTATAATCCCCTTTGTCATATCCTTCTTCAACAACTTTTCTCATATTTTTAGACATAATAAATAGAGAAATTTATCTAAATTTAAGTCTTTCTAAATAATTCTTGCTTTTTGGTAAACTTTTCATTTTTCAACTTGTCGCTAACGCTCCATTGGGACGTGAAGTCCCGAGAACTTAACATCGTTATGTTGAATATTACTCAACAGACACAAGAAGTTAGAACAACTTTAATTTTATAGACACTAGTTAACTAGATACATTTAAATAGATAATTTAATTATTTTATTAAATGGATTCCCTCGACCATGCAAAAAAGAGAATAAATGAATTTCTTAAATCAAATAGTGTTAATTATGAAAAGTTAGATATTAATTCTAAAAATGAGATTTTTAAAGTAACTTTTGGAAAAAAAGAATTTCTTTTAAAAATATACAAAACCAATCAAAGAGGATATATTCAAGAACATAATGAACATTTACAATGTTTTGATAGAGAAACTTTTGCACTAACATCATTCTCAAAAATTAAAGAAGTCCCTAATATTTTTCTTCAACATAGAGATAAAAATTTTGCATGGTATTTAAGAGAATATTTTAATGGTAAACCCCTTACAGACTTAAAAAATATCCGACTTTACAAAAAAGCAATTGATTTAATGGGAAAACTTCATTCACAATTTAAATTCTCCAAAAAACTAAATAAAAAAGAAATTATCAAAGCATACGAAGAAAAAGTTCAAGAGGCAAGAATGAGATTAAAAAAATTCTTACCTAAAAAATACTATGATAAAGAACTTTTCTTAATATTAAATAATTTCAATTTATCTTACAATATAATTCTAAAACATTCTAACAAGATTATTCATGGAGATTTTGTAAACAGAAATATTCTTGTTAAGAATAATGAATTTAGATTAATTGATTGGGAGAATTCCAGATTTGCTCCAACTGTTGAAGATTTGATCTTTTTTATTTCTGAATTAAAAGAAGAATATACAATAAACCAAGAACTAATTAAATATTATAATAAAAAGATGAAAACTAATTATCCTAATAAAATATATTATGTCCTCGACTTATTTATGGAATATAGGAGTTTAGGAACTTTACTTAGAATAAAGCACAATGAATTAGAAAAATATTCTGAGAGAATTAAAAATAAAATAATTAAAATTAAAGATTTAGCTAAGTTATTAAAGAATAAGTACAAGTTAAATCTTTTAAGTTAACTAGTGCCTTTGCTTGTTTTTTTAGTGTCCGTTTGCGTTATGCTCAATCTCCCAACCTTTCCATTTTCTCAATTAACTCTTTCAATATCTCAACCCATTCAGGAACTTCTTCTTTCATGATACTAGCTCCAAAAGTTTTTTTACTTTCTCATTAGTATCAAGAATCTTAGATTCAATTAAATCATTCTTATTCAAAGCTAAATCTCTAAGATAAGAAGCGATACAAATGTAACCCTTTGATTTGGAACGATTGTTAATCTGCTCAAATTGTTCTTCTGTAACCCTAAAGCGAAAGGTATGATTTTTAACCATTTAACCTTCCCTCTGCCATCTTAAGATACTCTTTGTTTAATTCAAAGCCAATGAAGTTTCTGTTTAAAAGCTTGGAAGCCACTGCAGTCGTACCACTTCCCATAAAAGGATCAAGAACTAAATCATTTTTATTAGAACTAACTTTAATCATTCTTTTGATTAGTTGTAACGGCTTTTCCGTAGGGTGCTTGCTATCTTTCTTTCCTAAAGCATGCAAATAGTAATTAACACAATCTTGCTGAGAAACGAAATTAAACGCTTTTGGTTTACCTTTTGTTAAATACATACACAATTCAAAGCCATGCCTCCAATTCTTTTTATGAAAACTTGGCAAAGGATTCTTTTTAACAATAGAAAGCATGTTTCTTAATGTAAATCCTCTTTGTAAAGCTTTTCTAATAAAGTAACCAACATCTTCATTAGCAGTAAACATATAGAATGATCCTCCTTCTTTTAGAACTCGGTAACATTCGGTGATAATTTGCATGATGAGTAAATCATAATCAAACGGATGATAAGTGTCCCATTCTCCCCAAGCCTCTTTAGTAGAAATAATCTTATTGCCAACTTTAGTTAATTTCTTAGGATTAGCAATATTGTAAGGGGGATCAGTTACAACCAAATCTACAGAATTACTTTCTATTTTCTTTAATCCCTGTAAGCAATCCATTAAGTGAATTTTATTGATTTCAAGCATAGAATTACTAGCAGAAGAGTTATTACTTATTTGTAACCCTGCCCCATTTGGGGGAGGGAATTCTCCCCCTAAGTGTAACATTTAGAATATAAAATATAGAAAAACATTTTTTTAAAGAAGTAAAATATAAAAAAGTATGTTCTGCAGAATAGGAATACTTTAAAAGTTTATTATATTCGTAATTACATGATATTCCTAACTAAAACACAAAAACAAAGAAAATTTCTTTCATTAGTTGATAAATTACCTTATCCTACTGCGAAAGCTAGCGTTATCAATAGATGGGCAGAAGGACAATTACCAAAAAAGAATTCTGGCTCTGGGAGAGTAAAAGCTTGTCAGAAATTATTGACAAATGAATCAAAAGAATATTTGGGTAGTTTACTGGAAAATCATCCGGATGACATCTCTCCAAATTATAAGAAGGACTTAATTTTACTTGCTGGAAGGCCGGATTTAATTATTGATAATCCCGATTCAGATATTTCAGATTTACTATATGCAGATGTGTGTGTTGTTAGTCAAGAAGATCGTGAATCTTTATTTCTTGCTTATTTGGAACCTGGTCGTGATAGTCATTATGATCCTAAGGAGTGCGAAGATCTAGCAAAAGAATTAGTAGATAGTGGTAGAATATCTAGTGAAAGGGCATTTTCCTTAGCAGAAGAAAATAGTTATTTCGGTCTTGCAATAAAATTGTTGGAAGATGATTCTCCAAAAGCTGCAGAATTACGCGCTAAACTAAGTGTTTTACAAGAACAGAAAATTTTAGCTTCCTTTACAGAAGAAGAACCCGTTTATATAGATGATACTTTACTTGAAGAAGGAATTAATTCGCTTGCAGATGTTGATTTGGAAAAGTTAGCTGGGGAGTTTTCTGGTGTTAGTATTCATGAAGACGATGGTTTTTCTATTTATTTTACTACAAAAGATTCTGAGGATTATATTGAGTCTATGAAAGAATTGATTGATTCTGCAAAGGAAGCAGGAGATGCATCTAGAGTTGAGGAACTTTATACTAATTTAGTTTCAACTTTAATAAAAGAAAAAGATTTTGGTAATGCTGGAAAATTTGCTGAAGAATCTGGAGACAAGAGGACAGCTCTTGAATGTTTCGAGAAAGACAAACATTTTTATCGGGCTGGAAGATTATGTTCTGAATTAGGAATGTATGAAAGGGCTTTAGAAAACTTTACAAAAGGGAAGCACAACAAACAGTGTGGCGAAACATATGCAGCCATGGGTAAGATAGAAGAAGCGATTGCGACTTATATAGAAGCATGGGATCTTTCTGAGGTTGTAGCATTATGTGAGAAATCTGATCAACCTGACTTAGCTAAAAGAGTGATAGCAGAAGAGTCTATGGAAACTTTTGCATCTGAAAAAAAGTTGCATCCAGTTTATGTTGGGCGTTTAGCAAATTCTGCCTTTGAGGTAGGTGTCTATGGTGCAAGTAGAATTCTTTTTGAGATTTCTGGAGATATAGAATCTGCTAAGAAATCTGCAGAAATGGCAAATGATCCTCAAAAAGTAAAGTTGTATAAAGGTCTTTTGAAATTCTTGCCAGGGAAGTAATGTTGGTTTTTTTGATTAAAGTGTTGGAATATTCTATTTTTTTTCTTAATTTCTCATTCCAACTCTACCACAACTCTCAACTTCTTACCTATCATAACTAATTTACAAACAACATCATTACCTTTGTACATATGTTGCTTAAGATGTTTAATACAGTACTAAGCCCTAAATTTTCGTTTTCTACCATAATGTTTTTAAATAATACCCATCCACTTAACAAACTATGAAAGATTATATTAAAGAATATTTTGAGAATTCGCAGAGAATAAAATATCAAGTTTGAACCAATTTTTGACTCTGAAAAAATCAAGAATGGTGGATGGGATAAACAGTTATCTGCAATACATGGAAAAAATGGAATCGGAAGATTAACATTTTTCACATTCGCAAATTTTGCCACATGGGAGACAGTTTACACAGAAGAAGGTAAAAAGTTTAAGTACAATATGAGTATAAATGCTAGTAGTTTAAATAAAATATCCAATCTTGATAAAAATCCAACAATAGTTAATAAAAATACAGGAACAAAAGTTAGTTTTTCTGGTTTTGAAGCTATAAAAAAAGATAACATTGAAGAAGAATTATTAAATCATTTGAAAAAAGAGTTTTGTTGGTTCTTGGAACTCAATAAACCTAAGAACTTTAGTTTAATTATAAACGGAAAAGGTTTAGATTATTCAAATTTAGTTGAAAATAGAGAGGATATTAACATTTCTAATGAGGATGTGTCTGTAGATATCCGTTATATAAAATGGAAATGCCAATTAAATAGAGAGTATTCTAAATTTTATTACTTAAATAATCAAGAGAAAGAAAAATATAATGAAACTACTAAATTAAATAATCAAGGTGATGACTTTCATCACAGCTTATTTTTAAAAAGTGTGTATTTTGAGGATTTTAATTTTAATACTTCTGAAGATTCTAAACAAAAGCAAATTTCTGGAGGAGCAAAATCTGATGAACAGTTTAAACTTATCATGAAGAAAGTTTACCAATTTTTGAGAGGGAAAAGAAAGCCGTTTCTTAAAAAGCATTCTTCAAAAGTAGTAGAAGATTTTAGAACCGAAGGGATTATAAAGAAACCAGAAAAAGGCACTTTTGAAGAGATAGAGGTACAAGATCTTGAAACAGTGTTTAAAGAATTATATGAAATCCAACCAAAATTCTTTATCAAATTAAAAAAAGAGCAAAAAAAAATGTTTGTTGGTTTGCTTACTAATATTCTTAAATCAGAGAATAGGCAACAGTTACTAGGATTGATTGATGAAATAGTAACTTTAGATCATGATGAAAGAGATGCATTAGAAGAAATGCTTAAAGTTACAAGTTTTAGTAAAATAGTAAAAACAATGACTCTTTTGAAAAATCGATATAGAAATGTTGAAATATTAAAGCAATTAGTTTTTAAGAAAAGTCTTGGTGCAAATGAGAGAGACCACATTCAGAAAATAGTAGAAGATAATTATTGGCTTTTTGGTGAAGAATATCACCTAGTGACAAAAGATGTGACTTTACAAAGATCTCTTGAAGAGTATGTTTATCTTTTAGATGGAGAAAAGAAAAAAGTTAAGTTCACTGGTGATGCAAAAAACAGAAGATTAGACATATTTATATGCCAAAAACAAAAACAAGGAGAGACATTTAATAATATCATTGTTGAACTAAAAAATCCAAAGATTAACCTTGGTCGGGAGCAATGTAATCAAGTTGAAGATTATAAAAAAGCAATATTAAATGAACCTAAATTTAAAACAAATCATACCAACTGGATTTTTATTCTTGTTGGAACTGATTTCTCCAGAGATAAACATATAGAAGACCAAATTAAGAATTCACAAAATCATGGGGAAAATAATTTAATCTTTAAAGCTGATAACTTCAAGATATATGCTAAACGGTGGGCAGACATTTTTGCAGAATTTGAATTAAATTATAATTTCCTTACTTCAGAATTAGAATTAAAAAAAGAACACCTAATAAAAGACATATCTTCAGCATCGGAGGGAGTAAAAATTGCTTTGAATCATAAATGAACCTTTGTCTTTATTTTATTAATCTATTTCTCATTCCTTACTTTACTTCATTCCAAAATCCTTTCAACCGTTCTATAATAACCAACAACACAGCAATTCCTAATATTCCAAGTCCAACCCCAAAAATTATTCTACTAGACAATGCTGGAACAAAGGTGAACCATTTTGTTGCTAGATCTAATCCAAAACTTAACGTTAATACTCCGCATCCATACCATACCAGTTGATTATTTTTCATTTTATTTCCCCCCTATCCACTGCAGTTACTTGTGCAGTTAGATTTCAACAATTTTAAGCTTAAAATGACCCTGAATTACTACTTAGTGCAGTTAAATTTCCGCACTATAATTGAATTCTTCTTATTACTAAATTGTAACTGCATAAATTCAATTATTTGTAACCTAAAGAATAATGGTAACTGATGACGTGTGTAACTAGATTTTAACCTTGTTGTAACAGGAAAAATGTAACACTTCTTGGAATACTCTTCTTTTCTTGCCAGAAACTTTTTATCATGTTCTTTCTTCTTCTTCTTCAATCCCATACCTGTCTCAACTTCAATGGCAATCTCTTCTCCTGCTTTGTTTGTGAAAATAATGTCTGGCTCAGCGGTTCTTTTCTTAACAACTTTATCTGTATATTTAACAATCTCCTGATAGATTAAATCCACATAATATGTGTGCAAAGGACTTTCAGGGAGCCTCTTCTTAACATAATGTTTCTGATGATGTTTGTCAGTAAGATTGTGAAAATTCCCTAAAACATAATCATTATTTACCAAAAAATTCTGTTCTTCTATACTTAATTCCTTAGCAAGATAAACATCCTGTTCAATGTCTAATTCAATATTAATATCTTCTTTCTCCGAGACTTTCCCTTTTTTCTTCTCAGTTTTAGCAATCATCTCGTCAGGATTAGTTGTTATTAACTCATGTTCTTTAGGAGAAGCGATAACCTCTAGCTCTTGATGCTCATTTTCTAAGATTAGTATTCCTTGCCCCTTTTCTGCGGTTACTAGGTATTCCTTTTCTGCTTGGCTCAGATTAAACGTCTTAGCCACATTGCTTATTACAGCGGGTTTCTGGCGCAATAAAAACGTATAGGAAGTATTAGCTAGAACTGCATGACCTGCCCGAGAACCTACTAAATCAGCTACGTCTTGCGTAATCATTAACAACCCTAAATTAAATTTCCTACAAGTCTTAACAATTTCAAAAACATAAGAAGATTCTTCTGCTGTTTGTAATAACGACCAAGCTTCATCTATGACTAATAATTTCCGCTTTAAAGATTCTTTCATCTTCATGTACACGTAATCAAGAACTAAATACATGATAACGGGCTTAACCTGTTTTGGCATCGAGCCAATATTAAAACAAACAAAGTTTTTACTGAAATTAATATTAGTTTGTCTGTTCAAAAAGGAAAAAACTCCTTTATCTGTATACATGCCTAATCTGTTTAGTAAAGCCCTGTAAGTTACCCTTTCCTGATGAACTGCTTTTTTTTCTAGAGTCTTTAAGGTTTGGTATAAATCCTGCATTGTAGGTGTGTTTTTCTCTTTCCAACTTTTTTTATGAATACCTTTTCTTCCATAAGTTAAGTCAACAGCTTTATCCAAGATTGATTTCTGTACTTCAGTTAGATCACCAAACATAATCTGAAACAAATCCATTAAACTTAATCTCTTTTCCAGATATTCGTGACCCATGAGATCGAGAGGATTAATAATCGTGTCAGAATCTTTAGAGATGGTTATTGTTTCTCCTTTGTAATGTTCTGTAATTGCTAAATATTCCCCTTGCGGGTCAATTATAATGACATCACAACCGTTCATAAATTGTCTAGAGATTAATAATTTAGTAAAATAAGATTTCCCTGCCCCAGAAGTAGCTAGAATAATACCATTGGCGTTAGTCAAATGAAAAATATTCTTGATATAAGGGATTCTGTTTTTATTTAAACCTAAGAGAACCCCATCATCTTCTATGTCTAAGAACGGACTGGAAAAGGGAAAGAAAGCACTTAAACCAGTAGTATGAATATTTCTTTTAACTTCTAAAGAATCTCTGGCTAAAGGAAGCATTGATTCATAAGAGGGCATCATCTGAAAAGTCGGATTCTTTGACTGAATCATTAAGCCGTCTAAGTCTGCTTTAACTTTTTTAGTGAGTAAAGTAGCTTCTTCTTTTGCTTTCTTTTTAATTTCTTCAGAGAACGTTTCTAAAAGATTAGGAGGAGGTAATAGTTTTTGGGCTTTTTCTGGTCGGGAGTCTAAAATTTCTTTAATTACTTCCTGTAACTTAGCTTCTTCTGATCCTTTACAAATAATATATAGAGAAACATTAAATAGTTTCTGTTTACCTTTTTGTAAATCTTCAAGAACACTTCTCGTAGATTTATATTTAATATCTAAACTTGGATTAAGGATGCCTTTCTTAGAATCCACATAAAGGTCGGACTGTTGCTTTTGTAATTCTCTATTTAATTGAATCATGGTTGTTTCAATTGGGAACGGTTCTATATGTAAAGAGATATCATAATCCTCACCTGAAGAAATGATCTTGTCTAAGAAACCCATCTCTACAGAATGAGGATAACCAGTTACCGTTAAGACTTTACAATGTTTATTATTAACAATAAAGAAATCATGATAGAAAGCAATTTTCTTTGGTGAAAGCAGAAAATGTGTTGAATTTTCAACAACTTCATTTTCTTTCAATTCCTTTTCTTCTTTATTAGCAACATATTCACTAAATAATCTTGTTAATTGTTTTGTATTCAGTCTTCTGACTTTTAATCCTAAACTTCTTAGCTTTTCTTCACAGACTTTAGTTTGAATCTCAAGATTATCTTTCTCTTTGATAATAATGTAAAATTGTCTATTTTTGATATTATTGTCTTCTATTGAGCTTTTTATGAACTCTTTATAGGAATTAAATAATTCTGGATATCTTTCAGTTTGTTTTTCTAAATAATTAAAATGTCCTTTTAAGTCAATTATATTACTGCTAATATGAATCTGTATTGGGAAACTAAGACTATTTAGAAATTTCTGAAAACTAGAAATAATACTTGCTTTTTCTTCTTCAGTTTTGATCATGAAATTTAAAGGAATTATTTCTAGAATTGAGAGACGAGATTTTGATGTTTGAACAAGATCATTTTCTACTTTTTTTATGTCTATAATTTGTTTTAATGTATCACTATTTACTTCTGCTTCCTGATTACGAAGATGTCTTGTTAAATCGGTTATTCTTTTTTTGCCATCGAAGAACATCAAGAATCCTGCCAAAGAGACTGGTAACAATGCGATAGCACCTGAAATTTCTATTGGTAGTGGCAGTTTAAAGATTATAAAGAAAGCAAGAAGAAAAGTTGGTAGAGCATAAGCTAGCTGAGAGAAGGTTAATCCGAAGATTATCTTCTCTTTGTGTTGCAGTGGTGGTGGGATGTCGTATGTCATTGTGAGAAGGGAAAAAATTATAAGAATAAGAATGTAAAAGAGTAATAAACATTTAATCAAATATGGGCTAAATCACAATAAAGTATTTATATTAAAGAACTAATTCTTTAGATTATGTCATTAACTCCCGCAATAGAACCAGAAGCATTAGATTCAGATAATTTAAGGAATACTATAAGACAATCTCCACAACCAGATTTTGCAGTTCTTGACGTTGATCAATTAGATTTTTCTGAGATTGAATCACAGATTAGAGAGCAAATGCCCGAATTTAAAATCCATCCGGAATCTGAAGCACAAATTGTGGTTAGAAATCCTTCTATTGAAATGCTTGTTGATATGCACAGAAAATATGACATTCATGTGAACGAATGTGAACTTATAGACGGCATTGAATCAGTTCCAAAACCAAAAGCATCTTGGATTAAGATTGTATATCAACTTGGTAACAATGTATTTGTAGAATTGGATTATATGGAATGCCGGACAAAGTTTGGGTCAAAACCCAACTTATTTAAAGTTTTGGCAGATGAAAAAATCGGAACTTTTGGTCAGAGATTAGGATTTGTGTTAAGGGGAAGTCCCCAAAGACGACCAAGATTAGAAAAAAGTATGCGTAAAGGGTTAGATTTAGTAGATGATCATCCGATGGGGTTTGCTTATGAATTTTATGGGAAACCAAAAGGAGATGGTATAGAGAGATATCATTGTAAATATCTTTCTGTGGATGTTCTTACAGAATTGCTAAGTGTTGCTTCTACATCACCAATCCGCGTAAAAATGCCTTTTGTAGGGTTGGACTTAAGTTCTTTAGGAGAACAGATAAAAAATGAGTTTCAGGAAGTTGAAATTTACTCTCCTTATGGTTTAAGCTTAGATGTTACTAATGGCTTAACACCGGAAGGAATAGTTGATTATTATGCCCAGTTTATGCAAACTACTAACGAGCTAGTTGATTGTTTTTCCCCAAGCATAAGAGTTTATTTTAAAACTGAGGATGTTGCCTCTGGAAAACCTGTTGGGATAGACTTATACACTAATACTTTATTATTGAATTATAGGGGTATTGAGAAACCAGAATTAGTTGCACAATTAGAGGATTTATTCAAAAGGAATGGGTTATATGCCAGACCGCAATGTCAGGTGGAAAGAGAAGACCTCCCCCCACTACCTCCAGCATCACCAATGGAGATTAGTTCTGTTTTTTAATTTAGTCGCAATTAACACAAAGGAGCACGTTACCTCCACCAGTACCAAGCCCTAAGTTTTCGCCTTAGGAATTTTCTAAGCAAGTAAAGCAATATACTTCACTGCTTGATTGAGATCGTCCTTCAATGATCCTGAAGTCGATCTTTTAATTGCGAATTTCGTTGCTAGCCATAATGTATAGTTAACAATACCAAAACAAGTAATCATCACTAATATCTTCATGTTAGCAAAAAGAGCAATATTAACTATTTCTGAACATACTAAAATGATTAACAAATCAAAAAATGTAATGAAAATCATTACACCAAATAAATTAATGATAAATTTTCCGTAACCTTTCAAAGGAGGAATAAAATAGCAAAATATTCCAATTGGAAAGAATATTACCCCAACAGCCACCATAATGTATCTAAACACTAACAGCAATACAGTAGCGAAAAGTGTTAGCATGTAAGTAAAAGCAAAAATCATTTCTAATCCAATATTAGCAAGATTATCTGCAGTAAGTAAAAAGAAGTGCGGATCAACAAAAGAAATTATTGAAGCGCTCATGTTACTGCTTAAATTAATCAATAAATCATAAATGTAATAAGAACCTTGTATTAAAACAATAATAATAATTAAATTCTTCAACAATTCTTTAGCATGTGCTCTTCTAATCGGATCAGCACTTGCTGTTAAGAATACATAACCAGCGTATAAAATCAAAAATATGTAAAAAAAACTAATCATGTAACGGATTATTGACCAGATATGATAAAATAAAGAAATAGTTACCTCTGTAGTCAACAATTTCTCCACAGAAACTAATAAAGGTGCTAAAGGAGCATTAATCACAGCAAGAATGAAATTATAAAATGCTGTTGGCAGACAACTTGCTAGATTAGTGATGCCACATTCTTCTTCATCCCCAGAATCCGCAGAAACAAAAGGGATTAATAAGACCAATAAAAGTGTAATAACAAATATTTTTTTGCATTGAGATTTAAATATTTTATAGATTAAGTAAATTACTCCTAAGAATAATAGAATGTAATACAGAACACTCAAATCTAATTTCTTTTTCTCTATTTCTAAAGGTTTTACTTCTAGCGACTTTTCTTCTAACTCACAATCTTTTTCCAAAGAGTAGAAATGATTACTTGCTAAAATACTACACTCATCTGCATTCTTTAGCCAAAATGTTTCCTGATCTAAGTAAATATTCTCTATTGCTGTTACATCAACATCTGAAGCTTCTAAATAAGCAATATGATGTGGTTGTTTTTCAAAAACAGCGTTGTAAGTTTTCTGTTTCTTAGTAATAGAAGATTCAGGAAAGTTTATCTGCAGTAAACTATAATCCTCTGCTGAGAATTCTCCTGTCACAGTATCAGAGTAAGTATTAATGATCTCGACATTAACTAGTGGCTGTTCAACATACAAAGAAACTTCCTTGTCCTCTGTAATGATTATATGATTAGATTCATGGTTGCTGTGAGAATATTCACATTTGTAAATATAATCATAATGCCACCAACTCCAATATTTCTGCCAGTGATAATGTCTAATATTAACTCCAACACTAATAGTTAATTTAGCAAGAATAGTTCCTGAAGAAGCAATATCAATTAATGTTCCAATCCCTTTGTTAATACCATTGAAATAATAATTAACTACAGCAGTATTGCTAGTTAAGTGATAAGTTCTTTTACAATCTCCGTAACTTTCCTGCGGATATTCAGAAGCATAATAATTTGACGGCAATTGTACATTATAATTGTAATGACTTAATGCTTGTGTTATAGGGGGAACATACAAAATATCATCTTCATAAACTGCAGGAGATAAAGCAGAAAAAGAAAGCCAAGCGTTTTTAATATATTTTGAGTTCTTAACTATTGCACCAAAAGGAGGAGAAGTCATCTCCAGTTCTTCATTATAATCTTCAATAATCTCAAAATTAGGAATGCTATTTTCTTCATACAACAAAAAAGAATAAATTTCTTCTTTATCTTTAAGAGTGGATTCTTGAATCTCTTCACAATAATCCTTATCACTAACAAAATCGCAATTAAAAGAAAAAACAATGGGCAGGACTGCCAAAAACAATACTGCCCATAAAAATAGTTTTGTTCTCATGAGAACACAAACTTCACAACCAAAGGTGCTATCCAAATTACAATTAATCCGATAACTACACCCGTTGCCATGTTTTTAGCTTTGTCTTTCTTGCTGTTCTCACCGCCAGACGTAACAAAAGTTATTCCCGCAAACACTAACACTAATACACCGACTACGGTAGCTGCATATTTAATGAAGTTATACACTTTCATTACTGGTGCTAGGATTTGGTCTATCTGGTCTTCCTCATCTGGTGTTAACCCTTCATCAAAGTCTATCTCTGCTAAGACGAAAGGGGTTGCTACCAAAAGTAGCAAAAATAATATTGGCGCCAATTTATTCATTTTGTTGTACCTCCGAAGTTTTGTTTGAATACATTATCTAAAAGTGAGGGAGAAATTGGAGCAGGAGCTCTTTCACTTAACTTCGCCAGAATGTTCATCTTCTTCTGGATGAGTTTATGATATTCTCTCCTCTTTCTGTTTCTCTTGATTTTCTTTTTGGTTAGTTTAGCAATCAAGAATATTAGCAACAAACCTAAAGCCCCCACTAACAAAGCGATGACAATCATTTTTTCCCACCTCTGCGTTTACTTTTCAGAAAGTAGTGCACTTTAGACAGTTCTTTGTATTTTTTCATAATTACTTCCGCTTCTTCATTTGGATAGATCCATTCCAAATATTCTTTACAAGTGTTACAAAGTCTACCTTTAGTTTCAATTTTACACATTCCACATTTCATTTTCGTAACCTCCAACTTCTTGAGAATGTGATCAAAGAATTAGTTTATATTTCTCGTAGACCATTGTGGGCTACAGATAGTAAAGCTTTAAAAAGTTCATAAGGTTCTCTGTTTAATATGAAAAAAGAGATTGTAGTAATTTCATTGGTTCTGTTAATGTTCTTAGCTGGTTGTTCCACAGGAGAAGCAATTAGAACAAAAGCTCTTCCTGCTTATGACGAAAGTAAATGCATCGATTCAGATAATGGTATTAGTTTAAAAGAGCAAGGAACAACGCAAGGGAAATATTATTTTGGTTTTGCTGCTAAAACAGATTTTTGTAACAGAGCAGGAGATTTAGTGGAATATTATTGCGGTCGTGGTAAGGTTCATAAGGTTAACAAGGATTGTAGTGAGTTAGGAGATAACTATGACTGTAAAAGTGGGAAGTGTGTTTCCTCTGATCCACTAGAACAAGTTTTTGGAATTTCTAGTTCTTCTCAGATATTCCTAGAAAGTAAGTGTAGCATAGATTGGGAACAAGAACTGACTAAGAAATCTGAAGAGTTAGAAATTAATTACCAAGTTATTAATGAAGAAATTGGAGATATTAACGTGAATATTTGGATTCCAGAATCAGATGATAATAAACTACAAATATCTAATGAAGGAATGGTAATAATCAAATCTGTTCTTCCCATAATGGAAAAATATTTGGGACCATATCCTTGTGAAAGTCTTTTCGTGGAATCATTTCAAAGTTTATCTGGAGGGCTCCCAGGATTAATCGGAATTGGTGGTGATAACGGAGTAAATCATCCATGGTTACTAAGCCACGAACTAACCCATTCTTATTTTTATGACAAAATGAGCCCAGAATGGTTAGCAGAAGGGTCAGCAACTTCACTGCCATTTATTTATATTACCGAAGTCTTAAACAACCCCCCAGACTTTTGGACAATTGATACCACTGGAACTAATTATAATATTGAAGATGATTTGATTTACAATAAACCCTCAGATGTTGACTGGGATAAGCCAGTTTGTCAATTAGATGAATTTTCACAATCTTATTTTGGAAGATTCTTAATTGAAGAATTATATTTAGAAATTGGGAAACAGAACATCCTTGATGTGTTATCTTTAGTTTATAGTAAATATAAACATACAAACGAAAAAATTACAAATAATGATTTCTGTAAAGCTGTTCTTTACTACACACCACAAAATAAACAATCTGAGATTAAAAAATTGTTAAACCTAAAGTTATGTGGTGCATGTGAAGAGTAGCTTATTCTCATGGACAAGCTTTAAATACATCCTCTTCTTCTAAATACTCAATAAATTAAGAAACAGCGATGCGTCGTGCACTGCATGGCTCTAGTTCGGCAGGGGCTCTTATTTTTCTTATTTTTACCGAAACTAATATAAATAACTTCTTCAGAATAAGCTATATTGCCCCGGTGACTTAGTGGCAAATGGTGTCCCATTTGATAAGACAAGCGACATGCACTCACTATGTTCGTTTAGTCCCTTTAAGTTACCGTGCATGAAATTGCCCCGGTGGCTTAGTGGTTATAGCGGTCGCCTAGTAAGCGACAGGTCGGGAGTTCAAATCTCCCTCGGGGCTCACTTTTTTTTAATTCTTAAATTAATTATCTGACTCAGAAATGTTACCAATTAAATCATCTTCTTCCCTTAACATCTCATTTATTCTATCAAGATATTTACTTTTTAACTCTCCAATTCGAGCATAAAGTTCTTTATCGGTTTTTTCATAAGCAGTTTTTACGTGTTCTTCAACCTTTGCCATTAATTCTTCACTAAGACCCAATTCACTAAACCGAGCGATAGTTTCTTCTTCACCTTTCCCACGAGAATAACCATTTGAGAATATGTGTGGACAACCCCAAGCAGATTGTCTTAGACCACAATTACAATTAGAAGTAGTATATCCTACTTCTCTTAATTTATTATTTAATAATTTTTCTTTATCTTCACAATAAATTGGAAAACAATTCTCTTCTTTATCAACAAGTTTCCCTGCAATTAAATCTAAAGTGTAAACCACATGACCCTCTATAGCCTCTATACCACTACCAGATTCATGCATGTCAAAATTTACACTTTCTGCTAATGAGAAATCAGAGGTTACAAATTTCAAAACATTTAATCTGTGACCATGAAAATCATATTCAACAACTAACTCAACTTTATCAGCAGTTTCAGGATGTTCATCTTTATATTGGTTTAATAATTCTATAGAACTAATTAATTTTGTTCTATTTTCGGATAATTGTAATTCTTTTTCACCAATCCTAGATAATATAATTTCTAAATTTTCATCATTAGTATTAACCATAATAGAATCACCAAAAACAAAAATTAAGAAATATTATTTAAATATTTATGTTCTTTAAACATAAAATAAATTAAGTCTTTAACAATTCTTTCAATAAGCTTTATAAAACAAATCAATGTTTAGGCTGAAGATATGGGACAATTACAAGCTTGGAAATTGAAAATACTTGAAGAAGATGAACTAGACTTTAAAACTAAAATTAGACCACTAATTTCTCAAATTAGTATAGATAATAAAATTGTTGAGGGAGATTTAATTAGTTATAAAGCACAAAATGGCGATTCTTCTAATTATTTGATTTTATTTTGGTGGGAAAGTTCTGCATCATTAAAAGAGTTTAAATCTCATTTGGCAACAAAGTATGATAGTAATTATTTTCCAGAAGAGTTTAAAGAGATGTATTTGGAATTAGAACATTATTTTAATGACGGTTATATTTCTAAAATCGATAATGATGATTCATTAAAACAAGTTAGTGCTTTAATTCAAAATCAAGAATATCTAGAATCAAAACTGTGATTTTTTCAATTAACTTTAAAAATAAGACCGTTCTTTGAACATTGCTTATCTCATTAGGTATAGCTTAACCCCTTTGTGGGTACTATGCTTTCCATTACCAACTGCAACCCTAGTGTTGCACACGGCCCGGGAGGATACTTTTACTACAGCAACCCTTTTGGGATAAGCAACTTTATTTTATCTTTTATAGGCCAGAATACTTTGAATTTTTCCTTCTTCATTAAACTGAATGATATCTACTACAAATAATTTATCTGCATTATTTATAGTTATTAAAAGATCAGCAATGATTACATTTCCATCACAATAAATGTTCTGTGCTTGAACCTCAATTGTTTCCACAGAATCAAATATTTTTTTATTAGCTTTAAGAACTTCTTCTTTACCATTAACATTAATTTCCCAATCTTGCAAAGAACAATTTAAATCAAACATTTCTTTTAATCTTTCAATATCTTTATTAGAAAATAGTTCAAAATATTTTTTAGCAAGTAATATATAATTTT
>Ga0257119_1000206_pt1 | contig 66617 bp, 97 predicted proteins | sample SI112_200mmetaG_FD_190179 | JGI IMG/M metagenome (GOLD analysis project Ga0257119, IMG submission 190179) | Marine microbial communities from Saanich Inlet, British Columbia, Canada - SI112_200m | ecosystem: Environmental > Aquatic > Marine > Inlet | place: Canada: British Columbia | collected... | reverse complement strand
CTGACATCACTTCAATGACTGGCTTGGATGACGATGGGATTCCTTTAGCCAAAGTGGCTAATGCTGCAAGTGATGGAGCTAATAGTGACATAACTTCTTTAACAGGACTTACAAGTGCGGGAGCTTTGCCAAGTCTTACTCCTGTCACAGACTCAGCAGCAAACTTCGCAGCAAACTTTACCGGAGCTAATCTTTACGGTGGTACGTTCATTTGCAACGTAACCGGCACTTGTCAACTCCCGCTAATGGTAGCAGGAATGAACTTCACCATTATAACACTCGGAGCAATAGAGGTTATCGTGGATACAAATGCTGCTGACGGATACTTAATGGATGGAACAACAAACGCTGAAGGCAAGAACATTACGAACTTGTCAACCGCTGGAGATATAGCAGTCTTTCAATACTACACAGCCGATGATTGGCTTATCACTACTAATGGTTGGACACCGGAGGCTTAAGCTATGACTATTCAATTAGCGCATAAAGCGGTGTTAGCAAGGATTAAAGGCAGTGGTGCAGCTTATATGGAAGCCACAGGCGGTACAATAACCACAGACGGTGACTATAAGATTCATTCTTTCACTTCTGACGGTACTTTTACTGTAACGACTCTTGGTGATATTGGAACTGTTGAGTATCTTGTTGTTGCTGGTGGCGGTGGCGGTGGTGGTTATTATTATGCAGGCGGTGGTGGTGCTGGTGGTTATAGAAATAGCTATGCAAGCGAAACCTCCGGTGGAGGAGGAAGTACAGAGACCCCATTAAGTGTAACCGCACAAGCGTATCCGATTACTGTAGGAGCCGGTGGGGCCGGTGGGGTCGGTGGCACAGAGGGTATTCGTGGCACAGATGGAGGGGATTCTATTTTTAGCTCCATTACTTCCGTTGGGGGCGGCGGTGGTGGTTCAATATCTGGAGCTGCGAACGGTAATGCTGGAGGTTCAGGTGGTGGCGGAGGAAAAGACAGTGGTGCAGGTGGTGCAGGAACTGCTAACCAAGGGTACGCAGGCGGCTCCTCCGGAAATGTTGCGTCTGGTGGTGGTGGTGCCAGTGAAGTTGGTGGTAATGGAGAGTCTTTAATAGGTGGAGATGGTGGAGATGGACTATCTTCATCAATAACAGGTTCACCAATAACAAGAGCTGGCGGTGGAGGTGGTGGAAGTTGGGGTGCTACAGGAGGATCAACAGGAGGCTCTGGCGGGGCTGGCGGTGGTGGTGTAGGTTCAGATCAAGACCCATTAGTACAAGCAGGAGATGGAACAGATAACACAGGTTCAGGTGGTGGCGGAGGAAATGGCGGTAGTGCAACAGATGGAGGAAATGGCGGTTCAGGAATAGTAATAATCCGATATCAATACAAATAAGGAAACCATGACAACAATAAAACAAGCACTAATACAATACTACAGCCCAGGTACAGGTGGGCAGCAATGAAAACAATTAAAGACTATCTCATAGAAGGCGGGTATTACCATTTTACTCAATACGAACGTCTATACGCAGATTGCATAGCTTGTTTCGGTCAGCCAGACAGCGTACAGCTTCAGATGGTTTCTATCGCTGTTAAAGAGAAATGCCCGAAGCCTTCAATCCATCCAGATATTTTAATTGCTGAAATACTCAATCCGATGGGGTTGATAACAGGGGATGAATTAGTGGCGTGGCTTGCAGGGGATTGGTCAATGTTTAAAGCTCAAGGTTACGCTGATATTCTTAATCCTCCTGTTCCTGATTTGGGAACAATGAGAGAAATATCAGTTTATGAAGCAAGGCAAAAGATAAGAACACTCACAGGTATTCATCCCTTTGATATTTACGAAGATGATATGATTTTCAGGTTAATTAAACCAGAGATGATTAAACCTGTTTGCGTTGCTAATCCAGCAGACAGACGATTATATATTGAAGAATCCCACGACTGCGATGACTTTGTTAATGAAACAACTGGATGGTTGTCAAGGTGGAACTACGGCAATCTGGTCTTTGGCAAAAGGTCTGATGTAATATTAAGGTATGAAGGGCAGGATATAATTAAACACGCAATCACTCATATCCTTGATGACAACATGGATCTATGGATGTACGATCCACAAGTGGAAACTTTTGTTTGGAAATATGGTGAAAAACCGCCTTATTCCAAATATGATGAAATAAGAATTTTAAGGATGACGGTGTAAATAAGGAGATATTATGCAATGGTTAAAAGAAATGAAACCAAAAACTAAAATGTTTGCAATGGGCTGCATTACTACTATTGCTCTTGCTCTTATTATTGCTGCAGCATACTCAGGTGACTTAGATTTATTAATTAGTTTATTTGATAAAGTGGAGGCTAAGAAATGAAACAGATGCCTTATGGTATGGCCAGAGACTTAATGCTTCCCGGAGATGCAATTGCGTTTAATGGGACAGGTTTAGCTTCTTCAATAATTAAAGGTTATACTAAATCTAATGTCTCTCACATTGGTACTATCCTTCAAGTCAAGATATCCAATACAACTATTAAACGAATTAATCTTATTATTGAGTCTACCAGTATTGGTGATGGTTTTGCTGGTGTACAGATTAATCAGATGAGTACCCGGGTTAAAGCCTATAAAGGTGGGATGTGGTGGCTACCATTATCCAAGTCAGCCAGAGCTTTATTTGATGAGGATAAATTCTTTACCTGGATGAGAGCCCAAGAGGGTAAGCCTTATGATTTGGTTCAAGCATTGGGTAGTGCCATTGATTTCCTGCCTGATCAGAAAGAAGACTTTGATAAGCTTTTCTGTTCAGAGCTTTACGCTGAGGGTATGGAACGAGCAGGTGTTATTGGACCAATTAATGCAAGTGAGATGACTCCAATAGATGATTGCCTGCTTCCAATATTTGATGAAACAAAACAATTAACCGGTGAACCAAAAGAATTAATGTAATACGGAGCTGACAAATGGCAGATATATTATTATTAGAAGATGGTTCCAATCTACTCCTTGAAGACGGTTTTAGTCTTGAATTAGAAAAGACATTTATTGACCTTACTACATCTATTGAAAACACTTCAGTTACTACTGCTATTGAAATAACCCACACAAGGGCCATAATAGTCGATTTAAGCAATGTTTCTGCTTTACTGGATGTATCCCCTACGGTAACCCGGAACCTCTCTGTAATGGCATTAAATACATCAACTCTACCAGGAGGAGATACTTTAGCATTAGAAAATGATAATAATTTATTACTAGAAGATGGGTTTAAGCTTATATTAGAAACAGGAATAGACCAACAAATTACTATAAAGTATATTGTTGATTTAAATAATATTTCTGTAATTACTGCTTCTGATATAATTATCACAAGACCAGTAGTTGCTGATTTACAGAATACCTCTGCTCTAACTACAGTAGATCCAACTACAGTTAGACTGCTTACCACCAGTCTTGCTAATGCTTCAGCTACTACAGCCATAGATCTGAAAAAAACTTTGAACCAAACAACAAACTTAGCTAACGCTTCATCTACCACAGGTATTGTAGTACCAACGGTAACTCGGAGTATTACAACTGTTTTACTAGATGATACACTTACTTCAGATATTGATTATCTGTATGTTTTTTATTTGGTTTCAGCTTTGGCTAATACTTCAGTTACATCTGGAATTGATCCGACAGTTAAAAAAACAATAACTGCTACTCTAACCAATCTTTCTGCTGTAGCTGGTATAGATAAGACGGTACCTAGAGTTTTTGTTGCAGCATTACTTAATGCTTCTTTAACTGCTGATATTGATAATTTATTTGATGCTCAGTATGATCGAATCATACTTGAAGATGATTCTGGTTTTCTCTTATTAGAAGATGGGTATGATTTAATAATGGAAACAAGGGAACGTTTCCTTCTTGTTAATCTTGCTAATAGCTCTTTTACTACCGATGCTGGTCTTGTTGCTAACATTAATTTATTGGTTGATCTGGTTAATGCTTCAGCTGTAACTACTACTGACCCAATAACTACTAGAGATATTTTATGTGCTTTAACTAATACTTCAGCAGTTACTGATATAGATTGGGAAAGACTTGCTAACATTATTGTTAATTTAGCTAATACCTCAACTGTTACTGCTATTGATTTACAATTTACCAGGGACTTATTAACTAATATAAATAATCTTTCTATTACTCCTGGCATTGATCCAATAGTTAATAGACTGCTGTTAGCAGTTATAAATAATTTATCTGCTACTACCGGAATAATCCATGGATTTATAAGATCTCTTGTTACAAGCCTGGCTAATGCTTCGGCTACAACTGCAATTGATCATAAAATATATTTACAGTTAATTGCTGATATTGCCAATGCTTCCAGTGTTACTGATGTTGATAAAATTTTTATCTACCGATTGATTACTAATTTAGTTAATACATCAAGTACCACTGGTATGGATGCTAATGTTATCCGTCCATTGATTACAGAGATTTTAAACACCAGTAGTACCAGTACAATTGATGATGCTTTAGTTTTAAATTTACTTATGGCTTTAGAAAATGATTCTTTAACAACTGACATCACAATGGAATTCTTATTAAACTTGGTTGCTGCTTTAGCTAATCAAAGTTTAACTACTGATGACCTGGCAATTATTACACATATATTAATTTTATTGCCAACAGATGTTTTAAGTTTTATAACCAGCCAAGACCTTTTGACTATAATAAATGCCACTGATGCTTTAGCCTTAAGTGTTACGCAAGATAATATGATTGTAAATATTAATTAAACAGGAGAGATTATGGGAACTTTATCCGATTTTGCTACAACTGAGCTTGTAGACCACATTTTTAAGGCAGCATACACTCCAGCTGCAACTTTATATCTTGCATTGTGCACTGCAGCACCAACTGCTGCGAGTACCGGTTCAACTATTGTGGAAACTGATTACACTAATTATGTAAGAAAATCTTTTACCGTAACTTCTTTCAATGCAGCTGCTTTAAGAAAGATTGTTCAGGCATTGGATATTGAATTTGCTCAAGCTGGTGGAGCTTCTGGTAGTGTTATTACTCATTATGCTATCTGTGATGCCGCTTCTGCTGGAAATATGCTTGCTTTTGGTGCATTTAACAGCTCTTGGAATGTTGTGAATGGTAACACCCCAAAGATTCCTGCAGCTGAAATAGAGATATCAATTGGTGCCTCTACCAATGGCTTTACTGATGTAGCAGTACATCAAATGTTAGATTTAATGTTTAGGAACCAACCCTGGCCTTCTCCTAATGCAACTATTCATTTTGGTTTGGCTACTGCTACTATTTCTGATTCAGATGGTATTGGGGATGTTACTGAATGCTCTGGTAATAATTATGCCCGGGAACCTGTACCTGCTTCAAGTATCGATGCAGCTTTACAGGGAGTAACCCAAAACAATACAGGAATAGTGTTTAATATTCCTTCTGGTTCATGGGGCTTGGTAACCTCTCTCTTTATTATTGATGATCTGTCAGGTGTTGGTGGTGATCTGCTGGCATTTGATAATACCAACATAATTGATCAGACTCCAACCACTGGTGATACAGTTCAACTGGTAGCCGGCGCCTTTGATGTAGATCTTGATTAAGGAGTAAATTATGGTTGCTAAAGCAATAATATATGAAGATCGTAGTAACCCTATTTTGATTACTTTGGTTAAAAATGGGGTTACTCTACCTGAATTAGATATGAATAATATAACTAAATACGAGATTAAGTATCAGGATACTTATTATGATTCAGATACGTATCCTCTTGCTTTTGTTGATGACGCTCCTAATGGCCAAGTAACAATTAAACCGTATTCTCTTGGTTTAGCTGCTTCCAGAAAGAAAGGAGATTTAGTAGAGTTTATTGTTTATGATGCTGCTGATAATGTTGGTGGCTTACTCTGGTCACAATTTACTCTTATTGTAAAAGATGATGCAGTTTTAACTACATAAAAGGAAAACAGTATGAAACGTGCACTTTCAATTTTTATCTTATTACTTGGTCTGGTACCCTCACTTGTTTGGGGGACGATTACTACTACAGTAAAAACAACACTTAACGTTTCCAGGCATGTACCTATTATTGCTGCAGCTGATATTGATGTAAGAGCAATTGGTACTGCAACTGGTGCAGGTATCGCTTATAGTTTTGAAGGTTGGGTAGAATAATTTAACGCACACCGGAGCTGATTATGAGTACCCCTCAATTACTTAAAAGACGTTATACTGATCATCTGACAAAAGCATCAGATCATGATATTCTCATTGAACTATCTACTAAAATGACTGCGGTATGTTTAGCCCATACAGTAACTCAAAAAGATTTAAAAGATTTTATGAAAAGAAGTGAAGACAAATGTGACGAAAGAATCGGTGGTGTGTATACCAAGATTGACGACAAAACCAGTAAACAAAGTTCATTTAAAATTATTGGTATTGCCGTTGGTTTATTTGTTATTCTGTTTGGTGCAATGGGAATTAATAGAGTTTTTACCACTAGTAATGCTGTACTAATAGCAAATAACGCAAAACATATTGAAAGGAATGCCAAAGCATTTATTGCTTTGGCTGGGCAACACAAGCATTCTAAAGATTTATCCAATCTGCAGGGTTCTGACTGATTCTATCTATTTGAAGGTGTATATGGGGGAGCATGTCTTCTCCATACATCTTTGAAACATCCTGAGCAAATCCAATAACCATTCCTTCTCGTATAGTATTCCCAACAATTTCTGATAGTGGTTTAAAGTAAAATAATTTAACTGTCATGGCTTTACTGGTAATAACCAGGCCACTATACTCCTGTCCCACGTAAGGTATCGCTATACGGGTTATTTCACCTGAGATAGGTGCTACTACTGCTGCGCCCGGAATAACGATATAATCAGTACCTCGATGCTTTCTGTGGCCTCTGGGAGCACCATATACACCACTACCCATTGAATCCATTCTTATTTCATTTGAACCAGTTGGTGATCTCATCTGTATTTTTCCTCTAAAAATATTTTATTAACATTCTTTCTACCATAACAGAAAAGCATTACATTAAGGAAAATTACAAAACAAAGTGTAATTAAATTCTCAATAAAGATCTTCATCTCTTTTCCTTTAATCCTGGATGTCGTTTAATATGTTTTATGATTGCTGAAGATCTTAAAGGAACATATTTCTTCCTCAACTCATGCCAATATTTCTTTTCTTCTAGTTCAGTTGTTTTAACCTGATTACAGGCTGAAAGTAATAGAACCAAAAATATAATAAATAATTTATTCATTTCTTTTTCTTGTAATATGATTTCTTTGGTTTAAGGGCTTTCTTTTTATTATGATTTGGCATCCCTTTACCAGTACCATCGTAAGCACCAAAGTCTGGTACTTCATGGTAATGACCACCTTTAACTAATGGATCATGCTCTCTTCGCATCCGTTGGACCCGTTCCCATTCTTTGCTACTTTTCATTAGTTACCTGCTCTGCTCTAATATCAGCTTCTGCTTTAGTTGTAAAACAACGTTTACCACCAGAATAGCAGTCCATACTTATAAGAGCACATTTGTGACTAAAGGCACAAGAAGATTCAAATAAAGTAGCCTCTTGGCCTATCTCTTGAAGTTTAAGTTCAAGTCGAGCCAAAGCATTCCATGCAAGGTGGGCTTCATGCAGTAACCCTGAATCCAGATCAAGCGGTTCTAAGGCCTCTTTGAGGTAATGGCGTATCATAGCATCAGAATATCTTTCTTGGCCATTCTTGACGTGTTTCCAGCCCCCTCTGCTGTACTTATTTGCACCAAAGGTGGCTACCTCCAGAACTGCAGTAAGGGCTAATGAAAATTGTTGAAGTATTCCAGCCAATAATTTACCTTGGTCTAGTTTAGCACCTGGATCATGTTGATCAATGTTATTAGGATCTTTTTCTTTTTGGTTCATTTTTATAGGTCTCCTTATTTAGTAATAATTTAACCATTTTAAATTCTGGGTCATTTCTTATAGTTTCTTGGATCTGAAGTTTAAGATCTGCACGTAAGACATTCATTTCAGCTTTATTTTTATTTTGTTGCTCCTCTAATGCCACCACTAATGCTTGTACGTGTGCACCTAATTCTGTTAAAGACATATGTATATAAGTACAGATTTCATTAAGATCAGTCATTACAATTCCTTACCTAAAAGGTTGGGATAATTCTTCTTTAAATTCTTTCACTGACAAACCATGAAGACCTGAATAGACCGTACCATCAACTAAATAAGTACGCAACCAAGTATTATAACCTGATAATTTAACCTTTTTATTTTCCACAATTTCATTAAAAGAATACCAAGTGTTCTTATTCTTTCTTCTGTGTGTATTAACTATTTTTATAAAATCTTCTGATTTCATAGCTCTCCTTTTTGAAACAGTAATTTAATCATTTTAAAGTCTGGATCATTTTGAACCAATTCACTAATTTTAGCAGTGAGTGCCTGTTCAAGTTTAGCTACCCGTTCCTGTAAGTCAAGAACTGCATCACTACTTGCTACAGCTGTAGCTATTGTAATAGCATTTCTTGAAGTTACTCCAGCATTCAAAGCAGTTGCACTTATAGGACCATTTTTATTCATTACAGTTCTTTTAAGTCAAAGATTTCTACTTCTTCCGGAACTTTGTCTTCATGTACTTTGTTAAAATGCCCAAATTGGAATCTGCCTGTTTCAGGGAACCGATTATCATAGCCAACTTCGATGACACAGGGGAAGCTCCAGTTAGCTGGGTCGGTCTCTCCTTCTTTTGGTTTGAGACCTCCAACAGTACCAAGATCAACCATATTACCTTTGGCGTCATATTGACAAATTTTAAGGGCCCCAATAATACCAGCAGGTTTGTTATTAGCGTTTTCCCAACCATAAGCTATCACATCCTTTTCATTTTTAATTTTGATTTTGTATGCAGCTCTTCTAACCGGTTTACCATTCATGGTAACTTCCATGGCTTTAGTAGTATCCCAGATAACAAAACCTTCAATTAATTTTTGATTAGCAGTAGCTGCATCAATAACAGCTTTAACTGTATTCAGACCAATATTTTGTGGTTGAAATATTAATTGCTGAGTACTGAGTAGTGGAACAATCTTTTCAATTAATTTTAACATAATTTCATATGGTTGGTTCCAAAGTTGAGCACCATTATAATAAAGGATTCCAAACACTGCAGCTTTAATAGAATATAGCGGGTCCTCTTGCAGTGCATGGCTCTTGGTCAAGTCTGCTTTAAGAGTTCCCCCGCTATTATTCGTTTTGGCTACCTTACTTGCATTCTTAAGACATGTCATGTGAGGTAGATTCAATAATGGATCAATACATAATTCAACTGCAAATAAAGAGTTAGGAGGATATTTTTCATCTAAAATTGTTTGTACTATTTTAGGATACTTAGCTGTATGGTTATCCCAGCGCCTGGTGTATATCTCAACATTGCCTTTTGAACCAATAACAACATAATGACATCCGCCGTTATACTTTACAAATATTCTGGCATGGCCTGAAGCCAATAGGGTACCCATTGCTGCATCAGATATCTTTGCAGTTGGTTTGGAAAGACAGAAAGATTTAGGAATATTATCCAGGTCAAGTTTAGATAAGAAATCAGGTAGTGCTGGGATAGCATCTAAAGATGGGGTGGGTACATAGCCTTCTTTAATTTTTTTATTCCAGATATATTTGTATTTAGCCTCTGCAGCTTCTTCAGGTGATTGCTCATTAGCTTTGCCAACATTAATTGCTTCATAGGTGTTAACAGTACCTTGACATACACCACCAATTAAACCCCATTCCCGGGTTAATGTTGCACCATTAAGAGCAAATTGGATAAATTTAATTTTACCATTGGTATTCTTTTGAATTAAATAAGTAATAGTTTCCATTATTTCTCCATTGATTTAATAAGTGCATGGAATTCTTTATCAAGAGTAGGATCAAAATTTCGACATCTTTCTTTTGCTTCTCCTTCCCTGGCATAAAATAAACCTTCTAAGAAATCATGTTCTTTTTGTGACTCAATAGTTAAAATATATGGAATAAATGGGATAGGTTCTCTTTGAATTTTAGCCATTGGTACTCCTTTTTTAAATAGATCCCCTATATTTCAAGGGGATCATTTGATTAGTTAATTAATTGTTATGGGAGTGGTTTATCAGTAAATAGGATCCAGCCAATAAAACCTAAAGCAAGACTAATACCAAATATAATTATAAATGGAACACTTAATAAGAATAAGAAACCAAAAAAAGCAATTAATATCAAACTCCCAATGATTTTAACATCATCCCAGAGTTTCCACATGATTAAGTATTAAACAACGAATCAACGCCTGATCTGACCGTAGATGTCTGAGGCACTGGGGTTCCTTCAACCACTGGATCACTGTTTGGTTCTTTAGCTTTATCTTCTTCTTCAGCTTTTTGTTTAGCTGCAGCATCTGCTTTCATTTCAGCCTGAGAACGTCTTTTACGTTTAGGCTTGGCTGGCATTGGTTTAACTTCAGGTCCTACATGTTCAGCAATTGCACCACCAACAGTAGTCGGTCCTTCAATAAGACTGTCACTGACTACATTGCCAGCATAGTCTTTAATGGCCTGAATAATCCCAGCTTCAATGATAGCACCACCATGCTTTTTAATGGTTTTAAGGATCTTGTCCTCGTTAATACTGATTTCCATATTTTAATCTCCTTATAATATGAATTAATGATAAAGGCCCTACTGTTTAATAGGACCTTTGGTAATTTAAAAACTAATCCTGGAAGAGTGAATCTGCTTTAGCAGTGGTTCCACCAGTAGCAGTCTGGACTTTATTGGCTTTAGGGGCCCCACTAACTACTCCTGCTTTAGCTGCAGATTTGTCTTTAACTTTTCCTTCCCAACGTTCAAGCCAGGTATCTTTAAAAGTAGCTGGTTTTTTAGCCCGGATTTCAGTAATGGTACGGCCATCAGTATGGAAAAGCTTATCTACTTCATTTTCAACTCGGGTCTCACCGGAAGGTACATATGCTCCAGTATCATTTTGAACATTTTTATCAACAATCTGTTTAATGACACCGGCAGTAATTTCTTTGTCAATCAGCTCTACAATCATGTCAACGTCTTTTGGTACTTCTTTTTTCTGATCATAATCATAGAGATTAATGGTTTTGGTTTCAGTTACCATCTGGTTAATGCCTTTGTTGCAAGTCAGCAGGGCAATACCATTAGCTTGGTTAAAACCAGGTAAGTAGTGTTTTTCTTTAGTCTTCTTGTTGATATAGAAATTCTTCTTACCTTTGTCCTTGCCGGAAGTCATCCAGAACTGCTGTCTGATTCTCTGTTTAGTTGGGGTCTCAAACAGAATGTTTAGGGCCATGGCTTCACCTGCTGAGATGGTGATATAAGCAAATATAACCTTCAGCAGATATAGACCACTCTCTAAGGGTGAAAAACTGGTTCCAACGGAATCAGTTTCTTGCTGGATGTCTTTGTCATCAGTTGTTAGTTGATCAAGTAAACTCATACGGTATTCTCCTTGTTAAAAATTAAAATCAATTACACATAGTATTTATGTAATCGATCCATTAAAAATTGTGCATTGTTATCAATGAAAGTTTCTTGTTGGGTCCACATACCCATACTGGCACGGATCCTTTCATTGACTGTTTCTTTGGTTAATTGGGTTTGGTATACATACTTAAATCCTAAAGTTTCTTCTTCAGGTGTAACAGTAAGTAGTGGATTCTTAAAGTTTGTCAGTTTATTTACCGTTATGGTTCGTGCGCTCACAATAGTACTGAAATAAGCCTCAACACCATTTGCTTTTAAAGCACCCTTAATAGGTACCTTTTTCTCAAGAACCATATCTGTCTCATTAAGGATTGACTGAACATGGGCTGTGAATATGATATTCTTTGTAGACTTTGCAACATGTTCCTGCATAAGTTTTTTAAAGAATTTTTGGTATTCGGCCCATCCTTTCATTGTATCAGTTATCCGGTCATCCAGAATAAACTGTAACTCACACATATCCATTAAAAAGGTTAAACTATCAATTACAATAGTATGAATATCAGGTTTGGATTCAGCATGTACTAATCCCTCATGAACCTGGTAAGGATTGGTAATATTAAACTGTTGAAATTTAGCTGGAAATGGTAATTTTTTATTCCTTATATTCATATTAGTTCGTTACGCTAATATCGAGCTTTTAACTCTGCTCATACTTTCATATGAGAGTAGACTATATCATACGTATTTCTACGTCCCACCGCTTCCACCCACTTGGGTGTACTCTACTTGCTTATCTTATATAAGATGCTTTCGATAGTCGTTGAACGTTACTTAATGTGTTGATAGGACTGTCTTTTTACAATTTTACTCATGGCGGCGATACTAACATTAAATTGTGTAGCTAATGCAGTACAACTAAAATTTTTATCTCTTGCAATATATACTTTTCTAACATATTTGACTTCATCAGGAGTCAGTTTAGATTTATTCTTTAAATTTGCAAGACATTTAGCTTTAATTTGGGCACTACTATATATGCGTTTTAGCCCAAGACATCCTTTATTTATACCAATTCTATAAGCATGTTGGATATTTTCTTGGGCTGTACACCATTCCAAGTTTAAAGCGCAATTATTTAGTTTGTTACCATCAATATGGTTCACTTGAGGCTTATTACACGGATTAATTACAAATACTTTAGCGATTAATCTATGCACCATAAAAGTTTTTTTCATAATTCCTACTGATAAATACCCTCTATTATTGAGAGTATATGTTAGTTCCCTTTCAGGTTTTGTTATCATGTGGAATTTTCCTGTATGTTGCATACCTTTTCCCACAATAGGTATTTTAAGCTTACTTTGGGAAAAGATCTTACCTCTTTCGGTTATTCTGTAAATTCCAGTTTCAGTTTCTTCTATGTATTCTTTCATACAATTTCTCCTTTATTTAATTGAGAAGTTGTTCAAAGTACCATATTTAAACTGCTCTGTCAAGACACGTTAAGTCTTCGCTGCTGATTGCCCACAACATTATTTGTTTGGGGTTTCCAGCAATTCAATGGGTTTAACGAAGCCAATTATTTAGCTTCACAATTGAAGTAATATACATTTTGGGGATCTTTAATATCCCGTAATGATGCTGATTTACCACCACCACTTGAACCAACAATTAATACAAGATTATCATTTTGATCGACCACACTTAACCTCCTTTATAGTTTATGGTTTTTCTCTTTTAATAATTGCTTTAGATACTGTTCTCATAATAGTATCATCAATTTCTTTATTCGGCAGACTGTCAGGTAACCCGGCATTAAGTTTCTTAACCTGGGTTTCAACTATATCTACTGGATAGCCCATATCCACTAAAACTAAAGCATAACGGACTAATTGGTTGTTACGGCCACCCATAGTAGAATTCTGTACAAACCAACGCTGTATATTACTTAAAGACTGGTATGTTTGAATTGTTTTCTTTCTTTCATCATTCTTACTGGTTCGAGGAATGAATAATCTGGCATCAATTAATTTAATACCAGTATTGTAAGTAAAGAAGTGTTTATGGGTTAGCCATTTACGGCATCTGTCTTTTGCCTGGATGTCCACATCAAATGGTAACCATTCAAATATATTACACATGAACTCACTGTAATCATCTGTGTCCAGTGTTAACCGGTAATTCATTGGTAAGATTATTCTGAATCGATGATGAACTGGTGTATGACGTTTTGTAGTATATAAGAAGAATTTGTAGTCTTCTAATAATTTTGAAGCTGCTTCAATAGTAACGCCTTTATCATCTATATCCAAAACAATTAAATCAAAGCCTGGCTTAAGGGTATCATTACTTCGATGGCCATTCATGGTAAAATGGTTGATCCAATTATGATGAGGCAATTGAGTTAAGATGTGCATCTTGTCCCATGGTGCTGGATCATTTGCATAATTATCTGAGATGTCTGCACTATGAGCAATTCGTAAAGCTCCTAAATCAACTCTTTTAAGGGTCTCGCCTGTAATGAACTCAATACCATTATTCGTAACATGTTTAATTACGATATGGTTACGATAACCCCAATCAATAGCATATTGCATCATCTCTTGTTTTACTTGATTAGAACCACGATAGAATGGCAAGTCTTCAAACAGATCGCCATGGGTAACCTCTCGGCCGATACTGGCAATATACTTAGCTAATTTTACATAAGCCCTGTCCCGGGTTAACATACGATTAAAAGCTTTACCTGATTCTTCGATCATATGAACTGCATGATAAAAATTATCTTCAGTGATTTCTACTTCATTACCAATGAATGCATAACAGCCAGCTAACTTAAGGGCTTTAAAGTATCGATGAGCCATCTCTGCTTTAGCCGTCTCTTCATGCTCACCCATCTTTTCAGCTAAATCTTCACAATACATGGTATACTCAATAATTAGGATACTTACTTTTTTGGATACCAATAATGTTTTATTATAATTGGCTATGTTAGCCAGTTCCCCAAAAGCAATTGAGGTATCTGATATAAAATCACTTATTGTAGCATCCGTTAAAGAGTTATACCGTTGTTCAGGTGTTAAGGTTTTGTCTTTTTTGGTTGTTTTAGTGTAACCAAAGATACATCTACGAGCATAACCGGTTTCCAGAAAAGAATCATATTCAGCTTCAGTTCGGCCACCATCTAATAATTTACTGGGTGTACCAAATAGTAAAAGATTAGTAGGCGTCCTACCATCAATCTCTTCTGCTCTAAGGTTTTCTTTTGTATTTTTGGTTAGCTTCTGTTTGATTTTACCAACATCAAATAGTTCCAGGAAAGAAGAGAGTACATCAGCATTACCTAATAGATTGCTGCCAATCTCATCTATCTCCAGATTCATTGAACCAATACCACCCATTAATAGTTTATACCGCATCTGTTTGATAGCAGCAGTAGTGCCTGAATCAAATGAGAAGGCTAAGGCGCCTAAAGCAGCAAATTCTGATTTAACTCTCACTTCAACAGTATCTGGATCCTCATTATGTACAAAGGCCCGTTCTACTGCCAGTTTGGCTAAGTTTTCAGCTGATACAATTGGTTCAGTTACATCAAAGAATGTTGATCTGAACTTATCAATTAACTGCTCTTCAATTATATTAGTTGAATGGCCTTTACCCTGTCCACTGGGCGCTAAATTAATTGCATACAGATTTACAGGTATTTCACCTCTATCCTGAGTAGCAATCTTAACCCGCATCATAGCTGTAATCTTTGCAAGATAATAACTGATTAATACTCTGAAGAACATTGGATTGGTATTCTGGGTTTTCTTACAGAGTATGTCTACAATCTTTTCAGCAGTTGGATGAAAAGTTAACGTCTGTAAATCTCTCACTTATTCCTCCTTTAAGGTAACTGTAGTGTTCCATTGTTTAAATATGCATTTTTCTGAGTACACAGTTCATATGCGGTACAATAACCACATCGGCGTACTGTGCCCTTAAATTCTTTGATTAAGCCACAATTACCGTCTTTGAGTAGTCTGGCATGGGCTAAGTGGTAATCATCAAAATTTGCGGTACTCCTCTTCGTTTTAGTAGGGTTTTTGAAGTATTTATACACTGGTTTGCTCTGCCATAGTTCTTCATCAGTGCAAAGGGGTAATTCATGTTCTGGAACCAATTCTAAAGATTTAACTAATTGGATCTTCTGACGGATCCAGGATTCAGTTTCCGGAATAGATTTGAGCATTAATTTTTTGGGTACAATGCGAGATGCTGGGTAACCTCGTTTAGCCCTGATCTTTGAATCAAGCTTGGACCAATCAGTAAATACATATTGGATAAGCATATGATCTGCAGTAACAATATCAGGATTGAGCCAACGATAAATACTACCCTGTAATATTTTAAGTTCATCATCATGTGGATCTTTCTTCATGTAACCATATACACCAGTTGATTTGAAGTCTTCTATGATTCCTTCACCAACAAAATCATATTTACCACTGACAATATAGCCTTCAATGGTTTTATGTATACGCTGTTCCATATAAACTGGAATACAGTTAGGAACTGCTTGTCGGTCATTGTATGATGGGTTAATAACAATTCTATCAATTATTGCTTGTGGGTAACCCAGATCTTTTAATGCTTGTTTATAGTTTTTGATCCAAGCATTCTCGATACCACTATGAATAGCAGTACCCATTCTATTGGGTATATTCATTGAAATATCATATTCTGTTTCTTCTGGGTCTACAGCCTGGGCATCAGTAAGTCTACCACTTAAAACAATCATTCTGGCTGGTTTAAGTAGTCCAGTGACACTTATATGCAATTGCCCGGGAAAGGGATCTTTATCATAAGAATCGGTTACAAGCCATACGGCTATTGAAAGTGATTGGTTTTCTGTATTAGTATATTTCATAGTGCACTCCTCTTGTTCCATAGTTTTCATATATCATTAAATTACCTTTATCTCTGAGCCATTTAGCACAATCAGGGCATAAACCATAACCATTATCTCGATTCCACCATTGTCTGCCTTTTGTACATTTACCACAACAAGAACATTCTAATAGAATTACCGGATTAGACATTTCATATACTCCCAATAGATTATTTTTCCAAGTACAGATTCAGCCTCTTTATTTGTTATTGGTTCAATAAATTCTTTACGGTATGGTTCCCAACATATTTGATACATCTTTGATTTATCATTTGAACCAATAGCATTAACTAATGTAAAAGATTTTGGCTTTTTCATAGTAATCCTTTTAAACCAACCGGAGGTTGGCTATTATTAAATTAATCTTGATATATTATTTAGTGTAATATTTTAATCATCGGTGCGTTTTGCATTTTGGGCAAAAATCCCGGTGATATTGCCAAAGGTTATAGTTGCCACAACTTTTGCAAGTATAATAAGCAACCGCTGCATTTACTGATTGAGAGGCTTCTTTGATATCGCATCCGCACTCTCGTAATAGACATTTATGTTGGTCACAGAAAATCTTTTTATGCATGTTTTTGTCCTATCAATAACGTGGTTAAGTCGTGGGCGGGATTATTGCGCCAAAACCCGCACTACAAGTAGCTTTATGTATATTTATTCCGTTGCATACCTCACACTTTAGCCCATCGAGCTTCAACTGAGTATTGGACGGCTGTTTAGCATATTTAATGGCCATTTCTAAAGCTTTAACAAAAGAATCAATGCTCTTCGGTGTGTAGTGAGTACAATCATGGTAGAAATTTTCCTGAACGGCCTTCCACTTAATTAATAATTCTTCTAATTTTTTAAATTTATTCATAGTCCTCTCAATAAGTAGTTATACTGTTAATGTGTCTCATTTGAGACAGTCATCTAAATATATCATTTAGTTATAATTTTATTTAAGCCTTTTTTAAATATACGATAATCGGTGGGCCGGGTTTCAGGATGGGCTTTGTGGTCTTGCTTCATAATGATCATTCGAGCAGCAGCTGCCCGGGAGACATCAATAGCACTTTCAATAATATGCCATTGATCCCCAAATCTTTTAGCTATATAAAAATTATCTTCAGGTAAAACTGATTTACTATCTGGATCTTTAATAAGATTTGAATAGAGCGGTAAGATGTTCATGTCAGTCATGTGTTACTCCTTTTTATTTTAAATAGTCCCATATTCTAAGGGCTTCTTCTTGATGTCCCGGACAAAGTATCAGATTTGGGTTAATTATGTAAGAGCCTTTTTGAATTGGTTTAGTGCGGTCAATGGTGAATGCTTTTTTAATAATATTTTGTTTTTTTAATTCTAAGATCCTGGAGCTGAACATAGTCTTTTGGCTTTTATTCATCTGTGATGTTTTTATAAAAGAAATATTATTAGTAGGATTGCGGTTACTTTTTAATTGATTAAATAAAGAATAAGCTGGTTTAGACACTTGATCCAATAAATTAAAAATATCCAAGTTTGTTTCCTTTTTACTGTACATACTATTAATTCTCCCTATTGCTTGGAATTTACCGAGTTTTTCTTTATGCGTTTCACTGACAATGAGACGCTTACCTTTAATCTCAATAATATTAATGTTGCTTTGTATTTGTGGCATCTGTTATAGTGACCTCATTATTTAGAAAATAAGACTATTAAAGTATGGGGATACTGTGTCTTATTTCGTTTATGCCATCTTATCTGGTACCTGTTAAAAGATCAAGTATATATTTGAATTTTACTTTAAAAACAAAAATATATACTTGATTTTGTCTTTTGTAACTATCTGAATTTATTGCCAATAAACATTCTGTCATGTACACATATAGTATATAAAGAGGTTTTATATATAATTTATATGACCTTCCTGCTGTCGTAGACGCACTTACCGGTCGCCTTCGCTTCGCTCGCGCCCTCTGTGCTCACTCCAGCAGTCGGTCGGGAAGGGTGCAGAGGAGAGAGAGCTTTAGCTCGGGTCGACGATAGTACCCTGTACGACAAGACTGCGTGGAATTTAAATTAAATATTATTTAAATATATTATTAATCACATCGGAGTATCACTTGACCTATTTCAGATAAAGTATGGGCTGGCTGAATTACTTTACCTTGTCTGTATTCAGTAAGACAAACAGATTCTCTGTAGAAACCATAAATACCTCTATTATTAATTTCTTCGTATCTTCCATGCTCATCTGAAACATTTTCAGTGATATTATCGGGTTCTTGTTGGAGTTCAAGTTCTTTTAACCCAAAAGCAATTGGTAATGTCTTTTCAGCAGGCCATCGATGCATGTGTGGATGTTTTTCATATTTTCGGTTTATAAATCTTCCTACTTCAAATACACTCATATTATTAATCTAAATTATTTATTTTGGCTATGAGAGTCTTTTCAAATTCAGTAAGAGTAGGGAGGTAAGTGCATTTATTAGTGAAATCTATAGCAGGTACAGTCTTTCTTCGAATTTTATTATTGGGACAGGTCTCAGCATTCATGAAAGCTTTACATGCTCTACCAGCAGCAATAGATCTTCCTCTTTTTTTATTGAATTGATCTTTGTCACTACAGAAGGCAACTCCTCTAGCAACAGCCTTAAAAGTATCTTCATTATACATCAAAAATACTGCAGTGGTCTTAGGGCCCACTAAGGGCAAATAGTAAGTTAATTTTTTCATTCTTTTTCCTTTGGTTCAGGGTTGGTTGTAATAATCTCTTTAAATATCTCACTCAGCTCCTGTCTATGTGCCAACAATTCGTTTCTGAGTTCTGTGAGGGTAGTAGCATCACTTTTGAGTAAACGTCTCTTTAACACGTTATTTAAGGCTGATTCTATTGTAGGGTAATAAGTAGCATTGTAATATGTTTTTATTCCTTTTTTACTTATGAAGGGTTCTTTATCAGAAATTACAAAATCATTAGGTCCACTGCGTAATACAAGATCTCCTATTATAATATGCATAATATTTTCCTTTTTGGTTTAAAAGTAAGGGCAACTGGGAATCAAAGAAACTATATGAGGAAACTTTAATTTTAATCCCCCACCCAGTGTAGTGTTGCCCTTAAATTGGTTATCTTCTTTTATTTAAATACATTTTAATAATGTTACCGTTCTTTAAGGCATGAGCTGCAGCAACTGCATCAGCAATATGTTCAAATTTATTGGCTCCCATTGGTACACCCATTGGATGGTAAATATTATCTAAACGTTTAAGTTGTTTAGAATTTTTAAAATTAACCCTTTTAGTAGTAATATTCCAAGAATGCCGTTTACAAACCTTTATCATCATTTCTTTTTTAGAAGCTGTTTTTTTACCAGTAAAAGCTACTTTAACTTCTTCTGGGGTTGCCCATTCCATTGATAAATTAAGCATTGTAAATACAGCCACTGATACAGCCATACTGGCTGACATATCTCTCATTGCTGCTGAATTCTGACTGGCAAATCCTGGGCGTTCTCCAATGACTGCTTTGATCTTAAATGCTCTGATAACCCATTCAAGATCAACGGTAAGCCTAGCCATCCTGTGCACCATGTCATCAGCTACCAATATATTCTTTCTTTTAGTTTTTTTGGTTTGAAGAAGACCAGTATCACAGATCTCTCCATACTCATTCCAAACGGCATAACCATAATTAGATAATCCTGGATCAACTGAAAGTACCATATTAAGCCTCCTTATAAGCTTTAAGATTGATTATGCATGTTACTTTGACTTATATTATATTTTTTAGCTAAAGTTCTTTGTGAAATATTTCCTTTAGCATATTCAGTTTTTATTTTTACTGCGTGTATATTAGTTAAAATAGGGTTCCACCAAACTCGTGGATAAAATGGTGAATTATACCTATAACCCAATACCCAACATTCTATACAAACAGTTTGATTGTTTTGATGAGTATTATCACAATAACATCTTTTTGGTATTTCAACTGATAAGATCATATATTTTCCTTTCGCCAGTAGATAGTGTTATGCTCCATAATTTAATAGCTTCTTTTTTGGTTAGAGCTTTAGGTCCTTTAGCCTCACAACTTATACAAAAGACAATATGCGAAAGAGGTCTCAGTCCTCCGCGTGTGCGTTTTGCATAATATCTTACTGCTTTGCTTTTACAGAATGGACAGATAAGAGTCACATTTGCCATCCTATTAATTTAGATATTTCTGGAGTCATCCCTCCAAGTTTTTTAAATCTATCATTGAAATATTTAGATAGACCGGTATCCACTGTAAAGAATGGGTGTTCCGAAGGAGCAAATCGATGTATGATTGCCATGTCAGTATGGTCTAATTGACCAATAGCAAGTTTATGTAAGTCTATGTCTTCAGGTGTCATGATTTCTTTTTCATAAAAGCAAAACCAGCATAACCATCTTTTTCACAGATAGGTTTACATTTTAATAAATAAGTAGGTAATTCTGGTATCGCCCCTAATTCCCGGGAGTCATCTACTGCAATAAGCAAAGCAGTCTCATGTTCTGCAAAAGATAATTGGCATCCTTTTACCCCACAATGACAGGATCCTTTTGATTTTTCATAGGCTTCTATTGCCTCTTTTCCCAGCATACCTCCATGATGATCAGAGGCAAATACTACATGACGGGGTGTAATACAAAATGGGTGAGGGGTACCAATGGTATCTATAATTTCAAATTTATCTGTTTTTGGGTAATGACTTAGATCTGACATAATTTACTCCTTATGGTGTAATTAATTGTTTAGCCTTTTCTTCTTGTTCAGCTTTCAAACAAAGGGCTTTAATTTGCTGTTTAGAAGCGTTATTGGGTATTTTGACCTTATTACCCCAGGAAGGCCAGTAAATCTCTAATCCAGAGCTTATTTTAATCGTAGGATGCATTAGTTCAGGTAATTGCTGCCAAGCCATACAATCAATGAGATTATCATTGGCCCATTTGATCAGATCAGCATTATCTTGTCCCACGTAATAAGCTGCATCATGAATTGTAGCAGCAGGTAATATAGTGTAAATATATGGTGAAGCCCATACTCTTTCTCTGAATTCATTCATTGCACGTTGGGTTAGGAAACAATATGACTGTGTAGCAGCATTTCCTGCACTCCTAGCCTCCTTTTGAGCTGCAAAGGGTACTTTGACCTTCCCTACGGTTTTAGCGAGCAATGGGGTACGTATCCGGCCACCAAATGCTAATGGAATGTATCCTATTTTTTTGGCTTGCTCTACAAGATTATCAACCCATTTATCTGCTACGGTGTAAAGCTGGTGGTACATCTTTTCAATTTGTTTGGCTTGAGGTTTAGTAAATCCACAATTCTTCATTAAAGTATGAAAACTTCCCCCGTAGGTAAGTGCAAAGGTAGGGGCTTTAGAATCTTGTCTTAGATCAGGATAGAGTTTTTTAATGGAATTAATAGAAGTAACTGTTTCAATAATACCATTCATTTTATCGCCAAAGTAAGAGAATGCCCGAAGACAGTGGCCACAAAAACCATCAGTATAGATTTTTAATTTATTTGGATCTTTAGTTATTAGAGCATTTGTTTTATCTTCCAGTGCATCAAAGTCTGAACCAAAGAATAACCAACCAATAATCGGTTCGAAGCATTCTTTAATGATTTGAGCAAATATTGAATGTGATGGAATATTTTGCAGATTAGGATCTGAACTGGATAGCCTTAAGCTTTGGGTTCCGCCAAGATTAAAGTTACCATATAACCGGTAACTACCATCAGGTAATCTTTGTGCTTTCTCCATTGAAGGAATAAAAGTTGAAAGTAAGATACTGACATCAGCTAATTTAATAAGATGTTCAAATATTTCTTTATGTTCAGGAGTCTTGGCATGATTAATTAACTTCTCAATGGTACCCTTGCTGGTAGAGGCTTGTTTACCTTTTGTAAGATTGATTATATCGTAACCCATATAATCAAAGATTAAAGCCCTGAGTTGGGTATCACTGCCAGGATTAAATACTTCCCGGGCAATGATTGGATCAGTGATATCGTAAATTTTCTTTTTAGCTTTAGCAGTCATCTTTTCTGCTAATGCTATTAATTGAGTAAAATGAAAATCTTGGATTAATTTAGAATTATTAAAATAATCTAAACAGGTATGTTCAATAGAAACTAAATGAAGTTTAGCAAATTGTACTTTTTTTGGATTAATTGGCATGCCACACAGCTCAGTCTGCAAGAGAGTAATTACTGTTGGTTTAAATAATTCTTCATATAGTTGCTCTTGTTGATCAGCTATCATTGTTGGTTTATGGGTCTCATTAACGTACCAGGTAGCCAAGCAATCTTGACCATTATACTTTAATAAATCTGGAGTTGCTATTTTTGCAGTAACACCCACTATAACACCTCATTCATAATAAAATTTTGTAAATTATGTGCTACAATATAAGAATCTCTAGCTATAGCCGCTTTATATTCGGAAGAGTGAAAACCTAAATGGATACGTTTTTTGTCAACATTAATATATGCTGCCCATAATTTAGTACGTTGGTAAAAACATACTCCAATATATTTTGAATTGGTTTTCCTTCGTTTATAAGAATTACGAGTTTGTGTTATTTGGTCTACCCATCTACAATTTAATGGTGTATATCCTAATTTTCCGTTTTTTCTGTCTATAGTTAAATTAGCGTGGTATCCACTATTTAAAGCCCAAGTACGAAACAAAGTAAAATCTTCTAACCAAAGAGTACAGATTGTGATACCTTTTTTTCCATAATTTCTATAATTAGTATTTTTTGGATTTAAACAGCGTTGTTTCATATTTTGCCAAATACTGTGTAAACGGGTCCCAGTACCATTATGTTTATTAGCACAACCACAACTTTTAATACCTGCTATTTTACGTTTTATACTAGACATATGCATTACAGGGGTATTACCACAATCACAAAGTACTTTAAAATACCTTGAATTGTTTGCTCTTTCTGGTTCTTCATTAATGACTAATAATTTACCAAAACGTTTACCTACTAATTTTTGTTTCATTTTAAAGTACTCCATAATTACCCATAAAAGGGGAAGACAGTTCTTTTAAACTTAACTTGTTTTGAATAGCATTATTAGTTGCAAGATAAGCTATTAGTTTCGTGTCTTCAAAGTTTTTAGTCATAATTTTAATTCCTTTAATCATATTTTTATAATCAGCTAAATGTTGCATCCATAGATTATAAATTAAAACTTTATGATCATAATTTGCATTATGCCATATTGTTGTACCTTTGTACAACGTAAAAAACTTTCGTAACATGGTTTGTATTTGAATTTGTGTATTTGTGGTGTTGTCTCTTCCTACACAAAAAGCAATAAAATTATGTTTATCCCAAGCAAAAGCTATTGTTTCTATCTTTGCTTTATAGAATTTTAAACTAGTTGCTTCAATATCACATGTTAATGCTGGATATTGCTGCAGATCATGTAAAGCTGCTTTAATAGCGGATATAGTTTCTGGATAATAGGCAGAATGAATAACATTAGTTCCTGGAACTACATAAGTGTTGCCCACATGATCAATGAGGGTTTCATTGGCTGTATCGATCTTACTTTGTATTGCAGGATTATAAAGTACTGATTGGTAGTTGGGTGCTAAAATAATATCTAAGTATTCATAATCTTTAATGGCACATTCATAAATATGCCCATAACAGTCATTAACCTTTTTTAATTTGGTTAATATTTTAAAGTAAATTGGATCACAAACCAAAAGAGTAGTTACATTTAAAATACTTATTTCAGGCAGTAAGTCTTCAAGATGTTCTTTAGCCAGTTTAGCAGGACATTTATTATTTAAAGTATATGCTAAATCAAAAGCTATAAATTTTTCAGAAGGAATAGTTGATGGGGTTACATAAGCCCTTTGGATTGTACTTTTAGCAAAAGCCGTAGTTTTAATTAAAATAGCAATAGAAACTAAAGAAGAATCTGAACCAAAAAGAATATGTTGCATAGTTACTCCTGTTTAAAAATCTGCAGTATGGGTTATTTGTTTTCCATTTTTCTCTGCAAGAACAACTGTCACTTCCCAGGATTTTTTAGCTTTAAAAAACTTAGCAGCTTTTTCCTGAGCCTCTAAAGTCGTATTTGCGTATATTTCAGTTTGTTTCTTTTTATAAAAACACATATAACCATTCATATTAAATAAAACCTTTATCTAAAGCTAACCATTCTGGCATTTCAATTGTAACTATATCCCCTACACCAGCTGGGTGTAATAGTTCAATTTGAGATTTAGGTACCCAAATATTGCTGTCAAGATCATCAGTATCAGTTACCCTGTAAGCGGCATCTGTTTCTGTTAAAATTTCTACAGTTATTTCTATAGGATCTTTCATAGCTACTCCTGTTTAAAGTTGTGGCCTGTCTCGGTGGTAAAGCCTTAAGTATATCCAATGGTATAGGCCCTCACTGCATTGACTCCTTATGGATTATATATACTTGAGACAGGCGTGATTAATTATTTAATTAATTCACTCATTTCGTTGAGTTTTTCCAACTCATGAGGAAGAGATTCAATAGGGATTAATCCTAATACCGCATTATCCAAAAGACGTTTACTAACTGTATCAATAGCAGCCCATATATCATCTTTTTTTGCTACTAGTCTTTTATTAAAAGCTTTATTTGCTTTTTGTGTAGCAGTTTCCGGAAACTCGTAACAACGAATAAGTACTGCCATTGAATCCGATGCGTAAGAACCATTACCATCTTTTAATTCTGTGTTTGATTTTAAAATACCTTTACCTGCTCGGATCAGCTCTAATCGTTCTTGCTGTGTGTAAGCTATTGGTTTACTTTTTGCATTAATAAAAGTACTTATGGTTCCTTTAGTGCACTGTATAACTTGTGTAATTCTGTTGGTTAAATGTTCAATTTCAAATTTTCTCATGATTGACTCCAGTTATTTGGTTAATAATAAACGAGTTAAACATAACTCATTAATATAAGCGATACTTTTTGCTGAGTGTTTTTGAATACTAGCAATCTCTTGATCCGAAAGTGGATCACCAGTATTAAATATATCTGGATCTACTGCTCGAATTTGAGTTAAAAAAGCATTAGGTAATAGGCGCTTTAAATCATTAACATGCTTGGCTTTCATTAAAACAGTGGAAAACATATGACTGATGTGGGTTTTAATAGCAGTAGCATCAAAAGTATGTTTACTTAATATGTCAGATACTTGTTTTAATAAAGAAGGGTGTAGTTCTTTGTTTATTTTATTGGTTGGTACTGCAGAATCAATTGATCCATGCATTCGACCATTAAAAGTAAAAGAAGCTGTATCACACTTTAATAACAGTTGGTTTTCAATTGCTATTTTACAGAGTTGTTTAACTTCTGACTTTTCCTGAGCGGAATATAAGTAAGCAAGCATGTTATTTTGTAACTGTCTAATCATTAACATCCTAGCTTGGATTGGATTCATATCCATGGTTCAACTCCTTATGGTTTGTAACCTCCATATTTAGGGGGTAATTGGCCGTATAAATAGACCTGATGTTTACTGCGACTGATGGCAACATATAGCATTCTCGCAACGTCTGATGCAACCCTGCATTTACTTATATCTGCCAGGTCAATAAATACAGTATTGTAGGACCTACCTTGGGCTTTATGCACTGTACTGGCATATGCTGGTCGGAGGTCAAACCAAGTCTCTTTAACACTGAAATAATCAGTCCATTCTTTCTGTGCAGCTAATGATTTTAAAAGTAATTTAACATCATGAGGATCATTTGCCATGAAACCAATTAATTTGCCATTGATTTCAATATTGCGTCCGCGTACTCCTAATCTTTCTCGTTCACTGCTTGCATCAGTAATTTTAACAAAACTATCTGTTTTATAAAAATAACCTCTTTCATTAAGGGCATTATTAGTAATTGCATATTCTCCAGCTTGTAGTAATTTGGCGTACCCGTTGATTTGACGGATATGAGCATTGTAGGCCTGTACTCTGGCATTGGTCCAAGCCAGTACTTTAATTGAATTGGTTACATAATTTGGATCCATGAAAGCGGCATCTACTAATCTTTGAAACTTGGATCCAGTAACATGGGCAACAGTGGGATCTTGTTTAATTGGTTTAAAGATGCCTGTTTCAGCTGTCTCTCGGAATTGTGCACCCGTCTGCATGATGGCACCACTATTTCTTAAAATCTTATTCATTTTAACTTTTCTGAAATTAAGAGTGGACATGGTTGCAATCTTTTGTCCTACTGGAGCAAGTTGCCATTCATCTCCAATTAAAACTATTTTAGAGTTTTTAGCTGTAGCATCAATTTCTTTTAATAAGTTATCATCAATCATGCTGGCTTCATCAATTATAAATAATTTATTATAAAGAGGGGCATAATCTTTTTTACGTTCAAGTTCAGTTTTACCAGTTTTAATATTATTAACAACTTTTAAACCAAGAAGAGAATGGATAGTAGTTGCATCACAGTTCGTTAATTCTTCAAGTACTGAGACTGCCTGGTTGGTTGTTGCTGAAACCCTTACTTCAAATTTACTTTGTTTTTTATTGGTCTGCAGCAGGAGTGCATACATTTTATATTGAGCTTCCAGTGCTCTCATCAGATATTTAATAAGGGTACTCTTACCACATCCAGCAGCTCCTTGGATTATCATGTATTTCTCTTTTGGTTGATTAAGAAAATCAAGAAAAGAGTTAAGAGCATTATCTTGGTCTTGGGTCAATGTTATATTGGGCATTGGTTACTCCTAAGTTTTTATTTCCTCTAAATGCCTATAACAATTAGCAGGTAAATTATTTACAGCTTTTGAACTTCTATGAGCAATCCATATTATAGCTAGCTCATACGCAGTAATATCTTTTTTTGGTGTAAATAAATATTGTTTATATTTAGGTTTAGATTTAAATAATTTTTTAAACACGATATTCTCCTTAAAAAATTAGCAGGGCATGAGTAAAAACTAAAGATATGTTAATTTCATTCGTTTAAAAAATATACTCTCTCCCCGATGGAGTGCCCTGCTAAACTGTTTTATCTATTATGCTGCATCCTCGCCTAATAGACTATGGCACTTAGCTATTGATTTTTTTAAAAACTTAATTTGTTCCTGGGCAGACTTATAAGCTGTCATGAGATCGTTGTATTGGGCAATCAGATTATCATGAGCAGCTTTTTCAGTGACATATAATTCTTTATATGCAGGTTTGGCCGGTGGTAATGGTTTGGCATATTTTTTAATAATGGTGTCAATCTGCCCTCGTTTGATTGGAGTCTTAAGCTGTTTGGCTTTAATAGCAATCTCTTTAAAAACTATTTTTTCTTTTTTAAAACCACAATCTCTAAAAACTTTGGCTACAAGACCGATTCCATATTTAGTGGCTTCATCAGGAAATCTTAAGGCTGCTCTTATACTATCATCAAATGTACCTTCTCTCATATTGTAAACGCTCTCAAGGTAAACCTTAAAGCTGCTCTTTTTATATAGAGGATTTTCTTTATACCTTTTGGATGTTTTTAGGAAATATAAGCCTAACATTGCTTCTAATTTAAGACCCATGGACTTTTCAAAGTTCAGTTTAATTGATTTCTCAATCTGTGCAATAGTCTTTTTTTCATATTTCTGTTTTAGATTTTTCTTTTTCATTTTATGAATTCTCCTTTAAAATTAATGTTACGCAAACTCTTTATGTATTTCATGCATATAGTAGCTCGCACCCGCATTTTAGACTTCAGAATATTTTTGGCTCGTAGTTTGTTCATAGACTTCAATTGCATGGTAACTCGTATTTAATCCTTAGATTTTATTTTTCCTTTAACTCGTATATTGGTAATAGATTTCAAGTCAATCGTAACTCGCATGAACATAATAGGTTTCAATCATCCTGTAACTCGCACAGCACAGATAGATTTCAGCATATTTCTAACTCACAATCTCAGTATAGGTTTCATAGCCGGAGTAGTTTGTATTTTAACAACAGGTTTCAAACCAATTATGACTCGCATAATTTGCCTAGATTTCAATGTGTTAGTAGCTTTAATATTTTATGCTGCTATTTCTTTAGCAACCTTGGGATCAAAGTAAAATGGTGCTACATATCCTGTATGTCCCATGATTGTCATGGCATATGGCAGTGTTACATCTTTACCACTAAGAGTCCTGGCTACTGTCCAGAAGTGAGCCAGAAACAATTTAACAGTATTATTTTTTGATGCATTATAAATATGGCCTGTTGTCCAGCGAGTCTTTTCTGGTACCTTATGGTATTTGGCTCTCTCTTCCAACCATACTTTTTTATACAAATGATCTGGTTGTTGTTTGTTGAAGCATTCACCGATGAGGAAGCCTAACTTCCTACCTGCTGCTGACCAGTTCATTTGCTCACCCTTTTTCTTTTTTCTCATGGCACCATCTCTAATATCACGACCCATGTAAGCCCACCATTTAGAGATATTTGCAAAATCTTTTTCTTCAGTTCGGTAATTTAAAAGGCCATCACCTTTAAGAGATTTCTCACATTTACTGCACCAGTAAGTATCGTTTATCTTTTCAATGTCGGTCTTACATTTAGAGCAGACAGGTATGAACCTATAGTAGTACAGCATAATTAGTTCAGCCGCAGTAACAGGACCAATACCTGGGATATCTTTTAACCATAAATTCCATATATCCCAATGAATTAGTTCATTACCTACCATTCGGGCAATACGCCCTTTGATAGTTATAAGACCAACTTCTTTATTTTTCCCATTGTCTTCTCCATGTAGAATATTATCAAATTTTACTGGATGGTCACCAGGAAGACTTTGGAGCCTGTTCTTAGTGGATGCAATCACTTTTGTAACTGCCTGATAGGTTCTAATTAAATAATTCATGTATGCTATATTGGCTGTGTTTACGTTTAATTCTGACATTCTATGTCTCCTTATTAGTTTATTAAAATATATCGTAGTGCACTACTTCTCCAAAGTCACTCTTCCATCTGGGATCATCATGAATTAACCAGATAGTTGGGCAGGATGGATAATGTTTTTTGTTAGGCATATGAAACTCACCATCAGTAAATACTAACAATACATCAGGTTTATTCTTTTTAGCCCATTTAAGCATATCCAGTACATCAGTCCCACCACCACCAGTAAACTTGAGATCGCGGAAGCAATCAGTACCCTCAGTAATTTCCTGGATACTTCGTATTTTAGTATCAAAGTCAATTAAGGTAATTAACTCTGGTTTCATTAATTCTTGAATAGTAGCAATTTCAACAATAAAGAAACTAAACTCATCTGGCATAACTGAACCACTACTATCAACTGCTACGGCAATATTACAAATAGCCTCACTGAAAGCAGTAGGTAAATAATAATCTGGCATGAACCGTTTATTAGGTCTCCGCCAGGAGAAATCATCTTTCAGAATACTTTGCATATGGTTCTGTAAAATAATATTCCAGGGTAATTTTGGATTAATAACACTTTGTAATTGAATATTTATTTCACCAGCTATGGTTCCTGGATCTTCATTTGCAGCTTGGGATTGTACTACTGCTCTTAATACTGTATCAGCAATAGCTTTCTTAGTAGCCTCAAGCGTTTTAGAGTCTTCTGGGTAAGATATGTCTTGTCCTCCAGGTACGCCAGAACCATTGGCTCCAAACATACCACCAGGATTCTGTTCTGCTTCTTCAAATAATTTATCATATACCAGTTCAGTATTCATGTTTTGATATTGCCTGTCACATAAACCACCTTTAGGTATTGTATAACCAGCACCTGTCAATTCAAGGTTAATAACCTGGTCACCAGCTCCATTCCATATTCCAGGGTCTCTAGGGCCCCTACGAGTCATATGACTGAAAGCAACATGATTTACTTCATGAGCCAGCAATCCTACTCTTTCTTTCTCATCTAAACTTAAAAACCATTTAGGGTTGATATACAAGAAGGTACCATTGGTTTGAGCGGTCTCAATATCATCTTTCCATTCCTGGACTAATGAGAATAAAATAGTAGTAATAAATACAGTATTTGGCATCATCATTAATTGGATCTTAGCTTTTTCTAAGGCTAGGTTTTCTGGTTTCTTACTCATTAGTCATTCTCCTCTGCCTCAATTTGGCTGAATACCCATTCCCAGTAACCTTGATGAGTGTTACCGCCCATAACCTCATCTTTCCAATCTTCTGTAGGATATTTAGAATGGTTTCCCCATAGATTACCACCAGCTTTAACAATTAATTTTGCTGTTTCTTTAGCTATGATAATTCTGGATAAGGTTATTTGTTTAATATTAGGGTAAATATTCATTGGATCACCTTAAAACTTTCATTAAAACTAAACAAGTAAAATTAAAGTCATATTTTTGATACCAAGTATTTAAAAATTCTATAGCATCTAATTCATTTACGAACTCTAACACTACTCTGTGATTATCACCCATTTTACAGGGCTCTACATGGTATACGATAAAAGCAATATGTCTTTTCATTGGTTACTCCTTAAAATAACTGTTGGCCTTTAACTGAGATCCACCTCTTAACACAATCTTCTTTGATCATTTCTGGATCTCTACGCATAATATTCTGAAGGGTAATTGTTTGGAACTCAAGGGGTAAGCGTTCAATGTATGTCATTAAAGTAGAAATATTATCTGCTTTAGTATAAGCAGCAATCATATGGGATACACCAAATCTAAAAGATGGGTCATTGTCCAAACGAGCTAATTCTGGTCTGGCCATTATTTCTTGGAAATCAGGCATACTGGTGTAGATTTTAGTGAACATTACAAATGATCGAGCAATGGCTTCACTAACAGTACCAGCAATCAAAGGTAAATATGTATGCAATTGTTTAGTTTCAATGCTACCAATAATCTTTGAAAGGAAATCCCAGGTACGAGGACAAGCAAATGTATGGTCATTATGCTCTGGGTTAAAATTATAAAGATCATCTGGCTTACTGTTGATATAAGCAATGATACGATGATCAATACCTTCTTTAGCTGCCCACTCCTGCCATAGTTCCGGATCTGTTACCAGTTCAAGATGAACCAGTCTGGACTGCATTGCAGTGCTTTGTCGGTTCACAATGGCCTTATCCGTAGCAAGGTTACCAGCAGCCACCATCTTGGTCATTGGATGCAAGTGATGCTGTCCTACCTTCTCATCCAGTATCAGCTTGTAACTCGCTGCCTGCACTGCTAATGAGGATGCATTGATCTCATCCAAGAATAAAAGAAAACCTACTTTGCCTTTGGGTATCGGAGTATTCTCCAATGGAAATATATCCATAGGTACATAAGATGCTTTCTTCCGGTCTTCACTAATAAAAGGAAAGCCCAAACTTAATATTCGATAAAGTTCGTTAATCTTTATCCGTTCTCTTATGAACTGCTGCATGTTACCATGCAGAATAGACCATATCAACATCCTACTATTATAAGTAGGACGACTACCGTTTCCACTCACTTGAGTGTACTCCCTTGCGGGATGGTCGTTACGCAATTTAACTAATAATGTTTTTGGGTCTATCTAATCCATAGGTATCTATGATCCAGTTAACATGCAAAGCTGCTTCTATTTCTGTTTTGAAGCGTTTGTTTTTAATGACTTTTCCTTTATGTTTAACGCCGCCAATCCATCTGTTTCTTGAGCTATCCCAAGATACATTTTTGTAATTTGACGCAGCATTAAATTTAGTTCCAATCATTCTTTTTGTGTGTTTATCTCGATCTTTTAGTCCAGTAGCCCAAGCATGTTTATGATTTTCTGAGCAAGTAGCCCATTCAATATTTGTTCCCGGTCCTAATAAATCATTTAGATCTACAGTATTATTTATTTTAACCCCATCTTTATGATTTACTTGTGGTTTATTGTGGGGATTAGGAACAAATGCAATGGCAACTAATCTATGAATTGCTTTAGTTACTGGTTTGTCTTTTCTCCATAATTGAACATATAAATATTTACAAGTTCTAGATCTTAAGTAATTTGTTATATTTTTAATACGATAATTATGATGATTGTCTTGTATGGATCTTACATTACCTAAATTAGATATTTCGTATCTCTTTTCAAAATCTAAAATTGGTACCCAAACTTCTTTTACATTATTAGTATTTAGCACGGTATTGACCTCGCTTTAAAATTAATAGTTACCCCACTATATGCTAAGGGTTTCCATTAGTCAAGGTGTTTCACCGTTTAGATAGTTTTCGACATAAGATTACTCTTATGAAGCCCTTTGTAACTTAAGGTCTGTTGGATCACATTGGCTTAATCTTACATCAATTAGTTCAAGATTATATTGATCAGCAATTTGTTGTACAATAGCGCTTTTACCAATACCCGGGGAACCAGATATCATGGTAACAAGATTTGCTTTCATGGCAGCAATTATAAATTTAACCGCCTCTTTACTGTTTATCTTCATACCCATGGCTCATTACTCCTGTTAATAATTATAGATTAATTCTGGTTCTTTTCCAGTGTTCTTTATTAATTCCAAACTTTCTCCACAATCAGAACAAGGAAAAATATCTCCATCTTTATTATTAAATACATCAATACTGGCACCACATTCTGGACAACTGGTTTGTCTATCTGGCATGATTAATCCTCCTGTGCTTCTTTTGGGTATAATTCTTTTAACTCTTCCATCCATTCATTTGGAATTACTTTTCTTACAGCAGCATAACGATTTATTGCTAATATAATTTCCCAGATTCTTTTTTCATTGTGGATATGTCTTGGAATTAAACCTATTAGTGATTTTTTTGACATGTTTGGACCTCCTATTAAAGTCTAAAAGTGTTATTTTATGGATTTTACTTAAAATATAGTTTTAACTAAAATATAGCAGTTACGTTATAGTCTGTATATAGTCAAAAATGCTAAATTCAGAACTATTAGTATATCGGAAAGAAGTATTTCTTCACTCTTAAAAAAAAATAAGAAATAATCCTACAGAACTCACCGGAGGTGAGCCCTATAGGATATACTTCAATTAACTAAGATAGGAAGTATTCAGAACTTCTAATTTCAACAGACAAGTCATCAGATAATTTAGTAATATTTGTTGGTTTACCAGTAATCATTGTAAGAATAGCATTAATCATATTGCTATTAGCCATCTCTGCAAATATGTCATTATAAGTCTGTCTAACTATATTCATATTATTAGCATGGCATTTAAAATCATCATGGATGAATACTATTGGAAATGCGGGTTTAGCTAATGTCTGCCTAACTAATTTCAATAAATTGTAAGCATATTCGTAACTATAACTATTCACTCTTTCTTGGGTCAAGTTATGTGCACCAGCCAAAGATATAAACTGATGCTGATCAGCTAAACGTTCTATCTTACTGGTAGCACCTATAGCAGGTATGCCTTGGAATAACCGGTAATGTAGCATACGTTCAGCTCTTTTCAATGCTGTACGATCATAGTTACATCGGTAATTCATCTCTCTTACTACAAAGCCATCACCACTGTGGACACAATCAGCAGCTAATGAAATACCTTCTTCTAAGCCTACATTCTCAGTATGCCGATAGATGAAGCAAGGATGGCCTTCAAGCTCATCTACCTCAATTTTATCATCAACCATATCTTTTACTTTCTTGTTAACAAAGAAACCATCTGGCATGATCCATGTATGCTGTAGTGCAAAGGGTTGCCAGGCATTTAACAGGTGATGCATCAATTCACTTGCCCCAGGTGCAACTATCTTCTGTGCCTCATAAAAGGCTTCAAGCTCTGGGGTATCCTCGCCAAAGGCATTCTTAGGTTCAGCCTTTGAACCATAATAATGAGTCATTAAACTAATTTTCACTGCATCACGATTATAGTTACTGTTTTTACCAAGAATTTTATCCATTGCTTTAACAGTTTCTTTATAAATATCCATTCTGGTTTGACCAGTGAGACCAGTATTACGGGCACCTACTTTACAACCCACCCAGGTACTCATAATCTGTGGTCCGGAAGCACAAGCATCAAAACCAACTAAATAACCAGTGGGTTGCCCAGCCTGAGTCTTGCGGTAAGCCATTAGTGCAGCAGCAAATCTAAAGGGTTCCTTGGCTTGCTCTACTAATGCTTCAAGTTGAGTTTCATTATCTTGTACCCACTTCAATCGACCACCAAACTGAAATTTATCTAAACCAAAATTATTAGCCATATCTATTTGTAAGTACTCTTTACCGGTATACAATCTCATATGTTAACTCCATAATATAAAGGGGTATGTTGATGAATTTTAGGTTTATTAATTTCTTCAAGGATTATCAAGTTTTCACCAACCATTGGCTGATCCCAATCACCACATACATCGAAGGCACCCTGATCAGTATCAGCATCTATACAAATTACAACCAGTAATTCTGGGTTCAAGTCTTTAGTAAGGGCCCAGTAATGTGAGTTTTCTTTAATTCTCATAAACCTTTTCCTTTCAATAGTAATTCAGTTATCTGTTCATTAACAGTTTTAAGACTCATAATAATTTTATAAGTCGGGGTATACACAAAACCTACTCTACCATAACCTAAGCCTTTTTTGTCTATTCCTATTTGTTGACGTTTACCTTCTTCAAAGGCATTAGTGCATAACTCCATAATCTGTCTACGAGCCTCTTCAAATTGCTTCTCTTCAAAGGTTTTCTTTTTAATTCTTGAATCAACCATTTATTAATTCCTCATTAGCCAATTTAATTAATATGTATTTCGCATAAACCAAGTAAGAGCGTGTTCAGCATCTTTCCAACGCTTTTTACTATTAAGCATTTGCACTCGATGTAGCGGATTTCTTTTATACTTATTTACATTTAGTTTATGTAGTGTAAACCTCTTTTTAATTTCTATCTCTAATAATTTTTCAATGATTTCGTAGGGTAGTTCCATAATATTAGCCCTCCACTAATTCCTCATTAGCCAATTCAATAATGGCTTTCTTATAAGAATTACCCTGAGTAGTAACATGGTAACCACAAGCATAAGTTCTACCACGGGTATCATATTTATGACCCAAATAGAAATAATTATTATGGTTTAGAATCTCTTGATACTTACCAAAGGATTCATGCATAAACTGATACCATTGTTGTTCAGCTTTTACACTATTAGGGGCATTCCTAGGCGCCTCGGTATACATATTTACAAAAGCCTTATTTAGTTGCAAAGGTATTTGATTTAATTGGTTCAAGTGCTGTAAACAGATCTCCTCATCATGATGGTTCATGTTATGCCCCAACAGCATTGAGCCCAGCTCTGGATCCCAGTTAGATTCAATAGGTTGTGGCCGGTGAGTAAGAATAACATGCTTATCGGGTTCAGGGATATCAGGTATCTCATAATCAGTACTAATGAGTATACTGGCACCTTGCCCGGGACTAACAATGTCTATCAAACCAGTTTGACTGATTAGAGCAACCACATCAGCTATTATCTTAAATCTATCAAGACTATCTTTTACTTTAATCAAATGGTTTAACTTACCAACCATAGCCTGATAAGTAATAGTCTCTTCCATTAAAGTAACAGTAAATACTGATATAATTATCTCTAATGAGTCAGCATTATGAGGAGCCCATTGTTTAAGTCTTATATTTTTAGATTTATAGTGGTCTTTACGCCAGTATTGTCTAATCAGTTCAATAGCTTCAGGGATCTCTTTGAGCCCACCTTCAGCAATGATATAGTCAAGTACAAATTGTTCACTCTGGTTTAACATGTTTAGCTCCTTTTAAAATATTATTAAGGTATTTAGCTGCATCATTAAGAGTATCAAATGAACCAATAACATCAGGACAGTTTTTATCACTGTATTCTACACATTCGTATTCATCTGGTTCTTGCTCAATATAAATATATATTTTATATTTAAACACGCTTATCTCCTTTTAAATTTTTAATGGACTACCCAATTAAGGATAGCCCATTACGGTTTATTATGCCTCAGTAAACCGATTTAGAACAAATTTCAGGTTGAACACTATTCACTGATATTGGAAGCAAACAGATCATCGGCAGTAATGGTAGATTCTTCCGGAGCATTGAGGCATATACGAACTTTCATGGTCAATTCAAGAATGCCATTCTTTGTCTTACCAGCTGCTGTAACAAGCATGTCCTCTTTAGCATTCGGGTATTCCGGATTCTGAAAGATAGGGAATCCACGATCAGACTTAAGGGTGTTACCGTTTGCAAGGGCAACTTCCCAATTAAACCATGCTGCAGCACGTTGTTTGTCTTTCTTTTTGCCTTTCTTTTCCATGTTACATACTCCTTGATTAATGGTTGAATTTATAGAGAGCGAATACTCCCATTTTAGCTTTTAAAGTTAAAGAGTGCTACTGAAGTAGCTAACAGCACGACACCCAATACATTAACTTCCCAATAGTTTGATTCATTACAAGCCAGAACCAAACCAACAATACCTACAAGTACCAAGAATCTATCAAACATAAGAACCTCTTAATTTAAGTGGTTAAATACAATACCTCTGCCTTTAAGGAACTTACTGGCTTGGCGTTTGGTATAAAGGTCTTTCAGTTTGGTTTCAGTGTCTGCAGCTGTACGTTTACAAGCAGTTTTAAACAGTTCAGTTTTCATGAAACCAGCAGCAGTACGATAGCCATCAACTCTTTTGGTAAATCCGATAATCTTACACATGGTTGCCTCTCCTGTTATATTCTTGTTGGTGCCAATGTTTGTAGCATAAAGTGAACTTTGTCCCTGCAGGATCCTTATCAACTAATCTTTGTTTGATAAGCTTGATACACATCGGGTGAGCCACCGTCTGGTAGACATAATGTTAAATGCAAATTTCTTAGCCATGGTAATCTCCTTTAGTTTAATGTAAACAGGAGCACGTAATGTACTCCCGTTCATATGGCCGGAGGCCTGTTTGGTTAAATGTATACTCCTTCACAAACCAGTAAAAACTTATCAAGCTGTTCCACAGTAAATACAGTATCTGGGCTGTTCTCAATAATATGACAGAGTATGTTCCACATTTTAGCATCTCTGTGCAAATGACTTTTAGCTTTTACATTGTCTTGGTTTGTCCAGATGTAATCAATAGCCTCATAAATATTGTATACTCGGACTCTTCGCATACCACCCGAATCAGTTGGTTCCCACTTAAAAGTCATCTGAGTACACCATTAAGATGATCAACCTCATGTTGAACAATACGAGCAGCAAGACCAGTATATTTATGAGTCTGTAATACTGGTTCCTTGGTATACGGATGATAGATAACTTTGATACGTTTATATCGTTTAACTCTGAATACCTGTCCCGGGAAGCTTAAGCAGTTCTCTTTCTTGGTAATCCGACCATGGATCAGACTGGGTACAATAACCGGGTTAATCATAATAACAAACCCTTGGGTTATCCTAACCAGTATAACTCTCTTCTGGTAGCCTATCTGATTAGCTGCAAGACCTAAGCATCTCTTCTGGTTAGCTTTGTAAGTATCAGTGAGATACATAACTATCTCATCAAGCAAAGCATTATTCTGCAGCTTACCAATTGGTCGACAAGGTATCTTTAATTTCATTGGATCAGTTATGATTTCTTTGATTAATTCTTTCATCATATATTCATTTCCTTTTTAAGGGGGTATAAAGGGCCATTTAAGACCCTTAAGTGATTAACTGGTACTATGGCATTCGTTTAGTACCCAACGCTTAATAGAGGCACCGTGGCAACGTTTCGGGGCACACCAGCAGAACAATCTGAGTTGCTTATGTTCTTTATACAGCTCAACCAGCCTTTCCAATTCCTTGATAAATGATCTATTCTCCATGAGATGACCCGCTGCAGCTCTGATTTTCAGGTAGTCTTCATACTGAGCACATACCAGATCTCTTTGTTTCTCATTGAGCATGTGATAAGGATTACCAAGAACAGATGTACGGTCAATTTTTACATCATAGTTATAAGTTGGCCGTTTGTTACGTAAATTCATAATTTCAATAGTCATTTGATCTCCTCTATTTTAATTTTAGATATATAATCAAAGCAGTCTTCATCTACTTTCTCAACAGATGATCTAACTTCATCAGTATCATGAAAGAGCATCTTTTGGGCACTAATCTTATTATCAGCAATTATTTCAGTATGATAACTGACTTGTCTGATTTCTGTCCAATGTATTTTATACTTTGGCATTTGGTTCAGTCTCCTTTTGTTTTATTTAATCGGTAAGTATTCTCTCTGATTAACTTATTAAGTACGCGGATAAGATGCAAGGGTTTATACTGAGACCCACAAGGACAGGTTTTATTGATATCTAAGGCTGGTAGCATTGCTTTACACTTTGTATAACAGCCATTGCCATTGAAAGGACATATGTTAGTTACTCCCCTAATTCTAATAGATTCTTTGGCACTTTTACAATACTCTAACTCTTGTTGAGTAAGAACCGGTGAAGGCCTATCCCAAAACGATTGAACCATAATAATTACTCCTTTATTTAATATTAATACCCAAAGATATAGCCGGAGGCCTGTTCGACCTCCAGCTGTTGTAGTTATGCCCACCATATTACTTTACCAACTATTGCTTTGGCGGTTATGTGGGTTTTATTTCCCTCTACAATGCCTTGGTACCGGTTGGCACTCTTATGTTTGGTAAGCTGATAGTGACCCTTGGGAGTTCTAAGGAATGCTCTGTCTGGGCGTATTACCACAGATACTTTGCGGTCAATTGATACGAAGGCTGATACTTGGTCAGCATCAGATGTTTTAGCAATATGACCGTCAGGAAGGATGCCTTGTAATTTAATGTTATGAGGCTTTTTGGCCATTGGTCTTCTCCTTGGTTATTAATTCAAAAACAAAAAACCCTTTGGAACAACTCCAAAAGGTTTCTATTAATTTTTATTGAACTGGGTTTAATCTGCTATGATGCTGGCAAAGATGAAATCCTGATATTTTTGGTTTGTTTTCTCTAACCATCCCTGTTCAGAAAAACTGTAATAATTTTCTCCAATAATCAGATGGTCATGCAAGGTTACATCAATGCTTGAAAGTGCAATTCCAATTCGTGCTGTAATCATAAGATCTTCAGATGATGGCTTTGTGGAGCCCGACGGGTGGTTATGTGTCAAAATTATTGCTGCAGCTTTATTTTTCAACACCTTTTTTACAATTTCTCTGGGGTATACTGCGGAACTTGTGATTGAGCCAGAAAACATCTTTTCGATAGCAATGATGTGATTTTTGGCATCCAGTAAGATACAGTACATTTTTTCGATGTCGTCATGCCTGGCAAAGAAAGGCTTCATGATATTACAGACCTCCTGGGCATTTGATAAAGCATTGCCCTTACTGGATTCCTTGATCATAGACGCAAAATGCCCGGATTTAAGGTCATCCCAAAACCTGGTTATTTTCTTTGTATTTTCTGAACTGCTTGAATGATTTTCCATTATTTAAGTCTCCTGTTTTAGAAAAATATAAAACCTTCACTGGATCATCATAGGAAGGTGTCATTTGATTGAAATACGGGTTGTATGCCAAGTTTACATGATATGATCCCTTAACCGTTTGATGGCATTAAAAGGGGCTAAATCTTCTCATTGATAAATCAATAACACCGGAAGGTTTAACATAGTTACACCATAAAGTATGTTTATTCTGTTCAATCCAAGTTTCAGAAGCAAGTTTAAGTTTACCTGTTATCTTTGGTATGATTATCTCCTGTTTTAGTGCGTTTAAGGGTAGTTGCTGATAGTCTAACATATTGTCGGTTGGCAATGTTAATGATGCCATTGAATGACTTATCAGTACGATTGATGCAGTGATGTAGGTAACGTGCTCCGATTTGGTTACGCATGGTCTATCTCCTTTGGTTAATGTGTGAGCCCGGTTAGGCCCACACTTATATAATTTAATTAGAAAGGTATTTCCCATTCAGGTACTTCGGCATAATTATAGCATTTACCAAGAATGGTGGGATCCTCAAATGCCGGGCAAGATGATTCAGTTTCATAAGAATGTAGAAAGCAATCACCACCTTCCCGGTTATGTTTTCTTAAACAAGTAGGGCAAGTAATTGTTAGATCTTCAGTGATGGAACCACATGATGGACATTGAGATGTGTCATTCATATGAGCGCCGCATAATGTACAATAGCCATCATTCATGGCAACTTCATAACTGGTCATAATAAGCTCCTATAGTTTAATTTAAGTTTAAAGAAGTATTAATACTTCCATTGATATAACCGGAGGTTGGGCAAATTAATGGGCAGTATTCTTTTAACCTTGCCCAGAGGTTATAGCTTTAAGATGATTAGACCAATGTAGATTTAGGTGATATGCTTGCAGTTATTAAGCAACGAGCTATGCATATTCTTTTCAAACACCTCCCCATTCTGGTCAATCAAATAATGGACTAACCAACTGGTTAGTAATTTAAGACACACGGTCCAAGGTGTGAATTAGTGCGTTGGGAGTTCCAAGTGCACTAAGCTTGTCGGCTTTATTTATAGTTTCGATGCATGATACTACCGCTCATTGCCGTTCGGCGGTAATGTCTTTCTAGCAAAGGAACAGTTGTTATGCTTTGCTGGTTCAACGTGCATATATCTCGTTACGGAGATATGTCACATGGATGAACTTGCCTTTATAACAACTATCCGTTTATATAACCGGAGGTAGAGGTGTTGATACAGACTGAAGGTGTTAGTATGTCGGGTAGGTATAGTGACCGATGGTCGGAGTGATGAACTATGTTAAATCAAGCTAAACAGTGTAAACATTTAAATAACAGTGTTATTACAGGTAATTACGACCTCTTACGCACGGAGCTAAACAGCAATCTTAAAGCAACTATCTTAATGTGTTCTTTGTGTAGTAAAAGAGTAAAGCCATACCCGATGGACTGGGTATGGCTGGTTAGGGTTATTTCTTAGGTTTAGGAGTGGCCAGAAGCGCTTGCATATTGGCATCGAGGTCAATACGTTGTTTTGTGATGTCATACTTACGCTTGTCCGCAGCAAGCGCAGCATCAGCAATACATGCTGCTTTGAAGTCCTCAGCTTTGATGTTACCGCCTTCGCTTATGGCTTTAAGCGAAGTTACATTGATCTTAAGAAGGTCCAAGGTATCAAGTAGTGCGTCAGTGGTGCCGGTGATGGAACGAGTTAGATTTTGAAACATGATAGTAATCTCCTAGCTAGGGATTGTGGCGTTAGTGCCATTGATATAGCCAGAGGCCAGGCAGATGGTGGGTGATGAAAACGTAGCCCTAAAGTTTTAAGCACCCGGGGGTGGGTTTGTGTTGTAGGCTCTTTACAGAGCAGAACTACCGGTGTACGTAATTTTTATTTTTTTAAAAAACTCGCAAACTCTTCATCTGTACATAATTTATTTTTTTGACAAAAACCTGGAACCGAACTACCGGTGTACTCAAATTTTATTTTTTGAGAAAAGTTGCAAAAAATTAAAATTACTTGCTTAAGTTAATTATATAATATAATAGTAATATTAAGGATTCTCACGGGCCTTTTTTTAACCTCCCTGAAAAAGAGTGAACTTTAATTAGTTTACTCTTTTTTAGTTTTATTACTTGCAAGTTAAATTTAATTAGTATAGGTTTTAGTTAATGTCTTCTCATGGGACATGTTAAACTCCTTTTGGTTAGTGGTTGTTGAAAAAGGATCGGGCTTGGTAAACTCGGTCCTTTTTCTTTTTACGCGCCTCTGGCGCACCCTTAATAATCGGTTACAGATCTACCGATCTTGTGTTCTTTCTTTTTGGTTCAGTTTTAGTTGCTCTTAGTTGAGCGTAACGAAACATGGGTATGCGCAGCATGCTCTTATATACGCGCGCGCATGTACGCGCAAATAATATATATATAGACGTCACCAATCTGCGAATCACTAATAATTTCAAATAGTTATGAGCAATTTCTTACCACACTTTTTATGGGAAAATAGTCCTTGACTTACATGTTTTATATGGTATGCTGTGTTTATCCATAAAATAAGGGGATAAACTATGACACAGTTTGTAGAGGTTATTGGGGATGATGAAGAGGTTTATATTAGCCGGAAGGTTAAGCATAAAGTAGTAACACCATCTTATGATTGTATTGGAGGGAATATGCGTTACCAGACCAGAGTTAAGAATTACCCACATTTGTATAAGACCATTCAGGCTATGTCTAAGCAGGTAGCCTGGCTATGGTGGGAGTTGGTTGATTCAAGAGACCCTTACACTAATATTGCTGTTTACCGGCCAGAGGGTAAAGTTGCTATTAATCGGTTAAGCGTGGCCTACAAAGCCCTTGAGGGTTTGGGATTAGTTAGACGGATTAAACAGCAGCATTACTTGATTAACCCCCGGGCAGTTCTATCAGATTTCTCTACTTTTGATGATGTGCTTGAACAGTGGGAGAATAAAGGAGAATTAACCAATGAAAAATAAATATTATATAGTAAGACACCAACCCCCATTACCCGCAGGGAATACGGAGCAATGAGACCGGGCGAGCAAGCGTAGCGCAGCGAGAGTCCGGCGTAAATTGCGTAGTGTATTCCCAAGGGGTATAAATAAAAAATATTATTTTAAATAAACTAAACCAAAGGAATTTAATGATTGATAACCGTGAATTATTCCAGGATAAGAAGTGGGAAAGGAACTGCTTGTTTGCTGTGAAGCATAAGCGTTCTGGGGCCAGTGTTTACAAAGAAGACTCCAGCTGTGCATGCCATGCTTACGTTGAGTCTTTAGGTATGCTGTTAGTTTATATTTTTGGTTCAGAAGAAGAATGTATTGAGGCTGTTAAAAAACATAATAACGAATTAAAGATGAAAGACCTATTGCTGGATAAGGTAAATAAGCCCCAATATGCTAATTTTACTATAGATGCTTTTAAAATAGAGGGGAATTCTTTATGATAGCTGATGCTAAATATAAAAATACTTTGCCTTTTAGACGGTTGTTACAGCAATTTGGTTATTACAATTTTAAAGTTGATCAACGCTATAATTACCCAATGGATCGTATTGATTTTAAAGTTAAACTCCCAAAACGAAAGGATGGTTTTATTTTTAATACTTTAAAGGAATTAGAGATAGAATTAAAAGAGTTAAAAATAAAAAACTTGCTTTTAAGAAATGTTTGACTATACTTACCCTATACACTAACCCAAGGAGGAGGAAAGATGGAAGAATTTAAACAGTACAAAAGAAAAGGTTTATCTGAGATGCGTCCTTATGTAAAAGGAGAAGATTTAACAGATATTTCAGTAGCTGAAGTAGATGACCCTGAAAATGATATGGGTATGGTGGCCCGGAATCCACAGAATCATGCTGACCAGTGGTATGTGGCTCGTAAGTATTTTGAAGACAACCTTGAACCAGCTTAGGAGGAAAGATGGAAAAGTTTATTGGTACAAAAATTATTAAAGCAACACCCATGACTCTTGGTGATTACTGTGATTCACAGAGAATGGATGTTCCGGATGAACCATTAGCTGATGGCTATATGGTAGGTTATCCAAATGCTAAGGGTAAATTTGATGGACCCTTGGAAAGCGGTTGTCATTATATCTCATGGAGCCCAATGGATGTGTTTGAGGCAGCTTATAAATCACTTGAAGATTCTATGACCTTTGGAACAGCTATTGCAGCACTTAAAACTGGGCATAAGGTTGCCCGGGCAGGTTGGAATGGTAAAGATATGTGGTTGGTACTTATGACTGGAATGACTTTACCTCCTTTCTCAACACAAGGGACAGATAGAAAGGTTAATGATCGAACCGCAAAATGGATTGGTGAAGACACACCCCTTGTAACGCTTCCGTATATTGCAATGTGGACTGCTGATAAGAAATGGTTACCAGGCTGGTTAGCTTCACAGACTGATATGCTGGCTGATGATTGGATGATTATAAAATAGGATAAACCATGGACCCAATAACTGAAGAACAATTTAAAGCTGCACTACCGGTAACGGTTAAGAAATTAGTTAATCCTCAGATCATTGATGATATTAATGATATGCTGATGAATCCGGAGGCTTTGGAACATTTCCGAGAGAACCTGTTAAGCTATACCAATGTGATGACTGAAGGCCGGTTTAAGATGACCAGCTATATCAGTGCAGTGAAATATGTTAGTTTTAAGTTATTGGGTCATACAAATAAAGATGCTTACATCAAAACCTTTCCGGATAAGTATGTAGGCTTTCTGGCAGATGGTGTAGCTCAAAAGGATATTGCGAGTTACACCACTGCCTATAACAAGAGTAAATTAGTTAATCTTATTTTTGAACAGACACTAGTACCCTTTCATGTACTGAATGCCCCCGCGTACCAGGATGCTTTGAATACTCAGGTTGATCTGATGCACCACGCCAAGTCAGAGAAAGTAAGATCTGATGCAGCCAACAGTGTAATGGTTCATTTGAAACCCCCAGAATCCTCTAAACTGGAGTTAGATATTACAGTAAAACAGGATGACTCTATCAGGACTTTAAGAGAAACTACTCTCAAATTAGCTAAGCAACAGCAAGAGCTTATTCTTAATGGTTCACACTCAGTTAAGACCATTGCTGAGAGTACGTTGGTGAATGATGACTGATAAATTAAAAGATAACCCATCTTTAGAAAAATTACTTAATGAAGTTAATTATTCTTTTTTCAATGAGCATTATGTCCCGTCAGAAGAAGCACTGGCTTATATTACTTTTATTAAGTTAGTTAATGGTACTGAAGGTGAAGAAAATAAGTCACCTGTCTTCCATATGGATATGCTCGATAATATAAATGCTAATAATAATAATCTATTTGTGTCTTTCCGTGGCAGTGCCAAAACGACTGCTCTACATGAGTACATGTTTTTATATATTGCAGTATATGGTGAATTCTTTGATTTTGGTGAGGTGTCAGTGGCAATGTATATCAGTGACACCATTGATAACGGTATTAAGAGTATGCGTAAGAATTTAGAGTTCAGGTATAATAATTCTGAATTCTTAAAAACTTATATTCCTACTGCAAACTTTACTGATGTCCGATGGGAGTTTATTAATGCTGCCGGCCATAGATTTTGTGTCAGAGGGTTCGGGGCCAGTACCGGTGTGAGAGGATTTAAAGAATATGGGACCAGGCCATCCTGGGCAGGCTTTGACGATTTAATGAGTGATAAGAATGCTGAATCAGCTACTATTACCCGGGATATAAAGAATATTATATATAAAGCTGCTCGACAGGCTATGCATCCTGCTAAGCGTATGGTTATATGGACCGGTACCCCTTTTAATCAAAGAGACCCATTATATGAAGCTGCAGGCAGTAGTGGTTGGAATACCAGAGTATATCCGATCTGTGAAGAGTTTCCCTGTGCCAGAGAGGACTTTAAAGGCGCTTGGGAGGACAGGTTTACCTTTGACTTTGTACAGCAGGAGTATGATACTCTCTCAGAGAATGGTGAGATCAGTGCGTTTAACCAGGAGTTAATGTTGAGAATTATGTCTCAGGAAGACAGGTTAATCCAGGATTCAGATATTTGTTGGTATAAACATGAAATGATCTTAAATAATTTAGGGGCCTTTAATTATTATATTACTACTGATTTTGCCACCAGTAAGAAGAGTTCTAGTGATTTTTCTGTTATATCGGTGTGGGCCCTGAATAATAAAGGCTTTTGGTTTTGGATCGATGGCATTTGTAAAAAGCAGTTAATGAACCATAACATTGATGACTTATTTAGGTTGGCTCAGAAGTGGCAACCCCAGACAGTAGGTGTTGAGGTGAGTGGCCAGCAAGGTGGATTTATACCCTGGATCCAAAGTGAAATGATGGATCGTAATATTTATTTTATGCTCGCAACTGACAATAATAGTAACCAGCCGGGTATAAGACCTAACTCCCATAAAATGGTTAGATTTAATATTGTTGTTCCTTGGTTCAAGGCTAAAAAAATGTATCTTCCTTTAGAATTAAAAGACACCCCTCCAATGCAAGAGTGCATAAATGAGTTGCAATTAGTTTCTCCGAGCGGTATGAAGAGTAAACACGATGACTTTATAGATACTATTTCTATGTTGAGTAGTTTGACAGTATGGAGACCAAGTGATAATGTGATCATGCATAAAGACCAAAATAATGTTTATGAAAGTGAGAAGGAAGACAATGTATCAACAATTGATTCTTATGTAGTGTAAACTAAATATTTAACGTAGAGGGTACTCATGATTACCTTACAAGAGTTTTTTGACACTTTAGCCTCTGGAGAATTTTCTAATTTGGCTCTAGGCAATTCAGTGTTATCCACTATTACCGAAGAAAAATATCCCAAGATAGTTAGTAATGTAAATTTAGGTCTTATTGAGATTTATAAGCGCTTTACTCTTAAAGAAAAGAGAATTGATCTTTATGAACAGACTGGTATTACTCATTATTTAATTCGTTCAGATTACCTTAGCAGCACTGTAGCTGCTGTGTCCTCTAATGGTTATTTAATTGAAGATAGCGATGATCCCTTTGAAGATGATATAATTAAGATTACTGAAGTTATTGATGCTGATGATGATCCAATCCATCTTAATGATAAACGTTTTCCGGATCTGGGGGTGTTCACTCAAGCATTTGATACTATAAGACTTACGCCTCAAGATCCTTTAAGAGTTCTGACTTTAATCTATTTGGCCAGTTATCCCAAAATTGTAGTAGAAGATGACTTTAATCCAGAAGAAGTAGAATTATTCTTTCCTAGTTGGATACTAGAGCCCCTATTGCTTTATGTTGCTGCCCGGGTGTTTCAGGGAAAGGCTTCTAAGGCTGCTGAAGGTGAGCGAAGTCTTTATACTACTTTTATGTACCAATATGAAAATTCATGTAAAAAAATAGAGTTACTTGGTTTGGCTGATAAGACTGAGGAATCTTCCGAAAAATTTGAAAGTAATGGGTGGACTTAATTATGGTACCTGGTAATTACGATATTACAATTTACAGAGGTGGTACATTTTCAGTAGGTATTAATGCTGAGAATGCTGCAGGAATAGCAATTGATTTTAGTACTTACGATTCGGTACGTATGCAGATCAGACCTGCTTGGATTAAAAAACATGGTAATAGTCCAATGGTACCACTGTTAGAGTTGACAACTGATAATGGTGGTATTGAAGTAGTAACCACTACTCTTACTATGTTTATTTCTGCAGCTGACACGGCTGCATTAACTTTTAATGAAGGCCGTTATGACCTGGAACTAGTTACTGATGCTCTTGTCGGACCTCCGGTAGTTGCTGAAGTGGTTGACAAGATTCTTGTTGGCTTAGTAAAGGTTACTGGCGAAATAACATTATGAGCGATACAGCTGTTGTAAACGTAGTCCCAACAGTAGTAACCGTTACAGTGAATAGTAATCAACCCACTGTAACTATTACTGATAGTTCTATTGCTGCAATAACTGTTACAGATAATTCTACCTCTCAAGTCACAGTTATAGGCAATGTAACCCCTCAGATTACTGTTACCGGCGCAACACCGGTTACTGTTCTTGGTGATGAAAAACCCATTGTTACAGTAAGTGTTGGTGGTCCAATTGGTCCTACTGGTCCTACAGGCAATACCGGAGCAACAGGCGCCACTGGAGCTACTGGAGCTACTGGTGCTGGGGGTGTGTATACTACCAATCAATTAGTAGCATTATTAGGAAATAACTTAACAGCAGCTCAGATGACTGCTAGCCTTGAGACTGATCTAAACAAATTAGCTGCTCTATGGACAACCATTGGTACTGATTTATTATTAACCTACCCACAAGGGGTTTCTTTAGTAGATACTTCAGTAATACAGACTAATGCTCTAATTGCCAGTACTGCTGTTGATATTAAAGCTGATACTGCTGGCAAGTTAGAAGTAAGAGCTTCTAGTATTGAGCAAACAGCATCACAAATTAGTCAGAGTGTTATTGATTTACAAATAAGTGCAGCTGGAGATCTGGCTGTGCAAACATCTCGGATAGATCAAACAGCTGCAGATATTTTATTATTAGTAAGTGATGTAAGTCAAATCAATGGACCAGCTGGTGATATTGTTGCACTGCAGTCTTCTATCGATATTAATGCTGCTGGTATTGTTTTAGAGGCTTCAGAGAGAATTACTACTAATGCTGGAATGCTTTTAAACCAAGCTAATCTTACTATTCAAGGAGATCTTATTGATCTACAAGTAATTGCAACTGATAGTGTTACAGGTCGAGTAAATATTGCAGAAACTACAATTTCAGCTAATCAAATTCTTTCCCAAGTCAACAGCACGAAACTTGGTGCAACAAAATATTCTTTAGAGGCCACCCAAACTTTATTGGCTAATCAATTTGCAGTAAACATTGTTGAAGATGGTAATGGTAAATCTTATGCAACCGGTTTTCAGTTATTACTTAATCCTATTTGGCTCAGTGGCGAAGACTACCCATTAGAAATTAAAGTTGTTTATGGTAATGTAGTTTATCTTTGTATTTTGGCTCATACGTCTGCTGCAGGCAATGCTCCTGGTGTAGACCCGGCTTATTGGACAGCTCAACCAGATGATACTAAATCAGAATTTATTGTTAACGCTGACACTTTTAAAGTGTTAACCAGTACTTCGGCTGATCCTGTATTTTCAGTAGCTGGTGATGTTATTAGTTTAAATTCTACTTATGTAAATATCCCCACAACTTTAATTGTTGGTTCAATTGGTGCAGATCCTGCATCTGTTAAGTCAGCTTTAAGTTTAGCTGCTATGGCTTATTTATCTTCTGTTGGTTTTAGCAACCTAGATGGCACTATTATTTCAGGAACTAAAATTCAAACAAGTTTAATAAATACTGGAGCAATAACTGTTGGGGAATTAAATGGCGGTGCTGCAGTTCTTGCTGATGCTGCAAATGGGGTACTTGGCTACAATTCAACGGTACTCTGGAAATATCCAGGACAAACCTTTATTGATGGCGGAAAGATTTATACTAATTCTATTACTGCAAACCAAATAAATGTATCTAATTTAGCCGCTCTTTCTGTTAATACTGGTTTACTGAATGTTGGAACCACTGGAAGCCTTAGAGGGGGTAAAACTTCGCATGCTGATCCAACTGCTGGTTTTTGGATGGGCTATGATGGTGGGACCTATAAATTAGCTTTTGGTAATTCCTCCAAAAGTATTCTTTGGAATGGCTCTACTTTAACTGTTACCGGTGATATTATTGCTACTGGTAATATCCAAGATCTAGCTGTTAATACTGGTAAACTTGACGCTAATGCCGCAACAGAGATTACTGGAGATAGTGGACTTTCTACTGATTACACTTTAACTCATAATTTTTCTACACATTCTACTGCAAACATATCCGTACAGTTTTCTATGGTAGGGTATACTACTTGTACTGTTAATTTTTATGCAGGTACAACACTCATATGGTCTGCTGGTGGTGAGGGAGGAATGTACTCTGGTGGCAGAACTTGGTCAACAGTAGCAGCCGGTTCATATTCTTTTAAAGTACAGGGTACTTTAGGTGGCGCAACAGGCTATCCTTGTATTATAGTAATGATTTCATATAAGTAGGAATTATGCAAAATAATGAATATACAGTTTTTAATAAAGTAACAGGTAAAGTTGTAAAATACTTAGGTTGTTCGCTTCATCAAGCTAAACTTAATTTTGATCCAGTCACAGAAATTTTATGTGATCAAAGGTATGAAGAAACTTGTATAATTAATCCTGAAACTTTAGTTGTTACAGAGCCCACAATACCTTATCCAGAATTTCCTGTTACTAATTTGTTCAGTTTAAAACAATATGTAGATTCAGAAGATAATTTTAATAAAGCAATTATTAATTTAGGTGAAGAACCTGTTGCTTTTAAAAAGAAATACTATACAACTTTCCGTAAGTGGTTATACCCGGATTCAAATGATTATTTAGATATACAGTTTAAATTGCGTAGTGATGACCCAAAAGAAAGAAAAAAAAGTAAAGAGCAACTTAAAGCATATGATGCTGTTTGTCGTTCAGCTAAAAATAGATTTCCAAAAGAATAGTAAACATATTTAAATAGGATATATCACATGGAAGATACAGCTAAAACAAAACTTACTGATTGGGCTAATGAGCCATCTATCGCTGATTTGAAACAAAATTTAGATGATGCCCGGTCGGACTATGATAAGCATATCAATAATGTTGATACCTGGTTAGAGAATTTAAATATTACTGGAGCTGCTAAGATTACCACTGCAAAAGGTAGATCTTCTGTTGTGCCCAAGGTTATCCGGAAGCAGGCTGAATGGCGGTACTCTTCTTTATCTGAACCATTCTTAAGTACTTCAGATATTTTTAATGTAAATCCAATTACTGCTGGTGACCGAGACCGGGCTAAACAAAATGCTCTGGTACTGAATAATCAGTTTAATACTAAGATAGATAAAGTAAATTTTATTGATGCCTATATCCGGGATGCTGTTGATCTAGGTACTGTCATTGTTAAAGTAGGCTGGGATTCAGAAGAAGAGGAAGTTGAGGAAGAGATTCCTGAATACGAATTTATTCCTATTACTGATCCGGAAGTACTGCAGCAAACTATTCCTAAATACATTCAGCTATTGCAACTTAAGAAAGATAACCGGGATGTGTACGAAGAATACAGCAATCCCGGGATGGATCAAACATTACAAATATTTGCTACAACTGGCCAGGCGGTTACACCCAATCAAATTGGTGTTCGTATTGAGAAAGTAATGAAGGAAACAAAGAATCAACCAGTTCTTGAAGTGATGGAGCATAAAAATCTTGTTATGGATCCGTCCTGCGGTGGTGATATCCGTAAGGCAGGTTTTATTGGTGAGACTTTTAAAGCTTCAGTAGCCGGTTTAAAGAAAGACGGTAAGTATCATAATTTAAAGCATATAAATAAAGAAGCCTCTTCTCCTTTAACTGATCCGGATTATGAAGAGACACCTGATAATGATTCTTTTAATTTTACTGATGAACCCCGTAAGCAGTTTACCGTGCAACAGTACTGGGGTGACTGGGATATCCATGGTGATGGTACAGTAGTACCCATTGTTGCTGCTTGGGTCAATGATCGTAAGATCCGTATGGAAGAGAACCCTTTCCCGGATAAAGAACATCCCTTTGTTAAAGCAGTGTATTTACCAGTACGTAAATCCCTTTATGGTCAACCTGATGGTGAATTACTGATTGAGAATCAACAGATTATTGGTGCTACCACTCGTGGTATGATTGATCTTTTGGGTCGATCAGCTAATAGTCAGACTGGTATGCAACAAGGTTTCCTTGATTTTACTAATAAACGTAAATTTGATAGGGGTGAGGATTATGTATTTAATCAGGTAATGGATCCCCGTCAAGCAGTATATATGCACTCCTTTCCGGAAATACCTGCTTCAGCCCCCAATATGATTGCTATGCAGAATGCTGATGCTGAGAGTCTTACCGGTGTGAAGGCCTTCCATTCGGGTATAAATAGCCGTGCATTAGGCGATAGTGTCGGAGGTGGTAGGGATGCCTTAGATGCAGCTAGTAAACGTGAATTTGGTATACTTAGGCGCCTTGCATTAGGTATAATCCAGATTGGTCGTAAGATGATCAGTATGAATGCTGAATTCTTATCTGAAGAAGAAATTATTAGAGTAACCAATGAAAGATTCATTCCGATCCGTAGAGATGATCTTGCTGGTCATTTTGATCTTGAGTTAAGCATAAGTACTGCTGAAGCTGATAATAAGAAAGCAGAGGAATTAGCTTTCATGCTTCAGACTACCGGTAATAATATGGACCCTGATTTAAGGAATATGATTCTTGCTGATATTGCTACTTTAAGAAAGATGCCTGGTATGGCTAAAAAGATTGAAGAGTATGAGCCCAAACCTGATCCAATTGAAGAAGCAAAGAGAGAATTAGAAATATATCTACTTAAAGCTCAGATTGCTAAAGAAGAAGCATTGGCAACCAAGCATGCTGCTGAAGCGGAATTGAATGGGGAGAAGGGTTATCGTGAGATTACTCAGGGTAAGCTTAATGAGGCAAAAGCAGGTACTGAAGGTGCTAAAACAAGAGATATTTCCAGTGCTGCTGATAACAAAGATTTAAGTTACTTAGAGCAAGAATCCGGGGTAAACCAAGCCCGAGAGTTGGAAAAGTTAGATGTAAAAGCACAAAATGATTTGACTACTAAAATTATATCCGATACCGTTAAACCAGATACAGTAGGAGAATAATTATGAATATTTTTCAGACACCTGATGAAAAAGTACCAGATTGGATTTTTAGACCCACTCCAGAGCAGCAACTATTAGAAACAGATGTAGCTAAAGAACGGATTCGTAATCCAGAAATAGCACAAAACCAAAAAAGTATAGTGGATCCCAAAACAGAGCACACTATAATTGCAGAACACTATGCTAATGTGGGCAAGCAACTTTTAGATTTTACTGTTAATGAATTTGGTCCAGATGTTGCTAAAGAGTTTATGGCTAATGTCGGGGGTAACATTGAATTTTTAGGTAGAACTTTTGAAAATAATGCTATCCAAAAAGTAGGGCAATCGTCTGAGGATTATTGGAGAGCTAAACAAACGCAGTCTTGGCAAGAAATGAACGCAGCTAAAAAGGCAGCAGCAGGAGTGACAATGGACCCTTTTAATGCTCTTACTGGCGGTTTAGGAAAAGCTGTAAAACCTGCAGTTGGTTTTGTTAAAGCAGGTACTAAACTCCTCGGCCCAAAAGCTATGGCGGCTTTACAAGCCTTTAAAGTAATTACTGGTGCGGAAGACGCAGAAGATATACTACAAAATCTAACGGATGAATAAAAATACTACTGCCTGACCAGTATATTTATACTCAGGTATAACCTATAATAGCTCACTGCAGCATATCGCAGGAGGACACAAAGAGGAATAAAATTATGACAAATTTAGAAAAGATTGAGTTAAACATTAGAGCAGAACGGGACAAAGTAGAACTGGCTGATGCATTGATTTTCCTGGAGAAAAACAAACACTTTAAAAAGTTATTTACTGAGACTTATTTAAGGGACTTTGCTCTGGGTATGCTGACGTTTACTGCTAGTTTGCAGGCCCAGGAACCAAAGGTTCAGGCTCATGCTCAGTGTCAGCTTACGGGTGTTGCTGGTTTACAGCAATTTTTGGCTAATGTGAGACAGACTGGTGTTACTGCAAGAGAAGCACTATTTAGTGCAGAACAAGAGCTAGAGAATATCCTAGCCGAAGAGGGGTAACCCATGGCTGTTGCCGAAGAAACAAAAATGGAAGAAGCACCGATTGAGGCACTGGAATTGTCTGATGAAGACTTTGCTAAATTAGAGGGTCCTCCAGAACTTACAGAAAAAATTGTTGAGGAAGAGCCGGAAGAAGAGGTTGATCCTGATGCAGTTAAAAAAGCTGAGGAAGATGCAGAAGCTGAAGCAAAAGCCCAGGAAGAAGCTGATGCAGCTGCTAATAAAAAGGCTGAAGAGCTTGCAGCTGAAGAAGCCAGTAAAGTTTTCTCAGAAGAAGATAAAGATTTGAAGAAGCCAGAACCAGAAAAGAAAAAAGAGGAGGTTGAAACTGACCTTGAGGCGGATTCGGATAAAAAAATTAAAACAGATAAAAAAGAAGACAAAGAAGTAAAGTCTGATAAAGCGGGGATTGATTATAAAGCTGAGTATGAAAAGATCACTGCTCCATTTAAAGCAAATGGTTATGACATGGCTGTAAAGAATACTGATGATGCTATCCGTCTTATGCAGATGGGAGCCAATTATCATAAGAAGATGGCCGGTCTTAAACCTTCAATGCGCATTCTTAAGTTACTCGAAAAGAATGGCCTGATGGAAGAGAATGATCTTAACTTTTTAATTGATCTACACAACAAAAATCCAGAGGCAATTACTAAACTGGTTAAAGACAGTGGTATGGATCCTTTGGATGTAAATGTTAAAGATGACAGTAAATATACTCCGACCCAACATACTGTTAATGAATCAGAACTTGATTTAGACGCTGTACTTGAAGATATTCATAGTACGCCCACCTATCAGGATACCCTGAATGTAATAACGAATGTATGGGATCAAGACAGTCGTAACATCATTGCCAACTCACCTCAAATTATTAAAACAATCAATGAGCACGTTGCCGATGGGACCTATGATAAAGTCATGAAAGCCGTAGAGTATGAACGCAGCATGGGGAATTTAACTGGGATATCTGATATTCGTGCGTATAAACAGATGGGTGATCAGCTATACAAAGCAGGGCAGTTTAAAAAGGAGGAAACATCTCCTGTAACAGAAACTAAACCTGAACCAGTTATTGCTCCAACTAAAATCGATTCTAAAGCAGAGGAAAAACGGAAAGAACGCAAGAAGGCTGCTAGCCCTACTAAGAGTAAAGGTACTCCAGCAGTCGTATCGTATAATCCTTTATCCATGTCTGATGATGATTTTGCTAAAATTGACCCTAATGATTTTAAAGTAAAATAATCTATTAAACAAGGAAATATAAAATGGCACTACCTGACGGTGGACGAGGCTTTGTAACAGGCGGAGCGGCGTCTGATATAGGTACTCAGCTAGTAACTGAGTATTATCAGAAAAAAGCTCTTATTGAGCTGAAAAAAGAACAGTACTTTTCCCAGTTGGCTGATGTAACGGCCATGCCCAAACACATGGGTAAAACAATTAAACGGTACCATTACATGCCTTTACTTGATGATGCGAATATCAATGATCAGGGATTGGATGCTGCTGGTGCAACAACGACTTTTGAATCTACCATTACTGTTGCAGGTCCGGACGGTGAAGGTACCCTTGGCGCAGGAATGAAAGAATATTTTGTTGGTAACCATGCATCAGTTGATGCAACAGCTATTACTGCTGCAAAGACAGCTTTTGTTGCCTGGATCCAATCACAATTTCCTGATCAGTATGCAACCATGGCCCATGCTTCTGTTGCAGCCGATTATGCCATTCAGGCAGCTACCGGTGAAGCAATTCAGGTTGATACTATTACCCTGGTTACTCTTACTACTGATGATGTAATTACTATCACTTGGGATGGAGTAGATCTTGAATTTACTATGGCTGGTGTTCAGACTATTGATGCTGCTCTGGCTGGTTTGATTGCATCCCCAAATGCTGCAAACTACGCAGCTATGCCTTTCACCCTTGCTCTTGCTACCGGTACCGGTACTAATGGTGGAACTCTTACTGCAACTTTTGATCGTGCTGGCTATCAGGCTAGTCGTGTAGCCTGTACAATAGCTGGTACTGGTACTGAGTCTGTTGCAGAAACTGTAGAAGGTGCTAATACTATTTACGATCTGGGTTATGAAACAACCCTGAACACTTCTGTAAATGGTGCTGGTAATCTTTATGGTTCCAGTAAAGATGTTGGTTATATCTCCGGTAAACTCCCTGCACTGACCGAGGTTGGTGGAAGAGTTAACCGTGTTGGTTTCAAACGTATTACTCTGGAAGGATCTATTGAGAAATTTGGTTTCTTTGATGAGTACACCCAGGAATCTCTGGACTTTGATACTGATGCTGAGATGGCCATGCATATTAACCGTGAAATGCTCTTTGGTGCCAATGAAATTACCGAGGATGCTCTGCAGATTGATCTGCTTAACGGTGCTGGTGTTATTCGTTATGCCGGTGATGCTTTAAGTAAAGAGGATATGTCTGGTGTTGCTTCTACCCTGACTGAAGTTGATTATGATGATCTAAGTAAGCTTTCCATTGATCTTGATAACAACAGATGTCCTAAGAACACCAAGATTATAACCGGTTCCCGAATGGTTGATACAAAGGTTATTAACTCCGCCCGTATTATATATATTGGTTCTGAGTTGATTCCTACCATTGAAAAGATGACTGATCATTTCAGTAACCAGGCATTTATCCCGCTGGCACATTATGCGGCTGCTGGTTCTGAGATTAATGGTGAAATCGGTACCATTGGACATTTCAGAATTGTTGTTGTTCCTGAGATGATGCACCATAACGGTGCTGCCGGTTCCGTAGGTATCGCTGAGGGTGTTAACTCTGGTTATCGTGTAACTGATGGTTATTATGATGCGTATCCGATGCTTGTTGTTGGTGATGCTTCATTTACTACTATTGGTTTCCAGACCAGCGGTAAAAGCACCAAGTTTACCATCTTCCATAAGAAACCAGGTAAAGAGATGGTTTCCACGCAGGATCCTTACGGTGAATCTGGGCTTATGAGTATCAAATGGTACTACGGTTCCATGATTTTGCGCCCAGAACGGTTGGCCGTGTTGTGGACTGTTGCACAGTGGTAAAATCAACTTGACACTAAGTGTTGAGTAAAATGTAATTTACTCTCTTCCCCTTTAATTAGGGGAAGAGTTTCTTTAACAGTAACCTGACACAAATAAAGGTGGACAAATGGCAAAGCAAGCAACAGAATTAAGTCTTTTAAAAGATAGAGCAACACTAATGGGTATTAAATTTCATCCTTCAATTGGAGTAAAGTCTTTGAAAGAAAAACTCAATGCAGTACTCAACTCGGAAGAAGAAGTAGAAGAGATGGTTGTACAGAAACCCAAGCCTCGATTTAAACAGAAATCAGAAGCAACCCGTAAAGCGGAAAGTAATACCCGGTTGAGAAAAACAGCAAACCGGTTAGTTCGTATAAATTTAACATGCATGAATCCAAACAAAAAAGATTGGCCTGGAGAAATACTTAGTATCAGTAATCGAGTTATTGGTACTATTAAAAAGTTTGTTCCTTTTAATACTGAAGTCGGATATCATGTACCAGCAGCTATTTTAAGATTGGTGCAGGAACGAAAATACCAGGCTTTTAAAGAAATTAAACTACCCAATGGCCAGAAACAGAAAAGAGGCCATTTGGTTAAAGAATTTGCAATTGAAATTTTAGATCCCTTAACTCCACAAGAACTGAAAGACCTAGCCCAACGCCAGGCGATGGGTAATAGAATAGAAGATTAGGAGTCATAAATGGCAAACTTAGAACTTGATCCAATCGAAGTACAACCAAATGTTACTTTGGCTGTACCGGATGTTGAGCAGCTGACCACCAGTAGTATTACAGGTACTGGGGTATTTGATAAGTTTATGGCTGTTGTTAAGCTTCATTTGCTTGATGAATACAATAATGACCGTATTACTGGTGATGAGTACTCTAAGGTCTATTTAGGGGCTCTCAGTGCTGTTATGCAGCAGTCAATTGCTTTTTTAACCAACCATCAAAACAGTGAACGGATAAGGGCAGAAATCGGCTTAGTACGGCAAAAGACTGTTACTGAACTTGCCCAGACTGATGAACTGATATTAGCTGGTTTAGGCTTTAATGATTCAACGGCTGTTGAAGGCCTTGTGGCTTTAGAAAAACTTCAAGCAGCACAAGTTACACTGAAGACAACTGAAGAGACAGATCTCATTACAGCTCAAGAACTAAAAGTTAATGAAGAAAAAGCTCTTATAATTTCCCAGGAACTAAAAGTAGACCAAGAAGCTTTACTGATTAATTCTCAGGAATTAAAAGTTGATAAAGAAACACTGCTACTAGTAGCCCAGGAATTAAAGGTTGATCAGGAAACTGCTTTACTGCTTGCTGAAACTGGTAAAGTTACCAATGAGAAAACTAAAATTGATCAAGAAGTAGCAGTAATGACCCAAGATGTTTTAAATTCAATTACTGAGGAGCGTCTACTTGAGCAAAAAATAGTAACTGAACTATCTAATACCAGTGATGTTAAACCACAAACATTAGGTGAAATGGACAGCACTTCTATCATTTCTGGTTTAGCTGCTGCTCAAGTTATTAAAACAGCATCAGAATGGGCTTTGTTAGATCAAAAGAAAGCTACTGAATTGGCACAGATTCAAGACTTAACTGCTGGAGCCGTAGCCGTTGCTGGAGTAATTGGTAAACAGAAAGCTTTATTCCAAGCTCAGACTGATGGATTTACTCGGGATGCAGAACAGAAAGCAGCTAAGCTTATGGTTGATGCTTGGTCAGTTTCTGCTACTATGGGTGTTGGTACAGTTAAATCAGCCAATCGTTTAGATGATCCTAATCTTGGTGCAATGTTGGATGTTCTTCTGGCTGGGGCAAATGTTACACCAATTCCTTAATTAACTAATGGGGGCTTAATTAGCCCCCATTACTGTAGGAGCTTATGGCAACTAGAGTTACAGTAGCAACCGCAACAATGCAGCTTATGGAGCCTGATAATTCTCCTGTAGAGAATGCTGTCCTTTCTGCCGTTTTATCTGGCAACAATATAAGCAACAGTTTAACTAATATTGTACTAGGTGGTATGGCCACCAAAGTAGCCGGCTTTATGGGCTATGCTGAACAGTTTTATACTCTTGGTTTACCACAAGGAACTACTGATACTTTATTTACCGCCCCTAAAGCTGATGTTGCAGCTGCAATTGTTACTGATATGATCTTACCCCTTGGAGTACAAGTTGAAGCATACTTCACAGATCCTTTATCGATCTACTATCTTGTTCTACCATTTTTAACTGCTGACCGAACCTATGATTATTTAACTCAAGAAATAACTACCTTTCCTGCAGGAATGACTATTCCTACTGTTAGTTCCACTGGTGCCTTAGCAATTAATAAAGTCACTTTGTATGAACTGTCTTTAGCTGCAGATAATGTTACAGTTACCATTACTTATAAAATTCTAACCTCTTACGTTGTTCTCCACTCAAAGGCTAATGCTACCGTTGAATCAGATCCTGCTACTTATTACAATGAAGACCAGGTAATCAGTTCCAGCTATGAATTAGGTGCTGAATACTGTATGGCCTCTTATTACGAGCTGGATGCTGGTGGCGCAACGACCCTGCCACTCAAATGGTGGGCATATAAACTTTCCGATGGCACACATCCAGCTTTAAGTGGTACCGTTACAATACAAACTTCTACTGATTTTATGCCAGTGGTTCCTATTAGAAGAGTAAATATTGATCTAACTTCTGCACCCTATCAGAGTACTCAACAATATATTACCGGTAAAGCTTTACTAAAGAAAATAAAATTAGATATTGATGAGATTGCGACCCAAATAAATGATAACCCAGATAAAGATGATATTGATCATGCTTATGTAATGTTTGGGGTTAATATGCAGACTACCAGTAATGCAGGCATCTGGTACCTTGGAGAATTCTTTGAACATATTGGTGCCTTAACAACTGCTACTGCTTGGACCCATGTGGATGATATTCTTAATGGAGATTCAACAGTAAATGTTAATACTAAACAAACCTACACCATGAATACCTCTCTTGTGGAGTATGGCCTTAAACTTAAAATTGAATTCTTATATATTACTACAGTTTTTATTGTTGGTTCAATTGGGGCTATTGGCACTGCCACTAAGACTTTTACCCGGAATACTGTTGGTGATGTTTATAATTTAAGCTCTTGGGATGATAATTCTAAAGTAGTCTTCAAATTACAGACAGAAGCTAATTTATATAAAGAAGTAACTGTATACGCTCCCAGACATAATAATGACATATGGACCGGGCATTCAGTTAATACTTACCTTAATGATGTAATCGATGATGCAGATAATTTAAACTTTATTGTACCAGTGCATTACGGTGTATCTTTCAATATGAATAAGATAATGCAAAATCAACTTTATCAAGAAGCACTTATACTGGTTATTAATGCTGTAGATGTTGTTAAGCTTAAATGGTATGAATCTAGTTTGTTTAAATTTATCTTTTTATTTGCATCTCTTGCTTTTGCATTATGGTCTGCTCAGCCTTGGTTGTTAGATCTTGCTACTGCAGCTTCGGCAGGTTATATGGCCGTTATTAATTTTATCCTACCTCAAGTTGTTTTTGGAGTAGCTTTAAATTATGGTGTACAGCTTATTGTAGAAGCCATTGGGCCAGAAGGTGCTGCAATTTTAGCAATTCTTATTTTTGCTATTACAGCATTTAAAGGGCCCTCCAGTTCTGGTATATCTGTATTCGGTAAAGACATGCTTACTTCTGATATATTATTATCCATGGTTCCTGCATTGTTAAATAAGAGTAATGAGTTTATAGCCGGTCAGTTAGAAAACCTAAAGCAAGAGTATGATAATTTCTTATTGGCTGCAGAAAAGCAATGGGATGAGTTAGCACTTATTCAAGAAGAACTTGAACCTAATTTATTGGCTGAGAATCTTTTAATGGCACAATCAGCCAGGTTATTACAGCATCCTATAACAGATCCAGAAAAGTTTTATGAGTACACAATTCATGCAGGCAATATAGGTACTGTTGTTGCACATGATATCGTACCTAATTTTTTTGATATGTCTTTAAAATTACCTGAACCAAATAATTATGCTTTTGCTAATATGGCAAATATAGGTTAATAATAAATAAATAAATTTTAATAAGGGGACTGACTATGGCAAACAATAACGGTCAATTTAATTTTGATTTTGATATAGATGAAAATTTATTTAAAACCGATGTAGGCAAAACATATGGGTCTTCTCAGAATCAGAATTTTGTTAATCAAGGTTTTGGTTTAGGAGATTTAGCAAATCTTAACACTAATCCTCTTAATCTTCCTGACTACGATGGATTTAAGTTTTGGGGTAAAGGAGGTGTTGATGAGTTTGGCAGATATAGAGCTACTGGTATGGAACACCTTGGCGGATACCAAGATCCTCTTACTAAAATGAAACATGGTAGTTGGGCTGGTGGAGCATTTGATGCTCTTGAAGGGGGAGCTAAAGTTTATCTTGGTTTGAAGAAACTAGGACTGGCTGAAGATTCTTTTAACTTCCAGAAGCAAGCATTCAATAAAAACTATGCTGCTCAGAAACAATTAGTTGAGGCAGATTTTAATTGGCGTGAAAATGCAAGAAAACTAGCCAATGCTTCTTACCAGAAAAAAACTATTAATATCTAAGTAGGGGGACAAAATGGCTCAGATTACTTGGCGGAATGTAAATGCACCCTCCTTTGAAGGACCACTGGAAGCAATAGGTGATGCTAATGAAGATATTATTAGTGGGTTTGATCCTTTTAAAAAAATACTTACCGATCATCAAAAACTCCAGGAAGAGAATTTTATTCAACAAGGAGAAAATGTTGATATTGGTATCCAAGCTAACTTACAAAAGTTAAAATCTCTTGGTGAGTTGAACCAAGCAGAAGATGCAGGTCAGTTTGACATTGGTACCATGGAACAAAAATATGGTAAGATGTACTCTCCGGAAAAACTTAAAGCAGGTATATCAGATACTCGTACTGATCTAAGGGCCGATGCACTCAGTATTGCCTCTGGGATTGGTACTCAAGCAGCCAATGATGGTAAAGATATTACTCTTGGTTCAAAGGCTGTATATGAAAATCTGATTGCTAAAGGCGCTGATAATGACTGGGCACTGCAACAGGCTTCTAAGTGGGAACAAGGAGCTGGGGTATTACAGAATCGATTTAATAAAGAAAGAACAGATTTTACGCAAGGTATAATTAATGATATTCCTCTTTTCAAGAATCGTACTGATCTTGATGCTCACATAAGTCAATTAAAGAGTAAACATGGCAATATCCTTGATGATAAGGCATTAACTATTGCTGCAACAACTAAATTTAATAATAAACTATTAGATGAAGCAGATACCCGGGCTAAAAAACTTAGAGCAGAAAAAGATATTACTGATAATTCTTTTGGAGCCGGTGTACAGCAGTTACTTAACGGAGGCAGTTTAGAATCAGCTGTTCAGGCTGCAACAAATGGAGTTCCAGGTAAATTAGTTCCTGGATTAACCAGCCAGATAACTAATGCTTATCGACAATTTGCTACAGCTAATCCACGAGAACAAGCAGAATTTACTCGTTACATTGGTGAGATGGTTAATGCCGGTAAACTAATAGAAGCTAATTATAAGAATACTGCAGCTCAATTACAGACTCGTATTGATCGTACTGAATTACCAAAAGGTTCTATGGATCAGGCTATAGCAACAGAACAAGGTCCTTCAGGATATTTAGATGCAGTTTCAGAACGATTTGAGAAAGGTTTATTTGCCGGAACTGTTAATGCTGTCATGAGCATGTTTGATCCCAGTATTACAGCTACTGGAACAAAAGCAGCTAATGTTGTTGAACAAGAACTAAAAGCAGCTATGAATAGTGGTGCTATTAATCAGCGAACTGCTTTAGCAATTGTTAATGAGTCTGTAAAATTATCTTCTAGCAGTGCAGGTGCAGGTACATATGGTCTAAATGAAAAAGATTTTAATACTAATTTAATCAGGTTAACACGTAATGCTATTGAGAACTATAACGCTAGGACTGATCTTGCTGTAGCACAAAAACAATATTATGAAAACATAACGGCTCATAATAATAGACAGGGTAAAACAACTGAGGCTCTTACAAAAGAAATGTCTGGTGTTGGAGAAAATTATTTAGGCGATGTTTTTAATAAACGCTGGCAAAAAGCCAAACAACAAGATATTAGTGCTGCAATAAATAAGTCTACTACTGAGAAATTTAAAAACTCTCTTATTAATAGACACACAGAACCTTCAAAAAATCCAAATACTTCTGCTATTATTCCTGGAGTAGCTAATCCTAATACAGTGAAAATAGTAGCAGAGCACTTAAAAACAAAATATAATTTACCAACAGATATCACAGATTGGGAAATTGAAGTAGAAACGGGCAATAATAAAATAAGCTATTCTACTAATCAGTTACAGGAAAGCATGAATTCATGGAAAAAAGGAGGAAAAGATCTAGTTAATTTTTGGAAACACGGCCTTAAACCTGCATTACAAACAGCTCAAAATATGTTTCTTACACAGCCCCTTAAAAGCGCTAAAGGTTTTGGTGATTCTGTAGTTTCAGCTCAACAGGATACTATTAAAAACGCAGGTAAACCTCGTTTTTTTCTTAAAGATAAAAACGGTAAACGTATTCAATTAACGCCTGAAGAGTATAAACAATACCAAATTGCTGTTTCAAAATAATACAAGGAATTCTATGGACTTTACTATTGATGAACTCAGAGCAAACTCAGATTTTCAAAATGCTGAGCCAGCTCGTCAACAAGAGATAGAACAAGAATTTTTTCCACAAGATATTTCTCCTCTTACAAAAAAAGAAAATAATCTTATTTCTACTACTGAATTTAAAAAGAGTTTGCTTGGACAACGTACTACTAAAAAGCAAAATCAACATATTACCCTTGATCCTACTACAATTTTTACTCCCCCTAAACCAACTAATATAGAAAGAGTAGGTAGAGGCCTTGTAGAATCCGCAAAAGGTTTTCCAATGCTCGCCTCTGGTGTAGTGGCTGGTGGGGCCCTTGTTGCTGAAAAGATTGTAGGGAAAGGTGGTATTGCTACCAAGATTAAAGAAGCAGCTGCTGGTAAGTATCACGAGATTGAACAAGATATTGGCTCTCAAGCAGAAGCTTCTGATTCCTTTCTACATTCTTATGAAAAAGCTAAAGAAGGTGACTTTGACGCCATGACCGCTTGGTTTTCCCATGCAGTAGGTTATACTGGTGGACAGCTCGCTGGACTTTTATTAGGCGCAGGAGTAATCAAAAATGTAGTAGAGTTTACAGGCAAGAAAGCCGTTAGTAAACTTATGAGTGGTTTGGTTCAAAAAGAAGCTAAAAGAATAGCTAAAACTAAATTAGGAAAGGGAGCTGCTACTGCAAGTATTGAAGAACTTGCTGCTACTGAAGCCGTATCTAAAGCTGCAGTCGCTTCTTTTACCAGTAAAGTAGGTACTCAGTTGGGTATGGGTTCTGCTGGTTTTGGTTTAGAAGCAGGTGAAATCTTTGGTACTTTAGCTCAAGAGGCTGCTCCAACCTGGGCACAGATAGGTAAAGCAGGTACTGCTACTGTAGCTGCTGGTGCTGTTGAATACTTAGATTTACTGTTTAATGTAAAAGCTTTAAAAGGTGGTTTCAGTACCATTGGTGGGTTAGGTAAGAAAGTAAGTGGTGTGGCTGGCAAAGCTACTAGAGTTGGTGTAACCGCTGGTAAAGTTGCTCCTGTTGAGTTTGCTGAAGAGTACGCGCAAACAGCCATCGAACAATGGGGTACCGGTAAGAATCCTTTCTCTGCTGATTCCCGTAGAGAACAGTTTGATGCTGGTATGATGGGGGCTGCTAGTGGACCGGTTGTTAGTGTCGGTGGAATATTTACTCGGTCAGAACAGGAACAGCAAGAATCTACTGAACGTAAAGCAGAACGTAAAGCTCTCAGGGTTAAAGCGAATCCTAAAGCACAATTAGGTTATGAAGATAAATTATCAGCTGCTGTTGAAACAGAAGACATTTCCATGCATAAAGATAATCCTGTATTGGCAGCTGAAGCATTACAACAGATTAATCAAAAGAAAGATCTGGATCCATCGGTTAAAATAACCAATCATGATAAAGCAATAGAGATCCATAATGTAGTAGACGCTGAATTCCAGGAACAAATTAAAGAAGTACAGAAGTACCAGGCAATTAAAGAAGAAAGAGAACTTACTAAAGAAGAGGGTGAGTTAGCCGTCTCTGCAATGAAACAAGCCATGGCCTCTAAAGCCATCATAGATCAGATAGTACCGGTCATCGATAGTATGGGCCGAGAAGAGACTGCTTCACCTGAGAAACTCAAAGAAGTTAAGACAATTCTTAAGGGTTCTGATTCTGTTAAGATCCAGGAAGCTATTCTTACTGTTTTTGGTTCAAAAGGTGATTTTACAGATGCTGATATCAATGAGGTCCTGAATAACCCCAAAATAGACGGTATAACGAAGGTTAAGCTCAAACGCATACTCTCCTATCAGAAAAGTGCCAAAGCGACTCTAGAGGGCCAAAAAAGCCCTATAAATAAGACATCTGTGCAGGTGAACCAAGATATTATCAATGGTAGAATCAAAGATAAATTTAAAGGTATCAAGGGCTACCTGCAATCCATAGCCATTGCAACACAAAATAAGGACACCAAATTAGCTAAATCTCAGTTATCAGATCTTCAGGCATTCACTGAAAGACATGCCATTAAAGCTGATTTATTTCGTAGACTTCAGGATGCAGTAATTAAAGCAAAAGCTAAAACAACTGAAGAACAAGAAGCAGTCATTAAAACATTCTCTGCGGCTGATCAGAAATTCTTAGAACAACTGAACACTGAACGTGCATCAATTGGTTATAATGCCGATTATGACTTTAATACAAACTTTGAAGCTTCAATTCAATCCATGGAGCGTGAGGCTGATTCTCTGTCTGAAGCTCTTTCAGTTGCACAGGATATGATCACCCCTCCCCAAGCTCAGCCTACTGCCGAAAAGGTTGTTCAGTCTGAGACTGAGGAGGAGGAAATTTCTGCAGCGACAGCGGAAGATGTTTCCTCAGAGGAAGTCGGAAGTAATGAACAACCTTTGAGTGCTGAGCAAGAAATAACTTCTTTAGTTAAAACAAATAAAGGAAAATGGGTTACTGTTGATTTTCCTAAATACACTGGTACCTTTAAAGCTCAGGTAACTGGTAATGTGATTCCAGATAGCTTCAGTATAGTTAATGGGGTAAAAACTGTTACTGGTTATAGTATTGAAATAAAAACAAATACAGGTAAAGTTCTTACTGCAACAGCACAAGAATTAGGTTTAAAAGCCTATAAAACAGACCAAGATATTGAAACAACTACACCAGTACAAGAAGATTTTGTAGTTGAAGAGGAAGATACTTTTTTTGGTCAGGATGAATCTGAAACATTCTTAACATTAGAAGAAATGACCAAAGCGGAATTACAAACTCTTTATCAGAATACTGAAAAAACTAATACTGACAGAAGACAAGAAATTGAAGCAGTACTTAGAACAAAGCATGCAACTGAAAAGAAACCAAAGAAAGAAGATGGCTCTAAACCCGAAGAAAATGCTGACGACGCGTCGGCATTTTCTGAGTCTGAGCCATCTACTACTGAACAAGAAGCCTCTCAACCCGAGGATGCTGCGCCTCACGCAGCAGACGAGACTGAGGCTTCTGAAAAACATGTACCCTTAGCTGAACAATTAACTGATAAAACAGGTATTGATAGAGAATCTCTTACCCCAGGTAACACAAATAATACTGATTTAGCCAATAACAGATTATGGGTTAATACGC